>VFQP010001308.1_pt1 | contig 34260 bp, 34 predicted proteins | sample 3512351 | NCBI WGS metagenome assembly VFQP01 (sample SAMN10412372, study PRJNA504923) | tailings metagenome | isolation source: Relicate 1 Philex TSF1 revegetated site | place: Philippines: Tuba, Benguet | collected 2017-08-29
AGGACATCGGCAGTGGCGGCCGCGAGCTGGTCTCGAGCTTCCGCGGCATCAACGGGGCCCCGGCGTTCTCGCCCGACGGCCGCCGGCTGGCGCTGTCGCTGTCGCGCAGCGGCAATCCCGAGATCTACGTGATGGACCTCGGCAGCAAGGCCCTCACCCAGCTCACCAACCACTTCGCCATCGACACCTCGCCCGCCTGGGCGCCGGATGGCGGCAGCGTGTATTTCATCTCCGACCGCGGTGGTCGTCCGCAGGTCTACCAGGTGCCGAGCAGCGGCGGCAGCGCCACGCGCGTGACCTTCGAAGGCACCTACAACGCCGATCCCACCATCTCGTTCGACGGCAAGAAAATCGCCGTGGCGCAGGGATCGGGCAACGTGTACCGTATCGCACTGCTGGATCGCAGTTTGGGGTCGCCCCGCTGGTCCACGCTGTCGCCCGGGTCGCTCGACGAATCGCCGAGTTTCGCCCCGAACGCCGGCATGGTCCTGTACGCGGCGCGTGAGGGGAGGCGAGGCGTGTTGTACTCGGTGTCTTCGGATGGCCGGGTGCGGCAGCGCCTCATTCTCGCCGAAGGTGACGTCCGCGAGCCGGCATGGGGTCCGTATCGGGAACAGCGCTGACGCTGCCTGCACGTGCCTATAACAATACTCATTGCCCCCTGTTGACAGACTAGACCAAGGACCGACGAGATGAAGACGACCACCCGTGTGATGCTGGCAGCGCTGCTGTGCACCGCCGCCGTCGCGTGTTCCAAGAAGGTGAGGGAAGAGGCGCCGGTGGATACCGGCCCGTCGACCGGCACCGTTGCCCCGACCGCCCCGACCGCGGGTGCCTACGGCCCCAACGATCTGGATAGCGATGCCTGCCTGCGCCAGCGCGTGGTCTACTTCGACCTGGACCAGGACACCCTGCGTCCGGAATTCCAGTCGATCATGGCCTGCCACGCCAAGTACCTGCGTGACCGCAGCTCGGCCCGCATCTCGCTGGAAGGCCACGCCGACGAGCGCGGCAGCCGTGAGTACAACCAGGGTCTGGGCGAGCGTCGTGGCAATGGCGTGTCCTCGGCGCTGCAGGCCAACGGTGGTTCGGCCGGCCAGCTGGCCGTCGTGAGCTACGGCGAAGAGCGTCCGGTCTGCACCGAGTCGAACGAGGATTGCTGGGCTCGCAATCGTCGCGTCGAGATCATCTACACCGCTCGCTGATGCAGTCGATGCGTCACTGGCTGGTGATTCCAGTTGCGTTCGCGGCGGCCCTCGTGGCCGCCGCGCCCGCGTTCGCGCAGCGGGCGAGTCTCGCCGACCGCGTGACCGCGCTCGAAGCGCGCTCGAACGACACCAGCGCCAACATGGACCTGCTCAACCAGGTCACCCAGTTGCGGCAGGAAATCCTGGCCCTGCGTTCGCAGGTCGAGGATCTGCAGCAGCAGAACGAGCAGCTCAAGTCCAGCAACCGCAGCCAGTACCTCGACATCGACGGGCGTCTGAATCGCCTGGAAGGTGGCGGCGGCACCGGAGGCGGCGGTGGCATGGAGTTGCCGGAAATCGGACGGAGTGCGGTCGAATCCGCACCCCGCCCAGCGCCGCCCACCGAGCGGCCGCCGACCGTGCACGGCACGCCCGGCCTGATTGCCGGCGTTGCCGACGAGCGCGCCGCCTATGACCAGGCGTTCGACGCCCTGCGCAACGGCAACTACGCCGAATCCGCCCGGCGCTTCCAGGCGTTTCTCGATCGGCATCCGCAGGGCAGCTACGCGCCGAACGCGCTGTACTGGCTCGGCGAAAGCTATTACGTCACCCAGAATTACCCGCTGGCGGAGGAACAGTTCCGAGCGCTGCTGCAGCGCTATCCCACCAGCGACAAGGCGCCCGGCGCACTGCTGAAGATCGGCCTGTCGCAGTACGGACAGCGCGACCTGGACGCCGCCGAGGCGACGCTGACGCGGGTGGGCGCGCAGTATCCGGGCACCGATGCGGCCCGCACGGCCGCCGACCGGCTGCGCGCCATCCAGCTGTCGCGGCTGCGCTGACGCCGCCTCCCCATGACCGCCGTCGTGTCCGATGCGGTCGCCGCATCCGCCGCGACCGACCGTCTCAAGCTCACCGAAATTTTCCTTTCGCTGCAGGGCGAAGCGCGCGATGCCGGCTGGCCGACGGTCTTCGTGCGGCTGACCGGATGTCCGCTGCGCTGCACCTACTGCGACACCGCCTACGCGTTCCACGGTGGCGCGTGGTGGTCGATGGACGACATCCTGGCCGAGGTCGCCAAGCACGGCGTGCGCCACGTCTGTGTCACCGGCGGTGAGCCGCTCGCGCAGAAGCGCTGTGTCGGCCTGCTGCAGCGGTTGTGCGATGCGGGCTACCAGGTCTCGCTGGAAACTTCGGGTGCGCTCGATATCGCCGCCGTCGACCCGCGCGTGAGTCGCGTGCTCGACATCAAGACCCCGGGCTCCAACGAGGCGCACCGCAACCTCTGGGACAACCTGGCGCTGCTGACCGCGCACGACCAGATCAAGCTCGTGATCTGTTCGCGTGCCGACTACGAGTGGGCGCGGGATCTGGTCCTGGACAAAGGACTGCACCGTATCTGCGATGTCCTGTTCTCGCCCAGCAAGGGTGAGATCGCCGCGCGTGATCTCGCCGACTGGATCGTGGCCGACCGCCTGCCCGTGAAGTTCCAGATGCAGCTGCACAAGCTGCTGTGGAACGACGAACCCGGGCGTTGAGCATCGGCATCTCCGTTCGGGTTCGGGTTCCGGGGTCGAACGCGCGGCATTCCGGTCTCTGATGCATCAGCGTTTCCACGAATCACGAATCACCAATCCACGATCATGAAAAAAGCCGTCGTCCTGTTGTCCGGAGGCATGGACTCCGCTGCCGTCGTCGCGATGGCCCGCGAGCAGGGTTTCGCCGTGCACGCGCTGAGCGTGCGCTACGGCCAACGGCATACGTCCGAATTGCTGGCGGCCGAACGCGTCGCCGCGGCGCTCGGCGTGGCCGCGCACAAGACCGTGGATGTCGACCTGCGCGCGTTCGGCGGCTCTGCGCTGACCGACGACATCGAGGTGCCCGAGGCGGGCGGGGCCGGCATTCCGTCGACCTATGTGCCGGCCCGCAACACCATCATGCTGTCGCTCGCGCTCGGCTGGGCCGAGGTGCTGGGCGCGTCGGACATCTTCTGCGGGGTCAACGCCGTGGACTATTCCGGCTATCCGGATTGCCGGCCGGAGTTCATCGAGGCCTTCGAGCGCCTCGCCAATCTGGCGACGAAGGCCGGCGTCGAGGGCGCGGGCCTGCGCATCCACGCGCCGTTGCAGCACCTGGGCAAGGGCGACATCGTGCGCGAGGGTGTGCGCCTCGGCGTCGATTTCGGCCTCACCGTGTCCTGCTACCGGGCCGACGTCGAGGGACGGGCATGCGGGCATTGCGACGCCTGCCGGCTGCGCGCGGACGGCTTCGCCGCCGCGGGCGTGGCTGATCCCACGCGCTATGTCGCGACACGGGGCGTCTGAGCCCGACACGCGCACGCACACGCACACGCACACGCGTCTGCGCATGCCCGCCGTGCCCGGTCTGGCGTGACGGGCCAGCTCCCGACGACGCCGTCACGCGTGGCGACGTTAGGGTGAGGCCTCTCTTTTGGACAATCCCTCATGGCCCTGACCGACGACCAGCTGCGCATCCTGCGCGACATCGAGCGCACCACGCCGATCTCCGACACCGACACCGACTGGGCCGTGCATGCCGGCTATGCCGCCCTGGCCGAGGACGGCGACATCGATCTCACGCAGAGCGGGCGCGAGGCGCTGGCTGCCGACGACCGCTGACGTCGCGTGCGGCGCGCGAACCGCCCCACCGAAGTGCGCGCTCGCGATGACGTCCCTGCGTGACCGGGCCGAGACGCAGGTACGCGCGGCCGGGCGCCGGCAGTCCGTGTGACCGGAGCGCGCGACGCGCGCGCCCGAAATAGATACAATGCCAACCCCTCGCGGTTCGCTCGTCGGGCCCGGGACGCGGCGCCCACGCCGCAGGCCTCCGCGATCGGTGCGTAACGCGCCGCCGCATGCACGGGGGCATCCAGTTTCGGGTCGTTAGCTCAGTCGGTAGAGCATCGGACTTTTAATCCGCTGGTCGATGGTTCGAATCCATCACGACCCACCATCCGCAGCAGTCAGGGCGAGTTCGCGGGCGCCGGTTCGTGCCGCCTTGGCTGCCGAGATCGGGCACAGTCGTCGGGGCACTCCGGTTGCGGCAGGACTGCGCACCCGGTTGTGAAACCGGCCAGGCGAGCCAGCTTTTCAACGCCACGGTTGGAGTGCATCCACGCCACACGCGCGTCGAATCCTCAGACGATTCGATACTCCAGCCCCGCCTCGTCGATGAAGACGTGCGCTTCGTGCGGGTGGCCGCGCAGGGTGCCGGGCAGTACGGCGTCGGGGGTTTCCAGTTCCCAGCGGTCGTTGCGGAAGAAGAGGGTGCCGACGACCGGGTCGCGGCGGGTGTCGCGCTCGCCATCGGGCCGGAAGATGGCATAGGTGTTCTGCATGGGCGTGTCCTCTCGGGCGGTGGTCGCGGCCACGATAGGAGGCGGTGGCGTGTCGGCGACGTCATGACGGGACGCCGCCACGGACGCGGACTGCACGGCAGGCCCACGGCTCAGTCGGCGTCGAGCACCGTTTCCAGCACCGCGTCGCCGTAGCGCTCGAGCTTGCCGGCGCCCACGCCGCCGATGCCGCCGAGCTGGCCGTGGCTGATCGGGCGCTGGCGCGCGATCTCGCGCAGCGTGGCGTCGTGGAAGATCACGTAGGCCGGCACGTTCTGCTCGCGCGCGAGTCGACCGCGCAGGGCGCGCAGCGCTTCGAACAGCGGCCGGTCGGCCGGCGCGATGTCGATGTCGGCACCAGCCGCGGCGCGCGTCGTGCGCGCGCGTTCCCTGGTGTTCGTCGGCTTGCGCAGCATCACCTGTGACGCGCCCTTGAGCACGGCACGGCTGGCTTCGGTCAGGCGCAGGCCGCCGTAGCCTTCGGCATCGACGTCGAGCAGGCCCTGCGCCACGAGCTGGCGCAGCACGCTCTTCCACACGCGCGCGTCGATGTCGGTCCCCACGCCGTAGGTGCTGAGCTGGTCGTGGCCGAACTGGCGGATGCGTTCGCTCTCGCTGCCGCGCAGGATGTCGATGATGTGCGCGGCGCCGAAGCGCTGGCCGCTGCGGTAGACGCAGCTCAACGCCTTCTGCGCAGGCACGGTGGCGTCCCAGGCGTCGGGCGGGTCGAGGCAGTTGTCGCAGTTGCCGCAGGGCTGGCCGGCGCCCTTGGCCGCGTAGTCCTCGCCGAAGTTCGCCAGCAGCACCTGACGGCGGCAACGCATGGTTTCGCAGTAGCCGACCAGCGCGTCGAGCTTGCGGTGTTCGAGCCGCTTGCGTTCCTCGCCCGACTCGCTCTGTTCGATCATCTGTCGCAGCAGCACCAGATCGCCGAGGCCGTAGCACATCCACGCATCGGCCGGCTCGCCGTCGCGGCCGGCGCGGCCGGTTTCCTGGTAATAGCCCTCGATGGACTTCGGCAGGTCGGTGTGCGCGACGAAGCGCACGTCGGGCTTGTCGATCCCCATGCCGAAGGCGATCGTCGCGACCACCACCACGCCCTCGCTGCGCAGGAAACGGCGTTGGTTGGCGGCGCGCAGATCGGCATCCATGCCGGCGTGATAGGGAATGGCGTCGATGCCCTGGCCGGCCAGGTATTCGGCCGTCTCCTCGACCTTGCGCCGCGACAGGCAATAGACGATGCCGGCCTCGCCCCGGTGCCCCTGCACGAAATCCAGTAGCTGGCGCTTGGCGTTCTCCTTCTGCACCACGGTGTAGCGGATGTTGGGCCGGTCGAAGGAGCTGACGAAGCGACGCGCATCCTCCAGCTGCAGGCGCTCGGCGATCTCGCGCTGGGTGGGCGGGTCGGCGGTGGCCGTGAGTGCGATGCGCGGCACCTCGGGCCAGCGCTCGTGCAGGATCGTCAGCTCGCGATACTCGCGGCGGAAGTCGTGGCCCCACTGCGAGACGCAATGCGCCTCGTCGATGGCGAACAGGGCGAGCGGGGCGCGGTCGAGCAGCGACAGGAAGCGCGGCGTGAGCAGGCGCTCGGGTGCGACGTAGAGCAGGTCGAGCTCGCCGGCCAGCAGTTCGCGTTCCACCCGCTGCGCGGTCTCGCCGTCCAGCGTGGAGTTGAGGAAGGCCGCGCGCACGCCGAGCTGCAGCAGCGCGTCCACCTGGTCCTGCATCAGTGCGATCAGCGGCGAGACCACGATGGCCACGCCGGCGCGCAGCAGCGCCGGCACCTGGTAGCACATCGACTTGCCGCCGCCCGTGGGCATGAGCACGAGCGCGTCGTGGCCGGCGGCCACATGGTCGACGATGGCGGCCTGTTCGCCGCGGAAGGCGGCATGGCCGAACACACGCTGCAGGGTGGCGAGCGCGTCGTTGGACGTGCCGGCAGGGGAAAGCGAAGACATGCGTCAAGGATACCGGCTGGGGCCGGTTCCGGCGCCGCACCGGGCTGTCAGAAGGGCCCCGGGGCTTTGCTAAGCTGCCGGCCTTCTGCACAGGACCTCCCGATGACACCGACTTCCGGCTCCGGCGGCATGGCGCTGCACACCAAGATGCTCATCGGGTTCGTCATCGGTACGGTCGCGGGCCTCGCGGCCAATTTCTACGGCGGCGACGCCGGATGGCTGGATGGCCTGGTGACCTACGTCGCCGATCCCGTGGGCCAGCTGTTCCTGCGCCTGCTGTTCATGCTGGTGATTCCGCTGGTGTTCTCGGCGTTGATCCTGGGCGTGGTCGAGATCGGCGATCCGGGCTCGCTCGGCCGCATCGGCATCAAGACGCTGCTGTGGATTCTGGTGGTCACCACGATGGCGGTGACGATCGGCCTGATCGCGGTGAACCTGTTCCAGCCCGGGCGCGGCATCGATCCGGCGGTCGCGCAGACCCTGCTCGAGGCCTCGAGCGACCGCGCGGCCGAGATCGCCGGTGCGCGCGAGGGGGTCTCGGGCCTCCAGGTCCTGCTCAACATCGTGCCGCGCAACCCGGTGGACGCCGCCGCGCGCGGGGACCTGATCGCGGTGATGTTCTTCGCGCTGATGTTCGGCATCGCGGCCACCGTGCTGCGCACGCCGGGCACGCGCAGCTTCGTCGCCGCGGTGCAGGGCATCTACGACATCTGCCTGAAGCTGATCGGCTGGGTGATCGCGCTGGCCCCGTACGCCGTGGCCGCGCTGCTGTTCTCGATCACCGCGCGCCTGGGCGTGGACGTGCTGGTGCAGCTGGCGCGGTTCGTCGGCACGGTGATCGCGGCGCTCGGGTTCCACTTCCTGGTGGTGATTCCGATCCTGCTGTGGGTGTTCGGGCGCATGAGCCCGCTGGCGTTCTTCCGCGGCGCGCAACCGGCCCTGCTCACGGCGTTCTCCACGTCGTCGTCCAGTGCCACGCTGCCGACCACGCTGAAGGTCACCGAGGAAAACCTCGGCGTGCCGCGCCGGGTGGCGCGCTTCGTCTGCACGCTCGGCGCCACCGCCAACATGAACGGCACGGCGCTGTTCGAGGGCATCACAGTGCTGTTTCTGGCGCAGTTCTTCGGCGTCGAACTGGGCATGGGCCAGCAGATCCTGATTCTGCTGCTGTGCATCCTCGGCGGTGTGGGCGCGGCGGGCGTGCCGGGCGGCTCGCTGCCGGTGATCGCGATGATCCTGGCGATGTTCGGCATTCCGCCCGAAGGCATCGGCCTGATCCTCGGCGTGGACCGCCTGCTCGACATGTGCCGCACCGTGGTCAACATCGGCGGCGACATGGCCGGTTCGGTGGTGATCGGACGGTCGGAGCCGGCCGACGTGCCGGGAAGCGAACTCGACGACCTGGCACCGTCGGAGCCGCGCACGCTCTAGGCGCAGCCGCCACCGGGCAGCGCGGTGGCAGGCGTGGGACAATGGCGGACTCCCGTCCGCTGCCGCCCGTCCACGAGCCCATGACCACGCCGACCCGCCGCGAACTCGCCAACGCCATCCGTTTCCTCGCCATCGACGCCGTCGATGCCGCCAAGTCCGGCCATCCCGGCATGCCGATGGGCATGGCCGACATTGCCGAAGTGCTGTGGAACGACCACCTCAGCCACAACCCGGCGAATCCGCAATGGGTCAACCGCGACCGCTTCGTGCTGTCGAACGGCCATGGCTCGATGCTGCATTACGCGCTGCTGCACCTGTCGGGCTACGACCTCCCGCTGGAGGAACTGAAGAACTTCCGCCAGCTGCACAGCAGGACCGCCGGTCACCCCGAGCGGCATGAAACCCCGGGCGTGGAGACCACGACCGGCCCGCTGGGTCAGGGCTTCGCCAACGCGGTCGGCTTCGCGCTCGCCGAGCGCCTGCTCGCGCAGCGCTTCAACCGTCCGGACTTCGCGATCGTCGACCACCGCACCTGGGTGTTCATGGGCGACGGCTGCCTGATGGAAGGCATTTCGCACGAGGCCGCGTCGCTGGCCGGCACGCTCGGCCTGGGCAAGCTGGTGGCGTTCTGGGACGACAACCGCATCTCGATCGACGGCAACACCGAAGGCTGGTTCACCGACGACACCCCGGCGCGCTTCGAGGCCTACGGCTGGCGCGTGGTGCGCGACGTCGACGGCCACGATGCCGACGCCGTCGCGCGCGCGATCGCCGATGCCACGGCGCAGGACGACAAGCCGGTGCTGGTGTGCTGCCGCACGACGATCGGCTTCGGTTCGCCCAACCGCGCCGGCAAGGAGTCCTCGCACGGCGCGCCGCTGGGCAAGGACGAGTCCGACGCCACGCGCGCCGCGCTCGGCTGGGCGCACGGGCCGTTCGAGGTGCCGCAGGCGCTGCGCGACGGCTGGCATGCGGTCGAGGCGGGTCAGGCGCGCGAGGCCGAGTGGAACCGGCTGTTCGAGGCCTACACGGCGGCGTATCCGGAGCTGGCCGCCGAGTTCCTGCGTCGTTCGAAGGGCGAGCTGCCGGCCGGCTTCGAGGCCGAGGCGGATGCGTTCATCGCCAAGCTGCAGGAAGACGGCCCGACCATCGCCTCGCGCAAGGCCTCGCAGATGTCGATCGAAGCCTTCGCGCCGCTGCTGCCGGAAATCGTCGGCGGCTCGGCCGACCTCGCGCATTCCAACCTCACCCTGTGGAAGGGCAGCACGTCCGCGGCCAGCACCGATGCCAACGCGAACTACGTGTATTACGGCGTGCGCGAGTTCGGCATGAGCGCGATCGCCAACGGCCTCGCGCTGCACGGCGGCTTCATTCCCTTCGACGCGACCTTCCTGGTGTTCAGCGATTACGCCCGCAATGCGGTGCGCATGAGCGCGCTGATCCCGGCGCACGCGATCCACGTCTACACCCACGATTCCATCGGCCTCGGCGAAGACGGCCCGACCCACCAGCCGGTCGAGCATCTGGCGTCCTTGCGCTACATCCCGAACAACGACGTGTGGCGCCCCTGCGATGCGGTGGAGTCGGCGGTGGCGTGGAAGTCGGCGATCACGCGCAAGGACGGCCCGAGCTGCCTGGTGTTCTCGCGCCAGAACCTGACCCACCAGCCGCGCGACGCGGCGCAGGTCGCCGACATCGCGCGCGGCGGCTACGTGCTGAAGGATTCGGTCGGCACGCCGGAGATCATCCTGATCGCGACCGGGTCCGAGGTCGGCCTGGCGACGCAGGCGGCCGAGCAGCTGGGCGACGGCGTGCGCGTAGTGTCGATGCCCTCGACCGACGTCTTCGACCGCCAGGACGCCGCATACCGCGAATCGGTACTGCCCGACGCCGTGCGCAAGCGCGTGGCGATCGAAGCCGGCGTCACCGGTTTCTGGCGCGCCTATGTGGGGCTGGACGGCGCCGTCATCGGCATCGACAGCTTCGGCGCCTCGGCGCCGGCCGACAAGCTGTACGCGCATTTCGGCATCACGGTCGAGGCGATCGTCGAAGCGGCGAAGGCGCTCTGACCGGCGCGTTCGGCTGGTTCGAGGCGTGAACGAAAAAGCCCGCGACAGCGGGCTTTTTTGTGGGCGGACCAACATTAACTCGAACCCGTGTCGTCCCCTTCAACGGGACGCCCCGGGATGGTCGCGTGCAGGAGCGCCCTTGCGCGCAAAGAGAGCATCTGCAGGAATGCCCATCGCGCGCGAGCGCCTGCGGGGAATGTCAGGCCTTGGGCAGATCGTGTTTGCTGCCGCCCCGGCAATGTGGCGAATCCGGCACCTGCACTTCGGCGGCCCATTCCTCGGGCGTGAACGTGTGCAGGGCCAACGCATGGATCTGCTGCATCTGCGCACCGAGCGCGCGGTACACCGCCTGGTGCCGCTGCAGCGCACGCTTGCCGTCGAACGCCGCGCTGACCACCACCGCCTTGTAATGCGTCTCCAGCCCACGGCTGTGCATATGGCTCTCGTCCTCGACATCGAGGTGCGTGGGCTGCAGCGCGGCGAGGGCCTCGCGAAGCTGGTCGGCGCGGGTGGTCATGATCGGGTCCTGCACGGGTGTCTTTGACTGAGATGGAGGCGCACCGCGCCATCGCAAGCGGTCGCGGCCAGGCCGCTCATGCGGCGGATGTCGGTGCGATCACGTCGCCGGTCGCGCCGTCACGCGCGGTGCGGCGCAGGCCGAGCGACACCAGCCGCGCCATCAAGTGCTCACCGAGGCCACTGGGGGCCTGCAACTGCATGCGCGCGAGCGCCGGCGTGTCGTCGCCGATGCCCGCACGCAGTGCCTCGAACACCGTCGCCAGCTTGCCGCGACGGGTCGCGGTCTGCGTGCGCAACCACGCCAATGCGCGCAGCAGGCGCTGTTCGACGACATCGAAATCGCTTCCCAGCGGGTAGTCCGGCAGGGTGCCGTCACGCCGCAACGGGGCGAGCGCGTCGCGCAGCTGCTGCGGCGTGTTGCGCGCCCAGGCGCCGGGGGCGACGAAGCGGAGATCGAGCTTGCGCGCATCGCGCGCGCGGGCCAGCAGGCCGGACTGGGCGCCGGCGTCGGCGATGCGCGTCATCGCGATCACGCAGTCCTCGTCGGTCGCGCCGCGGATGTCGGCGATGCCGTACTCGGTGATGTAGAGGTCGCGCAGATGGCGCGGAATGGTCGTGTGACCGTAGTGCCAGCGGATGTTGGATTCAGGCCCGTCCGCCGTCGGTCGCGTCGCGCGCAGCATCAGCACCGAGCGGGCGTCGGGCAGGGCATGGCCCATCGCGACGAAGTTGTACTGCCCGCCGACACCCGAGACCACGCGGCCGTCGTCCAGGCCGTCCGACACCCGAGACCACGCGGCCGTCGTCCAGGCCGTCCGACACCGCCGCGCCGAGCGCGGTCGCCATCATGCAGCTGTTGAAGAAGCGCGCATCGCGGCGCTGCAGGCGTTCCAGCCCCTCGTCGAGGCCGAAGAGTTCGTTGACCTCGCCGACCCGCTTCATGCCGATGCCGCGCCGCGTGTCGGGATCGAGGTCGCGCAGCCAGGCATAGAAATCCGGCGAGCCGAGATAGAACGCGCCGTGCAGGAACTCGCCGTCACGCTCGATCAGCTCGTCGTCCAGCGCGCTGGTGGTGCCGGCGTTCGCGCGTCGCATCAGCGCGGCCTTGTCGACGACCCTGCGCCGGATCACACCGACCTCGACCAGCCGCTTGAAGCCCTCGTTGATCATCTCGCTGCAGCCGTAGAGGCCCATGGCGAAGGGATCGAGCCCGCCGCTGGCAGCGACCGCCGGATGCGCCGCGATGTCGGGGTCGAGTGCGTGCAGGACACGCCGGTAGGCGGCGTTGTCGGTATGGCGCAGGGCCAGCGCGTGGCACAGGGCGTCGGCGAGTGCGCCGATGCCGATCTGCAGCGTGCCGCCATCGCGCACCAGGGCGCTGGCGTAGAAACCGATCGCATAGTCGGCATCGGACACCGGCTGGCGCGGCAGGCCGAACAGCTTCGGGTGGGGCGGGGGCGGCATGACCAGCACATCGAAGAACGCCGTATCCACCGCGGCAGCGCCGCCCAGCCACGGCAGTTCGGGATCGACCTCGCCGATCACCAGCGGCCTGGGACGACCGGCGGCGGCCAGCGCGTCGATCACGTCGAAGGTCAGGTCGGTGTTGGACGACAGCGAGAAGCGCGTGCCGTCCTCGTTGGCGGCGACCTTCTGCACCAGCACGTTGACGCCGCGGTCGGCCAGCGCCCGCGCCACGTGGGTGTAGTTGAGGCTGGCGTAGCGGCGCTGGGCCTGGCGCGAGCCGAGCATCGCGCCTGACTGCATGTAGAACTCCTCGACCGCGATGTGTGCGGGCAGCGCATCGCGGCGCATCGCGTCGACGTACTTCAGGCGCACGAAGTCCTCGCCGAAATGGCGCTGCGCGAAGGGGCCGATGAAGCGGCCTTCGAGATCGCTGCCGCCCGTGGGCGGATCCAGCGACAGCGCGGTGTAGAGCGTCATCGGCCGCGCGGCGTCGGCGACCGCGGCGTCGTACAGCGCGTTGAGCAGGCGGTGCGGCTTGCCGATACCGAGCGGCGCGCCGACGTGCAGCGGGCCCTCGACGTGGCCGCGGATGTGCGCGGCCGCCGCGTGGAGGTCATCGAAGGGAACAGTCATGCGGAAAGCCTAACTGCGTGCGTCGCGGCTGTCGTCCCGGGGCACCGGGCGGGGGTCAGCGCGTCCGCGTGCATCCGTGTCCGACGGCTCGGGCATCACCGCGACCGCGTCGATCCGCCAGTGCACCGCGCGCGCGGCATCGCGCACGGTCTGGACCTGGGCGGCACCGAGGCGGCCGTCGGCCGTGGCCACGTGGATGACGCCCGACAGGCGCAGGCCCTCCTCGTGGAAGCGCACACGGCAGGCGGTCACGCCGTCGAGTGCACCCACCGCCTCGGCCACCCGCGCGGGCAGACGATCGACATCGCGCCGGTCCACCTGCTGCGGCCGGGCATCGTGCATGTCCCGCACCGCGTTGCGCAGGTTGCGCACGCCGTCGCGAAGCACCTCGACCGAGATGAACATCGCGGCCGCCGCATCGGCCCACCACAGGCCGAAGCCGATGCCGATGACGCCTGCAATGCCCGCCAGCGCGGTCATCCAGTCGGCCTTGTTCATGTCGGCGTCGGCGTGCAGCGGCTTGGAATCCAGACGCCGCGCCAGCCGCAGCTTCAGCCGGCCCAGGATCACCGGCGGCACGCAGGAGACGGCCAGGGCCGCGATCATCACCCAGCCCTGCCACAGCACGGTGTCGCCGATCGCCACGGTACCGACGACCGGGTGCGTGCGGGTCACCAGCACATGCAGCGAATCGAGCACCAGCAGCGCGCCCACCGTGGTCAGGGCCACCGCCGAGGCGAGGAAGGTGATGTCGAACGCGCGCTCGCGTCCGTTGATGTAGGTGCGGTCGACGCCGCGCGCGCGGAAGTGCAGCGCGATGAGAAACGCGGCGGGCGGCAGCAGGCTCAGCACGTCCTCGATCAGCGCCGTCAGCATGGCCTGCGAGCCGCCCATGGCCGCGTACATCATCACCGTGATCGCGCCGAGCAGACCGAGCGACCACCAGCACAACCGCGCCGCGCGGCGCAGTTCCTCCAGCTGCGTGGGCCCGAGCGGCCGCGGCGTGCGCTCGGCGATCTCGTCGCTCACGGCGCCTCCCGGTGCGTGGCGTGCAGATGCCGGTCGACGTCGAGCTGCCAGGCATTCTCGCCCGGCGGCAGGGCGAGCCGCCGCTCGGCGATGTGCCCGCGCGCGTCGCGTACGTGGTACGGGCGCGACCAGCTGACGTCGGTCCAGGGCGAGTCCTCACCGTGGCCGCCGACCACCATGTGCAGACGGTGGTCCACCAGCGCCTGCATCAGCCGCTCGTGGCCGTCGATGACCCAGTCGATGGGCAGATCACGCGTCGCGGCGAAGGCTTCGATCCGCGCGATCTCGCTGCCGTGCGGCGGGCCGTCGGGTTCGACCACGACGAACGGTGGATCGTGGCTCACGCCCACCCGCATGGCATCGCGCGCCCGCGCGCTGCTGTCGTGGGTGTCGCGGGGGTACGGCCCGCAGCCCGCGAGCACGACGAGGACGACACACAGCCAGGCACGGATCATGGCGCGGTTATCCGCTGCGCCGGGTGGAGACCGCGTGGATGCCGGCGCCCCGCGCTCAGTCGAGCATGTCAGGGCGGAACAGGCGCCGGCGCGAGACCGTGGCGCCGGACACCATGAACTGCCCGTCGCCGCGGTAGTGCACGGTGCGCGGCCACCGCGGGCGTGACGCGACCTGCGCGGCGACCACGCGCCAGACGAACAGCGGGTAGTCGGCGGTGATGCGGGTTTCGTGCAGGCGACATTCGAAGCGCGCATGGCACTCGCCGATCCCGGGCGCGTCGACCTCGCTGCCGGCCACCGGCGTCAGCCCGAAGCGCTCGAACTTGTCCCCCTCGTCGCTGCTGCAGTTGCCGATGCCCACCACGGTGTCGAGCAGGGCTTCGGTGGGCAGGTTGATCACGCATTCGCGGCTGCGACGGGCCAGCGCGTGGCTGCGGTTGGCCGACCAGATGTAGGTGCCGACGAGGTCGTAGCCCAGCATCATGTGCCAGCCGAGGGTCATGATGCCGCGCTCCCGCCGGTGGGCGGTCGACAGCAGCACGACGGGACCGGGTTCGAGATAGCGGCGCGTGTGCGCGACGGGAACGGCGCGGGTGCGGGGCATGCGCAGCCTCCGGCGATGTGACGGCCCCCGATTAGCGCAAGCGCAGGGTGAACGCGCCGTCACCCGCTCAGTCGAGTACGTGCACCTCGTCGGCGATGCGACGGACATCGTCGAGCGTGTGGCTGACGTAGAGCATCGGCATCGCCAGGTCGTCGCGCACGCGCTGCAGATAGGGGATCAGCTCCTCGCGCCGGGCCTGGTCGAGGGCCGACAGCGGTTCGTCGAGCAGCAACAGCGCGGGTTGCGACAGCAGCGCGCGACCGATCGCAACGCGTTGCGCCTCGCCGCCGGAGAGATTGGCCGGGCGGCGCGCCAGCAACGGCGCGATGCCGAGCAGTTCGACCACCTGGTCAAAGGCGAACGCCTGCGCCTCGCGCCGCGCATGGCGCCCGTAGCCGAGGTTGCGGCGCACGTCGAGATGCGGGAACAGGCGAGCGTCCTGGAAGACGTAACCGATGCGGCGCCGGTGCGCGGGCAGGTCGATCCGGCGCGCATCGTCGAACAGCACGCGATCGTCGACGACGATGCGCCCCGCGCGCGGTCGCAGCAGGCCGGCGATCGCGTTGAGCACGCTGGTCTTGCCGGCGCCCGACGGGCCCGCCAATGCGACCACGCGCGCGCTGGATTCGATCCGCACGCTGCGCGCGAAACGGCCGCGCTCGAGGCGGATGTCGATGCCGAGCGTCACGGCACGCGCTCCTCGCCGCGCTGGCGGCGGACCAGCCATTCCGACGCGAGCAGGGCCGCGAACGAAATCGCCACCGCCACCGCCGCCAGCCGCCAGATGCCCGCTTCGCCGCCCGGCACCTGCATCAGCCCGTAGATCGCCGACGACATGGTGCGGGTTTCGTCCGGAATGCTGGAGACGAAGGTGATCGTGGCCCCGAACTCGCCCAGCGCCTTGGCGAAGGCCAGCACCACGCCGGCCACCAGGCCCGGCCACGCCAGTGGCAGGGTGACCGTGAAGAACACGCGCAGCGGGCCCGCGCCGAGCGTCGCCGCGGCCTCTTCCAGGCGCCGGTCGACCTGTTCGATCGACAGCCGCACCGTGCGCACCAGCAACGGGAAGCCCATGATCGCGCTCGCCAGTGCCGCGCCCGTCCAGCGGAACGCGAAGCCGATGCCGAACATGGCGTCGAGCCACGCGCCGACCGGCCCGTTGCCCCCGAGCAGCACCAGCAGCGCGTAGCCGACCACCACCGGCGGCAGCACCAGCGGCAGGTGCACCAGCGCATCGAGCAGCGCCTTGCCCGGAAAACGGCGACGCGCCAGCAGCCAGGCGACGGCGATGCCGGCCGGCAGGCTGCACAGCGCGGCGGCGACGGCGACTTTCAGGCTGAGCCGGATGGCCGACAGCTCTTCGGCGCGAAAGCCCCACACCGTGGTCGCGTCCGCAGCGTGGCCGGCGCGGGCATCGCCCGCCGACCGCAGCGCGGCGGCGGGAGACGCCGCCGCACGCGCGGCGACCAGCGGAGCGAGGCCGTGGCCGCGGAAGATCACGGCGGCCGTCCCGCCTTCGAGCCACTGCAGAAACGCATCGGCCTGCTGCGGCTGGCGACTGGCGCGCAGCCGCGCCACCGGATAGACGATCGGCGGGTGGCTGCCGGGCGGAAACGTCGCCAGCACCCGCACCCGCGGCTCGGCGTGCGCATCGCTGGCGTAGACCACGCCGAGCGGCGCTTCACCGCGTGCGACCAGCGCCAGGGCCGCGCGCACACTGTCGGATTCGGCCACATGGGGGGCGAGCGCCGGCCACTGCCCCCGGGCTTCGAACGCGGCCTTTGCGTACTTTCCCGCCGGCACGCTGTCGGTCATCGCCAGCGACAGCCGGCCCCGGGGGCCGAGCAGGGGCCGCAGGTCGCGCTGCGCGTGCAGCGCGAACGGCCTCGCATCGCTCGACACGGGCGCCACCAGCACCAGCGTGTTGCCGAGCAGGTCGCGCCGGGTGGCGGGCGCGAGCAGGTCGCGCGCCTGCAGCCAATCCATCCAGGCCTGGTCGGCCGATACGAAGACATCGGCCGGGGCGCGCTGTCCGATCTGCCGCGCCAGCGCCGAACTCGCCGCATACGACACCTGCACCGCCCGGCCCGTCTCGCGGTGGTACTGCACCGCGGCCGCATCCATCGATTCCTTGAGGCTGGCGGCAGCAAACACCGAAACGGGCGACGCCGCCCACGCGAGCACCGGCAGCAGGGCCAGCGCCAGCAACAGGCCGGTGCCGGCGCCGAAGCGGAGGCGGTGATGGCACCGGGTCACGGCACAGCGCCCCGCATCACGGCGCGGCGACGACGGTGATCGCGTCGATCCGATACAGGCTGCGGGCCGGCCGGGTATCGCCCACGACCAGCAGGCGCAACGGGCCGTCGTCGTCGAGCGGCGCGCCGTCGCAGCGGTCGAGCAGATAGACCAGGCGATTGCCGAGCGTGGGGTCGAGTTCGCCGAGCGAGAACACGACCCGATCGCCAGTGCGGGCCGTGACCAGGACGTAGCGATCCAGATGCACGGCGTCCAGCGGCGCGTCGGGCATCGCGCCGCTGGCCTGCAGCAGCGCGGACAGCGCCACGCCCTCGCACTGCAGGGTCCGGCCGTCCCCCGGCGCCGGTACCGGGTGCCGCTGCAGCGTGGCCCGCGAGGGCGCATCGAGCGGCACGCTGATCGGCGAGGGCGCGCGACCGGGTATGGACGCCCGCTGGTGGCCTGCAGGATCGTAGGCGCAGGCGGTATCCGCCAGCAGGCTCATCGCCAGGGCGGCGGCAATCGAGACGACAGCAGCGCGCATCGGCGTGTCCGCACTATTTCGGGGGCTTCGAGCATAGCCACGCCCTGTCGACGCAACAACGATGCAGCGCCGACGCGGCGGTCGAGCCACGATTCCGGCGACCCTCACAAGGACACGGCTGCGCAGGTGATGCGCCGGCGTCGTCGGATGCGGATGTCGCGCCATCCTCGTCCGCAACACCGCGACCGGCCGAGGCTGCGCGCCAAGGGTGACCGCAGGTGGCGATCAGCGGCCGAGCGTTGCGTTCAACAGCGCGCCCAGACGGGCGCCGGCATCGCGGAGCTGTTGTTCAACCTGCGGAAGATGTGCCCGCACGTACGCCTCGTCGATCCTCGCGCGCGGCGGATACACGCCCGGCGAGACCGCGATGCGGCACGAGGCCTGCACCCAGGCGACGGCCGGCACCGGCAGAACGGGCGTGCGCTCGCGCGTCGGCGCGCGCTGCTGAAGGCGCGCCAGCCAGGCGTCGCCGGACAGCCGTGCGCTGTTGAGCATCCCGCTGTCCCAGAACGAATGCAGATTCGTGCCACGGCCGCGGAAGTTGATCTGGTGTGTGTTGCCGCCCCGGTCGTGCCCGTATCCGGCATGCATGGGCTGGTGCGCGTCACCGACGAAATGCACGACGAACTTCAGTGCCTGCGCCCGCTCGGCGCGGGGCCGGCTGCGGTCGGCGAGAATCGCGGTCTGCGTCTTCAGGGCTTCCACCACGCAGTCGCCGTTGGGACAGTCGCGACGCGCGCTGTAGCGGCAGTTCGACTCGCCGATGTTGACGTAATGCCACTTCGCCGAGCGGCGCCCGAGATCGGGATCGGACTCGCGCAGTTCGTCGGCCCACGACGCCACGCCCGCGAGTGTGGGTTCCGGCTCACCGGCCAGCAGCCGGTCCACCTCTGCACGTGCGGCGGGCGTGAGATCGGCGTCCGCCAGTTGCGCGACCAGACGATGTCCGGCCTTGCCCCAGGCGAAGGCGGAAGACGGAAGAGCCAAGGCGGCGAGCAGGCCGCCGCAGATGAGGATTCGACGCAGCATGGGCGGAGTTTAACCACCTGGAGGCGCGGCGGCCGGATGCGCCCGCGCTTCTGCGCGCCGGACGCACGATCTTGTACGGATGGGCCCGTCGGCTGTGCCGATTCGGGCGGTTTCACGCAAAGATGCGTGCGCGAGACGCCCCGCCGCCGCTCGGACAGCACAGCCGCCCGTTCCGTGATGCTCGTCCGCGCGTGCAGGACACCGTCGATCGGCACGACTGCGTCGTGCGCCCGCAGCGCCAACGGCGCGACCGGCACGCTCGGCGCAGCCCCCTTTGACGTAGCTGTCCAAGTAGTCGCGGATCTTTTCGCTCAGCACCGGGTCGGTGACGCGTTCGTTGAGCGCGATTTCTCTGTCGGGCCCCATTGCCGTCAGTTCCTGGGCAGCGTGCTTGTGGCTCATCCCGCAAGCGACCGGCATTGATCATCAGTCCGGTGACACATGCCGGCCCACTGGTGGCGTTTCTGCCGAGATAGTGGAGGTAAATGCGCCCTCCAACGGAAAACCCTGTCTCCGGCTGTGGTCGCCGGAAGCCCCAAACCCTTCTGAGGCCACCTTCGATGTACCACCGGGCCGGGTCGCCAGCGCCGCGGACTGCGCATAGGCGTTGGCGACCTGTCCGGGCACGTTGTCGTTTCGGACGACGCCAAGCGCAAGGAGGCCGTAGCCATCGTTGCCTGGCTTCTGCGCGAGATAATTCCAGTAGAGCTCGCGATTGCCGTTCTCGGCGTAAAAGCTGAGGATCTCAACGTCCTTGTTGTTCAAGCCGCTCACGCGCTATCTTTTGCTCAAAAACCGGTTGGGCGAAAGATCGCTTCGATGCGCTGTTCAATCCGGCGCCAGTCCGGCAAAAACGCCCGCGCGTAGCTCATCTCGACAACGATCCCAAGCGTCGGCAGCGCGAATTGGTGGTCGCAGGCAGCTCTGCGCTGCACCGCGGGATCATCCTCGACGACCGGACCCTCGATCACTAGCCCGTCCGGGAGCTCCCGGTTGTCGCACTTGATGACGCTGAGGGGGTCGCCGCCCGGTCCGCGCCGGATATACCAGTCCTTTGAGAGCTGCACCGTGTTCTCGCGGCTGTGCGCCCGCGCGTTGCCCGGATGACGATTACGCAGGTAGCGCTCGACCGCATCCAGATCCGCGTAGTAGGGAACAAGTCCGTCGTGCACAGCGTCGCCTTGCAGCCGCATCGCGAGATTCTCGAGCGGACTGGCACGCTGCGCCGGGCTCTCTGGGTCGAGTGGGAGCAAGGTGCGCTGCATGGCAGCCGGGACCGTGATGCGCTCGGGATGCAGATACCGAGCAGTGATCGAGATCGCCCGCTTGGAGGCGTCTTTGTCGTTTGCGAAGTTGAAGCCTTGAGGCAGTGGCTCCAAGCAGGCTCTTTAATGCTGAGGCTAACGACACCCTCAGTGGGCGCTGTGCTCGGCGCGTTCTGGAAGTAGAAGAAGTTGCGACGGAGGGAAAAGGTATTGGTTCCAAGCCGGAAAGACACAGGCTGCGCGCTGGCCTGGCGCGCCTGGTGCTCGGAATCGATCGCAATGTTCTGATCGGCAATGAGGCGATCCACGATCTGCTCGACGGCCGCGTCTCCTCGTGCAAGCGCTTGGATCTGCTCGGCGGAAAGCGTGATGGGCGGACAACGATGCTCGGCGGCAACATGCTGCTGCTCGGGCTCGATCGTTTGCATGGTCAGTCACCCGGATTCAGTCTGCGCTGCGGCGCAGGCAACAAGAAGCGCGCACGGCACTGCCAAGGCCCCGGTGGCAAAGGCACACGATCGCAGTAGACGGTAGACAGTCATCGCCGAGTCGCGCTCTCACCGCCGATATCAGCAGCCCTAAGCACAGCATCCGCCAGAAAACTCGGGAGAAAAGGGGGGCATGAAATCGGTGCGTTGCGATGCTTGCGCGCCGAATTCGGCGCGTCGCTCAGCTTTAGTGAGTTTTCAAGGAATGCCTGAAGATCAAGCGGCGCGTTCATAGGCCGCTCCCAGGGGCCGAGGTGCTTGCATGGGGCGTAGCGTAATGGGCCGGCGCGCCCTCCGAAGCCATCGCGTTATCGGAGCGAGCAGAGTCCTGGGCCGGGTTTGGCAAGGCACTGGCTGCGAGCATGGCGAGCGTGGAGCCAGAGACCGCCTCGCCGCTTGCTGACAGTCGCCTCTCGTGCGCGTTCAGACGCAGCTCCTTGACTTCGACTGCTGGCAGCAGCCGTTTGGTGAAATAGCTGTCCTTGTAGTAGCGGATCTTCTTGCAGAGCACCGGGTGCGCGAGTCCCTCGTAGAGCACGATTTCCTTCTCGGGCCCCATTGCCTTCAGTTCCTGCGGCAGCATCAGTGCCCGCTTCTCCAGGATCTCGTTATCCGACACCGAGCGCCCCTGTCCGTGTGAACGGGTACGTGCGCGGCGGCGCACGGTGGTGTAACCCAGCATCTCCGAATAGTCATTCGCGTCCTGCTGCTCGCGCGGCGCGTAGATGATCTGGAGGGCATGGTTGGTGATGATCGTGCGCGAGAGTTCCTTGCCGTAGACCGCGTCCAGCTGGGCCATCGACTGGATGATCGGCAGCAGGCGCATGTTGTATCCGGCCATGTACGCGACAGCCTTGGCGATGATGTCGACCCGGCCGATCGAGGTGAACTCGTCCATCAGTAAAAGGCATTGGTGTTTGAGCGTCTTGTCGTTCTGCGGCAGCACCTTGGTGTTGACGTTGATCAGCTGGCTGAAGAACAGATTCACGATCAGCCGGCTCTCGGCCAGCTTGTTGGGCTGGATGCCGACGTAGATGGTCATGCGCTTGCGGCGCACGTCGTCGAGGCGGAAGTCGTCGCCACTGGTCGCGGCCTCAAGAACAGGGTTGAGAAACGCGTTGAGTGGTTCGCGAAAGGTGCCGATGATCGAGGCGAAGGTGACATCGGCCTGGGAGAGCAGACCCGCGAACGCCGTTCGCGCCTGCGCACTCAGAAAATGCGCTTCGGAAAGCTTCTGGATGTAGGGCTTGAGCTCGGTGCCATCGCCAGAGGCTAGGCGCAGAACTTCGCCAAGCGTCGGCGGGGGCGCAATGGGGATCGCTTCTGCCTGTTCGAACAGATAGAGCGTGAAGCCGAGGAAGGCGTTGCGCGCCTGACTCGTCCAGAACTTGTCCTTGTCGTCTCCGTCCGGATAGAGCATGGCTGCAATGGCTTGCAGGTCCGAGACGCGAAACGACGGATCGGTGGATACGTAGGTCAGAGGGTTCCAGCGATGCGAACGCCGATCCTCTGCGAAAGGGTTGAACAGATAGATCTCGTGACCGATCGAGCGGCGCCAGCCCGAGGTCAGGTCGAAGTTCTCCTGCTTGATGTCCAAGACGACAGCCGACTCTTTGTAGTCGAGCAGGTTGGGAATCACGACGCCGACGCCTTTGCCTGATCGTGTGGGAGCCGCAAGGATCACGAACTGCTGGCCTGCCAGGCGAAGCAGCTTTCCGTTCTGCTGGCCGACCACGATGCCGTCGTCTTTCTGCTTCAAGAAGCCCGTAGTGGCAAGATCCAGCATGCCCGCGAAGCGTGCTCGGCCATGGATGTTCCGATCACTGCGAAGCTTGTAAAGCATCACCATCAAGGACGCCCACACCAGGAGCATCGGGCCTATACCGAGCCCGCCACCCAGCCAGATGCGCCAGGCGTAGGGTTGTACTTGCGGATGATTGATGTTCTTGACGTACTGGACGTAGGTGCCGATCGACAGGAGGCCGGTGTCCAGTCCGAGGAATATCAGCGTGAGATAGCCAGAGAGATACGCAGCTGCAACGCCAAGCAGCAGGGTGAGCACAAGCGCCGTAACGATTCGATAGTTCAAGGCGATTCCTTCGACTGGGAGCACTGGAAGCGATCCGTGGACAGCGACGCGGGCGCGCGGATCAGGGCGCAGCAGGCCCGCGTGGGGCTGACGCGTCGACCAGGATGTAGTCGTCATTTTTTGTCCAACGTGCTTGGCCCTCCGCAAGCTTGATGCAGGGCGTGCCGTCGCAGGATGTAATCGCCACATGCGCAAGCGCTTCTAGAACCTGCGCGTCGACATTCGCCCGCTCGGCGCGCTTCAGATTGTTGGATGCCACATAGGCGGTCGCGCCGATGGTGCAAAACGATGCGATCGCCAGAGCGCCAAGCGTCCCGAGACCGAGCATGCGCATGCGTCCCGAGACCATTGCCCGCTCACGCTGGAGCTGCTCTGCAATCGTGCGCAGGCGATCACCCGATTGGCCGACGGCTGCAACCGCTTCGGAAATCTCCGGGGCCAGCGCTTCTCTGACTGCGGCTCGGGCGGCATGCACCAGTTCCTGCTTGCCGGCGACAACTCGCTGCGACACGTCGTCGGCCACTCGGCGAAGGTCGGCGGCAGCCGACTGCTGCGCCGCGGCGGCTTTGTCGCATTGCTGGGTCAAATGGCCCGCAAGTAGTGCCGCATTCGAAACAAAATCTTCCATCGTGGATCTATCCACACCATGCCTTCCTTGCAAGTGTCTCCCCGGCGTCAGCGCATACTGCCAGACACTTGGCAGCTCCGTTGAAAAATCGGCGAATATGAATAGGTTATCTCGACTCTGCGCTTTGGGGCCGTCAAATCTGTGCAGATCGTTGTCGCGATAAATAGCGGACCGCTAACGTGTCTTCCGTCACATTCGACGCGCAAGAAGATTTTTCTGACACGCCATTGCAAGAAATAGCGGCGTCAGATGAGGCGCGGAATCACCTATTAATTTTTCTCCTGGAATACAGGTGCTTCAAATGCTTGACGCTTTGTCGGTCGCACAGATAAGGTCCGGCGCAGGGGTTTCGGCACGTCCGCTTGTTCGACGTCGCGAAGCTAAGGAGTTTTACTGAGAGGGAGTTCTGAAGGGGCGATTTGGAAGGCGCAGGCGTGTTCACACTTTCGGAATTCTCGTGTGAACGACAGTGTCGCATTAATTCTGAATCGGTTTTCTATGTGAACACAGTCGACAGAGGTCTGCGCAGGTCGCCGTGAAAGCGCTGCGACAGATTCGTGGCTGCGTTCTTTGCCGATGGTGGATTGCGTGAGCCGTACTGGAATGGTTCGAGGGCGCGTGCGCCTGGCGGTCGTTGTCGCTGTCTTGTCTTTGGCCGGGTGCGCAACGCCCGCTGCCCCGGATCCGCGCGGAAAGTGGTTGCCGGTCAATCGCATGGCCGACGCGCCGCAGGCCATTCCGCTCAACCACGTCTACGTCTTCCAGGCCAATCCCGTGGACGGCACCCTGAAGTCGATGTTGACACGCTGGGCGCGTGATCAGCGGATGACGCTGTCGTATCTGCACCCGAACGACTACACACTGTATGGGCCCGTTGGCAGCATCCGCACACCGAGCCTCGTGGAGGCCGCCACGGCCTTGACGAATGCCTATGAGACGCAAAACCTCGCGGTCGTCGTGGATCGTTCCACGATCGTGGTAAGCCTCACCACGAGGCGCGACGATTCTGTCTCGCTACCGCGGGGTGTCGAGACGTCTTCCGCTGGCGCCGGTCAGTAAGGGGCGCCGCGGATGTTTGGCAAGAAACACACGGACACCCCGGCGGTCGAACGCGCGGTCGCGCAGGGCGTGAGCTTTGAACTGACGCTTGCAGAGCGCGCTAGACGGAGCGAAAAGCGGGCCTGGCTCGTAGCCTGGAGTGCCGTGCTCATGTCGCTCATCCTTGCGGGTGGCTACTTGCTGTTTCTCCCCCTCAAAGAGAAAGTTCCGTATCTCGTGATGGCAGATCCCTATACGGGGACGGCATCGGTCGCCAGATTGGTCGGCGACTTCGAGAACCGGGACGTGACGGCGAGCGAAGCCATCAACAAGAGCAACGTCGCGACCTTCATTCTCGCGCGCGAGTCCTACGACTCGGGGCTGATCGGTCAACGCAACTGGCGCACGACCCTTTCGATGGCGGGCCCCGGGGTAGCGCCGGCCTATGTGTCGCTTCACTCCGAAGGAAATCCCGAGCGTCCATTTCGCGTGTACGGCCCGACCAAGGCGCTGCATGTCCGCATCCTCAGCATTGTGTTGATCGGCGGCGGCGAGGGGCGTCGGCCCACCGGTGCGACCGTCCGGTTCCAGCGCAACGTCTACGACAAAGGGCGCGGTCGCTCGGATCCGCTGGACAACAAGATCGCCACGATGGAGTTCACCTACAACCAGGAGCTGAGGCTCAGCGACGAGGACCGGCTGCTCAATCCGCTTGGATTTCGGGTTACGAACTACCGCGTCGACAACGATTTTGCCCCGGCAGCAGCTTCGCCGGGCGTCGCTGACATCGCGTCAGCGATGCAGTCACAGCCGCTCGAGACGCCCGTGGACCCCGGCGCGGCATTCATGGGGCAACAGGCTGTACCCGAAACATCACTGGCGGCGATGCCTGCCGAGCAAATGGAAGGCGCAGGCGCGCATGGGGAGATGGAGTGATGGGGCGTGTGATCCACCTATGTTTGAAGCTGGGATTCGCCGCGTGGATCGTGGTCCTGGCCGCACCCGGCAACGCGCAGGTGGTGGAGGAGTATGCATACGAGGCCGACAAGGTCTATCAAGTGCGTACCGGCCTCGGCATCACAACGCAGATCGAGCTCAGTCCTCACGAAGAGATTCTCGATTACAGCTCGGGTTTCAGTGGTGGCTGGGATATCAGCCGTCGCGACAACGTGTTTTACCTCAAGCCGAAGAACGTCGATGTCGATACGAATCTTCTGATCCGCACCGCAGCGCACTCCTACATCTTCGAGCTCAAGGTCGTGGCGACCAACTGGCGCGCGCTCGAGCAGGCGAAGGCGTCCGGCGTGCAGTACAAAGTGCGCTTTGTCTACCCGGCCGATACGGAATTCGCAGCTGAAGGGATGTCGGAAGGGGAATCGGGGGCCGAGCTGAGTACGGCCATCGAGCCTACGCGGGACTATTACTTCGCGTACGACTACTCGTATCACAAGCGCCAGCCGACCTGGCTCGTGCCCTCGACGGTCTATGACGACCGGCGCTTCACCTACATCCGCATGGGCGACCGCTCGCGTTTCCCGAGCGGGAATTTTCCGGCCGTCTTCGCGCGCGACAGCCAGAACGGAGAGGAATTCATCGTCAACTCGACGGTCGAGGGCGACACCATCGTCGTGCACGGCACGTACGCCTTCCTCGTCGTCCGCCATGGAAGCAATGCAATCGGCCTGCGCAGGAGACCGGAACTGTGAGCCAAATTCCGTCCCAAGAGTACGATGCTCACGACACTCCGCGTCCGCAGGCACCCAACCCTTACGCGCGCCGTGAGTATCCGGACGAGGCCGCGCTGGATGGGGACACACCCTACCTGAGAGCGGACGATGTACAGCGCCTCAATCGAAAGGCGCTCGTGTTCCTGGCTGCGATCGTGATGGCGTTGATCGCAATCGCCGCGTGGCTGATCTTCGGCGGCTCGCCGGATGACGAGGTCCAGCCGCGGCGCACTGCAGTCGAGCAGGTAGTGATCCCGGCAGCGCCGCGCGACCTCCCTGAGCTCCCTCCCCAGCGCTCGATGGCGCAGACGCCGCCGCCCGTAGACGAGCTGCCGCCGCTCCCTGTAATCCAGGACACGCGGCCCGCCCAGGCACCGAGCATGCCGAGCATCGATTCGATTCGCAGCCAGATGCCATCTCTCCTGGAGCGGCGCATGGATGATGCGAACGGTGCCGGCCTCCCTGGCGGAGGGGCTCCTGAGGGTGCTCAGCAACACGGAATGAGTCCACAGGAGTACGCGGCCATGTTGACCGGGCCCGGGCAGCAGACTTCTGTCCGTTCGGGACCGGCAGAGGGCCCCACCAGTGCCCAGCCGCTGTACAGGCCCGACACACTGCTGCTCCGCGGCACCTATATCCGCTGTGTGCTCCAGTCGCGAATCGTGTCCGACTATCCGGGTTACACCTCGTGCATCGTCACGGAACCGGTTTATTCGGTGAATGGCAAACGTCTTCTTCTGCCGCGCGGCTCGAAGGTGCAGGGGAGTTACGGGCGCGACGAGCTTATCGGCGAGCGGGTCAATGTGGCCTGGGATCGCGTGACGACGCCAAATGGCCTGGACATCAACATGACGAGCCCGGGCGTGGACGTCCTGGGATCCGCGGGCCATCCCGGCCACTACACCGCGCACTGGGGTCAACGCATCACGTCGGCGCTGTTGATCAGCATTCTCAGTGACGCGTTCAAGTATGCCGCGGCAGAGAACGGACCGCCCACGACATCGGTCGTCAACGGCGCTCTTGTGCAGAACCCCTACGAAAGCTCAACGGCGCGGACGATGGAGCGATTGGCCAACATGGCGCTGGACCGGAACATGAGCCGACCGCCCACCGTCACCATCAACCAAGGCACCGTCGTCGCGATCTACGTGTCCCGCGACGTTGACTTCTCGTCCGTGATCCGGTGATCGACGCCAAGCAGATGAATGCCGAGACCGCTGTCCTCGCCCGGGTGTCCAACGAGTTCCTCGACTATCAGTACGAGATCCTCGGCATTGGCGAGCATATGCAGTCAGCGGAGGTCACCGAAATCTGCATCAATCGGCCTGGTGAGCTCTACTTGGAGACACGCTCGGGCTGGAACCGCGTCGAAGTGCCGTCACTGACGTTTGAGCGCGCGCGCCAGTTCTGCACCGCAGTCGTCAACGAGAGCAACACCGGCCAGCGCATCACCGATGCTGACCCGATGGTGTCGCTGACGTTTCCAACAGGCCAGCGTGCGCAGTTCGTGATCCCGCCCGCCTGCGACGCGGGAAAGGTATCGATCACGATCCGCCTGCCGGCGAGGTTCGGAAAAACGCTCGAAGAGTATGCGCGGGATGGATTTTTTGACGACGTCGTCGAGCAGGAGCACACCATCAGCGACTATGACCAGGAGCTCCTGGAGCTTCGGCGTCAGCGCAACTATGCCGCGTTCTTCCAGAAGGCTGTTCAGTATCACAAGAACATCGTGGTCTCTGGCGCCACCGGCAGCGGCAAAACGACGTTCATGAAGTCGCTCGTGAACCACATCTCTCAGCATGAGCGACTGGTCACGATCGAGGACGCTCGCGAGCTCTTCCTGACCCAACCCAACGTCGTGCATTTGCTCTATTCCAAGGGTGGACAAAGTGCGAGCAACATTTCGGCGAAGACCTGCATGGAGGCCTGTCTGCGTATGAAGCCCGATCGCATCATCCTGGCGGAGCTCCGGGGCGACGAGTCGTTCTATTTCATTCGCAACTGTGCATCGGGCCACCCTGGCTCGATCACGAGCTGCCATGCCGGCAGCACGTCGCAGACCTGGGATCAGCTCGCGCTGATGGTCAAGGCGTCGGCAGAAGGCGCGGGGCTGGAGTTCGAGGTAATCAAGCGTCTCTTGAAGCTCACGATCGACATCGTGGTGCACATCAAAGCGCATGCGGGGCGCCGCTTCATCACGGGGATCGATTTCGATCCCACGCGGGGCCTCGCATGAGCGCTTGGAACCGCAGTGCGTCTGGCGTTGCTTGCACGGCGCTCGCGCTCCGCGGCCCTAGGGGGGAGGGGCGGTAATGCTGCCTGGGATCGAGATGATGGCCTGCGCGGATCTCGCGGTTCCGGCCGAGGTGATGCACCACGTCGCCAAGGTCGAATCATCATTTAATCCGTTCGCGATCGGTGTTGTGGGCGGGCGGCTCGCAAGGCAACCGCGCAGCCTTGGAGAGGCACTGTCGACTGCGCGCATGCTCGAGCAGGAGGGCTACAACTTCTCGCTCGGTATCGCGCAGGTCAATCGCTACAACCTCGACAAGCAGGGGCTCGACAGCTACGAGAAGGCGTTCGATATCTGCCCCAATGTGCAGGCCGGCTCGCGGATCCTCGCCGAGTGCTACGGGCGCTCGGGCCAGGACTGGGGCAGGGCCTTTAGTTGCTACTACTCCGGCAACTTCACCACGGGCTTTCGTCATGGCTACGTCCAGAAGGTCGTGGCGTCTTGGCAGGGCGCGGTCGCGAGTGGGGCGCAGGCGGCTGCAATTCCCGTAATCAGGTCTCAGCCCGCTGTGCCGCGTGCGGCGCGCGCCGCGGCCGTGAGCGCCGTGGAGAGCTTGATCGCACGACGCGTCGCCGAAGCTGCTGCATCGAGCCGTGGCGGAGATGCGATCCACAACGCGCCTGGCCTGCAGCCCGCGCCTCCGGGCGCGGTCACCGCTGCCACAGCGGCCGTGCGGCGCGACGGCGCGGCTGCGGGCGCTTCACCAACGAACGATGACGGCCCGGTGGTCGTGCAGCTGGTAGGAGCGCCTCGGTCCCCGCCGGCCCCACAGGGTGTCCAGGCCCCGTCGCCGCCTTCACATGCTGTGGGCGCGCCGCAGAGCGGTCCACCACGAGACTCGGCATTCGTCTTCTGATTCACGCTTTATCCGGCCAACGGAACAAGCCGCGCATCACTCAATACATCTCAACTCAACCAAAAAGGGGCACCTCATGAAGAACGCAACCTCCGCCGGCCACGCCCAGCGCAGCCGCGCTTTCGCAATTGCAGTCTGCGCTTCGCTCGCGACGATGCCGATAATCGCGATGGCCCAGGACGTCACTGGCGCGAGTAATACGGTCACCACCTTCTTCACCAACGTTACGGCGCTCCTCAACATCGCGTCGATCGCGATCGTGACCATCGCTGTAATCTTTGCGGGCTATCAGATTGCGTTCAATCACAAGCGGATCGGCGACGTCGCGCCCGTTCTGATCGGTGGATTCCTGATCGGTGCCGCGGCGCAGATTGCACGCATGTTGCTGCCCGCTGACGTGATGGCGGCAGGCATCGTCGTCGTCGACAACCTGATGCGTTATGCATAAAAACGCGCTGTTTCGCGGTTGCACGCGCCCGGCGATGTTCCTTGGGGTGCCGTACATGCCCTTTGCGATCGCTGCCGGCGCGTGCCTGCTGCTCACGTTCTACATCGACATGTTCTTCCTGCTTCTTCTGCCGATCGTTGTGATGATCATGCGGCAGATGGCCAAGCGCGACGAAATGGTCTTTCGTCTGATCGGCCTACGATGGCAGTTCCGGGCCAAGGTCAGAAACATCAAGCATCACAACGGCATGTGGGTATTCACGCCGAACAGCTACCGCAAGACGTTTGTGTCGCCCACAAGGGAGTAGCACCATGCCTGCGCCTGACACTTCCATCTCCGAGTTCATCCCGATCTCAGCGCACGTGTCTCCGCACGTTGTCAAAACGACGGGCGGAGACTTCCTGATCACGTGGCGGCTCGACGGCCTGCCGTTCGTGGGGCGAGAAGAGTGGGAGCTCGAGCACAGGCATAACACCTTCAATCGAATGCTCCAGACGCTTCGGGCGCCCGACTTCGTCAACGTCGCATTCTGGGTGCACGACATCCGGCGTCGCGGCCGAATTGAGGTGGAAAGCCAGTTCGATCAGGCGTTCAATCAGCGATTGTCTGATGAGTACTTCGAACGCTTATCGTCGCAGAAGATCATGCAGAACGAGCTCTACCTGACGATGATCTACCGGCCGATCGTGACCGGCAAGAAATTTGTCGAAAAGTCAGCAGACGTGGTACGCCTTGCCGCGGAACAAGAGCAAATGGTGGGCAAGACCATCGAGCTCGCCGGCAACGTGGAGGCTGTCCTGAAAGACTACGCGCCCGTGCGCCTGGGTCTGTATGAGGCCGACAACGGCGTTGTGTTCTCCGAGACGCTCGGCTTTTTCGGCTATCTCATCAACCGGATCGAGGAGCCTGTCCCGGTGCTCCGCGCGCCGGTCTATGATTATCTGCCGGTGTCGCGCCATATGTTCTCCGCGAAGTCCGGCGACTTCGTGGTCAGTGCGCCCGGCGGGACGAATCACTTTGGTGCAATCCTCAACATCAAGGAATTCACGGACGCGACGTATCCGGGAATTCTGAACAACCTCAAGTATCTGGACTTCGAATACGTCATCACGCATTCGTTCAGTCCGATGGGGCGGCAGGACGCCTTGAAGATTCTCGATCGCACCAAGGGAATGATGATCTCGTCCGGGGACAAGGCCGTCAGCCAAGTGATCGAGATGGATCATGCCATGGACCAAGTGGCCTCGGGCAACTTTGTCCTCGGTGAGTACCATTTCATGATGGCGCTCTATGCGGATGATCAGAAGCTGCTCTCCCAGAACATCGCCACCACTCGTGCCGAACTCTCGAACGCAGGCTTTGTATCCGTCAAGGAGGAACTCGCGGTCTGCTCGGCGTTCTATTCCCAGCTTCCCGGAAACTGGAGATTCCGCACGCGCCTCGCCAATGTCAGCTCCCTGAACTTCCTGGGGCTCTCGCCGCTCCACAACTTCGCGACCGGCAAGAAGGACAACAACCCGTGGGGCCAGTGCCTGACCGTGCTCCAGACCACGAACGGGCAGCCTTACTACTTCAATTTTCACGCAACGCACCCGGCTGAAAACTCGTTGGGTGAGAAGGCGATCGGCAATACCATGGTGATCGGCAAGTCCGGCACCGGCAAGACCGCACTGATCAACTTTCTGCTCAGTCAGGTCCAGAAGTACGATCCTGCGCCAACCATCTTCTTCTTCGACAAGGATCGCGGCGCAGAGATCTTCGTGCGCGCGTGCGGCGGCAACTATCTTGCGCTCGATAACGGGCAGCCCACCGGCTTCAATCCGTTTCAGTGCGAACGCACAGATGCCAATGTGCAATTTCTCGGAAACCTCATCAAGGTTCTCGCGGGTAAGGCAAGCTACACGGCACGCGAAGATGAGGACATCTTCCGCGCCGTGGAGAGCATGCTCGACATGCCCAAGCACCTGCGGTCGATGACGAACTTCCAGAAGAGCCTGCCGAACATGGGCGACGACGGTCTCTTCGCGCGTCTCCGAAAATGGACCGCCGGCAACACACTCGGCTGGGTGTTTGACAACCCGGTCGACATCATCGACCTGGACCGCGCAAACATCATCGGGTTTGACTACACCGACGTCATCGACAACGCCGAAGTGCGCGTGCCGGTGATCAACTACCTCTTGCACCGCCTGGAAGACCTGATCGATGGGCGCCCGCTCATCTACGTGATGGATGAGTTCTGGAAGATCCTCGACGGCGGCGGAGCGCTCAAAGACTTCGCGAAGAACAAGCAAAAGACGATCCGTAAACAAAACGGCCTCGGGATCTTTGCAACCCAGAGTCCGGAGGACGCGCTCGCGAGCGACATCTCGGCCGCACTGATCGAGCAGACCGCGACGCTCATCCTGCTCCCGAACCCGAATGCCTCGCGCGCGGAGTACATGGAGGGCTTGAAGCTCACGGAAGCGGAGTTCGAGGTCGTGGCGAATCTCGACGAGCGCTCACGCTCGTTCCTGGTCAAGCAGGGGCACGGATCGACCGTGTGCCAGCTCAACCTCCGCGGTATGGACGACGCGCTTGCCGTGATCTCGGCAAGTACAGACAACATCGAAGTGATGGACCGGATCGTTTGGGAAGCCTCCGGGCGACTTGGTGTGGATCGCTCGGAGCTCACGCCCGAGCAATGGCTGGACGCGTTCTATGAGCACCGGAAGGGGTCGGGGCGCGCGGCCAGGGGGCAGGCGGACCGCGGCGGCGCTCGGCGCGCTGCTGCTGGCTGATGCCGCGCCCGAACGCAGGCCTACAGGACTAAGACATCGGAGATCCGACACATGGCATCGAATACACGACGCGGCCCAGGTTTTGCCGCCGCCTGGACCAAGACGTTCGGCACGGCGCCTGATCTACCCAAGGCAAACGGCGGTTTGGCCATTGCGCTGGCGGTCGTTGCCCTACTCGGAACCGGAGCGGCAGCGGCGGCTTGGCAGGTGAACGACCGTGTGACGCAAGAGCGCATTGGTAACAATGGGACGGTGACGGGGCAGCTCAACGACCTCAAGACCGACCTCAACCGAAAACTTCAGATCGCTCCGAGAAGTGGTTCGACACCGGAGATGGTGGCCGCGCCGACAGGGGACGAAGCGCTCAACGAGACGCAGCCAAGCACGACATCGGTCGGAATCGATAAGCTGTGCACTGCAAGTACAAGCACGCCACTGGGTCAGCAGCAGCGGCAGCTCTGCCGCGATCTGGCGAACACCGAGCTGGCCCAGTATCGGTTCTCGATGCGCATGTTCGAGCGCGCCAGTGAGAACTACGAGCGGTTGAAACAGCTGGATGATCACCGCCGCAGCCTCTCCGCCAACGACTATGCGAACGTCCAATACAACACGAACGAGATCTTGGCGCTCACTGCGCTGATGGACAACGATCGCGATCGCTACAACACCTACATGGCGGCTTACGATGCTCGCATCGCCCACATTAGGAATTCCCAGGCCGCGCTGACCCGTAATGCTCTGAAGGGCGGCGGCGGCCTGAGTCTGCCTTCATTCTAAGAGGCGCCGCCGCTATGAGTTTCGACCCGAGTAGCTTTATCTCCTGGGCGTTTTTCGCTTTCATATTTGACCTCGTCAACGGGCTGATCGAGTCGTTCCAGAGTGCGCTGCTCGGGCGTACGACCCGTTTCGTCAGCGGGATCGTCTTTACGTTGCTCGTGTTCTGGGTGCTCATCCAGGGCTTCATGGTCGTCACGGGCCGAAGCCGTGAGAACCTGATGGGGCTGGTGGTCGGCTCGCTGCGCGCATTTCTGATCGTTATTGCAGCCACGTCAATGTCGTTCTTCGGAAACAACTTGACGACGCTGATGACGGATGATCTTCCCCAGGCCATCCATCAAGTGATTTCGGGCAACGATGACGACGTCGAAGACGCGATTGACAAAAATCTCACCACGATGGGGCTGATCTTCGCGATGATCGACGCATTGCCGCAAGGTGATAGCGACTCGAACAGCGCCGATCAGCGAAACGTGACCGCCATGACCGGCATCGGTATTGCGGGCCCCTCGGTGATTGGCGGCGCGATGCTTCTGCTCTACAAGATCGCCCTTGTCCTGTTCGTCGGGTTTGGGCCGCTTTTCATATTGGCGCTACTGTTCGAGCAGACCCAGGATCTGTTCAAGCGATGGCTGCTGTATGGGGTCGGCACAATGTTCGCGATGGCGGTTCTGGCCGTCATGGTCTCAATTGCGACCAAGGTTGTTGCAGTCTCGGCAGCCGCGATGCTCGCGGCCTATACGATTTCCACGATGGTAGGACCCGACATCCCCGGCTTTGGCGGCGGCCTGAATTCAGCGGCTGTCCAGCAGGGTGGTGTTGGCTTGATCATGTCCGTGCTGATGGTGATGGCGCCGCCCATGGCGGCGATGTTCTTCAATGGGACACTCGGTCAGTTCGCTGCGAATTCGAGCTTCGGCACCGTGGGTCGCAATGCGTCTGGTCAGAACTCGGATATCACACAAGGCACGTACAAGGTGTCTAACGAATCTGAGGACGGCGGGCGCAAGACGAAAGCTAGGTAAGCCTAGTTCCAAATGGGTTGAGCTACTTGTCTAAGGCAGTGGGAGACGAACGGCGATGAACAGGTACAGATCTTCTTTGCATTGCATGACGGAGTGGCGGCGCAGCCCAGCACGCCTGCGGATATGGGAAGCGTTGCTGATCGAACCGATGCTGCGCGACTGATCTCTCCCGGCGCGCCTGGCCCGTGGATCGCTTTTTCGGGTAGTAAGACGAACGAATTCACCGGTTTTGTCTACGGCCATTCCGAGCGCGCCGCAGAATCAGCATCGATCGCGATGTGCGAGGCAAGAGGGGGCAGAGAATGCGAGGTCGAGTTCTCTTTCGAGTTGG
>VFQP010001309.1_pt1 | contig 34196 bp, 40 predicted proteins | sample 3512351 | NCBI WGS metagenome assembly VFQP01 (sample SAMN10412372, study PRJNA504923) | tailings metagenome | isolation source: Relicate 1 Philex TSF1 revegetated site | place: Philippines: Tuba, Benguet | collected 2017-08-29
AACTTCTCGATCTCGTTGACCTGCTTCTCCATGAGCCGGCCCATGGCTTCGGCGAACGCCATCAACCAACCGCCGTCCCCTGAACCCCGCTGCTTGGCGCGCACGTCGCCCACGCCGTCGGCGACATCGAGAACGACCCTGTAATTGAAGCTGACTTCGGACATGACATGATCTCCAGTTGAATAACTCGCGGATCAGAGAGCGCTCGGAAGGAGACTCCTCGCGCGAATCAGGTGGCATGCGCCATGGGTTCGACATTACGCCGCACATCCGTCGAAAACAGCTGGGGCGTACCCTAGTGCCCCGTCAACGGCGCGTGCCAGGCCCTTGGCGCAACGCCGCCGCCACGTGGTGCGGCATGCCGCCCGGCGGCGCGCTTGACGACTCGGCCGCTGCATCGGTCTGGAGCGCCAGCCACTGACGCGCTGCCTCCTCCCCCTGCTCGCGTGAGATGCGGGCGAACTCCAGCGCACGCTGTACGGATTCATTCTGCAGCGTCGCCAGCGAACCCGCGAACGCCGTATGGGCGTCCCCTGCCTCGTCGGCGTCGAGCAAACCGTTCTGCTGCATCAGGCCGATCGTCTCGTCGACACTGGCCTTGAGACGGCCCGGGTCCACAGGGGTGTCCAGTGCCGCCGGATCCTCCAGCGCACCCTGCAGGCGCGCGATCATGCTGTCACGGTCGGCCGCTTCCAGGCCCGGCTGCGTCTGCAGGATGGACTCGAACTCGCTCAGCAGCGCCTCGCGCATCTGCGCGAGGCTTTCGGACATGGTTTCGGGCGAGGACATACATCGACTCCTTCAGCGATTTGGAAAACGTACGCATTACATGTCGGCCGGAGCGTTCGGCACCGATGGTGCGAGCAGCGGCATTAGCACCGTGTGGACGCGCTTTAGCATGTAGAAAAAGCCCGCAGGCATCGATGACGCCTGCGGGCCGGAATCGAAAGGGCGCCGGTGGTCTAGGCCGCGTTGCGGACGGAGGTCAGCGAATCGACCATCCGCCGGGCATCCGCACCCTCGCGCTCGCCGACCTCACGGGCCCGGGCACCGATCCACGCGTCCGCGGCTTCGCGCCCGTCGGTACCTACCCGCCGCTCGTATTCGGGCACGAGCGCCTTCAACTCGGCTTCCACCGCCTCGAGGCGCTCGTCCATATGCCGGATGAGCGTGTTCTCGTCGTCCGCATCGAGCACCCCTTGTTCGCGCAGTTGGGCCAGACCTTCGATCCAGGCCTGACGCTGCGCCTGCTGATCGGCCCGCACGACTCAATTCCTCTCGAACGAAATGCTGAAGCCGCCCTTGAAGCCCTCGGTAAGCGCGTTCTGCGCAGAGTCGGGCAGGCCGAGTGACGAGAACATTCCGCTGAGCGCGGAGTCGAAGAGCTGACCCACGAGGTCGCCGATGAAGTTGCCGATGAGGCTGCCGAGCGGGCCGCCGAGGGCGGTGCCGACCAGGTTGCCGATGCCGGAAAAGACGTCGCTGGACATGATGGAACTCCTGTGTCGTTTGAAGGAAGGATCAAGCAAGACATCGTGCGCGGCGGGGTGTGTCGCGGCCCGTTTCGCGGCTGCAGGCAGAGTCTGCGACGATCACGACGCCTGGACAGCTAGGTCGTACCCCATCTAGGGCCGTCCCTAGCGACAGGCGTCGCGGATCGCGCGATAAGGACCGCCATGCACCCGTCCTCGCCACCGGCACCTGCCGTCCCCCGGATCGACGCGCGTGATCTGCCGCGCGGTGGCCGTGACTATCCAGACGTCGTCGAGCTGCAGACGCGCCGCATGCGCCTGTGCCGGTTCGGGTTCCGCCACACGTTCGATCTGCTGCACCTGGGGCGCGAGGAGCGCGTGACCCGCATGCTGCTCGACGATCCGGTGTCGAGTCTCGAAGACGCGATGGGTCTGGTGGTCTGGGCCAACACGCTCTATCGCGAACGCCCGGGCCTCGGCCTGTGGCACACCAGCGACCGGAACGGCCGGTTTCTAGGACTGTTCTCGCTGACGCCCAGCGGCGTCGATGGCGACATCGCCATCGGCGTACGCCTGCTGCCGTCCGCCTGGGGCCGCGGCTATGCGATCGAGGGCGGGGCCGCGCTGTGCGCCCATGCCTTCTCGACCCTCGGCCTGCCCGCCCTGATCGCCCAGTGCGCTCCACACAACCGGTCGGTGCCGCCGCTGCTGCTACGTCTGGGCTTCGAGGAGACGGAAGGCGGCACGCAGTTCGGCAATGCCGCGCGCCGCTTCCGTCTGCAGCAGCCGGCCTGGCGCGGACTCGGCCCACGGCCGCGCCGGGCATCGCGACCCCTCGACGACGCCCGGCTCGAGGACTGAGACGGGCCTCGGGCGCGTGACGGCCGATCGACGAACTGGATGATCCGGCCGATCCCGTACAGCACCGTGCCGCCGAGAACGCCCGCCGTCGCGGTCCAGCCGAGCCAGGGCAAGGCCGCATCGCCGGCGGACCGGGTGAGCAGCAGCGCCGCACACACCAGCCCGGCGATCAGTGCGTACAGACCGGCTTCCAGGTAGCGGTTGGTCAGCCCGAGCCGCGACGTGCGCGTCGGCCGTGCAGGGGCGGTCGTGCCCGGGCGGCCGGGGGCGGCGCCTGCCTCGCGCCGGCCCTCAACCATGGAAGTGCGGATCGATCGTCAGCGTGCCGAGGTTGCGTTCGGCGAAACGCTTCGTCAGCTGCGGGCCCGCCTCGCGGATGGCGTCGAAACTGTCGCGCGAGCGGCTGTCGGCGCGCAGCACCCAGCCGTCGCCGTCTCGGCTGAGCAGCAGATCCGTGCCCGGCAGGGTCGCGTCGTGCATCCGCAGCAGCACCTGACCGTCGCCGGCGTGGTGCGCATCGTGCACCGCCAGCTGGCGGACGTGCCGTTCCATCATTTCCATCAACTGGCCCGGATCCCCCGGCGGCGCGGCCGGCGCCGGCACGTGGTGGCCGTCGCGCAGGGCCATCTGCGCCTGCAGCATCGCTGCCGATTCGGCGGAGGGCAGGTGCGACGACGACGTCCCGGGTTCGTGCTGCTGGCGGAACGTGCGTGCGTCGACGACGTCGTCCACCGACTGCCGCGATTTGAGCGCCTCGTGCTGGCCGGCGCGATCGGCCAGCAGCGACTCGTCGGACTCGCCTGCGGCCGACAGCGCATCGGCACCGCCTTCGCCGCCCGGATGCTGCGGCCCGCCGGGCTCGCTGCGCGTCTGCTGCATCAGCGAGTGGAACCGGTCGACGGACTCGCGTGCGGGGGTCTCGCGGACGTCGCCTCTGGCTTGGCGATCGACCTGACGGTTCCGCGCCGACTGCTCGGGCGGGCGCACCGAAGGCTCACTGCTGCGCTGTACGGTCATGGGAAGTCCTCGTCTCAATGTCGGGCCGTGTGCCGCGCCTGGAGCAGGTCGTCGGTGAGCGCCTCCTCCCGACGGGCCTGCAGGCCGCGTTGCTCGTCGCGCCAGAGCTCGCGCCGTTTCTCCAGCGCATCCTCGCGCGCCTTGGCCCGGAAGAACGCCTTGCGCGCATCGTCCAGCGCGGCCTCGGCCTGGCGCAGCGCGTCTTCGGCCGTCGCCAGGCGCTGCCGTGCGGCGACGATCCGCTCGCCCAGCAGGTCGATATGGGCTTCGCGCTGCGCCATCGCACCGGGCCAGGCGACACCCGGCGGCGGCGCATCGAGCAATCGCGCACGATGGGCGACGCGCTCGGTCTCCAGCCCGGTGATCTCGCCTTCGATCCGCGTACAGGCGTCGCGGCACTGCGCCACGCCACGCTGCCGTTCCAGCACCACCTGGTGCGCCCCCGTGGTGCGGTGGGCACGCAGTTGCAGCAGGGTCTGCAGCGGATAGCGCTTCATTTGAACAGGCTCCGCAGCGCCTGCGACGACGTGTCGAACGGCACCAGATCGTGCTCGCCCTGCTGCAGCAGGGCCCGGATCGGCGCGATCGTCTCGATCGCGATGTCGGCTTCGGGATCGGTGCCGCGCTTGTATTCGCCCAGCTGCAGCAGCAGCTCGATGTCCTGGTGCTTGGCCAGGTATTTGCGCAGCTGGCCGGCGGCCAGCAGATGCGGCTTGTCCACCACGCGCGGCATCGTGCGGCTGAGGCTGGTGAGCACGTCGATCGCCGGATAGTGGTACGCAGCCGCGAGCTTGCGTGACAGCACGATGTGACCGTCGAGGATGGAGCGCACTTCCTCGACGATCGGATCACCGCCGTCCTCGTCCTCGGCGAGCACGGTGTAGAACGCGGTGATCGAGCCGTGGGCATTGTTGCCCGCACGCTCGAACAGCCGCGGCAAGGCACTGAACACCGAGGGCGGGAAACCGCGGCGCGCCGGCGGCTCGCCGATCGCCAGGCCGACATCGCGCAGTGCACGCGCGAACCGGGTGACCGAATCGACCAGCAGCAGCACGCGCTTGCCGCGGTCGCGGAAGTGCTCGGCGATCGCGGTGCCCACCCACGCCGCGCGGCTGCGCTCGAGCGCGGGGCGGTCGGAGGTGGCGACCACGATCACCGACTTCGCCAGGCCGTCGGCGCCCAGATTGTCGTGGATGAATTCGTTGACCTCGCGCCCGCGTTCGCCGACGAGCACGATCACGTTGACATCGGCGTCGCCGCCGCGCGCCAGCATGCCCAGCAGCGTGCTCTTGCCGCCGCCGGCGACGGCGAAGATGCCGATGCGCTGGCCTTCACCGGCGGTGATCACGGTGTCGATCGCGCGCACGCCGGTCGCGAACGGGCGTTCGATCAGGGTGCGCTCGAGCGGATTGGGCGATGCGGCATAGATCGGCGCGTCCACCGTCTGGCCCAGCGGGCCCCGGTTGTCGATGGGCGCGCCGTGGGCATCGAGGATGCGGCCGAGCACGCCGTCGCCGACCGCGATCGACGCCTGCTTGCCGGTGGCGTATACCTCGGTGGTCGCAGCGATGCCGTCGAGCGGACCGAGCGGCGTGAGCAGCGTGTGCTGGCGGGCGACGCCGACGACCTCGGCCGCCAGCTCGAAGCGGTCGGGACCGGTGTCACCCGGATTGCGCAGGTGACAGAGCTCGCCGATGGCCGCGCGCAGGCCGGTCGCCTTGATCAGCGTGCCGTAGGCTTCGCTGACGCGTCCGACACGCTCGATCGCTTGCACCTGCCCGAGCGCATGCAGCAGCGGATCGGCCGCAGCGTCCACGCGCACGGCGTCCAGCGGCGACGTCGCGAGTGACGGATTCACGCCGGACCCGCCGTGCTCGCCTGGGCCAGTGCGGCGCGAATCGCCTCGATCTGCTGGCTGACGCCCGCGCGCACCTCACCCGCTTCCGACACCACGATGCAGCTCAGCGGATCGAGGCTTTCGTCGTCGACCAGCTCGATCACGCCCACGCCCGGGTGCGCCTGGCGCACCGCGCCCAGGCCCTGCTCGACGCTGTCGCGCGCGGTGGGATGCACGCGGATCATCAAGAACTGCTCCGCCTGCGCGGACTCGACCGCACGCATGACCAGCGGAGGCACCACCTGCGACGGATCGAACTGGGGTGCGATGCGCGCGACGATCGCGCAGGCCAAATCGCCGATCCGGCCGACGGCGTCACCGAGCACGCGCGCGCGGCGTTCGTTGAGCGACGCCAGCTGCTCGGTCATCTGCTGCTTGACCCGATCGAGGCCCTCGGCGAACCCGTCGGCATAGCCCTGTTCGCGCGCCGCCTGCACCTCGGCGCCCGCCGACTCGTAGAGCGCGTTGACGCGGGCGAGCAGCGCATCGATCTCCGACAACGCCTGCCATTCCTCCGCGCGCACGATGCGCGCCGAGATCGCGCGCTGGAACCGGCGGGTTTCGAACACGGTCGCGGCGCCTGTGCTGCGCGATACGGGAGAGGACACGGTCGACATGCGCGTTTCCGGTTTCGGCCCGACGCTCAGGCAGCGACAGCGCGGGACTGGTGATGGGTGTGGACGACGAGCACCGGTTTCTCCGGCAGATGCGCCGCCGGCAGGGCCGCGGGCGGATCGAGCAGCCGTGCCCATTCGGCGAGCATGGGATCCCGCTGGCTGGCCCAGGTCTGCAGTTCGGCGCGCCCCTGCAGATCGAGCACGGGGCCCAGCGCGGCCTCCAGCTCGCCCGACCGGTGCAACGCATCGGTCAGGTTCGCTGCGAGTCGTGTCTGCACGGCGCTGTCCACCTTGCCGTCCCAGACACTGCGGTCCAGGGCCAGCAGATAGCCGTTGCCGAGCGCGGCCTTCAGCCGGCGCACCGGTTCACGCCCGATCTCGGCCCGGATCGCCGGCGCATAGGCCAGCGTGCCGAGATCGCGGTGCAGGGCATCGAGGCGCCGCCGGTTCCAGCGCCGCATCAGCGCACGCGTGGCGGCCGGGTCCGGCGACGGCGCGAGCAGACGCGACGCCGGGCCGGTGGCGAGCGTACGCGCGAGCAAGCGGCGACCGAGCGCACTGCCGGCGGCACGTGCGCGCAGCGTCGCATCGGGCGCGTCGGCATGCCCGCCGTACCAGGCGGGATCCACCTCGGCCAGCAGCCTCTGCAGGCTCATCGGTGCCTCAGCCCTGCCAGCGTTTCGGCGCCGGCGCCTCGCTGACCGGCACAGTGCGTGTGCGCAAACGGCTGCCGAAGGCCAGCAGCAATCCGATGCCGACGACGATCAGGGCCGCGATGCCGATCGCCATCGGGCTCATCGCCGACAGGGCCATCGACGCGCCACCACTCTGTCCGGCCTCGGGCGGCGCCGGCATGGCGACGAACTTCACCGACACCTGGTTGATGTCGGTCAGCCCCTCGACGCCGTCCTTGACCACGATCTTGATGTCGGCCTCGCGGTCGCGAACGCTGGCGCCCGGCTGTTCGAACACCCACACCGCCGCCGACGTCTTGCCGGTCGATCCGCCCAGCGGATCGCGCTCGGGCAGGGCGATGTGCACGCGCGCGTTGGCGACGCCCGGCAGCATCGTCAGGGTGTGGGCGATCTCCTGCTGCAGCCCGTGGATGTAGCGCGCGCGCTCGTCGGTGGCCGACGAGGCGAAGCCTTCCTTCTTGAAGATGTCGCCGAGCGTCTGGAACCGCTCGCGCGGCAGGCCGCGCGCGCTGAGCACGGCCATCGCCTGCGGGATGTCGCTGTCGGCGACGACGACGTCCCAGCCCACCTTGGTGGCGGAGGGTTTCTTCTTGGCCTGGATGCCGGAGCCGAGCAGCGCGCCCATGACCTCGTTGGCCTGGCGCTCGTCCATCGCGCTGTAGAGCGCACTGCCGCTGCAGGCCGCGAGCACCCAGCATGCCAGCAGCACGCACAGCGCGCGCACCCATCGTCCACGGTTGCCCTTGCCCATACCGCTCACCTCGATGTCAGGACTGCTGCCGGAACAGCTGCTGGATGCCGTCCGACGTGCGGTTGGCCACGTTGGACGTCATTTCGCACTGGAACAGGAAGTGGTGCGACTTCATCGTCATTTCGATCACCTGGGCCGGCGTGAGATCGCCGGTGTTCTGGGTCATCGTCTTGGCGAGATCGTTGATGCTCTGCGCACCACCGTTAAGGTTGTCGACCGCCGACATCAGCATGCGCATGCCTTCCGAGGGCTGGGACGGCGCCACGTTGGCGACATCCTGCGGCGCGTTGGCGGACGGCGCGCCGGCGCGGTCCATCGCCTGCGCGAAGTCGCGCACCTCGTAGGCGGCCGCAACGGGCTGTCCGCCGGCGGCGGACGCCCCCTGCGCCGCGGGTTCGATACCGACGGCCTGGATCGCGTCGACCATGATGATCTCCTTGCTGTCTTCGAAGGCCGCTTACTGCTTGCGGCCGAGGGTCTCGAGTGCCTGGCCGACGCTGTTCTGCGAGGTCGACGCGTTGTTCGAGAGGAACTGCATCTTCAGGCTCTCGGCCGTGAGCGCGACCACGTTCGACGGCTGATCGCCGCCACTGCCGATGACATCGGAGAGGTTGGTGATGCGCGTGGCCTGCGCGTCGAGCGTCTGGCCCCAGGCGCGCGACATCGCCGCGTACCAGCTGTCGGAGCCCCCGGAGGCGCCGCCGGCGCGATTGCCGCGGGTGACGGCCTGGTCGCCGTGCATGGACGCGCGGCCGATGAAGGTGCCGATGGCATCAGGCGAAATGGTGGTCATGTGCTTGCTCCTGTCGGATGGAAAGAACAACGGGTAAAACCAAGTGAACGCGCGACGCGATGCCGCGTGTGCTCGCTACTGCCGGGGCGATGCGGCAGCCGGCGACGTGGACGGGGCGCCGGGTGCACGGACGTTCGCGACCACGGCCGCGAAGCGCGGATCGGCGGCCGCGGCATCGCCTGTGACTTCGGCGCTCGCCTCCGTGTCGGTCGGCGACGGCGCCGGCCCGGGGACGACCTTCACCAGGTCACCGCCCGCGGACAGCACGTGCGCGAACTCGCCGATCGAAATCAGCTGCCCCTTGCCGGGAACCGTGTCACCGGGAGCGAAGCGCCGCCCCTCGGAGTCGACCAGGTGCGGATCGTTGCCGCGCACGATCGACACGATGTGCGCGGGCGCCGGCGCCGCGCGCTCCGCTTCGGCGCGCGGGGCCGCGCCCTGCGGCGTGCGCGGCAGAATGCGCGTGACGCCGCGGATGTCGGCCACGGCGCGCGAACGCACCAGACGCTCGATGTCGGCGCCGTCGGCGAATTCACCGATGACCTCGACGTCACCATTGCCAACGTAGCGCGCCTGCACCGGAATGCCGTGTCCGCGGAACATTTCCGCGACGTCGCTGGCGATGTGCTCGCCGGTGCGCAATTGCAACTGCGCGTCGATCTTCTCGGCCGCGAGCTGGGCCTGGAGCCGCTCCAGCGCCGCGCGGCTGTCGACGGCGCCAGTGACCGTCGGTCGCCCGTCCACACCGTCGACGATCTCGACGTTCGCGACGCGGTGCTCGGTCATCAGCGCGCCGAGGCGCTCGCGCGGATCGGCCGGCTGCTCGGACGCCGGCAACACCGCCGCGAAGATCGCCAGTGACGCCAGCGACAGCATCGCAACGCCGGCGATCAACGGCAGGCGCCGCACGATGGCCGGGCGCACCGGCTCGCGTTCGTCGTCGGGCGCGAACACGGTGACGAAGGTGTCCCAGGCCGGATCGTCCTCCGCACCGAAGGCGATCGAGGCCTCGCCGATACGCACGGGCTGCACCGCCGACAGCTCGACCGGATCGCCGGGATCGACCTGCGTGCCACCGACATGCACCGGTGCATCCAGCGCGCGCACCATGTAGCGGCCGCCGACCAGGGTGACCAGCGCGTGGTGGTTGGCCACGCCGTCGTCGGCGAGCACGATGTCGCAGTCGTCGCCGCTGCCGACGAGAATCATCTCGTCGCGCGCAAGGACGCGATTGGCACCCGCGTGCAGGCCGTCGACGATGCGCAGCACGTCGCGTGCGTCGGGCGTGTCGTTGAGTTGCGTCATGCTTGCCTCCTTCCGGCCTGCGCGGCGGCGTGGAACGCGGACTCCGCGATCACCCGCCGACGCGCGCCTCGGGTTGAAACGACGTCATGCATTGATCTGCCCTGCCTGCACGATGCGCAGATCCGGTGCCAGTTCCTGGTAGGAGAGCACCGGCAGATCGAAGAAATCGACTTCCAGCAACTTGCGCAGATGCCGACGCACGTCGAGCGAGCACAGCAGCACCGGGCGCACACCGGGGGCCTGCCGCCCGAGATGCGCACGCACCTCGTTGCCCAGACGTCCCGCCAGTTCGGGCGAGATTGCAAGCTGGCTCACACCGCCCGCCACGCGGACCGACTGTCTCAGCTTGTCTTCGAGTTCGGGATGGATCAACAGTACATGCAGCGTGCGCGCATCGTCTGAATAGCGGTCCGCGATTTCACGCTTCAGCGCGACGCGCACGTATTCGGTCAACAGCACGACGTCCTTCTCGCGGCCGCCCACGTCGGTGATCGCTTCGAACGCGTCACGCAGGTTGCGCACCGGCACGCCTTCTTCCGACAGACGCCGCAGCACATCGGCCACGCGCTGCGGCGCCACGACGCGCAGCATTTCCTTGACGAGATCCGGATAGTCGCGCTGCATGCGCGCGAACAGGTTGGCCGTTTCCTGGATCCCGAGAAAGCCGCCCATGCGACGACGGATCGCGGCGGACGCATGACCGGCCAGCACGTCGAGCGGCGTCTGCGCGCCATCGGACTGCGTGTCGCGCCAGGTGCCCGCGAGGATCGCGGGATAGAAGCCGGTCAGCGGCGTCGCGCCGGCCGCCATCGCGGGCTGCGGTTCGAACCACGCATCCGTCCGCAGCCGGCCGGTGGCGATACGCGCGCCGAAGGCGGTGAGCCGGTACTCGTCCTCGCCCAGACCCGGCACGATGCGCAGCGACGGCACCGGCACGGGCACGCCGTATTCTTCGCGAAGACGCTGGGCCACCTCGACCACGCGCGCCTCGAGCGCGGGTGCACCGAGTGCCTGGGCCAGCGCCGGTGCGACCTGCAGCTGCAGCGGCGCGGGCGGCGCGAGGTCGTCGTGTTCGATGGCCGCCTGGGCCTGGGCCGCGACTTCGTCGTCGCTCACCCGGAACGCACGCCGCAGCAGTTCGAACTGGTGGCGGTAACGCCAGGCGCTCAGCGTGAGCAGGCCCAGACCGAGCACCAGGAACACCATCCACGGAAAGCCGGGCACCAGCGTCATCAGCAGTGCCAGCAGGCCGGTGATCAGGATCACCCGTGGCTGCCCCGACACCTGCCGGGTGATCGCGTCACCGAGATGCCGGTCGTCGATCTCGCCGGTGGTACGGGTGACGACGAGGCCGGCGGCGATCGTCGCCAGGATGGCCGGAATCTGCGAGACCAGACCATCGCCGATGGTCAGGATGCTGTAGACGTGGGTCGCTTCGGCCAGCGGCATGCCCCGCTGCAGCACGCCGATCGCCAGGCCGCCGAGCAGATTGATCAGGATGATGACGATGCCGGCGATGGCGTCGCCCTTGACGAACTTCATCGCGCCGTCGAGCGAGCCGTGCAGCTGGCTTTCGGTCTCGAGCAGCCGACGCTTGCGCCGGGCCTCGTCCTTGTCGATCAGGCCCGAGCGCAGGTCGGAATCGATCGAGAGCTGCTTGCCCGGCATCGCGTCCAGCGTGAAGCGCGCGGCGACCTCGGCCACGCGCTCGGCGCCCTTGGCGATGACGATGAACTGCACGACGGTGATGATCAGGAACACCACCATGCCGACGACGAGGTTGCCGCCGGCCACCAGTGCTCCGAAGGTCTCGACGATGTGGCCGCCTTCGGCGTTGAGGAGAATCGAGCGGGTGATCGCGATCGAGATCGCCAGCCGGAACAGCGTGGTCAGCAGCAGCACGCTCGGAAAGCTGGAGAACGCGACCGGTGTGGGGATGTAGATGCCCAGCAGGAGCAGGCCGAACCCGATCGAGATGTTGACCGCGACCAGCATGTCGATCAGCACCAGCGGGAGCGGCAGGATCATCACGCTGATGATCGTCACCGCGGCGAACGCCAGCACCACATCGCTGTAGCCGAGCTTGGCCCGGGGCCCCGCGCCCGCGGGCGCACCGGTCAGCGTCGCCAGCAGCGCCTTCACGCCGCCTCTCCGACGCCGCATGGCGACCGGCCTGCACCCGTCGCCCGGATCACGCCTGGGCGTGTCCCGGGAACAGCTGTGCTCCACCGCATTCCGGAGTGCATTCGGCGCATCTGCCCCTGACCTTGTGCGTCACATTGTGCCAATCTACGATAGCAACGCCATGTTATCGCCAGATAAAACCGACGTTGCAAGCGTGTTCCGGGCGCGGCGCAATGTGCGTGAAGAGCCGGGCGCGTCAGCGCCAAACAGTGAAAATCCTAAGCGTCACAGTGACTTAACGATCGCCATCGATATTGGATACGGATGGGGGGGCCGGTACGACGGCCGCAGTGGATTCAGGAGCGACGTCGCGAATGTCCAGATCTGTAATGAAGGTCACAGATTGCGCCCCGACGCCGATCGCGAATACGCGCCCGGCCCTGGATTTGACCAGCACCACCCGCTCCCGCGGGCCCACCGGCAGGATCTGCAGGACCGACAGCGGGGTATCGCTGCCCGACAGCCCGTACCGCCGGCGCAGCATGCGCAGCAGGAACAGCAAGCCCGCGATGATGAAGACCAGTGGCAGCAGGATCGCCACCATTTCACCGACGAACGAGTCGCCGCCGGGCACGGTCGACGGAGCGGTCGCCCAGGTCGGCAGCGCGGCGAGGCCGATGAGCACGGCGGCGGGCACCCGCCCGTGCAGGCGTCGGTTGCAGGGAAAGGTAGGCACTGCGTGGTTCATGGCTCCAGGCCGGGACGGCACCCCAGCGGTGCGGGCCTACGTTAACGCAGGCCCCGTCGTCGCATGACCGCATCGGGACGCGTCCGTCGTCGCGCTGCCGTCGACGCCGGAGGCCGGGCGGAGAGCGGCGACGACGCCCTGCGCGGCGTCCTCGACGCGGTGCCGTTCGCGTGCGCCGCCTTCGATCGCCGGAGCGGCGCCCTCGTCTGCGCGAACGACCGCTTCCGCGCCGATCTCGGCACGCTGCCCGGCCATGCCCAGCGCGATGCGTTGCTGGCCACGCTGTACGGCGAGCTGACCGGCGACGCCCGCGGCGACGAGGTCCGGGCACCCGGCAGCGGACGCTGGTATGCGCTGCATTGGCGCGAGCTCGAGACCACCGGGCGATCGCTCGCCCTGCTCACCGCGGTCGACATCAGCGAGCGCATCGAAACCCTGGACTCGCATCGCTCGCAGCAGGAGAAGCTGCTCTTCACCTCGCGGATGATGTCGGTCGGCGAGATGGCCGCCACCCTGGCCCACGAGCTCAACCAGCCGCTGGCGGCGATCGTCAATTACCTCAACGGTAGCCTGCGTCTGGTCGGCCAGGCGGGCGGCCCGGTGCAGGTGGAACGTGCGCTGCAGGCCGCGCGCACCCAGGCCGAGCATGCGGCGGCGGTGATCGCCCGGGTGCGCGAGTTCGTCCGCGCGCGCGAGCCGCGTCGCGATGCCCAGGACCTGCCGCTGATCGTCGACACCGTGCTCGAACTGCTGCGCCTGGAAGCCGAGCGCCAGCAGCTGCGGGTCGAACTCGCCCTCGCCCCGGCCTTGCCGCAGGTCTACGCGGACCGGGTCATGGTCGAACAGGTGCTGCTGAACCTGGTCAAGAATGCGATCGAAGCGATGCGCGAAGTGCCCGCTGCGCGGCGCGGCCTGCGCATCGAGGGCCGGGTCAACCTCGACGGCGAGGTCGAGGTGCGGGTCTGCGACCGCGGCCCGGGCCTGAGCGAGGCCGAGAGTGCCCAGCTGTTCTCGCCGTTCTACACCACCAAGTCCGACGGACTGGGGATCGGTCTGGCGATCTGCCGCTCGATCATCGAGTACCACGAAGGCCGCCTGTTCTTCGAGGCCCGCGACGGCGGCGGCAGCGTCTTCGGATTCACTCTTCCGACACCCGACAGGAGGATCTGAGCATGCCCGGCGCGCCCTGCATCTATCTGGTCGACGACAACGACGGCTTTCGCGACTCCACGGCCTGGCTGCTGGAGACCGCGGGTTTCGAGGTGCGCGCCTTCGCCTCGGGCGCCGCGTTTCTCACCGTCTACGAAAGCGCGCGCCACGGCGACGACGAGTGCCTGGTGTCGGACATCCGCATGCCGGAAATGAGCGGCCTGCAGTTGCAGGACGAGCTGCTGCGGCGCGGCTCGACCCTGCCGCTGGTGTTCGTGACCGCCCACGGCGACGTGCCCCTGGCGGTGGAGGCGATGCGCAAGGGCGCGGCGAACTTCCTTGAAAAGCCCTTCGGCGACGAGGCGCTGATCGAGGCCATCCGCACGGCGTTGCGCCGCGAGCGCCGGACCGTCGGCGCGCAGCCGGATGCGCGACTGGAGGCGCTGAGCCCCCGCGAGCGCCAGGTGCTCGACCTCGTGGTCGCCAGCAAGCCGAACAAGATCATCGCCGACATTCTCGGCATCAGCATCAAGACCGTGGAACTGCATCGGGCCAACATGATGGGCAAACTCGGCGTGCGCTCCCTCCCCGAACTGATGAAGGTGGCACTTGGACACGGCTGACGCACGCCCGCACGCGGCGACCCCGCTGCGCGACCGCATTCCGCATCTCGCACCCGCGCAGGCCGCCACGCTGCGCGCACTGCACCGCCGCCCGCGCCGCTGGGCGAACGCCGGCGACGTGCTGGCGCTGCGCAGCGGCCAGGCGGTGGCACCGGGCGGCCTGTTCGAACTCGACGCCGATGGCGTGCGCCTGGGCGTGCAGTTCGTCGCCGCCCCGTCCACAGCGGACGGAGACGGCGATGTGCTGCAGTGGCAGGACCACCAGGGACGGGCGCGGATCCTGGCCTGGAGCCTGGCCCACGAACCCGCCCTGCTGCGTCTGAGCGCCGCGCTCGGCACGTCGCTGGTGCCGCTGACCGATACCGGCGCGCCCGCAGCCGTCGACGACGCGGTGTGGCTGTCGTTCGAACTCGCCCCCGAGGACGACGGCGACGCCGCCCCGGTGCTGCGCGGCACGCTGCGTGTGCCGCCGGGGTGGCTCGACACCGTCCTGGCCCGCGATGCCGCGGACGACGTGACGGTCGACCTCGGCCGCTGGCGGCAGTGGCCGGCGCCGGCCTCGATCGCGCTCGCAGTCCCGCCCCTGACCCGCGACGAACTGCGCGGGCTCCGCCCCGGTGATGTGATCGTCGTCGGCAGCACGCGCGCGCCGCCGGTCCATGTCGAAGCCGCCGGACGGCGCTGGCCCCTGCGCGCCGCCGGCGAGGGCTGGCGCGTCGACGGCCCTCCGCATTCCCGCCCCCGTTTCCAGGAGACCGTTCCGATGTCCGACACCGACATGCCCGACCCGGCCGGCGCCGATGCGCCGCCGTCCGCCGCCGACCCGACGGCGCAACTGCCCGTCGACATCGCGTTCGAACTGGGCGCGGTCGAGCTGCGCCTGGGCGATCTCGCCGGCCTGCAGCCCGGTTACGTGTTCGCCCTGCCGGCGCATCTGGAAGGCGCGAACGTGACCATCCGCGCCAACGGCCGCGTGGCCGGGCACGGTGAGCTGGTCGCGGTGGGCGACACGCTCGGCGTGCGCCTGATCGGCTGGAGTTGATCGATGGATTTCAGCACCTTCTCGCCCGCGCTCGTGCTGGTGACGGTGGTCAGCCTGGCGCTGGCCCCGTTCGTCGCGGTGATGGTGACCTCGTTCACCAAGATCGTCGTGGTGCTGAGCCTGCTGCGCAACGCGCTGGGCCTGCAGCAGGTGCCGCCGAACGTGGTCATCAACGGTCTGGCGATCGTGCTGTCGATCTATGTCATGTATCCGGTGATCCTCGACGTCAACGCCGCGGTGCAGGCGCGGCTCGAAGGGCGCCCGCCGCCGGCCTCGGTGCAGCGCCAGATCGACGCGCGGGCGCAGCAGCAGGCGATCCGCGAGGGACGCCCGATCACCGTGCGCCCCGATGCCGAGCCGGTGCCGTACGCGGCTGCCGGCGATCCGCCGCCGGCCAGCCCCGCGGCCGCCGACGCCCTGGCCGCGGAAGCCGACGCGCAAAGCCGGGCCGGCGACACCACGCCCGACCCGATGTTCAGTGCCGTGCGGGGCGGATCGAGCAACGACCCGCGTCGTGACGCGGCCGAGCCGCCGCCCGGACTCGCCGAGGAGATCACCCGGCCGGCGGCGCCGGTCGCGGCGCCCGCGGCCGGCGGGGCCTTCGACACCAACCGTCTGCTGACGATGGTCGATGCCGGCAAGGAACCGCTGCGCACGTTCCTGATCCAGCATTCCAGTGATTCCGAGCGCGCGTTCTTCCTGCGCAGCGTGCAGCGCATGCTGCCGCCCGAGCGCCGCGCCGAGCTGACGCCGGACGACTTCATCGTCATCGTGCCAGCGTTCACCGTCAGCGAACTCACCGCCGCATTCCAGATCGGCTTCCTGATCTTCCTGCCGTTCCTGATCATCGATCTGGTGGTGGCGAACATCCTGCTCGCGCTCGGCATGATGATGCTCTCGCCGACCACGGTGTCGCTGCCGTTCAAGCTGCTGCTGTTCGTGCTGATCGACGGCTGGGCCAAGCTGGTGCACGGCCTGGTGCTCACTTACGGAACGGCCACCTAGATGGGCGCGGTGCTCGAGTTCACCAAGGAAGCGCTGTGGCTGGTGCTGCTGCTGTCCGGGCCGCCGGTCGCGGCGGCGGCGCTGGTGGGCCTGGTGGTGGCGTTCCTGCAGGCGGCGACGCAGCTGCAGGAGCAGACGTTTCCCTATGCGCTGAAGTTCCTGACGATCGTGATCATGCTGTTCGTCACCGGCTCGCTGATCGGCGGCTCGCTGTACGTGTTCGCCGACCGCATCTTCCTCGACTTCCCCGGCCTGGTCAGGCGCTGACGCGGTGTTCGATTTCGCGCAGAACCCGCTGCTGGCGCTCGCACTCACCTTGCCGCGCATCGCCGGCGCATTCCTGATGCTGCCGCTGCTGACCACTGAGACGGTGCCGGCGATGGTGCGCAACAGCTTCATGGTGAGCCTGGCGATCGTGGCGATCCCGATCGCCCTGGCGGGTGCGCCGCCGATCGAGGCCGCCGGCACCGCGCACTGGTCGGCGATCGTGCTGAAGGAGACCTTCATCGGCATCTCGATCGGCTTCTGCTACGGCATCGTGTTCTGGGCGATCAGCTCGGCCGGCGTGATCATCGACACCCAGGTGGGCATGTCGATGGCGCAGATCTTCGACCCCGTGCAGGGACACCAGACGTCGTTGCACGGCGAATTCCTGTCGCAGCTGGCGGCCTGGCTGTTCATGGCCAGCGGCGCGTTCCTGGTGTTTCTCGATCTGCTGATGACCAGCTACACGGTCTGGCCGGTGACGAGTTTCTTTCCGGACATCCGCATGAGCGGCATGGCCCTGTTCGTCGGGCAATTCAGTTACCTGATGACCGCGATGCTGCTGCTCGCCGCACCGGCGATGGTGATCCTGCTGGTCATCGACCTGTCCTTCGGTCTGGTCAACCGCTATGCCCCGCAGCTCAACGTGTTCGCGCTGACGATGCCGATCAAGGCCTGGCTGGCGACGGCCATCATCCTGCTGATGCTCGGCGTGTTCGTCGAGGTCGTGATGCGTCGACTGGTCGACAACAGTGGTCTGGTCAATGCGCTCAAGGGGGCGTTCGGGGGGTAGTGCCTCGTATCGGGGTGCATCGCGTTCCGCTTTGACGGCAGCGGCGCTTCGTCCCCGCCGCCCGCGATGCTCGGCTCGCTCGACGGCGCGACAGATCAGGAGCGGATCGCAACAGCCACGGCAGGACACGGTCCCCGGCCGACGTGACGCGCTGCGACGAAGGCAGTGAGACGCCGTCAACCGGACAGGTCACGCAGCACGCGCGCCGCTACACGGGCAACCACGCGCCGGGTCAGCGCATCGGATCCCGTGGATCCTCGAAGCGTTCGGCGATGGCCGCATCGTCCGCCAACGGCGACGCGGCCGGTGCGTCGTCGGGCAGGCCGATCTCATTGCGCATCTCGGGCGGTGGCACCCATTCCGGCGGTTCGGGCCGGAGTTCGCCCTGACGCATGCCCTCGGCCCAGTACAGCACCTGGGCCACGGCCTCGAAGAAGTCGTTGCCGATGTAGTCGTCGATCTCGACCTTGGCATTGAGACCACGCGCCAGCGGCACGTTCTGCAGGATCGGCACGCCCGATTCCTCGGCCACGCGGCGGATTTCCTCGGCCATGTGGCCCTCGCCCTTGGCGACGACCAGCGGCAGGTCGTCCACGCCCTGCTCGTACTGCAGCGCGACGGCGATGTGGGTGGGATTGGTCACGACGACGCTCGAACCACGGACGGCGTTGAGCATGTTCTGCTGCGACCATTCCTGGTGCAACTGCTTGCGGCGCTGCTTGACGTAGGGATCGCCCTCGTTCTCCTTGACCTCCTGCTTGATGTCGCGGCGGCTCATGCGCAACTTCTTGATGTAGGAGAACTTCTGGTACGACGCATCGAGCGCGGAGACGAAGAAGAACACGAAGATCGTCCAGATCCCGATCCACTTGAGCGCATGCCAGATCGCACTGCCGATCGCCGCGGGCTGCGCGAACGGCAGATGCAGCAGGTTCGGGATCATCCCCCAGAGCACGAAGCCGCCGATGCCGAGCAGGGCGACGCTCTTGAAGACCGACTTCACCAGTTCGATGGCGTTGTCCATCGAGAACATCTTCTTGATGCCGCTGACCGGGTTGAGCTTGGTGAGATCGGGCGTGACCTTCTTCATCGTCGCCACCGGGCCGACCTGCAGGAACTCGACCAGCAGGGCCAGCAGCACGGCCAGCAGAAGCAGCGGCAGGGTCATGGCCAGCAAGGTCTGCGCCGCCAGCGGCACGATGGTGCGCAGCGCGATATCGAAGGGCTGGGTCATCACCACCAGCGCCTGCTCGAACAATCCGCTGACCCGGCGGTACATGTGGCCCATCAGCAGCCAGCCACCGGCCAGCCAGCCCATGATCAGCACGGTGCTGGTGAGCTCCCGGCTCTTGGCGACGTTGCCTTCCTTGCGCGCGTCCTTGAGCTTCTTGCTGGTCGGTTTTTCGGTCTTGTCCGCGCCTTCGTTCTGCTCGGCCATCGGCATTTCCGGAGCATTGCGGGGTCGGCGCCGAGGCTAGCACGCACCGGGTTGCGGCCCGTCGGCCGCGGCGCCACGGGGCGTCCACGCCGAATGCGGCGCCGCGCCATGCGGGATTCAGCTTCGACGGCGCGTCGCGGCGCTTCCGCGTCATCCCCTAGGGCCAGCCCGAGATGGCCGCGGGATGTCGCCGGCGTTACAGTCCCGCCATCGCCGCCCGTGCGGCCCCTCGACCTCGGAAACGCTCCGTCCGCCATGAGCAGCATTTCGTCCGACGCCGGCTTCAACGCCGCCAGCCTCGACCGGCTGGGCGGGCAGGTCGCGCTCGACGATCTGCGGCATGCGGGCACCGAAGGGCGGGGGCCGGTCGGCGAGGCGGCGCCGGACAGCGCACCGAAAGGGCCGGCGGCCGACCCCGGCGAGGACGTGCTCAACATCGCCGCCTGGGACGGCGTTCCGGCCGGGCTGCGCCAGTTCGCCGGCGATGTCGGGTTCGAACAGCGCCTGTCGGCGCTCGACCTCTCGCAGGCGGCGGACCTCGGCGCGGACGCGATTCTCGAGGCGCTGGCCTGAGCCGATTGCGCGCGGCCTGACCGCCGTGCGCCGGGCACGGCGCGGGCGCAGTGCGATACTCCGCCGCGATGACCGACGCGCCCACCGCCGTTTCGCTGCGTGCCGCTGCCGACCGCCTGGTCTCGGCGCTGGCCGCGCATCCGGATCCGGAGTACCGGCTGGCCGTCCTCAAGCGCCTGGTGCGGCGGCTCGGCGAGGACCGGTATCCGGTGTTCCTGCGCCTGCTTGGTGTCGTGGCCGAGAGTGACGACCTGCGCGCCCAGCGCCTGCTGGCCGAGACCTTCGGAACGGCACTGCGTCGCATGGACCTGCCGGGCGGGGCGCTGAGTTCGTGGGGGGGGACCCGGCTGCCCGACAGCCCCGGCCCGCTCGACGCGCGCGCGTTCACATCCGGCCAGTTCTTCGGCGGCTCGCCGCGGCGCATGCTCGGGCCGGTCGAATACCTCACGGTCTGGCACCTGCAGCGCACCCAGCGCACCGCGCTGTCGGCCGACACCTTCCGCAGCAGTCTGGCGCGGATGATCGCGCTGCTGAACCAGAGCGATGATGCGCGCACGCTGTATCCGCAGAAGCTGGCGGTGGATGCGCAGAACGAGCTCGAAGGCGCCTACACCCGGGCCACGCGCGAACGGCTGGCCGCCGTGGCCGCGGCCTGGACGGCCGGCCGGACGCCCGAGGCGATCGCCCAGGCGGCGCTCGATGCCGTGGGGGCCGACACGCCGCCCGGCTGGGTGCTGCGCGACCTCTGACCCGCCTGCGACGCGCTTGTCGTGTACCGGCGCGCGATGCAGGATGACCGTCGAACGATCACCCGGGGACATCGGATGCAGGCCCAGGCCGCCACCCGGCCCAGGCGCCGACCAGGCGCCTGGCCGCTGTTCACCCTGCTGCCGTTGATGCTGTGGCTCGGCGCCTGCCAACGCGACGCCGCCGAGGTGCCGGAACGCGTGACCGGGGGCGCCACGCCGACCGAGGCTGTCAGCGGACTCACCGCCCATCTGCGCAGCGGTGACCTGGCGGCGTTCGCACACGACGCCGTGCCCCCGGCCCTGGCCCAGCCGCTGGATCAGGCCTGGCGCGAGGGCCGCTCGCGCTGGCCTCTGACCGAACTGCCGCTGTCGGGCCAGGTGCCGGCGGTGCTCGCGGCCCTGTCCGCGCCGCAGGCCGAGCGCACCCTGCTGCAGGCGTTCAATCGCCAATTCGCCGGCGCCGACCGCGAGCTGCGCTCGGCGGCGATCGCGCTGGGCGTGTTCGCGGCCCAGTACCTGGAACACGATGGGGCGTTCAGCGCGGACGAACGCGCCCACTACACCCAGCTGGTGGCCGCGGTCAGCGACTGGGCGGCGCAGGCGCCATTGTCGGACCGCGACCGCGCCCGTGCCGCCATCGGCGCCCTGGTCGAGGCCGCCCGGCGGGGCGGAGTGGGTGACGACGCCCGCCTGGGCCAGGCGGGCATGGCGGGCGGTCTGGACGCGCTGTCGCCGCTGTTCACCGCGACCAAGCAGCAGTTGCGTGAGTACGGGCTCGACCTGGACATGGCCTTCGACAGCCTGGACGTCAGCCTGATCGAACAGACCGGCGACACCGCGCGGGTGCGCATGCGCTACCTGCTGGCCGGCCGGCCGGTCGATGCCGTGGTCGCCGTCGAGCGCGTCGCGGGACGTTGGTACCTCGCGGATTTCCTCCGCCATGCGCGCGCGGCAGCCGCGGCGCCCCCGGGCGACCGTGCGCCCGGTGCCGCCTGAACAGGCCCGGGCGCCCACGGCCCGACGGCCGGCCTTGGGCATAATGCCGCCGATGCCCGACCAACCTTCCCTGCAGTTCCCGGGTGGCCAGGACCCCCGCCCCGCGGCCGACACCGGACGCGACGCCGGTGCGCCCGGCCCTGTCGACACCGATTCCGCGGCGGAGACCGACGCGGCCGCGGCGCCCGGGCCGGACACGACGCCCGCCTTCGCCGCCCCGCTGCCCGTGCCGCTGGCGGCGCGGCCGCGCACGCCACGTGTGCCCTGGTGGGCCGGCCTGCTCGGCCGGTTGATGCGGCCGTGGATCGGCCTGAAGGTCGAGCCGCAGGCGCCCGAGGCGCTGGTCGATCACCGCCCGGTCTGCTACGTACTGGAAGACTATGGCCTGTCGAACGCGCTGATTCTCGAGCGCGCCTGTCGCGAGGCCGGGCTGCCCTCGCCGCTGCAGCCGCTGCCGGGCGATCCGCTGGGCCGCAAGCGCGCCTACGTCGCACTGTCGCGGCGCAACGCCGGCGGCGCGCTGGCACTGGCCGCGGGCATGGCGCCGTCGAAATCCACCCATTCCGAATCGCTGTCGCGCCTGCTCGAGGCCCACCGGCTCGATCCCGCCCTCGATGTGCAGGTGGTGCCGGTCTCGATCTTCGTCGGCCGCTCGCCCGACAAGAACAACGGCTGGTTCTCGGTGCTGTTCTCGGAGAACTGGGCGATCGTCGGCCGCTTCCGGCGGCTGCTGTCGATCCTGCTCAACGGCCGCGACACCCTGGTGCGCTTCGCCGAGCCGGTCGAGGTCCGTCCGCTGCTGGCCGAGGACCTCGGCGCCGAGCGCACGGTGCGCAAGCTCTCGCGCGTGCTGCGCACGCATTTCAACCGGGTGCGCGAGGCGATCATCGGGCCGGACCTGTCCACGCGCCGCCTGCTGGTGGACAAGGTGCTGGCGTCGCCGTCGGTCAAGGACGCGATCGCCGACCAGGCGCGCCGCGACAACATCAAGCCCGAGGACGCGTGGAAGAAGGCCCACGCCTACGCCTACGAGATCGCCGCCGACTATTCGCATCCTGTGGTGCGGTCGGCGAGCTTCCTGCTGACCACGGTGTGGAACCGGATCTTCCGCGGCGTGCTGGTGCATCACCTGGACCGCTTCAAGGAAGCCGCGCCCGGGCACGAGATCGTCTACGTGCCCAGCCACCGCAGCCACATGGACTACCTGCTGCTGTCGTACCTACTGTACGGCCGCGGCATCGTGCCGCCGCACATCTTCGCCGGCGTCAATCTGAACCTGCCGGTGATCGGCACGCTGCTGCGCAAGGGTGGCGCGTTCTTCGCCCGGCGCAGCTTCCGCGGCAATGCGCTGTATTCGGCGGTGTTCTCCGAGTACATGGCGCAGCTGGTCGGCGGCGGCTATTCGATCGAGTACTTCATCGAGGGCGGTCGCTCGCGCACCGGACGCCTGCTGCCGCCCAAGGGCGGCGCGCTGGTGATGACCCTGCGCGCGTATCTGCGCGAGCCGCGCAAGCCGGTGCTGTTCCAGCCCGTCTACATCGGCTACGAGAAGCTGATGGAGGGCAACAGCTATCTCGACGAACTGTCGGGCAAACAGAAGAAGAAGGAATCGATCTGGCAGCTGCTGTGGAGCATTCCGCAGGTGCTGCGCAGCAACTATGGCCAGGTGGTGGTGAATTTCGGCGAGCCGATCCATCTCAGCGACGTGCTCGCGGAGATGGCCCCCGACTGGGACGGCGGCCCGGTGGCCGAGGACGAGAAGCCGGCGTGGCTGGCCAACACCGTCGACGTCCTGGCCCAGCGCATCCACGTCAACATCAACCGTGCCGCGGACGTGAACCCGATCAACCTGCTGGCGATGGCCCTGCTGTCGACGCCCAAGCACGCGATGGGCGAGGCGGATCTGCTGGCCCAGATCGCGCTGTCGAAGCAGATGCTGGTCGAGGTGCCCTATTCCGACCGGGTCACCGTCACCCCGCACTCGCCGGCCGAGATCGTCGCCCACGGCGAGGAGATCGGCGTGCTCGAGCGCGTCGCCCATCCGCTCGGTGACGTGCTGCGCGTGGACGACGAGCAGGCGGTGCTGCTCACCTACTACCGCAACAACGTGCTTCATCTCTACACGGCCTCGGCATGGATCGCCTGCTGCTTCCTGCACAACCGGCGCATGAGCCGGCACACCGTGCGCCGGCTCGGCCGCACGATGTACCCGTTCCTGCAGGCCGAGCTGTTCCTGCCCTGGAACGAGGACGGCTTCGCCGAGCGCATCGAGCGCACCTTCGACGTGTTCGTACGCGAGGGGCTGCTGGAACTGGCGAATGCCGACGACGGCGAGGTGTTCGCACGCAACGCCGGCCAGACCGACGAGGTGTTCCGCCTGCGTGCGCTGAGTCATCCGCTGCAGCAGGCGTTTGAGCGCTACTACATCGCGATCTCGGTGCTGGCCAAGAATGGGCCGGGCACGCTGGGCGCCGGTGAACTCGAAAGCCTGTGCCAGCTCGCCGCGCAGCGCCTGTCGTTGCTGTACGCGCCGGCCGCGCCGGAGTTCTTCGACAAGTCGCTGTTCCGCGGGTTCATCCAGAAGCTGCGCGAGCTGGGCCTGGTCAAGCTCGACGGCAACAGCAAACTGGTGTTCGACGAGCGCCTGGCCGTGCTGGCCAAGGACGCGAAGGTGATCCTCGGCCGCGAGCTGCGGCATTCCATCGAGAAGGTCAGCCCGGAAGCGGTGCGCGCCGTGCCCGCGCCCCCGCCGCCCGCCGACTGAGGTCCGCGGCGCCCGTCGACGGGGGGCCCGTCGGGGCATGCGGCAGGCGCGGCTCAGGCCGGCTCGTCGGGGATCAGCGCCGATTCCAGCCGGGCGATGGCGTCCTTGAGCAGCAACTTGCGCTTCTTCAACCGCTTGAGCGCGAGTTCCTCGTGCGTCGGGTCCGCCTGCAGGCGCTGGATCTCGGCGTCGAGCTCGCGGTGCTCGCGACGCCAGGCCACCAGCCGGAACCCGGCGGTGTCCCCGTGGCTGCTGTCGTCGATGGGCTCAAGCGCCATGCCCCCGAGCTTACCCGATGGCCACCGCCGCCGCCCTTGGCGACCGCCGGAGCGCCTGCAAGAATGCGCCGCACGCCAGACGGGGTTGGCGTGCCGCGCCGGGCGACCGCGCGTCGCTTCCGCTCGCGGTGCCCCGGCCGCATCCGCCAAGGACGTCACGATGCGCAAGACCCCGTTCCGCCCCGCCTCCGCCCTGCTCGCGGCCGCCCTGCTCGCCGCGAGCGCCGGCGCCCCGGCCCAGGAGAAGTACGACGGCTACCTGTGCTGCAACATGCGCAGCGACGGCAGCTGGATCAGCGACAGCAACTATGCCGAGAACGGCAAGCGCGTCGTGCCCGTCGGCACGCCGGTCAGCGTGACCGGTTACGGCCGGCACCGCGTCAACGTGCGCATCGACGGCGAGCGCCAGGCGATCGGCAACGACTACAGCCGCGACATCGGTCTGGCCGACTTCGCCCGCCGCTACGTGGTGACCGAAGATCCGGCCGCGAAGATCGCCGGCTATCCGGCCAAGATCCAGGACGCGATCAAGCGCGCCAAGATCACCCCGGGCATGACCCGCGAGCAGGTGCTGATGTCGCTGGGCTACCCGATCAGCAGCGAGAACCCGGATCTGGGCGCCGACCTGTGGCGCTACTGGATGAGCAGCTTCGCCGAGTTCCAGGTGCAGTTCGACGGCAGTGGCCGGGTGCGCGAGATCACCACCGACGCCAACACCCGCAACCTGGTGTGGGTGCCCTGAACAGGCCGCGCCGCACGTGATCCACGCGGGCGCCGGATGGCGCCCGTGTCGTCTCGGCGTGCCGCCGGGTGCGTCGCGCCCGCGACAACCGCTCGCGCACTGCGGCAGGTCGCGGGCCGAGCACCGGTGCGCGGCGCAGGCCCTGCGACGGGCGGCCCGGTAAACTAGGCGCGATGAGCACCATCCTGCCCCTGCACGAACCCCTGCCGCGCGCGCAGGCGCCGCGTCCCGGCACGCCCGATGTACAGAAGCTGGCGACGCGTCTGCGCCACCAGGTGGGCCGCGCGATCGCCGATTTCGGGATGATCGAGGACGGCGACAAGGTCATGGTGTGCCTGTCGGGCGGCAAGGACAGCTACACCCTGCTCGACATCCTGCTGCAGCTGCAGAAGAAAGCGCCGGTGTCGTTCTCGATCACCGCGGTCAACCTCGACCAGAAGCAGCCCGGCTTTCCCGAACACATCCTGCCGGCGTACCTCGCATCGCTGGGCGTGGACTTCCACATCATCGAGCAGGACACCTATTCGGTCGTCAGCCGGGTGATCCCCGAGGGCAAGACGATGTGTTCGCTGTGCTCGCGGCTACGCCGCGGTGCGCTGTACACCTACGCCGAAGCCAACGGCTTCACCAAGATCGCGCTGGGCCACCACCGCGACGATCTGGTCGCGACGTTCTTCCTCAACCTGTTCTTCCACGCCAAGCTCAGCGGCATGCCGCCGAAGCTGCGCAGCGACGACGGCAAGCATGTCGTGATCCGGCCGCTGGCCTACGCGGCCGAGGACGACATCGCCGCTTACGCGCAGGCGAAGGCGTTTCCGATCATTCCCTGCAATCTCTGCGGTTCGCAGGAGAACCTGCAACGCAAGCAGGTCGGCCTGATGATGCGGCAGTGGGAGCGCGACACACCCGGCCGCATCGAGACGATCGCGCGTGCGCTCGGCGACATCCGGCCCTCGCAGCTCAGTGATCCGAAGCTGTTCGATTTCCTCGGCCTCGGTGCCGGCACGGCGGCCGCTACGGCCGTCGCCCGGCCCGCATGGCACGACGATCCGCCGGCGCAGGCCTCGTGACCGGCCCCTGATCCGCGCGCGCCCCGTCGCGCCGCCCGACGATTCTTCTTCCCGCGACCGCGCCTCGCCCGCGGCGCTCCCACCGTTCATGGATCACCGACCCCGATGTTCTTCCGCAACCTGACCCTGTTCCGCTTCCCCACCGCTCTCGACCTGTCGGAACTCGACGCGCGTCTGGCCGAGTTCCCGCTCAAGCCGGTCGGTCCGCTCGAGATGTCCTCGCGCGGCTTCGTCTCGCCGATCGCCCGCGACGGCGAGGCGATGACGCATCGCATCGAGGACGCGATCTGGCTCACCGTCGGCGGCGAGGAGAAGATCCTGCCCGGCCCGGTGGTCAACGAACTGCTGGCACGCCGCATCGAGGAGTTCGAGGACAAGCAGGGGCGCAAGCCCGGCGGCAAGCTGCGCAAGCAGATGAAGGACGACCTGCTGCAGGAGCTCATGCCGCGCGCGTTCGTCAAGCCGGTGCGCAGCGATGCGCTGATCGATCTCGAACACGGCGTGGTCGCGGTCAACAGCTCCAGCCGCAAGAGCGCGGAGAACCTGGTGTCGGAGATCCGCACCGCGCTGGGCAGTTTTCCGGCCCTGCCGCTCAATGCCGAGGTCTCGCCGCGCGCGGTGATGACCGGCTGGATCGCCGGCGAGCCGCTGCCCGACGGGCTGACGCTGGGCGAGGAGTGCGAGCTCAAGGATCCGTCGGACCAGGGCGCGATCGTGCGCTGCCAGCGCCAGGACCTGCAGTGCGAGGAGATCACCCGGCACCTCGATGCCGGCAAGCAGGTCACCAAGCTCGCGCTGAATCTCGACGACCACGTCTCGTTCGTGCTCGGCGAGGATCTGATCATCCGCAAGTTCAAGCTGCTCGACGGCGCCCTCGATTCGCTCGAGCACACCGAGAACGACGACATGCGCGCCGAACTCGATGCGCGTTTCGCGCTGATGCGCGGCGAGTTCAAGCGCCTGTTCACGGTGCTGGAAGGCGCGTTGAAGCTGTCGAAGGCGGAGTAGGACGCTCGGCCGAGGTCTGCTCGGCCCGGGGTGTGCCGACGCATTGCGGCTGACGACACGTCACGAGCGTCTCCACGCATGATGTCGCCGGATTCCCGCCAGACCCGACATGCAGCCGTCGGAAGCGGCGGGAACGACGGAACGTGGCGCGTCGGATTCGTTGCGGCGCGCGCGCCTGTCGCGACATGTGCAGCGCATACAATCGGCGCATGTCGTCTCTCTCGCGCCTGCTCTCGCCGTCCGCCCGACCCGCTCCGATGCAACGCGAGACGTTGCGGATCCGGCTCGAGGACGGACGCGAGATCGAGGTGACCCGCGTGCGTGATCCGCGTGCGCGGCGCATCCGCCTCAGCGTCAGCGAACGCGGCGCGCGCCTGACCCTGCCGCTGCGTGCGAGCCTGAGAGCCGGGGATGCGTTCCTGCACGAGCACCGCGGCTGGCTCGCCGCCCAGCTGGCCGATCACGGCGATGCGCGTCCACTCGATCGCGCAGCGACCACCGGACTGCCGCTGCGCGAGGCGTGCTGCCCGGTACGGTGGGAGACGGGCCGCTACAGCCATGCGCAGCTGCGCGACGACGGCACGATCGTCTTCGCCGCGCCCGCGCAGGCCGGACCCGATGCCCTGCGACGCGCCTTGCGCGAGTTCTACGAGGCGCAGGCGCGCGCCGATATCGCACGCTGGATGCCCGCCTATCTGGCCGGCCTGCCGCGACCGCCGTCACGCGTGCGGCTGAAGGTGATGTCCTCGCAGTGGGGCTCGCTGGCGCCCGACGGCACCCTGACGCTCGACCTGGCCCTGGTGCTGGGGCGGTCGTCGGCGTTCGAATACGTGCTGGTGCACGAGCTCTGCCACCTGATCCACGCCGATCATTCGCGCGCATTCTGGCGCGAGGTCGAGACGCGCTGCCCCGACTGGCGCGAGGCCCGCGATTACTTCCGCGAACACGGCCGCCGGCTCAAGGGCGAACTGCACGCGCTGCTGACCGGCTGAGCAGGCCCGGGCATCGCGCGCGGCGACGGATCAGGCGGTGCGCTGCAGGAAATCGCCGATCGCCGCCGCCACCTCGCCCGGCTGTTCCATGTGCAGATGATGACCGCCGGTGATGACGGCGAGATCGCCATCGGGCAGCAGACGCGCGCGCCGCGAGCGGTCCGGTTCGGGCAGATACGGCTGCGGCGGATCGGCATAGATCACCCGGGTCGGGCACTCGATGCCCGCGATCAGGGCATCGACCTGATCGGGCGTCATGCGCACCGCGGTGGGCACGGTGAGGCGCGGATCGCTGCACCAGACATGCCCGCCGTCGACGTCGCGCACGCCGCGCTCGACCAGCAGCCGCGCCGAGGCCTCGGTCAGCGCATTGACGCGCATGCGCGCGCGCACCGGCGCATCGAGATCCGGGAACACCCGCAAGGCGCGCTGCGGCAGACCACGCGCCGACGTCACCGCGTCGCGCAGCCGCGGCACCGTCTGCTCGACGGTCTCGGGCAGCGCGCCCAGCGCCTCGATCGCGACGAAGCGCTCGATCCGCTCCGGCACCGCGGCGGCCACCAGGCTCGCGATGCCCGCGCCCATCGAGTGCCCGAGCAACGCGAAGCGTTCCCAACCGAGCGCATCGGCGATGTCGAGCACCTGGTGCACGGCCCCGACGAAGGTGTAGTCGGTACCCGGCGGCATGTGCGCGCTGCGGCCGTGCCCGGGCAGATCCGGCGCGGCAATGTCCAGGCCGTCCAGATGCGCGGCCAGCGGCACGAAGCTCGCCGCATTGTCGAGCCAGCCGTGCAGCGCGAGTACGCGTCGTCCGCCGGGCGCGCCGAAACGCAGCCCGTGCACCGTGCCGATGCCGATCTCGACCTCGAACGGCCGCCCCGCGCCGGACGCGGTCAAGCGTCGGCCTCCAGATCGCGCCGTGCCAGTGCCGCCAAGACCTGTGCGTGCACCGGTGCATCGTTGAGGCAGGGGATGTAGCGCAGCGCCTGGCCGCCGTGTTCGTGGAAGATCTCCGCGTTCTGCAGCGCGATCTCCTCCAGCGTCTCCAGACAGTCGACCGCGAAGCCGGGGCAGACCACGTCGATCGTGCGCACGCCCTCGCCGCCCAGCGCCTTCAGCGTCTCGTCGGTGTAGGGCTGCAGCCAGGGCTCGCGTCCGAAGCGCGACTGGAAGGTCAGCAGCGCCTCGTCCTCACGCAGGCCCAGCGCGCGCACGATCGCATCGGCGCCGGCGCGGCAGTGCTGCGGATACGGGTCGCCGGCGTCGGCCAGGCGCTGCGGAATGCCGTGGAAGGAGAACAACAAGCGCTCGCCGCGACCGTGCATGTCCCAGTGGGCGCGGATCGACGCGGCGACGGCCTCGACCCACGCGGGGTCTGCGTGATAGTCGGCGCGCATCCGCGCGCGGCCGTCGCGGCCGAACACCGCGTCGACGACGTCGCCGACCGAGGCCGTGGTGGTCGTCGAATACTGCGGATACAGCGGCAGCACCTGCACCCGCGGGTGCCCGGCGTCGCGCAGCCGTTCGAGCACGGTGCGCAGCGACGGGTGGCCGTAGCGCATGGCGTGGACCACGCGCGCCTCCGGCATCTCGCGCTGCACCGCCTCGGTGAGCCGCGCGGTGTGCACCGCCAGCGGCGAGCCGCCGTCCATCCACACGCCGGCATACAGCTTCGCCACCCGCGGCGAGCGGAACGGCAGGATCACGAAATGCAGGATCGGGCACCACAGCCAGCGCGTCAGCGCGACCACGCGGTGGTCGTGGAGGAATTCGGCCAGATACCGGCGGACCGCCTTGGGCGTGGGCGCATCGGGCGTGCCGAGGTTCACCAGCACGACGGCCGGGACGGAGGAATGGGCGGACGTGGTCATGCGCATAGGATGGCAGGCGCCCCCGCCCTTGGGCAGGCGGACCGCGTCGGGTCCGTGGCCCGCATGCGGATGAACTCACCGGCGATTCATTCGACCGTCACTAGCCTGAACTCCGTGTGCCGTCTGTTGTCCGATCCCGTGTCCGTTCCGCGGCACGCGCCGCCCCTGGAGTCCGCATGACCACGATCCGCCGCCCCCGCGCCCTGCTGGCGCTCGCCCTCGGCCTTTCGCTCGCCGCAGGCGCCGCATTCGCCGGCCCGCGCGAGGACGCGCGCGCCCAGAACGCGGTGCGGGTACTCGGTGAGATCCAGGCGATTCCGGAATCGGGGATTCCCGACAAGCTGCTCGACGAGGCCCGCGCGATCGTGGTCATTCCCGACACCGTCAAGGCCGGCCTGATCATCGGCGGCCGCCGCGGCCACGGCCTGATGTCGGTGAAGACGCCCGACGGCACCTGGTCGAATCCCGCGTTCGTGCGCATCACCGGCGGCAGCATCGGCTTCCAGGCCGGCGTGCAGTCGTCGGACGTGGTGCTGGTGTTCCGCAACGAGCGCAGCCTCGAATCCATCGTCAACGGCAAGTTCACCCTCGGCGCCGATGCCGGCGTCGCCGCCGGTCCGGTGGGTCGCAACGCCGCGGCGCTGACCGACGGCCAGCTCAAGGCCGAGATCTGGTCGTGGTCGCGCGCGCGCGGGCTGTTCGCCGGCGTCGCCCTCGACGGCGCCGTGCTGCAGATCGACGACGACGCCAACGTGGCGGTCTACGGGCCGAACAGCACGCCGCGCGCGATCCTCGAAAACCGCGCCGGCCGGGCGCCGTCGAATGCGATCGTCGACTTCCGCGACCGGCTGGAAGAAGCCAGTGCCACGGCGCGCGTTGCCCGCGGCGGCAACGCCGTGCCGGTCGCACGCGCGTCGACCGCCGCGCCGGCGATCCGCGAGGTGCCGGAGGCGACGACGATCCCGTCGCAGCCCAGCGATCCGCGGCCGCGGGGCTTCGAGCCCGTCGACGACCAGCCGGCGACCGTCGAACCGCTGCCGGAATACTGATCGGCCCCGACGCAGGCGGCCTGCACCGCCGCTTGCGGTATCCTCGCCGTCCACCCGACTTCACCGGTACCTGCCATGGGCAGTTTCAGCATCTGGCATTGGCTCATCGTCCTGCTCGTCGTCCTGCTGGTGTTCGGCACCAAACGGCTGCGCGGCGCCGGGCGCGACCTCGGCGAGGCGGTCAAGGGCTTCAAGAAGGGCATGCACGACGACGAGACGCCCGAGCGTCTCGATGACCGTTCGAAGGATCCGGCCCCGTCCGAGCGCGCACGTCACGACGACAACGTGCCGCGCTGACGCGCGGCGTCTGTTGCACCGATGTTCGGGATAAGCACCGGCGAACTGCTGATCCTGGGGCTGATCGCGCTGATCGTGCTGGGCCCCGAGCGTCTGCCCAAGGCCGCGCGCTTCGCCGGCGTGTGGATCCGACGCGCGCGGTCGCAGTGGTATTCGGTCAAGTCCGAGCTCGACCGCGAGCTGGCGGCCGAGGAGCTCAAGCGCAGCGTGCGCGAGGCCCAGCAGTCGATCGCCGACGTCGGCACCCAGCTGCGCGATGCGGGCGTGCGGGTGCGCGAGGGTGTCGAGCAGGCCCGGCGCGACACCGAAGCGCTGGTGGACGCCGCACGGCGCATGCCGGACGCGCCACCGCCGCCCCCCCTGCCCGAAGGCGCGATCGCCGCCGATCCCACGACGCCGCCGACGCCGGCCCCGACTTCCACGCTGACACAGGACCCCGGCGATGGCGCTGCACGCTGAGGACGACACCGGCGACGGCAGTCTGATCGAACACCTGATCGAGCTGCGCATGCGTCTGATGCGTGGCCTGGCGGGCACCGGACTGGTGCTGCTGGGCCTGCTGCCGTTCGCCAACACCCTCTACGGCATGCTCGCGCAGCCGCTGCTCGACAAGCTGCCCGACGGCGCGCACCTGATCGCGATCGAGGTCGCCTCGCCGTTCTTCGCGCCGCTGAAGCTGGCTTTCTTCACCGCGCTGGTGGTGACCATGCCGTGGCTGCTCTACCAGGCCTGGGCCTTCGTCGCACCCGGCCTGTACAAGCGCGAGAAGCGTCTGGCGATGCCGTTGCTGGCGTCGGCGGTCGCGCTGTTCTACGTGGGTTGCGCGTTCGCGTTCTTCTTCGTGCTGCCGTCGGTGTTCCGCTTCCTCACCCTGGTGACGCCCGACGGCGTGGCGATGATGACCGACATCAACGCCTACCTCGATTTCGTGCTGGTGATCTTCCTCGCCTTCGGGCTGAGCTTCGAGTTGCCGGTGGCACTGGTGATCCTGGTGCTGATGGGTTGGGTGACCACCGACCAGCTGCGCGAGGCGCGCGGCTACGCGATCGTCGGCGTGTTCGTGCTCGCGGCGGTCATCACCCCGCCCGACGTGATCTCGCAGCTGATGCTCGCGATTCCGATGTGCCTGCTGTACGAGGCCGGCATCGTCGCCGCCCGCCTGCTCGCGCCGAAGGCCGGATCGCTGCGCGACGAGCAGGCATGAGCGGCGATCCGACGCCCGCGCACGCACCGATGGTGCATCGCTATGCCGCCTGGTCGCTGGATGCCGCGGTGATCGCGCTGCTGGTGGCCGTGGCGCTGCATCGCACGCTCTCGGCCGGACTGGAGGCCTGCGGCCGTGCGCTCGACGCGCTCACCCGGGCGATGGCCGGCAGCATGCAGGCCGCCGTCGACAGCGGCGCTTCGCCGATGGCCCTGATGCAGCACTGGCTCGGTGATCCCGCCCTGCACGCCGGCGTCGTCGCCCTGACCGCCGCGCTGACCGCGCTGCTGGGCTGGCCGATGCTGGCCTTCGCCCTGCTGTCGCTGGTCTGGTTCGCCGCTTTCGAGGGCAGCCGCTGGCAGGCGACGCCGGGCAAGCGGCTGCTCGGCCTGCAGGTGATCGACGACGACGGCCTGCCGCCCGGCCTCCTGCGCGCCGGGCTGCGCCAGGCGGCGGGACTGCTGTCGTGGCTCAGTCTCAATCTCGGACACGCGCTGGCGGCCTGGGCGCCGCGTCACCAGGCGCTGCACGACCGGATCGCCGGCATCCGCGTGGTGCGCACCGATGCGCGGCGTGTGCCGCCGGCCGTGCGGATCTGGCTGGCATTGCAGCTGCCGGCCTGCGTCCTGCTGCTGGCGCTGCTGCTGCGCGCGGTGGACCGGAGCCTGACGGCCGCACTCGATGCCGCCTGGCTGGGGTGAGCCTAGAGTTCGATCTGGCCGGGGGGTGACGCCGGACCCACCGCACCGGTGTCCTGCGGCGCGCAGATGTCGCGCCACATCGCGTACATGACGCCGAACATCACGATGTAGAGCACCAGCAGCAGCGCCATGTACAGCGGCAGCACCAGCAGCCCGGCGAGCGCCGGATGCACCAGGCTGGCGACGACGGTGATCATCACCACGACGATGCCGAACACCAGCATCAGCGCGAAGCCACCGGCCATCGCGATCGCCGCGACCACCAGCACCGGCAGCGCATTCTTGAGCGCACCGGCCAGGCCGTCCCGGAACGCGGCCATCACCGGCCGCCCGCCCAGCGCCACCTGGGCCACACCGATCGCATAGACCGTGGCGAAATAGATGCCCACCAGCAGCCCCAGCGCCATCAGCGGGCCGATGCCGGCCGGCGGCATGGGCATCTCGGGCGGCGTCGCAGGCGAGCCGCCCTGGGCGCTCATCTCCTGCGACAGCGTCATCACCTCGAGATACCACTCGGGCACGCCTTCGCCGAACAGGCTGACCAGCGCGTAGAAGGTGACGATGTACAGCGCGCCCATCAGCACGCCGAAGCCGACCAGGCGGCCCGCGCCGGCGTCGGCGGAGAAGGTCGAGAACACGTCCGCGGCGCGCGCCGGGCCGCCGCGTTCGACGGCATCGATGACACGCATCACGCCGCCGATCAGCAGCGGGTACACCAGGATCGACAGCAGCGACGTCGCGCCGATGACCGCGAGCTGCGCCTGCGCATCGAGTCCGAAGGCGACCTGCAGCACCAGCTGCAGCACGCTGGGCAGCAGTGCCAGCAACGCGACGATCGCGATCGCGCCGTAGACCGCGCGGGGATTGCCGCGGCCCACGTTGACCGCCTGCACGAGCCACGTCCAGCCGTGACCGGCCCCTACCTTCCGAATCGTCATTGCCGCCTAGTCCAGTCCCGGGAGCACCCCGCGGCGGACTGCCGCGAGGGGTGCTCATCGTACTGCATGGGATCGCATGGCCGGCGGGCGGCGGGGCGCGATTGGCGCGGATATGGCGGCCGGATTGGTCGACTTCGGGCTACGTCATCTTCTGCTGCGCCTCCGACACCTACTCCTGCTCGCGCTTTGGGTTTGGCTTCAGCTTCGGCTTTGGCTTTGGCTTCGGCTTCGGCTTCGGGCCTTTGACGTTCGAGCCGTAAAGCGAGCCGAGCATCGCAGGGCAGCGGGGCCGAAGAGCAGCCCATGTCTGAGCGCAGCGAGTTTGGGCTGCGTGCCCCGCTGACCGAGAAGCGCAGGGGCCCGCCGCGGC
>VFQP010001311.1_pt1 | contig 34146 bp, 31 predicted proteins | sample 3512351 | NCBI WGS metagenome assembly VFQP01 (sample SAMN10412372, study PRJNA504923) | tailings metagenome | isolation source: Relicate 1 Philex TSF1 revegetated site | place: Philippines: Tuba, Benguet | collected 2017-08-29
CTGAAGATAAAGTTAGAAATATTTCTTGATTTAAATTCCTGAAGAATGTTAATTAACGAAAACAAATTATTCTCATAATAATCTATGGGTTTTTCCTGGCTCTCTCCTACTGCTTTAAAAGCAGCAAAATTGATGCATCCGTCAATCTGATGGGCTTCAAAAACCTGAGCAAGAAGTTCTTTTCTTTTTAAATCGAAAGGGTAAAAAACAGGTCTTTTACCTGTAATTTCTTCTATATTGTGTAAGATAAATTTTTCTGAATTGGATAAATCGTCTACGATTACCACTTCAAAATTATTATTGATGAGTTCTACAACCGTGTGAGAACCGATATATCCGAGTCCGCCTGTGACGAGTATTGCCATTTTATTTTTTTTTTAATCCTGATTTCTTCCTATCAGATCAATGTTGTCAAATTTAACTTCTTTATACTTAAATTTATTAATAATTAAAATTAGAATAATTACTAAACTGTTTAAAACTATACCTCCTGCAACAATGTCTTTATCACCTTCTTGTTTTATCATAAGGTAAGTTACTTCTAAAAACAATACAACAGTAAGTAGTAAGCTCAGATTCAAAGGCAAAATTGCAAATCTCTTTTTAGATATTAATAAAATAAAAGCAGATATACTGAATAATGTAATCAAAAAGATTAAATTACATTCTACTAAATAAAAGAGACTAAATTGATCATTTGCAAAAATAGTCATCATCCTAAAATAAGAAGTATAGCAAAAGAATACAGTTAGCAATGAAGAAGTTAAGATACTTATCCAATAAACTATTTTATACTTAAATATTTTTTTATTCATTAATAAATTCCAATACCGCATCCGTAATATACTTCAGCTGCTCTTCATCCAGTTCTGTATGCATCGGCAGCGAAATTACCTGATCCAGAAGCTTATCTGTATTCACAAAATCAGCATCATTACTTTCCTGGTAATAAGCTTTTTGCTTTCTTAAAGCCACAGGATAATAAATCATTGCCGGAATTTCTTTTTCAGTTAAAAACTTCTGTAGTTCATTACGTTTTCCATTAAGGATTCTCAAAGTATATTGGTGAAATACATGTGTTGAATATTCGGCTCTTTTAGGAGTCAGGATATTGTCGTTCCCTGCGAAAGCTTCATCATAAAAATCTGCTGCTTTTCTCCTTGCATCGTTATACGTATCCAGATGCGGAAGTTTTTTTCTTAAAATTGCAGCCTGAACACTGTCTAATCGTGAATTTACACCCACCTCATCATGATAATATCTTTCGTACATCCCATGATTGACAATTCCTCTTAATCTATGTGCCAAATCATCATTATTGGTAAAAATTGCACCACCATCTCCATAACAGCCTAAATTTTTGGAAGGAAAGAAAGAAGTGGTTCCCACAGTTGACATTGTTCCCGCCTTTTTTACCGTTCCGTCTGAAAAAGTAAATTCTGAGCCAATTGCCTGTGCATTGTCTTCAATAACGAAAAGATTGTTTTCTTCGGCTATCTTCAAAACCTCTTCCATATTGGCACACTGCCCGAAAAGATGTACAGGAATGATAGCTTTTGTTTTTGGAGTAATGGCTTTTTTAATAGCTTCAGTCGAGATGGTAAAGGTATCGTAATCTACATCTACTAAAACCGATTTCAGTTTCAATAAATGTATTACTTCTACAGTTGCAGCAAAAGTAAAATCTGATGTGATGATTTCATCGCCTTCCTTTAGATCAAGTGCCATCAAAGCAATCTGCAAAGCATCTGTTCCGTTAGCACAAGGAATTACGTGCTTTACATCCAGATAGGTTTCCATTTCGTTTTGAAAAAGCTTCACTTCAGGTCCGTTGATAAAAGCAGCAGAATCCATCACATTAAGAACTGCGTTATCTACATCATTTTTTATTTTGTAATACTGACTTTGTAAGTCAACCATCTGAATTTTCTTCATATTTTTTAATTTTTTTTGAAAATACCGTCACATTTAAAGTTTAAAAGTGTGTGGGTTCATCAACAAATATTTGTGTAAAAATAAGGAATTTAAAATCCTGTCAAAAATTTTATTGATTTTGTTTTATCTTTATACAAAATTATAAGATGAAAAAGTTTTTACTCTTTTGTTTTTTAGCGGGTTACTCCATTATACACGCGCAATCGGAATTGGTATTTGTCTATTTTACGGGGAAACCAAACAAAGCTGCATTTTATGCCAATCCGCTTTCTGAGCTTACTCAAAAATCTCTTGACAGAAGAACTGCCTTGGGAATCCCGCTTAATGATCAGGATGCTCCTATCGAGCAGTCTTATATTCAAAATTTACAAAATCTGGGATTTACCATTACCGATTATTCTAAATGGCTGAATGGTGTTGCCGTGAATGCCAATCAGGCTCAGGTAAATCTCATAAAAGCTCAGCCTTTTGTACAGTCTGTTGAAAGTTTTGCTAAAAATTCTTCTCTTGTTCTAAAAACTCAGACAACAAATAAATGGTCTGATTTTGAAGCTCAACAAAAAAACCTTACTGTTTTTGGGTACGGCGCAGGTTCCGAGCAGATTGATCAGATCAATCTCAGACCTCTTCATCTTGCAGGATATACAGGAACCGGCGTTACCGTTGCCGTCATTGATACCGGCTTTCCTACCGTAAATACCGGCTCTGCATTTTCCAGATTATGGACACAGAATAAAATTAAAGGCGGCTATGATTTTGTAGCCAAAAATACCGACATTTACAATCCTTCTCTAAATTTTCACGGAACAATTGTATTGGGAACAATTGGTGGTTATATCGCAGATTCGTTTGTGGGTTCTGCTCCTGATGCTGATTTTTATCTTTACAGAAGTGAAAATGCGGCTGTTGAAATTCCGGAAGAAGAATTATACTGGATTGAAGCCGCTGAAGAAGCCGACCGAAAGGGAGTTGACATAATTACCACTTCTCTGGGCTATAATATCTTTGATGATCCTAAATATAATTATACTTATGCCCATCTGAACGGATCAACATCTTTCATCGCAAGAGGAAGTGAAATAGCTGTCAACAAAGGTATTTTTGTTTTGTTTGCAGCAGGCAATTCCGGACAGAATTCGTGGCATTTTCTTACAACACCGGCAGACAATACCAAAGTTTTCACTATAGGAGCTGTAGATTCAGCAGGAAATTCTTCAGGATTTTCTTCCTACGGACCCAATTCTCTAGGAGCTGTAAAGCCGGACGCAAGTGCAAGAGGGACCAATACGGTAACAGTCAATAATAATTCTGTAACAACCTCTACAGGAACTTCTCTCTCAACTCCTGTTGCCGCAGGCGGCGTTGCCTGTCTTATACAGGCGTTTCCCACCATGAACAGAGATTTGATGAGAACCAAACTGCGTCAGACCGCTTCACTTTATCCCGCTCATACTGATCAGATGGGATACGGAATTTTAAATTTCGGAAATTTTTATAATTCAACATTAAATACATCTGAACTTGTAAAAAGAAATAAAATTGCAATTTTTCCGAATCCTGTAAAAACCATCCTGAATATTGCAACACCAGAAGAAGTAACTGCTGTTGAAATCTATGATAATCTGGGGAGATTTATTGCAAAATCTGTTCAAAAATCAATTCAGGTGGAAGATTTCGCAAAAGGCACCTATTATCTGAAAGTGAAAACCAAGAACAATATATACTATGAAAAATTTCTAAAAGAATAGTTTAAAATTTTATGATGTTTTCGAGTTAATTTGTTAGTATTGATAACTACACAAATTTGAAAACCAGGTAAACTTTATAACTACAATTTAGAAATATTTATTTAAAAGGTTTGCGCTGAATCCAGTCGGTTTTTGGATTTACTGAAGTAAAAATCTTTTCCATTAGGAAATTGATCCATTTATTTTTATGCCGGATTAATCCAAAAATCTCAACCGGCTCCGCACCAATGGTAGATTTTATTTCTAAAGCCGTTCTGCTGAAAATTATTCTTTCAAAACGGTTTTCGATCCCAAATTCTGCCATGTCAAAAAGCATATTCAGATAAATTTGTTTCTCCTTCTGAATTTCCTTGTCGTAGCCAAGAAAATAAGTATCAACATCTTTATTGTTGATGATTAAAGTATAAAAACCAATCAGTTTTTCTTCTAAAAAGTACCCGAATACCCTGAATTTGTGACCAAGATGAAACTTCATGGATTCAAAATGATTTTCACGAAGAAAAAAAGTGTTGAATGGTGCATTTTCAGCTACATTATGGTACAGAAGATTCATATCCTGCTGATATTTCTTTATCTGTTCCAAGCTCAATTCACATCGCTGGATGCCATCCAATTTTTTTTTCGCAGATTTAAACCTTGCCCTGTATTTTTTAGAAAAATCATTAGAGTAGTCTTCTATGCTCCTCCATTCTTTCCTGATGTTTAAAATCATATTAGGCTGAACAGAAAATCTGTAATATTTTTCAAAGTTTTTAGTTTCAAAATGTTTTAAAAAACTTCTCTGATAATCTTTAAACGAAACAAGAGATGGTTTACCAAATAACTGTTGAGACTCCAGTAAAGCTTCATGCAATAACAATATAGCATTTTCTGAGGTTATTTTTGAAGGGTTAAAATAAAATCCGTTTTGACCGGTGAGCATATTGTTTCCAAGAATCAGTAAATCGCGGCTGAACTGTTTTGTAATAAAATTTCTGATGCTGCATAAAATTTCGTTTTTCTGAAATGTTTTATGCTCTGAAAAACTAAGATACTGAATCAAAGCACCTCCAATCAATTTATTATCATCGAAGAACCCTGCAAAAACACATTTCATATTCTTTGGTTTAGATTCTTCCAAAGTATAGAAATAGGATTTTGACAGCATTACATTGTATCGTCCTACAGTAAAATCCCAGTCATCCGGAAATTCTGAAACAGTTGTAAAAATTTTAAAATGATAAGCCATAAAAATGTTCACAAATGTAGTCTTTAAATTACAATATCATTTATTTTTTGAACACACAACCGGCAATATTTTTGTTTATTGTGGCTGAAAATTTGCTTGGAATATTGTTTAAACCAGATTACAGTTAAAGGATGGATTATGTATTGATATTAACTTTTGCAGGTCTTGCAGCATTTTTGATGGTTTGGATGCCAAAACTGTCACAATATACAGGAATTTCTTATTCAGTATTTTACGTCCTGTTTGGGTGTCTTATTTATTTACTTTTTCCACAACATCTGCCCAACCCGATCCCCGGAGATAATCTTGATTTCACGCTTCATCTCTCTGAGCTCATTGTTATTATTTCCTTGATGGGCACCGGATTAAAAATTGATCAGAAATTTTCTTTCAAAAACTGGTCTTCTCCGCTAAAACTGGTTTTTATAACGATGCTTTTATGTATTTCCGCTGTATTTCTCTTGGGATATTATATATTAGGTCTGAGCTTGGCTTCAGCGGTTTTACTGGGAGCAGTTCTGGCTCCTACAGATCCGGTTTTGGCGTCTGATGTACAGGTAGGACCTCCCAATGAAAAGCACACCAGCAAAACCAAATTTATCCTTACAGCAGAAGCCGGAATTAATGATGGAGTCGCATTCCCCTTCTCATGGCTTGCAGTAGTTATCGGTTTTTCGATGTCAGGACAGGATGTAAGTTTTTTCAAATGGTTTACCTATGATGTAATTTATCGAATAGGAGTAGGAATTCTTATTGGATTTGTAGCCGGAAAGATTTTGGGATATATTGTATTTGATGCTGCAAAAAAATACAGATTCCTGAAAACCAGTGACGGACTTCTTGCAGTAGCTGCAACACTGTTGGTTTATGGAGGTACAGAACTTATTTCAGGATACGGCTTTATTTCGGTCTTTGTTTGTGCCGTTACCTTCCGTCATTACGAGAAAAAACATGAGTATCATGATGAACTCCATTCTTTTACCGATCAGATAGAAAGACTTTTGTTGTGTATTTTGCTTATTTTGCTTGGAGGAAGTGTCGTAATGGGAAGTTTAGAAAATATAACATGGCAAACAGTAGGCTTCAGTCTTGTATTTTTATTGATAGTTCGTCCGCTTTTCGGGTGGATAGCACTCAGAAAAAGCACTCTTAATTTTCGGGATAAACTTGTGGTTAGTTTTTTCGGAATCCGTGGAATGGGATCTGTATTTTACCTTTCCTTCGCTCTTTCTGAATTTGACTTTGAAAATGAAAACGAGTTGTGGACATTGGTTTTGTTTACCATTCTTCTTTCTATTGCTATACATGGGTTTACGGCAAGCGCTGCAATGAAAAAGGCAAATTAATCCGTTATTCTACGTTTAATAGCAGTTTCTTTGAGACAATTGTCCAGATTTTACGTTTAATCAGTAATGAAAAGTAAAATGTTTTTTGTTGTGGACAGATTTTTATATTTTGTACTTTTGTGCCACAAAATTTATATATCAGATGAATTACGTTGCTGCTGAGAACCTTACCAAATCCTACGGAATAAAAACCTTATTTAAAAACATCAGTTTTAATATCAATGAAGGAGATAAAATTGCCATTGTTGCCAAAAACGGCAGCGGAAAATCTACTCTTCTTAAAATTCTGATGGGTAAAGAAATCGCAGACAGCGGAACCGTAATTATCAACAAGGATATTCAGGTGGTTTTATTTGATCAGGAAATTGATTTTGATTCTCAGCTCACCATTGATGAATATATGATGACATTAGATTCTGAACCGATTCAGGCACTCAAAAACTATCACCAATCTCTGCATTCTACTGATACCGATTTTATAGAAAATGCTTTGGCACAAATGGAAGTGCATAAAGCCTGGGATCTTGAAAACGAAATGAAACAGATTCTTTCCCAGCTCAAAATTACAGACCTGAATGCCCAAATGGGAAATCTTTCAGGAGGACAGATCAAGCGTGTTGCTTTAGCAAAACTTTTAACCGAAACCAGAGCTGAACATCGCCATACTTTATTGATTATGGACGAGCCAACCAATCATCTGGATGTGGAAATGGTTGAATGGCTTGAAAATTATCTGAATAAAGCAAAAATAACATTACTGCTGGTTACGCACGACCGTTATTTTCTCGACAGTGTTTGTGATACTATCTGGGAAATGGAAGATCAGAATTTATATATTCATAATGGCGCTTATGCGACCTATCTTGAAAATAAAATGATTCGTGAGGATAACCTGAACGCCACGATTGATAAAGCAAACAACCTTTACAGAAAGGAACTGGAATGGATGAGAAGACAGCCAAAAGCCAGAACCACCAAGTCAAAGTCACGAATTGATTCTTTCTACGAAACTGAAAAAATCGCAAAAACCGATACCAGAAAACAAGGCTTAGAACTTGATTTTGAAATGAAACGGTTGGGAAACAAAATTCTGGAACTCAAAAATATTGATAAAAGTTTTGGAGATAAAGTTTTACTCAAAGATTTCAGTTATTCTTTCCAGAGAGGTGAAAAAGTTGGTATTGTGGGTAAGAACGGAGCGGGGAAATCAACTTTATTAAATATCATTCAGGGATTTGAAAAAGCTGACAATGGGGAAATTGAAACCGGAGAAACCATTCATTTTGGATATTTTTCACAAAAAGGACTTCAGTATAAAGAAGATGAAAGAGTGATTGATTTCATCAGAGAAGTTGCAGAACATTATCCTTTAGCCAATGGAAAAAGTCTTTCTGCATCGCAGTTTTTAAGGTTATTTCTTTTTGATGACCAAACACAGTACTCTCCTATTTCCAAACTTTCGGGTGGGGAAAAAAGAAGACTGCACCTGATGTATATTCTGTATCAGAATCCCAACTTTTTGATTTTTGACGAACCTACCAATGATCTTGATCTTCCTACTTTAACGGTATTAGAAAACTTTTTACAGCAATTTCAGGGTTCTTTGATTATTGTTTCCCATGACCGGTATTTTATGGACAGAATCGTAGATCATATTCTGGCGTTTGAAGGCAACGGAAAAATTAAAGACTTTACAGGAAACTTTTCAGAATACAGAGAAAGTAAAAAAACTGAATCCGGAAATCAAAAATCAGAGGATAAAACTGAAATTCCTGAAAAAAAACTTCCTGTAGCCAATCCTCCTGCTGCAAAAAAGAAACTTTCTTTCAAAGAACAGCGAGAACTGGAAACGATTGAAAAGGAAATGCCGGATTTTGAAAAAAACAGAGCTGAAATTTTAGAAAAACTCAATAATGAAACCGATTACGAGAAAATAGCAGGCTTGTCAGCAGAACTCGAAGCTATTTCAGAAAAGCTGGAAAATCACGAAATGAGATGGCTGGAACTTCAGGAAATTTTAGGAGAAGCATAGTTGAGAAAAGGTTTGAGAGTTTTAGTTTCGAAAAGGCTGTTTTTAGACCAAAAGAGTTTGTTTATCAATTATCTTTCGGAAAATCAAAACTCTCTTACTATCCCAACCCTAAAAACCTTCTAAATAAACGATTTTTTCTTCTTTAGCACTTTCTATGGCTGCTTCAATAAGTTTCATATTCTGAATGATTTCTTCGGCAGGCGATGGAAGCGGGTATCCAAAAACAATATGTTCGTAAATCTGCTGATAATAGTTCATATAATTTCCGGGTTCGCTCAATGTGAGAATCCGTTGGGTTTTCTGATTTTCATCAATAAAATTGAGGATTCCATCCTGTTGTTGTAAAGGCTTAGTCCATTCTTTTCCGTAAACAGGAATGGCGCCTGCAACCAGTTCATTTTCCTGATTGTCACTTCGTTCCTGCAGAAAGCTGCCTTTGGATCCGTGAAAACTGTAAGCATAATGGGCTTCCTTGGAGAAAGTGCTTGATTTTAGTCTTACTATAAGATGATTTTTATAATAGAGTAAAATTTCAAAATAATCATTGGCAAAATCCTCTCCTTTCATAGAAAAAACATCAGCAAAAATCTTATCCGGAAATCCAAAAAGCAAAGTTGCCTGATCTATAAGATGTGCTCCTAGATCATGAAGCGCTCCGGAACCTTTATGATTAGGATTTTCTTTATGTTCTTTGCCTCCTGCTTCTGTTCTGAATCTGTCGAAACGAATTTCTGCCTCCTTCAATTCTCCAAGCTTTCCGCCCGACAGAATTTCTCTCACCATTAAGAAATCTCTGTCGAATCTTCTGTTCTGATAAACACTTATAAAAAGACCTTTTTCTTTGGCTAATTCTGACAATTCTTCAGCTTCGGCAGTATCTACAGTAAAAGGTTTTTCAACAATAACATTTTTTCCTGCTTCTAAAGATTTTTTTACAAAATCAAAATGAGTCTGAACGGGTGTATTCACGATGACCAGATCAATATCTGCGTGACTCAGCATCTCTTCCACCGAACGATAAATGGTTGCCTCCGGATATTTTTCTTTGGATTCTTCTTTACTTCTTTCAACAATCGCCGAGATAAAGAATCCTGGATGTTCATTCAAAAACGGAGCGTGGAACACCTTACCACTCATTCCAAACGCACAAAGTCCGGCTTTTACCAATTGCATAATGTAATTTTTTAAACAAAGATATTTATAATTCCCTTTAAATTCTGACATAAAAGAGAAACATCACCTTTCTAAATAATCAAATAATGACAAATATCATTTTATAGTTTTTATTAATTCTAAATAATAATTTACTTTTGCGCATTATTTAAAACTACTCTAAATAACAATAATGAAAAAAACAGTTTTTACTCTTTCTTTGCTGTCGGGATTCACAGTATTTGCTCAGCAAAATCCAACAGATTCTACCGAAAGCAAGCTTATAGATCCGGTAAGTATTATCGGCGAAAAATCTAAATCATTGGGAGGAAGCGGACAATACATTAGTTTCAGACAGCTTCAAAAAATAAATCAGACTGATGTAAATAATGTGATAAGACTTATTCCGGGAGTGAATGTGCGTGATGAGGAAGGTTTTGGATTGCGTCCTAATATTGGTTTAAGAGGAACTGCAGTAAACAGAAGTGCCAAAATTACTTTAATGGAAGATGGTGTACTCATAGCACCTGCTCCATATGCAGATCCTTCAGCATATTATTTTCCAACATTCGCAAGAATGCATGGCGTAGAAGTTTTAAAAGGCAGCAGCCAGATAAAAAACGGACCATTTACTATTGGCGGGGCAATCAATTTAATATCCACTCCAATTCCTGAAGATTTTAAAGGATTCGCACAAGTTTCTTACGGTAGTTTTAATACTAATCAGCAAAGAATCTGGATCGGAGATCAGCGTAAAAACTTTGATTATGTTTTTGAAGTTAACCGTTTGGCGAGTGACGGTTTTAAAGAGCTGGATAATGGAGGAAATACGGGATTTGACAGAAGAGATATAATGGGAAAATTCCGCTGGAAAACAGATCAGAATGCTGCAGTTCCGCAGTCGGTGATGCTGAAGTTTGTAAACATGACCGAAGACAGCAATGAAACCTATCTGGGATTAACTTATGAAGACTTCCAAAAAAATCCTTTGAGAAGATATTCTGCGACACAAAAAGATATTCTTGATATGAATCATCAGAATATATCTCTGAACCACCAGATTGCTCCAACAAAGAATCTGAAGATCAGCACAACAGCATACTTTGCCCGTACGTACAGAGATTGGGCAAGAGCAAATACAGTTGGTGGACAAAGCTTGATGAATATTATCAGTAATCCTACAGCTTACTCAAACGCATACCAAATCATGACGGGAAATGCAGATGGTGAGGTGGTATATCAAAGCGCAGCAAGAACTTACCATTCCAAAGGTGTACAGACTAATTTTCAATATGATTTCCGAACAGGAAATGTGGATCATAAATTACAGTTAGGCGCACGTTATCACACAGATGAAGCAGATAGATTTGCTACACGTTCTACTTATAACATGAATCAGGGAAATATGATTCTTACAAGTGTCGGAATTAAAGGAAATCAGGAAAATCAGATAAGAGAGGCCAAAAGCTTTGCTTCTTACATCTCTTATGATTTACACTATAAAGGATTAACGGTAAGTCCCGGTGTGAGGTATGAGAGTATTATCTTAGATTTTCAGAATTTTGGCAATACAGATACCGGAAGGTTGGGAACAGCTCTGAAAACGGCCAACAACGATTTATCTGTTTTTCTGCCTGGAATTGGTTTCAATTATATGATAAATAATTCTATGAATATTTTCGGGGGTGTCCACAAAGGTTTTTCTCCTCCGGGGATGCCTTCTGTAACATCAACTACGGGACAGGCAGGAATAGAAAAATCAATTAACTACGAATTTGGGCATCATTACAACAACAATGGTCTGCAAACACAAATTACAGGATTCCTGAATGATTATTCTAACATTCTGGGAGCTGATACAATGGCAGGAGGAGGAGCAGGAACAGGTGACATGTTCAATGCCGGTAAAGCCAAAATATATGGTGTTGAAGCAAGTATTTCCTATGATATCCTGCATAAAAGTGAAGCATCCAACGAAGTGAAAATACCTTTAACTATTGCTTATACTTACACTTCTGCAAAATTCAGAGAAACTTTCACCAATGGAGGCGGAGACTGGGGATCCGGAGTTATTTACAAGAACGATCTGATTCCATTTGTGACTCCTCATTTATTAACCGCAAGTGCGGGAATAGAAACCTCAAAATTCAATGCTACTGTTATTGGAAGATATACGGGAGAAACCAGAATAAAACCCGGACAGAATGAAATCGTAACACCACAGGAAAATATAGCATATAATGATGTTAACGGCTTAAAATCTTTCGTTATTGTTGATTTTTCAGCAAATTATAAGATCAATTCCATTTTTTCTGTTTTTTCTACCGTTAACAATGTTTTCAATTCTAAGGCAATTGTTGCCAACCTGCCACAAGGCTATCGTCCGAACATGCCTTTTGGAGTGAACTTCGGAATCAAGGCTAATTTTTAGAATCTTCAAAATTACATCAACATTTTCAACCGATGCTGGAGATGCAACATCGGTTGATTTAATTAAGTAATATGGATAAAGTAAAAGACACAAGAAGCTTCATGAGAATTACCCACCGGTATTTGGGATATTTCATGGCGGGCATCATGACAATTTACGCTGTAAGTGGTGTTTTGCTCATTTACAGAGATACCGATTTTCTTAAAAAAGAAAAAAAATACGAAAAAATCATCGAAAAGAATCTTGATGAAAAAGCATTAGGCAAAGAGCTTAAAATAAAAAATTTTGAAATTGAAAAAACAGAAGGAACCATTTTTACATTCAAACAGGGAACTTATAATTCTGTAACCGGAGAAGCAAAATATACAAAAAAAGAGCTGCCTTTCGTTTTGGATAGAATGACAAAACTTCACAAATCTCAGTCTAAAGATAAACTTTCGCCTCTAAATGCTTTTTTCGGAATTTGTCTTTTCTTCTTTGTAATATCAAGCTTCTGGATGTTTAATCCTAAAAGTAAAGCATTTAAGCGTGGAATTAAATTTGCGGTTGCCGGGCTCGTTACAGCGGTGATTTTATTGCTGATTTAAATTATCATATCATTAAAAATAGCTTCAATTTTTGCATAAGTTTATTATGACAAAATTGATAATTTTTATTGAAAAGCTTCAAAATAGGATGTTTTGGCACATTAATTGTGTTTCATAATTTATTCAAAATAGTAAACATTAATTATTAAAATTATAAATTATGAAAAAACTAATTCTTACAGGAATATTAGCCGTTGCAGGATTAGCTACAACAGCAAATGCACAGATCCAAAGAGGTAACTGGATGGTTGGAAGCAGCTTGATTTCCAGCAACTTCGGATTAAATACAGGAGGTGGTTATAATATCCAGATTCAGCCAAAAGGTGCATATTTCATTGAAGATAATGTTGCTGTCGGTGGTTACGTAGATCTTGGTTTTAACAAAGTCACTAACGGTAGTCCGACTGAATTCATTTACGGAGTTGGTGGTTTGGGAAGATATTATCTTTCACCAGGTGAAAAAGGAGTTGATAATTTATTAAACCACGGTCGTTGGTTCTTCGAAGCTAATGCAGGTTTAGGAGGTCGTAGCGTAGAAAACGGTAACTCTACTACAGGTTTTGATTTTGGTGTAGGTCCTGGTTATTCTTACTTCATTACTCCGAACATCGGTTTGGAAGGTCTTGTAAAATATAGAGGACAGACTGGTTTTGGGAACGAAGGTTTAAATTCTAACATTACTTTTAATGTAGGTTTCAGCATTTTTATCCCAACATCAAAAGCTAAGCAAATAGCAAACGATGCTCAATAATATTGAATAAACTATTATTAAATAAACAACAAAAGCGGTTCGGAAATTATTCCGAGCCGCTTTTTCAATTAAAACTAAACTATATAATAAATAAAAAAACCAATGACTATTTATTGGGTTGAGGAGTATACCTTAAATAAGGTCTTATTTCTTTCACACCTTTTGGATAAAGCTTTTCTGCATCGGTAGTAGAAACAGAAGGCGGAATAATTACATCATCACCGTCTGTCCAGTTAACGGGTGTTGCCACTTTATATTCATCTACCAATTGTAATGAATCTAAAACCCGGCTGATCTCATTGAAATTTCTGCCTGTAGAAGCCGGATAAGTAATAATAAGTCTTACTTTTTTTTCCGGGTCAATAATCAGAAGAGAACGAACGGTTGCCGTAGCTGATGCATTAGGATGAATGAAATCATACAGCTCAGAAATTTTCCGGTCTTTATCTGCTATGATAGGAAATTGTACCTGCGTATTTTGGGTATCATTAATGTCTTCAATCCACTTTTTATGATCTTCTACTCCATCTACACTCAACGCAATAACTTTTGTATTCTTTTTTTCAAACTCCGACTGAAGTTTTGAAGTAAAGCCAAGTTCCGTAGTACACACAGGTGTAAAATCTGCGGGATGAGAAAATAAAATTGCCCAGGAATCTCCTAAGTAATCATAGAAATTAATTGTTCCCAAACTGGATTCTGCCTGAAAATCCGGCGCTGTATCTCCTAATTTTATTGACATAATATTCTGCTTTATTAGTCTACAAATTTAATAGACTTTTTGAAACCAACAAAATAAATTTGAAGAATATTTATATTTTTGTCAAAAAAAAACATGGAAAAAACCAGTCGCAGCTATTTTGACATGGTCTACCGGGTATTAGAGAACTGGTATGTGAAATTTGCACAGTTTACTCCAAAACTGGCAGTTGGAGTCATCGTATTTTCATTCTTTCTCATGTTCAGCAAATACCTGAGCAAAGCTGCAGTGAATATCATGCACAGAATTTTTCCCAACAGCAAAAGGGAAGGTTCTGTCGTAACCATTATCGGAATTTTCAGATTCATTATCATGCTTCTGGGTACTTTTGTTGCATTGGAAATCATGGGTTTCAGCAGTTTCTTATGGAAATTCATCGGAAGCTTGGGAGTTGCGGGGGTTATTGCAGGAGTTGCCTTAAAAGATCTTGTATCAAGTATATTTTCAGGAATGCTGATTGGTATAGACAAAGCATTTAAAACAGGCGATTATATCACAATAGGAAATCACTCCGGAACAGTTCAGGATATTGGTTTTCTTACAACAAAAATCATCACCGACGACGGCAAAAAAGCATACATTCCGAATCAGGTCATATTCAATGCTCCTTTTTATAATATTTCTGCCTCTCCGCAAAGAAGAATTATATTAGATTTTGAAATTCCTGCAGATGAAGATATCCAGAAAGCACAATATAGTGTTTTAGATGTAATTAAAAATCTACAGGATATAGATCGCCCTGAAACAGCCGAAGTTAATTTCATCAATTATAAGCAGGGAATTTTCACTTTGCAGACAAAGTTTTGGGTAGCTGTTGGTGCTAATATGGTTAAAGTAAAAAGCAATGCCTTATTGCAGATAAGAAACAGATTAGATGAAATTAAAATTCCACTGGTATCTCCTACAAATATCAATATCTTAGGTGATAAACCGGAAAATCATTAATTAATATTTAAAATCCTAATAAAACAAAAAAGTTTATTGAAATGTTCAATAAACTTTTTTTATAGGCATATCTAATCTTTAATATTTAATTAAATAATTCCACCTCCTCACCTTTTCCTACAGGATATTCCTCAGTAAAACATCCGAAACAATGGTTAGCAGAACCTAATATTTCTTTTAAATTATCAACACTCAAAAACTCCAGAGAATCTACTCCCAGATATTTTCTCAATTCTTCGGTAGTCATATTGGCAGAAATCAAATCGTCTTTTGAAGGTGTATCAATGCCCAAATAACACGGTGCTATAATCGGCGGGGAAACACTTCTGAAATGAATTTCTTTCACGCCCGCATCTTTAAGAATCTTAACCAATCTTTTTGAAGTAGTTCCGCGTACGATAGAATCATCAATAATAACGACTCTTTTATCTTTAATTTCAGAAATAATCGGGTTCAGTTTAAGGTTCACTACCCTTTCTCTCATTTCCTGAGTCGGTACGATGAAACTTCTTCCGATGTATCTGTTTTTAATTAAAACCGGGCGAAAAGGAATACCCGAAGCCTTAGAAAAGCCAATTGCAGCAGGTACTCCGGAATCCGGAACTCCAATCACCACATCTGCTTCCACAGGAGCCTGATGCCAGATTTTTTCTCCTGATTTTTCCCTGATCTCGTAAACATTGATGTTTTCCAGCGAAGAATCGGGTCTTGCAAAATAAATATATTCAAAAGAACAGATTCTTTGTTTTGCTTTTGCTTCATCAACCATAATGGAGTGAAGTTTTCCAGGCTCATTTTCATTCGTATAAATGATTTCTCCAGGTAAAATATCACGTACATATTGTGCTCCAACTGCATCCAACGCTACAGATTCAGAAGCAACCACATAAGAATTTTCATTAATCGCTCCCAAAACCAAAGGACGGATTCCATTGAAATCCCTGAATGCGAAAAATTTATTTCTCGTCATCCCAACTACGGAGTAAGCTCCTTCAATCTTTTCCATTGTCGCTTTGATTGCTCCGCGAAGTCCAAGATCAAGATTTTTCTGGATCAATCTTAAAATCACCTCAGAATCGGAAGTTGCTCTGAACACAACACCTTCAGCTTCCAGCTCAGCTTTCAGTTCTTTTGCATTGGTAAGATTACCGTTATGTGCAATCGAAAGAATAATCTGATCATATTCGTTTTTAGCGAAAAACGGCTGAAAATTGTATTTCTTTTTGTCTCCTGCAGTCGTATAGCGGGTGTGTCCGATGGCAGAATTTCCCATAAAAGTTTCAGGATCTGCGATCTCTTTGTAAACATCCAAAACCAGACCTTCATCTTTCATATTGGTAATTCTCCCGTTTTTAAGAACAGAAATACCACAGGCTTCCTGACCTCTGTGCTGAAGCGCAAAAAGCCCGAACTGCGAAAGAGAAAATGTATCCAGGTCATGATCAGAATACATTCCGAAGATACCGCACTCTTCGTTGGGAGCGTCTAACCTTTCTTCCTCCTGCGTTCTGAAAAGATTTCTTCCGTAGGTTTGGTTTTCAAATTGTTTTAAATATTCACTTTTATGAATGTCTAAACTTTTCATTTTTATTTCTATATAGATTTTTTGTAGATCTTCAGTTAGATGTAAATTTAAATATTATGTTAAATAAATTTACATCTGCTCTACATTTATTTGTTAAGAACAGCTTTCAATCTATTATAAATCTCAACATACGCTTCGGTAACTTCACCAAGATCTCTTCTGAATCTGTCTTTATCCAGTTTCTTCATAGTATCTTTGTCCCAAAGTCTGCATGTATCAGGAGAAATTTCGTCTGCCAGAATGATTTCACCATCTGCAGTTTTCCCTAATTCAATTTTGAAATCTACAAGGATGATGTTCATTTTATCGAAAAGATCAATTAAGATTTCATTGATGTCTGAAGTTAATTCATACATTTCATCAAGTTCTTCATACGTTGCCGCACCTAAGAACACTGCGTGGTGATCATTAATAAGCGGATCTCCCAATTCGTCTTTTTTGTAGCAGATATCGAAAATGGTAACCGGGGATTTGATTCCTTCCTCCACTCCTAATCTTTGAGCCATGCTTCCTGCGGAATAGTTTCTTACTACCATTTCTAAAGGAATGATAGATACTTTTCTTACCAACTGCTCTCTCTCATTCAGTTGTTTGATGAAATGAGTCTTAATCCCTTTTTCATTCAGATATTCAAAAATAAGAGTGGTGATCGCATTGTTCATCTCTCCTTTAAGATCCACAGATCCTCTTTTCTGAGCATTAAATGCAGTAGCATCGTCCTTAAAACGAACCACTACTTCATTAGGATTATCGGTTGCAAAAACCTGTTTTGCCTTACCTTCGTACAACATTTCTTTCTTTTCCATTTCTACAATTACTTTTATTAGATTGATATATTATTTAATTAAAATTCCTGTTAAAACTGCCATTCCAAAGCTTAAAAGAGTTCCGATGAGAACATATTCGGTTAATTTCCTCTGCTTTGCCTGAGCAAGATCGCTGAATCTGAAAACAGATTTTGCAGCGACCATAAAACCTACGCCTTCCCAATGATTGACTACAATAAAGGTAAAAACCAATAAACGTTCTAAAATCCCGATATATTTTCCGGCGTTCGATAAAGATTCAGTCTGTATATCGTTTTGAGTTTCTGGAACCGGAGTCCATGAAGACAATAAAGTTTTGATGAATATGGAAGCCGGCGTGGTTAAAAACAAAGCTGCCATAATGATTTTCAAAACTTCCTGATCTTTTAAAAACTCAAAATTAAATTCATTGAAATACAACGAAATTCCTGTAATCACTACCATATGCAAAGCCTGATCAATAAAAAACCATGATTTTTTAGATTCTAGTGTCTGGAAGCTTAATTTTGCTGCATCTATGATAAAATGTGAAAATCCTGTCAAAACAGCAATCCACCAAAGTTCAGAATTCCAAAGGAAGATGAAACTCAGAATCGTGTGGATGAGAATATGAAGATATAAATATTTACTTTTCAGCTTTTTGCTTTCTTTTTCTGCAACCCATGAATTTGGCTGAAGAATAAAGTCTCCAAGTAAATGCGCCAATATGAGCTGAACAAAAATCATTTTAAAGTTCTGAAATTTTCTTTTTAAAATATTGATTAGTCTCTACGATAAGTTCGTAATTGGCACGTTTCAGCCTTTGACTTACAGAAGACTGTGAAATATTAAATTTTTTAGCTAAATCTTCCTGCGTGCTGTTGGGATTCATAATCATTTCGTGAACGATTTCCGAAGTAGCCATTGTCCAGTTATCAAAATCTTTGGATGCCCATTTCATTAGAATATTCAGATCACGATCCACACGGTCATTGGATGTTTTTATCGAAACAGTATGTCCGTCGCTTTTAAGATCTTTCAGAAGTCTTCCGGAATTTACATACGCAGATCCGTTGGATTCGGTGATCTTTTCGGACGAGAAATTTTCATGTCCAATGCCAATCGCAATTCTTACGTCTAAATTTTCCTGACTTTTAATTAATGATTTTATGGCTAAGAAATACCAGAAAACATCGTCTATTTTACATTTTAACTGAAATTCATCACCTCTGTAAATTTCCCATGCTTGCGGAGTGCTTCCCCAATTTTCGAGAAGGTTTTTAAGTTTGGTAATCCATACTTCTGTCGCAGACTGCTGCGAATTGATAATATCTCCGGTGATGACGGCAATCATTCTGCAAATATAATCATTAATACTTATAAATAAAAAATATAAGTTTAAAAGCTAATAATAATCCTTTATTATGTATTTTACTTATATTTAAAAGTTATTATCTATCATTTTATGTTGATAAAATGTGAATTTTAACATTCCCTTTACATATTTTATCAATAATTATCTCTAAATTTACTATGTAAAACCAATCTAATGTATCTAAATTTTGCTTTTTTTGATTCCGAAATTGCAATTAAATTTAAAATAAAAATTTAAGCACAGCACCGTCGGCTGTGCTTTTTGTTGTTGTCTAATTTAAAAAATGAGATGTATTTATCTATTGGATCCGCTTCTAAAGAGCGGATTCTTTTATTCGCTGATTCTGGTTAGCTGATCCAGTTTTTTGAGAAGTGACGGTATCCGGAATTCGCCATGCATTTTCTGGATTTTAATTTGAATTTCTGACACATCAGCACCTGCAACAGTTACGTATAAAGGCGTTTTACTTTCACCTCTCAAAACTTCTGCTCTGTTGATATTTTCTTCCGAAAATTTATTTTTTGCAATTCCGATAACGGAATACTTTCATAAAGCTCTTTGAACAGGTATCCGCCCAAGCCCAACTTACCATCTGAGTTCAAACTCACGTAACCATCAACAATTATTACATCTCCTTCATTTAGATTCATTTTTTTCAGCAAATGAAGAATACACGGCAATTCTCTTTTGTAGAACGCACCGCTTTCATAATCTGCAGTAATGGATATCTTTTCTGAGTAAACAGCAGTTTCCTTTTCGGAATTCCAGTTTTCAAAAGCGATACAGACTGTTTTAGCAAAATTGTCATAATAATACGTATCGAAAGCGTAAATCATATGATCATTAAATAAAAAATTCTCCGAAATGCCATAAAATACCTGATGGATCATGCAGAAAACATTCTTTGCCCCAATCCATTATTCTCACAGGAACCAGTTTTACATCAGAGTATTTTTCCTGTAAATTCATCGAAGACAATTCTTTCCAAAAATCGTCTGTATTCTCAACTTCTACAAAAATCATTGTATTATCAATCCATTCTTCTGCATAATAATCCTGCAGATAAAAGGCAAAATTTTCCTTTTTAAAAACAGAAAGATTGGACTGAAGAATATTTTCTTCAAACCCTAAATCTTTATAAAACTCTCTGCTGACGGTGAAGTTTTTAGCTCCGATAAATGGACGGATTGATTTAATTTGCTGATTCATTTCCTGACTTAGTAAAATCTATTTTTTGTCTACCACAATTCTGTCTTTTCTGTTTGCCAGTTCCCAAGCAGTGGCAAAAACAAGCTGAGTTCTTTTCTGTAATAGAGAAAAATCTATTTTGTCAACATCATCAGTAGGTTTGTGATAATCTTCATGAATTCCGTCAAAGAAAAATGCAACGGGAATATTGTTTTTGGCAAAATTATAGTGATCTGACCTGTAATATAATCTATCCGGATCTTTAGGATCATCATACTTATAGTTCAGCTCAAGATTATTCGTTGCTTTGTTGGCTTGTTCATTGATTACTTTAAGTTCTGAACTTAGCATTTCTGAACCGATAACGTAAACATAATTTTTCCCTCTGTTTTCGGGATCATCACGACCAATCATATCAATATTAAGATTTGCAACCGTATTCGCTAAAGGAAAAACAGGATGATCTGCATAATATTCAGAACCGAAAAGCCCGTGCTCTTCTCCTGTTACATGAAGAAAGAGAATTGATCTTTTAGGACCGTTCCCTGCCTTTTTAGCCGCCTGAAAAGCTTTTGCAATCTGCATCACGGCAACTGTTCCGCTTCCATCGTCGTCTGCGCCGTTGTAAACAACACCGTTTTTACTTCCCACATGATCATAATGAGCAGAAATAACAATAATTTCTTCCGGTTTCTCAGTTCCTTCAATAAAAGCAAGAATATTTTCTGAGTCGGGTAAATTCCAGCCGCCTCTCTGTTTCATAAACGAAGCCGGAACTTTCTGGTAATATGAACCAAGCTGTTTAGGATAAGAAATACCTAAATCTTTATAAAAGTTGATCATGTACTCACCCGCTTTTTTCTGTCCCGGACTTCCAGTGTCTCTTCCCTCCATTTCATCAGAAGCAATCACCGTTAAGTTTTTCTTTAAATCCTCAACCTTAATTTGTTGATATGCAGAATTAAAAGCCTTATTATTTTTTGAACTACTTGAATTTGAAACATCAGTTTTTTTCGTAGTTTCTGAAATGTTTGCGGATCCACAACTGCTTAAAATCACTATAGATAAAAGTGGTATTAGTATTTTTCTCATATAAATATTTGTTAAAAGGCTGCTTTCAATAAGAGATAGCAGATTAAGAATTATCGCTTTAAAAATACTAAAAATATTTCAGCTGTATTACCAAAACTATTTTTTTATATATTTGATAAAGCCTATGGTAAATAATTACGAATTTAATGATTTTACATTTTTTACAAAGATGTCTGAACTCGCTTCCAGGCATCAAAGCTATGATTTATCATTAGGCCTGCCTGATTTTGAATTAGATATTCGTCTTCGTAATTACCTTAAAGAAGCAGCAGATAATTGTTCGCACAGTTATGAATCACTTGCAGGAAATGAAATGCTTATTGAGGAAATTATAAACCTTCATGCTAAAAGAAAGCATAGTTTAATCATTAATCGGAATGAGGTTAATATTGTACCTTGCTCTACGTTTGCATTATTCACCTCTTTAAAGTCAATTTTAGACATTGGGGACGAAGTTGTTGTCATTCAGCCTTCTTATTACACTTATGCACCATCTATCGTTATCAACGGCGGAATTCCTATTTATTATGATCTGGAAACAGATTTTAGTGTAAACTGGGAAAAATTACAGAAATGTTTTTCAGATAAAACAAGAGCAATTATTGTTAATTCTCCTCAGAATCCTACAGGAAAAATCTGGAAAAAAGAAGACTGGGATCAGCTTTACGAATTGATTAAGAACCGAGAGATTTATTTAATTTCAGAAGAAATTTATGATCTTTACTGTTATGATTCTGTAGATCATTACAGTTCATTTCTTCATTCTGAACTAAAAAAAAGAACATTCTGTATCTTCTCTTTTGGCAAAATGTTTCATGCTACCGGATGGAAGGTAAGTTACCTCATATCCAATGAGAATCTGCTCAAAAAATTCAGAAGTTATCAGCAGTATATTTCTTACAGCACCAATGCACCGTGTCAGTACGCTATAGCACAATACTTAAAAGTTTTTGATCCTGAAGAAAACAAAAAAATGATGCAACGTAAAAGAGATCTTTTTATCAGTCTGATCCAGGAAACTCCATTTCAAATTGAATCTGAAGCAGAAGGCGGGTTTTTCCAGATTGTTAATTTCAGAAATATAAATAAGAGAATGACAGATATTGAATTTTCAGAATGGCTTACAGTAGAAAAGAACGTGTCCTGTCTGCCTTTATCTGCTTTTTATACTTCCAAATATAATTCAGACTATATAAGATTCAGTTTTGCAAAAAAAGATGAGCTTATTATTCAGGCATTAGAGCATCTCAGGAAAAACCTATAAAAAGTAAAAGCACTGCTTATCCGCAGTGCTTTATAATTCATTTTTATTTAGTAAGCTAAAACCCTTACATCTATACGTCTGTTCTTAGCATGGCATTCATCACTTTCATCCGTCGTACATACAGGAAACTGTGAACCATAACCTTCTGCTTCTATTCTGTCTCCTGCAATTCCCATCTCAAGTAATTTGAGTTTTGCCGTTTGAGCTCTTAAATTAGAAAGCTTCAGATTAGTCTCTTCACTTCCTGAATTATCGGTGTATCCTCCCAGTTTAATTTTTAATCCGGGATAAGCATTCATTATTTCTGCAAGATTTTTAAGATGATTCTCCGAACCTGCTCTTAAGTTACTTGATCCGCTTTCAAAATATAAATTTTCTATTGTAAACCATTTTTCGGGATTTAACAATTCTTTATTCTTTTTAGCCAACTCATTATTCAAATAGAAAAGCTGACTGTTTTCACCTAAAGAAATGGTATTTCCGTTGCTGAGTTTCACCTCTCTCACTTGTCCTGTTTCATAAACAAAATCACCCCATTCATTCAGCTGACCTTTGATCATTTCAGGAGAAGATATTTCCTGAGAATTTTCATTCTCCATACTTATGATTGAATTTGAATTAACTCCTGTAAGGCTCTCTATTTTTGCTTTTCGATTGGCATCAATTTTATCTTTGTGCAGAACTGCCAAAGTAGGCGCAATAACCAGTGAAACGATTGACATTAATTTGATCAGAATATTCATAGAAGGTCCTGAAGTATCTTTAAAAGGATCACCTACTGTATCACCAGTCACCGAAGCTTTGTGAGGATCAGAGCCTTTGTAATAAGTCTGTCCGTTGATATCAACACCTTTTTCAAAAGATTTTTTTGCATTATCCCAAGCTCCGCCTGCATTATTCTGAAAAATTCCCATCAAAACTCCAGATACTGTTGCTCCGGCAAGAAATCCTCCTAAAACTTCAGGTCCGAAAATAAATCCTATCAACAGTGGAGATGCTATAGCGATAGCTCCCGGCAGCATCATTTTTTTGATGGAGGCATCAGTAGAAATAGCAACACATTTCTGGTATTCCGGTTCTCCCTTTGCTTCTAAAATTCCAGGAATTTCTCTGAACTGCCTTCTTACCTCTTCCACCATCGCCATTGCAGCCTGACCAACCGCTGTAATAGCCAGTGAAGAAAAAATAAACGGAATCATTCCGCCTACAAAAAGTCCCGCCAAAACATCTGCCTTGTAAATATCAATTCCGTCAATTCCTGCAATACCGACAAATGCTGCAAACAAAGCCAAAGCTGTTAATGCTGCGGAAGCAATGGCAAAACCTTTTCCGGAAGCTGCAGTGGTATTTCCTACCGCATCCAGAATATCTGTGTTTTCACGAACTTCTTTTGGCAGTTCACTCATCTCAGCAATTCCTCCTGCGTTGTCTGCGATAGGTCCGAACGCATCTATAGCAAGCTGCATTGCTGTTGTAGCCATCATTCCTGCTGCGGCAATTGCAACTCCGTAAAGTCCTGCACATAAATACGAGCCATATATTCCTCCCGCTAAAACGATTATCGGTAAGAAGGTTGATTCCATACCCACAGAAAGTCCACCAATAATATTGGTTGCATGCCCCGTTGAAGATTGTCTTACGATACTGGAAACAGGTCTTTTTCCCATCGCTGTATAATATTCAGTAATAATACTCATTAAAGTTCCTACAACCAGACCCACAATGATAGCTCCAAATACTCCGTTCTTAGTAAATTCAAAGCCTCTGAGAACCATTTTTTCCGGCAACAGATAAGTCACTAAAAAATAAGATGCAATTGCTGTAATGATGATACTGCTCCAATTTCCGAGATTGAGGGCATTCTGTACATTAGAAGTAGATGCTCCTTCGTTATCACTTATTTTAACAAAAAAAGTTCCGATAATAGAAAATAAAATTCCCGTTCCTGCAATAAGCATCGGTAATAAGATTGGGGCAAATCCGCCGAAATCATCTACTGAAACCGTTTCTCGTCCTAAAACCATTGTTGCCAGAACTGTTGCTACGTAAGAACCAAACAAATCAGCACCCATTCCGGCAACATCTCCTACATTATCTCCTACATTATCTGCAATGGTTGCAGGATTCCGAGGATCATCTTCAGGAATTCCTGCTTCAACTTTTCCTACTAAATCTGCTCCCACATCCGCAGCTTTTGTGTAAATTCCGCCACCAACTCTGGCAAATAATGCAATAGATTCTGCTCCCAGTGAAAATCCGGTAAGGATTTCTATCGTCTTTTCCATTTCGTGAGAATCTACTGGCGAATTAGGCGCAAAAATCTGCTTAATAATCAGATACAAAGCTCCCAATCCCAGAACAGCCAATCCGGCAACTCCCATTCCCATTACAGATCCTCCTGTGAAGGAAACTTTCAAAGCTTTGGATAGAGAAGTTTTGGCAGCTTCTGCTGTCCGCACATTGGCTTTTGTGGCGATTTTCATTCCGATAAAACCTGCCAAAGCAGAAAATACCGCCCCGATCACAAAAGAAACCCCAATACTCCAGTGAGAATTGGAGTTACTCATTCCCATAAAAGCTAAAAGAATAGCAACAATAATGACAAAGTAAGTAAGAATTTTATACTCAGCTTTCAAAAAAGCCATTGCACCATCAGCAATATATCCGCTGATCTGCTTCATTTTTTCGTTTCCGGCATTTTGGCGGCTCACCCAGCTGCTTTGAAGGAAAGTGTAAAGTAATGCAATAACGCCAAAAATTGGCACTAACATAAATAAGCTCATAGTTTAATATTTTTTTGGTAATAGATTTTTAAATATAATCAATTATTTCCATAAAACATTCTAAAAACTTATGACTTATTAATAATAATGTTAAATTTTTAATTTTCTGCATAAAAAAAGCAGATGATTTCCTCATCTGCCATATATACAATTTTCGAAATTCTACAGAAATTAACCTCCGAATTTTTCTGAATAATCTCTTTTGGATGCCTCGATCACTTTTTTGGCGTGATCTGCTCCGTAAACTTCCTGAATTCTGCATTTTGCAGGCTCATCCGGTAGGTTTTTATAGGTAAGGAAGTAGTGCATCAAACGGTTAATTTCAGCAGCCGGAAGCTCAGAAATATCTCTGAAATGACCAAAAGCATGATCGTTGATCATTACCGCTACAATCTTATCATCTGCCTCACCTCCGTCAATCATTTTAAATCCTCCGATTGGAATAGCCTCCATCAAAAGACCTCCTGCATGAATATTGTGTGAGCTTAAGACACAAATATCCAACGGATCATGGTCACCCATTGTTACATCATCTGCACCGCTTTCAATAGCAAGCTTCATTACTTCATTGTGACAGTATGTTCTCGGTACAAACCCATACAGTGCAGGAATAATATTTGAAAATTTCTGCGGACGGTCAACTTTAAGATAACCCGTTACTTTGTCAATTTCATATTTGATGGTATCTGAAGGAACAATTTCTACAAAAACATTAACAATGTTTGGCGAATCTTCCCCTGCAGAAATTCCGTGCCATGGATGCGCTTTAAAATTTGGAATCATTATTTATATTTATTTTTTTAATTAGGCAATTATTAAAATTTCTCGTCTTAAATCTTCAATCGTGGTTCCGATAAAATCGTTTTCATTCATATAATTCATAATAAAAACAGTTTTAAATTCCTCAAGATCAGGATTGTTGTTTAAGCTTTCGTATGTTTTGTGCAGCAGATCAATAACGGCATTTTTAGAATCTACGATATTCTGCCACGAGTTTTTGGTGATATACAACTGTTGTGACGCATTATATTCAAATTCTTCGCTGATGGTTTTTTCAGTAAGAAAAATAAACTCGTGTACAGCCAGATGTTTGTCAAATTTCTGAATAAGATTGGATGGCTTTATTCTTTCTAAAAATAAAGTCATTCTTTCATAAGAATGGGTTTTGTTTTCGGAGTTTGATTTGACGGACAATAATTTTAATTCCTGATTTTTTAAATTAATGTAGGTATAAACAAACTGTCTGAGCAAAACCAAAAAAGGAATTGCAATAACTAAAGCCGCAGCATATGGAAAATATTCTGAGAAGTCTGACATAATTTAAGGATGCAAAATTAATAATATTTTATGAATTTACAGCTCAAATAATGCAGGTCTTTGGGTTACCTCGTGATAACAGACGCTTTTCGCATCAAAATAGTGGTAAACAAGACTTTTTCTTGTTTTGTTTTTATCTAAATGAGGTTCTCCGCCATGCAAAATATTAGCATGCCATATCAAAAGATCTCCTTTTTTTGCTCTGAAAACCTCTTTTTTCAATCCCAGCTCTTTTACTTTTTCTTCAAGAAACTCTTCATAGGCTTTGTAGCTTTTCTTACCGATTTTCAGAGATGTTCCTTCATTATCATAGTCAGAATTCAAAAAATACGGCAGTTTATGACTCTTTGGGATGTAATGTAATGCCCCATTGCTTTCGTCCACATCTTCCAAAGCAATCCACACTCCCAACAATCCGCCTAAAGGATAAGTTGTCATGTGAATGCTGTCTGAATGAGTTTTCTGCTGGCTTCCGTTGATAAAATTAATACTTTGAAATAGTTTAGCCTCACCATCCATTAAAACAGATAAAAATTCGAGCAGTTTTTTATCATTTCCGATATTTTTCAGAATCTCAGAATGGTGTATGACAAACATGAGTTTTCCAGCATATCGGAACCTGATGATTCCGTCTTTCAGAAGCCGGTCTATCTCGCTGTTGATCTGATCTGCTGTTTCCGGTGAAAGATAATTTCTGAGCACCAAAAACCCGTTTTCATCAAAACCCTGTGCACTCAGTTTGTTTTCTTCGGATAAATTTTTGTAAAATTCGGTATTATAAAGTTTCTGAGTATCAAACTGCCTTTCCTGATGAGGAAGGTGTGCAAAATCTTTGCTCGAAATGCTGGAAAAATAGCTTTTATCAATCCCGTATTGTTTATAAAGCGGAATATTATGCTCCAATTTTTTTTTGTTGAAAAAATTATAGATGATGTAAGGAAGCTTATACTGACGAATTTTATTAAGCATTTTCTTTGATTCAAAAACAGATATAAATGTAGCAAATAATATTTACAAAGAAGTTTAAGAGTACATTAAATTACGATTTTATGATAAACTTCAATTTGAGCATTTTTCTGATAAGCTCTTTTTTGGAATATTCTACTAAATGGTAGGGACGCAACTCCGGACGAAAGCCTCGAAAGAATTCTTCCACATTGGGAATTTCGCCTCCTTCAAAATCAAAAATTCTATTACCAATATTCTCTTTTATGGCATGATCTATCAATACCGAAGCTCCTGAAGTTTTCACATATTCTTTATCATTGAAAGTTCCTAAAAGCGCAGCTGTACAGTCATCAATATAGGTAATAATGGTATTGATTATTTTGCCGTGAAAATAGAATGCAGTAATTTCAATACAATTTTTATCAGCCATCTTCTTAAAAATATTCAAAAAAGAATCCACATCTTTCTCTTTGCTTGCTCCCAAAAAATTTTGTCTGATAAAACTTTCAGCTTTCTCGAAATTTACTTTTCTTAATTCAGAATGGTTGATTACTTCCTCATCAAGCCTCAGCTTTCTTTTCCTTTTGGGTGAATATCTGGAGTATACTTTCTCATAATCATCAGGAGTAATTAGAAAGTTTTTTCTGGTCTTTAAAGAGGTCTTAAATTGATTGTATTCATTAAAAGTATAAATCCTGATAAGATAATTCTGCTCCAGAAAATGCAGAAAAGCTTCATTTATTTCAACATCATCTGTATTGGAAAAAACACCGAGCTGTTGGCAAAGCATCGGGTTATGGACGATTTTCTTTCCCAGTTTAAAAACATAAGGAACCGGCATTACAGCTTCGTAATCTCTGTATACCAAAAGCTCCCATTTCCTATCAGAAGTAAGATCTAAAAATAATCTTGTTGCAGAATATTTCCGCTGAACGGAATTTTCTACACAATTTGAATATTTGTTAAAATCTATTTCGTGATACTTTAATCTTCTAATCATAATAAACCTTCATCGGCAAAGCTAAGATAAGCGTTTTGAGTAATAATCAGATGATCCAGAAGCTGAATATTCATCAGGTTTCCGGCATCTTTTATTTTTTTGGTAATATTAATATCTTCAGTGCTCGGTTTTTTGTTTCCCGAAGGATGATTGTGTGCAACGATAATTCCTGTTGAGAAGTGTTCTAAAGCCGTTTTAAATAAAACTCTGACATCTACAATAGACTGACTGATTCCGCCTTGTGTGAGCTGTGCTATATGGATCACTTTATTACTCTGGTTCAGAAAGACAGCCCAAAATTCTTCCGTTCTTAAATCTGACAAATGAAGTCTTAAAACATTATAGGCATCTAAGCTTCCTGAAATCTGAGGTTTTTCGGGAATTTCCTGAGCGGCTCTTCTTCTTCCGATCTCCAAAGATGACGCAATTGTAATTGCCTTCACTTCTCCTACGCCTTTAAATTTCATTAAATCTTTAATCGTTAGCAAACTGAGCTGATGCCAATTATTGTTTACCGAACCTAAAATTTTTCTTGCCAGTTCAACAGCCGTCTCATCGCGGCTCCCGCTTCCCATGATAATTGCTAAAAGTTCTGAATCAGAAAGGGCATTTTTACCTTTCAGTAAGAACTTTTCCCTTGGTCGGTCATCTTCAGCTAAAAATTTTATAGACATCTTTTTGTGTTTTTATCAACACAAATTTAGTAAAAGCATATAAAATAACAGGCTTTTTTGATGAATCAAGAAATTTTGCGGTTTGTTTAAAGGCTTTTTTTGAAAGCATCGGACATCCTAAGCTTAAACACGCCGGCTTAGAAGACTCCTGGTCAGAAATGCAATCGTAAGAATGCAAAACAATGGCACGCTGTCTCGCATTGCTGTTGGTGGAATTCAGACCCTTCATCCGATATGATTTACCAAATTTTCCTTCATAACTTTCCTGAATTTCATATTTTCCCAGAGATGACCGGTAAGAGTTTTCTGTATTTGAAAAACGCAGTTTATCTGAATTGGGAATCACAGAACCCGATCCGTGAGAAACGATTGCTTTTTGCAAAACTTTATCATTTTTCAGATCATAAACAAGATATCTGTATTTACCTGAATGGATTTTGAAATTGATAAAAATTGCCAGATCCTGATTATAATTTTTATTTTTCAGGTAATTTTTCAGTTCGGTAATTTTCTCTTTTGATACAACGTTCTGCCTATCCTGAGCTTTTATAAAATTAAAGGATGTAAAAAAGACAAAAATATAAACTAAAAATTTCATACAAAATTATTCTATGATCATTCCGTCTTTCATTACCAATTTACGGTCAGTAATTTCCGCCAATTGAGGATTATGAGTTACAATGACAAAAGTCTGGTTATACTTATCCCTCAGATCGAAGAAAAGACGGTGAAGATCGTCGGCATTTTTTGAATCCAGATTTCCGGTTGGCTCATCTGCATAAATAATTTTAGGAGAATTGATCAACGCTCTTGCTACTGCCACTCTCTGTGCCTCTCCTCCTGAAAGCTGGTTGGGCTTATGATGCAGTCTCTGAGCAATTTTGAGATCTTCAAAAAGCTGATGTGCTTTTTCTAAGGCTTCTTTTTCGCTGCTTCCTGCAATTTTGGTCGGCAGCAATACATTTTCTAAAGCAGTAAATTCGGGTAGTAATTGATGAAACTGAAAAACAAAACCAATATTCTGGTTTCTGAATTTTGAGATCTGCTTATCATTCATATTTATAAATGATTCTCCGTTCAGGGTGATTTCCGTATCATGGTTTTTAGGGTTTGATGGACTGTCTAATGTTCCTAAGATCTGCAAAAGCGTAGATTTTCCCGCACCAGATTCCCCTACTATAGACACCACCTCACCGGTTTTTATGTGAATATCAACTCCTTTCAGTACTTCCAGATTTCCATAAGATTTATGGATGTTTTTAGCTTTAATCATGTTTCAAAAATAGTGAAAATTTTTACTTTTATAAGCAGCTTTTATCCTAATTCACTTCTTAATCAGAATTCTGAAAGTACTGCCTTTTCCTATTTCAGTCTGTGAAATTCTGATATCGCCGTTGTGATATTCCTGCACTACTCTTTTAGCTAAACTTAGTCCCAGTCCCCAACCTCGTTTTTTAGTTGAATAACCGGGTTTGAAAGCATTACTTGCTTGATATTTTGTCATTCCGCTTCCGTTGTCTTTTACTTCAACCAGAATATTCTTGTTGCGCTCGAAAACCGACATCTTCAAAATACCCTCTCCTTTCATTGCATCTACAGCATTTTTCACCAGGTTTTCAATCACCCAGCTCATCAGAATTTTATTGTGAGGAACCAGAATATCATAAGTTGGAATCTGCAGGGTAAAGTTTATTTTTTTTGAAATTCTCGTTCTTAGATAATCAAAGTTTTCCTGAATGGTTTCATTGAAGTTCATGTCATTCAGTTCCGGAACCGAACCGATTTTTGAGAATCTTTCTGAAATTGTTCTCAGTCTTTCAATATCTTTTTCTATTTCTATAATTCCGTCTGAATTCGGGTTCTCAAGCTTCATAATTTCCATCCAGCCAATCATTGACGATAACGGAGTTCCGATCTGGTGCGCCGTTTCTTTTGCCAGTCCGGCCCACAAATAACCTTCATCAGTTTTTTTAACTGTTCTTAAAAACCAGAATGAAAAAAGAAAATAACTCAACACAAATAATCCCAGTAAATACGGAGAAAATTGAAGATAGTTGAGCACCCTTGAGTTGTCATAATAAACAAACTGATCATTTCCGCCTGCTACTTTGATTTCGATCACCGGATATTTTTTTGCCATGCTTTTGGCAAGAGCAATCACATCTTTTGCTTCAGACCCTATTTCTTTGGGTAAATTTTTAAACTCAATTACCTGATCATTTTTATCTAAAATAATAACCGGAATGGTGGTATTCGAACTGTAAATATTCAGCAGCAATTCCTGAACTTCCAGACTGGGTGTGACTGCATCCTGCTGAAATTTGATGGCATTAACCAAAATATCTACCCTCTTGATCTCCTCTCTTTTCAGATAATTGATCACCAGAGTGGAAGATATAACGATTGCGATCACCACAATAGTCATCATCGCAAAAATAAACCAATTATTTAACCTGCCTAAAATGGTTCTTTTTTTCAATATTTTTATTTTAAAACATTTAAAATTTTCTGCAGCTCTGCACTTCCGCTACCCGGAAAATTGTTGATAATGATAGAGTATATATATTTCTTTCCGTCTTTTGAAGTATGATATCCGGCGTAAGATTTGGTATCTTTCATTGTTCCGCTTTTCATTTTCATCCCGTTGTCCTGCGTTGGAAAGCCTTCATAATATACTTCAAACCAAGGCTGTTTTTTAGCATACATTAACGCCTGAACTTCAGCTTTTGCCGAAACATAATTCTGAGGAGAAAGTCCGCTTCCGTCTGCAAAATTAATCATGCTGGAATTGATTCCCTTTGATTTCCAGAATTCTTTTAAAAAAGAAACTCCGCTTCTGAAACTTGGATTTGCCTTTTTTTCTTTGCCCAAAGTTTTGATTAAAGTTTCACCATAAAGGTTTACACTTTTTCTCAAAAACCAATAAACAATTTTGTCTAAAGTTGGTGACTTGTAAGTTAAAATAACATTATTTTGGGGTATTAACTCCATTTTTCCACCTTCGATTTCCAGTTGGGAGCTCGTTATTATTTTTCCTGAAACTTCAATTCCCGATTCCCACAGCCATTTTACTGCTTCAGCACCGAGCTGCAAAGGCGGATTGGGTACAGATCCTGAAACGGTAGTCACTTTACCGGCGGGTAAGCTTCCGTTGATTAAAGCAACATCAGAATGAGGAGCAGTAAAAATCAGACTCTGATCAGAATTTCCGGCAGCTGTTAAATCATTCAGCCATTTTACTCCTTCCAGAGGATATGAAAAACTTTTGAAATCGGTTCCGTTGATGTTAACATCAAACTGATTTTCACGCCAGTTTACCCCCCAGACTCCCGCTCCGTAATAATTTCCCAGATCATCCCACGGCCATCCTCCAGGAATGGTCTGATGATCAAAATAAGAATCATCAATGATTAAATTACCCGAAATTTTTTTAATTCCTGTTTTTTTAACGGCTTCCAAAAACTTTTGCTTAAAATTGTCTGGTTTGTAACCTTCATATCTCCAGCTTCCTAAGGTGGGATCACCATTGGAAGATATGTACAGATTCCCATTCAGAATTCCATCCCAAATCTTTCCCGAATATGAAGAAGTTGTTGTGTATGTATAATTGTTGCCCAAAGTTTCCAGAGCCGCCGCAGCGGTAAAAATCTTTTGGGTAGAGGCAGTTGAAAGTCCTTTATTACCGTTGAATTCATAGATAAGATTTCCACTTTCATCAGCTACGTAAAATGATAAGTTTGATGAAATGGCTGTAGGTGAGTTCATCAGATTTTTCGTAGCATTATCTAATTTCTGCGCAATATTCTGAGCAAAAACAATCTGCATGGAAAGAATAGATATGGTGAGTACTTTTTTCATAAGACAATTAAAAATAGTCATGTTAATACTTTGGTGAATATAAAGTACAGAGATCAAATTATAATCTGTTTCCTGCCTCAATTTCATAAGGCTCTTTTCCTTTCTCAAAAATTCTTGTCATTTCGCTGCCTTCAGTGGTTATTTTGTCTCCTATCCTTCTGATCCAATTCCCTTCACGAAGCCCTACAACTTTAACATCATTTTGCGTTAAAAATTCTTTAATTCTGGTTTCCCTTGTTTCTCCATTGTGTTTCAGCTCCGGATTCGGATCAAGATAATGAGGATTGATGTTAAAAGGAACCAATCCCATACAATCAAAACTCGGTGGATAAACGATCGGCATATCATTGGTTGTTTTCATATTTTGTCCGCCAATATTACTTCCGGCGCTGCATCCTAAATAAGGCTTTCCGCTTTCTATGTTTTGCTTTAAAACAGTCATTACATTTTCTTCATGTAAAGTTTTAACCAGCAGGAAAGTATTGCCGCCACCGGTAAAATATGCTTTTGCAGTATTCACTGCCTCAACTTTATCCTCAAATTCGTGCAGCCCTTTTATTTCAATATTTAGCGTTTCAAAAAAAGATTTTGCTTTTTGGGTATATTCTTGATGAGAAATTCCTCCCGGTCTTGCAAACGGAATAAAAATAATTTCATCTACGCCATCGTAGAGCTGTATTAATTCTTCTTTTAAATATTCAAGATAATTTCCGCCGAAAAGTGTAGAGGTCGAAGCCAATATGATGTTCATGATACGATTAAAGTTTAATTGATTTTCTGACAAAAACAAAGATAATTAAAACTAATCATTTTATTGGTGAAACCATGAATTACAAAGGAATGATTATCTTTGTGCGAATAAATCTATAAACGAATGAAATTTTTTATTGACACTGCCAATTTGGAGCAGATTAAGGAGGCAAAAGATCTTGGAATTCTGGATGGTGTAACAACCAATCCTTCACTGATGGCTAAAGAGGGAATTCAGGGTGCGGAAGCAATCAGAAACCATTATAAAGCGATCTGCGAAATTGTAGACGGAGATATTTCTGCAGAAGTACTTTCTACTACCTACGAAGAGATGATCAAAGAAGGTGATGAACTTGCGGCAATCCACCCGAATATCGTGGTAAAAATCCCAATGATTAAAGACGGAATTAAGGCTTTAAAATATTTTTCAGATAAAGGTATTAAAACCAACTGTACATTGATCTTTTCTCCGGGACAGGCTCTTTTGGCAGCGAAAGCAGGCGCAACGTATGTTTCTCCATTTTTAGGAAGATTAGATGACATTACAACAGATGGTTTAAATTTAATTCAGGAAATCAGACTGATTTTTGATAATTATATGTATGAAACTGA
>VFQP010001312.1_pt1 | contig 34144 bp, 29 predicted proteins | sample 3512351 | NCBI WGS metagenome assembly VFQP01 (sample SAMN10412372, study PRJNA504923) | tailings metagenome | isolation source: Relicate 1 Philex TSF1 revegetated site | place: Philippines: Tuba, Benguet | collected 2017-08-29
TAATAAGCTTAACGCACTTAAAAAAGCAGTAGAGAAAGCAGAAAAACTTTAAAACTTGACAGCAGACATCATAAATAAGATAGCAGACAAAATGAAAAATGAAACCTCAAATCTAAAATCTCAGACTCTTGTCTTCGACAATTACGACAGTTTCACCTACAATTTGGTGCAGATGATCGAACAAATACTGAAACAGAAAGTTGACGTCATAAAAAATGATAAAGTTACTTTGGAAGAAATCAACAGATATGATAAAATAATTATTTCTCCGGGGCCGGGAATTCCTGAAGAAGCAGGAATTCTATTAGATTTGATTAAAAAATACGCTGCAACAAAAAGCATTTTGGGAGTCTGTCTCGGTCAGCAGGCTATTGCAGAAGCTTTCGGAGGCAGTTTAATCAATCTTTCAGAAATTTATCACGGTGTTGCTACCGAAGCCATTCGTATAAAAGATCACAAAATCCTTAGAAACCTGCCAGAAACATTGGAAGTAGGACGTTATCATTCCTGGGCGGTGAATCCTGAAAATCTCCCTTCCGAACTGGAAGTTACCAGTGTAGATAAAAACGGAATGATTATGAGCCTTAAACATAAAATATTTGATCTTCACGGAGTACAATATCATCCCGAAAGCATTTTAACACCGAATGGCAAACAGATTTTAGAAAATTTTTTAAGCTAGATGTTAGAATTCATAAGTAAAGAACGCGAAAATAAAATAATAAACCTCTCACTTCTAACTTCACACTTCTAACTTCTAACTCTAACTTCTAACTCTAACCTTTGACTATAACAATGAAACAAATATTACAATATCTTTTCAATCATCATACTCTGTCAAAGTCTGAAGCAAAAGCTGTACTTATTGATTTGGCTCAGAACAAATTCAACCCCACAGAAATCACTGCTTTTATGAGCATTTTTCTCATGCGCAATATTACACTCAACGAGCTTGAAGGCTTTCGTGAAGCACTTCTTCAGATGGCTGTTCCGGTTAATATTGATTCTGCAAATGCCGTTGATATCGTGGGAACCGGAGGTGACGGTAAAAATACCATCAATATCTCAACTTTGGCAAGTTTCATTGTTGCAGGAGCCGGACAAAAAGTTACCAAACATGGGAACTATGGCGCTTCAACAAATACAGGCTCATCCAATGTGATGGAAGAGCTGGGATACAGATTTAAAAACACTTCCGAAGAATTGCAGGCAGACCTGGAAAAAGCCAATATCTGCTTTCTCCATGCTCCTTATTTTCATCCTGCGTTAAAATCTGTGGTAGAATTGAGAAAATCTTTAGGTTTGAGAACTTTTTTCAATTTATTGGGACCGCTTGTTAATCCTGCAAAACCTCAGTTTTCGGTTATAGGAGTTTACAGCCTCGAAATTGCCCGTATTTATCAGTATTTACTTCAAAAAAAAGATCATAATTTCACTTTAGTACATGGTTTAGATGGATATGATGAGATAAGTCTTACACAGGACACCAAAATCATCACTAAAAACGGCGAAAATATTTATTCAGTCAAAGATTTAGGTTTCAATTCTGTACTTCCCGAAAATATTAAAGCAGGTGAAAATCCTGCAGCAACAGCTTCTATTTTTAGAAACATACTTGAAGGATATGGCACGGAACAGCAAAACGCTGTCGTATTAGCAAATGCAGCTGTTGCTCTTTTCAGCACAGGAAATTTTGGAAGTTATGAAGACTCACTTTTGGCAGCCAAAGAAAGTCTGGAAAGCAAAAAAGCCTTGCAAAGTCTCAAAAAGCTCATTCAGTAGATTTTTTTTGACGACAATTTCCGTCTTCCGCTCCCACTCTTTTGCCCAAACTTTTCCAGCAACAAAAGGAGTTCCGCTCAAGCCGGGTCGCAATTTTGTCATAAATAACATTTAGTCAGACACATGACTTAGGAAATTAAAAACAGTCTGTTAATAAAATATCTTCACGACTTGGTATTAAATTAGAAAAAATGAACATATTAGATAAAATCATAGAACGAAAAAAACAGGAAACTGCGGAAGCAAAATCCAAAATTTCAGTTAAAAAACTGAAAGATTCAGAATTTTTCGGGCGACCCACTTTTTCGTTAAAAGAAACCATCAGAACAAAATCCGGAATTATCACCGAATTTAAACGAAAATCGCCAAGCAAAGGGATTATCAACAATAAAGTTTCACCTTTAGATGTAGTTTCCCAATATGAAAAATTTGGTGCAAGTGCTGTTTCAGTTTTGACGGATGAAGATTTTTTCGGTGGGAGTTTTGATGATATTTTAAGCGTTAGAAATCACATTAATATTCCTATTTTGAGGAAAGATTTTATGATTGATGAATATCAGTTCTATGAAGCCAAATCAATAGGAGCAGACGTTATTCTGCTGATTGCAGCTTGTCTTTCACCAACTCAGGTTTCCGAATTTACAGATTTAGCGCATTCGTTAAATCTGGAAGTTTTGTTGGAAATTCATTCTGAAGAAGAACTGAAACATATTAATAAAGATATAGATTTTGTAGGAATCAACAACAGAAATCTGAAAGACTTCAAAGTAGATTTACAACATGCTGCCGATTTGAAAAACCAACTTCCGGAAAATATTTTGTCCATTGCAGAAAGCGGAATTTACCACGAAGAAGATTTCAGATTCCTGAAAGAAAAAGGATTTGACGGTTTTCTGATGGGCGAATATTTTATGAAGAATGAAAATCCCGGAGAGAAATTCGGAGAATTTGTATCAAATGTAGCAATGTAGAAATTTAACAATCCATCAATAATGGTAAGCCAAAAAACAGCAGCCAAAAGCCAACCGCTAATTAAAGTTTGCGGACTGACAAGACTCGACCAGATCCACGAGCTGATTGAGCTGAAAGTTGATTTCCTGGGATTTATATTTTATGAAAAATCTCTGAGATATGTTTTGAATCAGTTCAGTTTGGAACAGATTTCAAATATTGAATATCCCGGAAAAGTGGGTGTTTTTGTGAATGAAAATGTAGATAGAATTATTGAAATTTCAGAAAAAGCAGAATTAAATTTTATTCAGCTTCATGGTGATGAATCTGAAGATTTCATTTTGGAATTAAGACATAAAATAAATTCAGAAGTTAAAATTATAAAAGTTATTAGGGTTGGAAGCCAGAAGGCAGAAATCAAAAGCCAGTTGGAAAAAATCTCAAATCTCAAGTATCAAATATCAAATATCTTATTCGATACCGATTCCAAAGCTTTCGGAGGCACAGGAAAAACTTTTGACTGGAATGTTTTGAACGAAATTGAAATTCCGGTTCCTTATTTTTTAAGTGGCGGGATTTCATTGGAAAATATCAATCAATTATCAAACATCAATCATCAACCAATTGCTCTTGATATCAATTCAAAATTTGAAATTGAAGCTGGAGATAAAGATTTAGAAAAAATTAAAGAATTTATAAATTGTACAAAATCAAATTTGTAATACAAAAACGTATGTTAAAACCCCAGATGCTTTTTACTTTTTACATCTTACCTGATACATTTAACAAAATACAAGAAAATTATGGACTTTCAAAATCCAGATAAAAACGGCTATTACGGAGAATTTGGCGGAGCTTTCGTTCCTGAAATGCTGTATCCGAATGTTGCCGAATTGCAGGAAAAATATATTCAGATCATTGAATCCGAAGAATTTCAGCAGGAATTTCAGGATTTGCTGAAGGAATATGTGGGAAGAGCAACTCCACTTTATTTCGCAAAAAATCTGAGCCACAAATACCAGACGCAGATTTATCTGAAAAGAGAAGATCTGAATCACACAGGTGCTCATAAAATCAACAATGCTCTTGGACAGGCTTTGCTCGCCAAAAAATTGGGAAAGCAAAGAATCATTGCAGAAACCGGAGCCGGACAACACGGCGTTGCAACGGCTACAGCCTGTGCCTTACTTGGTTTGGAATGTATCGTTTATATGGGCGAAATCGACATCCAAAGACAAGCACCCAATGTTGCCCGAATGAAAATGCTGGGTGCAAAAGTTATTCCGGCAACATCTGGCTCCAAAACTTTAAAAGATGCCGTGAATGAAGCGTTAAGAGACTGGATTAATAATCCTTCCACCACGCATTATATCATTGGAAGCGTGGTTGGTCCACATCCTTTTCCGGATCTGGTGGCGAGATTCCAATCGGTGATTTCAAAAGAAATTAAAGAGCAGTTAAATGAAAAAATAGGCAGAGAAAATCCAGATTACATCATTGCCTGCGTTGGCGGGGGAAGTAACGCAGCAGGAACTTTTTATCATTTTGTAAACGAGGAAAATGTTAAAATCATTGCCGCTGAAGCCGGCGGATTTGGCATCAGTTCCGGGAAATCTGCCGCAACCACTTTTCTTGGGACCATCGGTATTTTACATGGAAGCAAAAGCCTGGTCATGCAGACCGAAGACGGACAAGTAGTTGAACCGCATTCCATTTCCGCAGGTTTGGATTACCCGGGAATCGGACCTTTCCATGCCCATCTTTTCAGACAAAAAAGAGCGGAATTTTTCAGTATTAACGATAATGAAGCTTTGAAATCAGCTTTTGAACTGACAAAAATCGAAGGAATTATCCCGGCTTTGGAAAGTGCACACGCTTTGGCTGTTTTAGACAAAAAGAAATTTGAAAAAGATGATGTGGTCGTAATTTGTCTTAGCGGACGTGGTGACAAGGATATGGAAACTTATTTAAATGTACTAAGTACAATGTAATATGTACAAAGTATCTCATTAATTCATTTAAAATACATTGTACTTTGTACATTTTACTTTTTACAATTCTATGAAAAAACTAAACATATACTTCACAGCCGGAATTCCAACCTTAGAAGACACGGGCAAAATCGCCGGATTGATTCAGGAATCTGGAGCCGATATGATGGAAATCGGAATTCCGTATTCTGATCCGGTTGCAGACGGACCAGTGATTCAGGAAGCACATTCTTTGGCTTTGAACAACGGAATGTCGATTAAAAAACTTTTTGATCAACTGGCTGAAATCAAAGATTCAGTGATAATACCAAAAATACTGATGGGCTATCTGAATCCTGTTTTACAGTTCGGCTTTGAGAATTTCTGTAAAAAATGCACAGAGGTTGGTATTTTAGGACTGATTATTCCTGATTTACCTCCGATCGAATTTGAAAAAAAATATGGCGAAATCCTTAAAAAATATAATCTGAATTTCACGTTTCTCGTAACGCCGGAAACGTCGGAAGAACGCATAAAATATCTTGATTCTCTCAGTTCAGGATTTTTATATGCTGTTTCAATCTCATCAACAACAGGAAACGGGAATACAGTTGTGAAAAATGAAAATTATCTTAACAGATTAGCTTCATTAGAATTAAAAAATCCTGTTTTCATCGGTTTTGGAATCAAGAATAAATCTGATTTTGAAAATGTGACGGAAAAAGCGCAAGGTGGAATTATCGGAACCGCTTTTGTAAAGATTTTGCTGGAAAATAAAAATTGGGAAATTGAAGCTGCCAATTTCATTCATTCTGTAAAAGCATAAAAAATCACTAAATTTGTTTCATTAAAATATATAATGAATACACATCAGAATAAAGTTGTAGAATTTGAGGATTTAGGAACCAGAGACTATCAGGAATCCTGGGATTATCAGGAATCTCTGATGAAAAATATTATTGATCTGAAAATCAAAAACCGCGATCTTCCGGAAGAACAGCATATCATCACGCCCAACCATTTCCTTTTGGTAGAACATCCGCACGTTTATACTTTAGGCAAAAGCGGACACGAGGAAAATATGCTTGCAGGAATTGATAAATTGAAAGAAATTGAAGCCACTTTTGTAAAGGTAAACCGTGGCGGAGATATTACTTATCATGGTTTTGGACAGATTGTCGGGTATCCTATTCTCGACCTTGAAAACTTCTTTACCGATATTCATAAATATATGCGTAACCTGGAAGAAGTGATTATAAGAACCATTGCCGAATTTGGACTGAAAGGCGAGCGTTCTGAAGGTGAAACCGGGGTCTGGCTGGATGTCGGAAAGCCTTACGCCAGAAAAATCTGTGCAATGGGTGTAAAAGCGTCAAGATGGGTAACTCTGCACGGTTTTGCCCTCAATGTGAATACCGATATGCGCTATTTTGAATACATTATTCCGTGCGGAATAAAAGACAAACAGGTAACTTCTTTAAAAAGAGAACTTGAAAGAGAACTGACCTCCGAAGAAATGGAAGGCATTAAAGCTAAAATCAAAAGACATTTTGCTGATGTTTTTGAAGCAGAATTGATGGTGAGAGCCGTGTAATTCTTTTTACCCCTTATTAATTTATTTTTTCATAATCAAAAATCAGCATTAAATTTTTTTTTACCGACTTTTGCAACCTTTTCCATAATTTGAACATTCATGAAACTTTGTATTGCCGAAAAACCAAGTGTTGCCAGAGATATTGCTAAAGTTTTGGGTGCAACGATGCCTAAACAGGGTTATATGGAAGGAAACGGCTATTGTGTTACATGGACTTTCGGACATCTTTGCACGCTGAAAGAGCCCCACGACTATGGTCCACAATACAAATCGTGGAATCTTTTTCTGCTTCCCATCATTCCTCATCAGTTTGGAATTAAACTGATACCTAATAAAGGAGTGGAAAATCAGTTTAAAGTGATTGAAAAACTGGTAGAAAACTGTGAAGAAGTTATTAATTGCGGCGATGCCGGACAAGAAGGAGAACTTATTCAGAGGTGGGTGTTGCAGAAAGCAAAATGCAATAAACCGATCCGTCGCTTATGGATTTCTTCGTTAACGGAAGAAGCTATTAAAGAGGGTTTCGCCAACCTTAAGCCTGCTGAAGATTATAAAAATCTATATCTCGCAGGAAATGCAAGAGCTATTGGAGACTGGCTTTTGGGCATCAATGCAACCCGTCTTTTCACCAAAAAATTCGGAGGAAATAAAGCTGTTTTATCTATCGGAAGAGTTCAGACACCCACTTTGGCAATGCTGGTACAGCGTCAGAAAGAAATTGATGCTTTTACTATAGAAGAATACTGGGAACTGAAAACCAAATACAGGGATGTAATTTTTAATGCCGCTATAGACCGCCTCAAAACTTTAGACCGTGCCGAAAAAGGGCTTGATTATTTAAAACAAAATCTATTTGAAGTTGTTTCTTTTGAAATTAAAGAAGGTAAAGAAAAAAATCCCAGACTTTTTGATCTGACCGGACTTCAGGTGGAAGCCAATAAAAAGTATGGCTATTCTGCGGAAAATACCCTGAATTATATCCAAAGCCTTTACGAGAAAAAACATGTGACCTACCCTCGTGTTGACACCACTTATCTTTCTGAAAGTTTATACCCTAAAATTGAAGGAATTCTACAAAGCATGAAGTTTTATGAAGATCTGATAAGTCCTTTACTTCAGCAACCAATCCCTAAGTCGAAAGCTGTTTTTGATGATACAAAAGTAACCGATCACCATGCGATTATTCCGACAGAAGTTCCGCCTTCACAAAATTTAACCCGGGAAGAAAAACTGATTTATGATTTGATAGCCAAGCGTTTTATCTCGGTCTTTTATCCTGAATGTAAAATCTCCAATACTCTGGTGGAAGCAAAAGTAGGAACAATACCATTCAAAACCAGCGGAAAACAGATCCTGGAACCAGGATGGAGAATCGTTTACGCCAAAGAACCCAAAGAAGAGCCTTCTGATAAAGAAAAAGACAAGGAAGAGGAGCAGACGATTCCTGAGTTTGTTGCCGGAGAAACCGGACCGCATGATCCTATGATACATCAGGGAAAAACATCACCTCCAAAACCTTACACAGAAGCAACCCTTCTTCGTGCTATGGAAACTGCAGGAAAACAGGTAGATGATGAGGAACTTCGTGAAATGCTGAAAAATAACGGCATCGGAAGACCATCTACGCGGGCTAACATTATCGAAACACTTTTCAAAAGAAAATATATTGAGAAGAAAAGAAAAAATCTGATCGCAACACCAACGGGAATTCAGCTGATTGATACAATTGAAGACGAACTGCTGAAAAGTCCTGAATTAACAGGAGAATGGGAACTTAAACTTCGGAAAATTGAAAGCGGTGAATATGAAGCCAATCAGTTTAAAGAAGAGCTGATCCAAATGGTAACAGATCTTACCAAAAAAGTAGTCAACGGAAAAGGAAAAATCATCACGCTGGAAGAAGAAAAATCCGAAACCAAAGAAAAGAAAAAAAGAGAGCCGGCTGTAAAAAAAGATTTGCCTACCTGGGAAGAAGCCCAATGCCCGAAATGTAAAGCTCATCACTTGATGAAAGGTAAAGCCGCTGTCGGATGTTCGGATTTTAAAAACTGTGGGTTTAAGATTCCATTTGAAATATTTGGTAAAAAGCTTTCCGAAAAACAACTAATGGATCTTACTTTGAAAGGAAAAACATCCAAACTGAAAGGTTTCAGTTCACACCCTGAAAATATAACAGAAGGAACTATTTCTTTAACTTCTGAATTTTCAGTTATTTTGGCTTGAGATGATCGTATGCGGGATGCTTATTTAGCAATCCAGCTAATATTCCGCATCCTGCTGAACTTCAATTTCCCTTCAACTATTTCAAATAAAGCCTCATCCGCGCCTCGTATTCCGGTTTGGTTTTCAATAATTTCCAAATCTTTTTGTCATCAGGATAGCTGATTCTGTAGTAGAGAATTTTATCCGCAGAATATTTAAAATAGGGATGATTCTTCAGCCACTCTTCAGGAGCATCAACCAAAGTATATCTTTCGACTTTAGAATTGTCCAGAGGAGCAATATTTAAAAGTTTCTGAACCAATTCTTTATCTATATTATACGTTTCAAGAATCTGTTCTTTAGTCATAAATCCGCCAAGCTTTTTACGAAAACCGATCATGGAACCTGCACTTTTTTCATCCAGACCAAACTCCAAAAGCTGTTTAAAAGTTATCAAATTCAGTTCAGTTTTTGTGAAATCTGTTTTTTCCTGTTTTATTTCTGTTTTTTTCTGCTCAGAATTTTTTGCAGCTGTTGAAGGATCAAGTCTAATAAATGGTTTTAAGCTTTCAAATTTTTCCTGAGAAATTACGAAACAGTTTTTAAGATCGTCCAGAGTTTTAAAACTGCCTTTAAGATTTCTGTCACGATAATTTACAATCACATTGGCCTGTTTTTCAGAAAATCCAAGATTTTCCCAGCCTTTTTTATCTAACTCATTCGGATCAAATGCAGTAAGCTTTATTGGTAACTTAGGTTGTGTGGCAAACGATTTAAAATTTGCAGGAGTTTTAGCAGGCAGAATAATATAAGGTTCCAGCTTCTGGTAGTTTTCATCGCTGATAATAAAACATTCTCTGAATTTTTCTTTGCTTACAAAGCTTCCGCCCAGATAATCCCTGTACTTTAAAATAGCTTCAGATTGCTTTTCTGAAAAACCCATTGCCTGCCAATCTTTTTTAGTGAAATGGTCGGGATTAAATCTTTCATTAATAATCAAAGATTTTTTCTTAAAATTTTGGGAATGGTAGTTAGCTGTAAATTCAGAACTGTTTTCAGGAAGTAACAGAAACGGTTCAAGTTCATTGTATTTTTCCGCAGAAACTGCAAAACATTTTTTAAACTGCGATTTTGAAGTAAAATTACCTCCTACAATTTCTTTATACTTTAAAATAGTTTTAGTTTGTTTTTCGGAAAAGCCAAGCTTCTGCCACTGATTTTCATCTAAATCGTTGGGATTGAAGGCTGAAAGCATTTTAGAAGACGAATTTTCCGTAACAAAGGTAATTTCAGGAAATTTATCTTCTTTTGTTGCTGAATATTTTTTGAAAGCAAGTAAAGTTAGGAGTACAACTCCAAGCACAGCCATTTTCTGATAATAGTTTTTCCTCATCTTTTATGTTTTAATAAACTAAAGATAAGAATTATTTTTTATGATGAAAAATGTTTACATATTATTTTTTAACCTAACAAAGCAGATATCAATTCTTAATCTTCATTTTTTTCTGCCAAAGAATCTTTCAGTTTCAAAAGTTCAGCTTTTACAAACTCCAGTCTGTCAATAATGGTGACCGTTTCAGAAATTTTACTGTTGGTAGTCAGTGCAATTTTGGCTCCATCCAACGTGTAGCCTTTTTCTTTTACCAAATGATAAATGATTTTAAGGTTTTTGATGTCTTCCGGAGTAAAATAGCGGTTTCCTTTTTTATTTTTTTTAGGTTTGATGATAGGAAACTCTTGCTCCCAATACCTTATCAATGAAGCATTTACATCGAATGCTTTAGCAACTTCTCCTATCGAATAATACAGTTTGTCGGGTAAATTTATCTTCATTACGTTGAATCCTGAAAATTCAAAGATAAATATTTTTGAAACTACAGTACAAATCGTACATTGTAATCTTTAAAATTAAAAAATGAAAAAGGAGAAAGTTTTGGGTATTGTTGGTTTAATTTTGGTATTATTCAGTTGCCAATCAACAAAATATAAGAATATGTTTGAAGAAAACACCGAACCAAAATTAATTTCAGATCAATTCAGCTTTACAGAAGGTCCTTCTGCCGATACATCAGGAAATGTTTACTTTACCGATCAGCCTAATGACAAAATTTATTTTTGGGACTGGAAAACCAATAAGATTGAGCTTTTTTTGGATAAAACCGGCCGTGCCAACGGAACTTTTTTTGATGAAAATGATAATTTAATCACTTGTTCAGACAATGAAGGTGAAATCTGGAAAATCAGCAAAGACAAATCTGTAGAAATTCTTTCTAAAGGTTTTGAAGGAAAAAGGCTGAACGGACCAAACGATTTGTGGCTGGATGATTTTGGCGGAATTTATTTTACAGATCCTCTATATGAAAGAGATTACTGGGAAAATTTCAAAGTAGAAATTCCTGAAAAAAATCTTTACTACAGAAACAAAAACGGTACAATATCAAAAATTGAGACTTTTGTTCAGCCTAACGGAATAATTGGAAGTAAGAAATTAAAAAAACTCTATGTTTCCGACATTGATGGGGGCAAAACGTATGTATATGATATCTTGGGAGAAGGGCAGCTTTCTGAAAAAAAACTGTTCTGCGAAATGGGTTCAGACGGAATGACACTTGATCAGGAAGGAAATCTTTATATTACGGGAGACGGCGTTATCGTTTTTAATAATAAAGGTGAAAAGATTCATCATATCAAAATTCCTGAAGACTGGACGGGAAATGTTACTTTCGGAGGAGAAAAAAATAACATTTTATTTATTACAGCTTCAAAGTCTGTTTACACTTTACCAACAAAAACAAGAGGCTTGCATTAAATTTATTGTCATATTTGGCAGTTAAAACTTATCAAGATAATTCAGGGGATGATCAGTATTGATGATTCCCTGAATTATTTTAATATTTATTGCTCCACTTCTTTTTGAGTTCGTCCCCAATCTTTTTTTCAGTAGCATTATTTCCCGGCTCATAGAATTTTATATCTTTTATTTCTTCAGGTAAAAAGTCCTGATCTACAAAATTCCCTTCAAATGAATGAGCATATTTGTATTCTTTTCCATAATCCAAATCCTTCATCAGTTTGGTTGGGGCATTTCTCAGATGCAGCGGTACAGGCAGATTTCCCGTTTTTTTCACAAAAGCTAATGCTTCATTAATTGCCGCATAAGCAGAATTGCTCTTTGGAGAAACCGCCAGATAAATTGCTGTCTCGCTCAACAGAATTCTCGCTTCAGGATTTCCTATCACATTGATTGCCTGAAAGCAGTTATTGGCAATGACCAATGCATTCGGATTCGCAAGACCAATATCTTCTGAAGCTAAAATCAGCATTCTCCGGGCAATAAATTTGATATCTTCACCTCCCGCAATCATTCTGGCAAGCCAGTATACTGCTCCGTTGGGATCACTTCCGCGCATAGATTTTATGAATGCCGAAATAATATCATAATGCTGTTCGCCATTTTTATCGTAAAGCGCCATTGTTTCCTGTAAAACCGACATCACATCATCATTGTCAATCTCATGCTTCCCTGAATTTTTAAACTGATTCAGAACCAATTCAACAGAATTAATCAGTTTTCTGCCGTCACCTCCGGAATATTGAATGAATGCTTCTTTTTGTCTGATGATAAAATCTGAATTCGCATCTTTATTAAATCTTGTAACGGCAATCTCAATAAGCTCTTCCAGCTTTTCGTAGCTTAAAGCTTTCAGAATATATACCTGACTTCTGGAAAGCAGTGCGGAGACTACCTCAAAACTAGGGTTTTCTGTTGTTGCGCCTATCAAAACCACCCACCCTTTTTCCACCGCATGAAGCAATGAATCCTGCTGAGATTTATTGAACCTGTGAATTTCATCAATGAATAAAATCGGAGATTTTCCTGAGAAAAGGTTCTGCTTTTTGGCATCTTCTATTACATCGCGAACATCTTTCACTCCGGAAGAAACCGCAGAAAGTTTAAAAAATTTTCGCCCGGATTTTTCTGAAATGATCTCTGCTAAAGTTGTTTTACCCGTTCCCGGCGGTCCCCAAAGAATAAGGGAATTTAAGGTATCATTCTCCAGCATTTTTCTTATCGTGCCTTTTTCGCCGGTAAGATGTTCCTGTCCTAAAACTTCATCTAAAGTTTTGGGTCTTAACCGTTCTGCTAATGGAATATTATGAGCCAATGTGATTGATTTAAAAATAAATTTGAGAAAATTACGCTGATTTTGTAAACAAAGTTCATAATCGACCAACATATTGTTTTGCACGACCAAAGCCTTATTTCAGCGCTGAAACTTACAACAAATTTAAACTAATTTTCAATTTTTTACGTTATTTTTGCAATGTTTTGAAATTGACATTAAATAAAATCATCACGTTTCCGCTGGTAATTCTCATCAGATTTTACCAATGGTTTATTTCGCCTTTACTTCCGAAGAACTGCCGCTACGAGCCTACATGCTCACATTATATGGTAGAATCTTTACAGATTCACGGCATTTTTAAAGGATTCTGGCTTGGTGTGAAAAGAATTTCAAAATGTCATCCGTGGGGAGGAAGCGGCTATGATCCTGTTCCGCCTAAAAAATAATAAGCTAAAAAATTTCATAATGAATAATTTATTCTTTCGAATTTATCTTTTGATTTTTGCATTTTTTGTGCAGAATATATTTGCTCAAAATTATCCTGATGGCGTTTCTGATGCCAATCTGGTAGTCAATAATCAGGCAGTTCCCGTTAAAGTTTTTTCTACCACAGATGCGCAGACTTTTGCTGAGTTTGCCGGAAGAAATACAGCCAACAGCTTAATTATAGTTAATACTGCCAATCTTGAATCTAAAGGCGGATGGGGAGCTTTTTATGATAATTCTTTTGCCGTTCTGAAACAGAATGGTTATCAGTTTTTAAATAAAGATTTTAAGCCAACAGAAAATAAGGCTGATTTCAAATATATCACTAAAATCAAGCAGCCACTGAAAGATGAGGATCAGGTTTCGCTTGATACAACGTATAAAATCTGGGATCCTTCCGTAGGTATTCATTTAGGTCCGGTTACGCTGCATTATTACAGTCTGATGTTTGTTTTTGCATTCGGATTCGGATATATAATCATGAAGAAAATATTTGACATTGACCATGTTAATCAAAAATATCTTGATCCTCTTTTTACATGGACTTTGCTCGGAACAATTTTGGGAGCGAGATTAGGACACGTGATCTTTTATCAGCCAGAACTCTTCAAAGATGATTTTTTAAGTGTGTTTTTGCCGATCAGAACAAAACCAGAACTGGAGTTTACAGGTTTTTCAGGACTTGCAAGTCATGGAGCAACCATTGCCTTAATATTTACAACATTATATTATTCATTTAAAATAATTAAGAAAAATCCGTTTTGGGTTTATGACAGATTAGGAATTGTAGTGGCTCTGGGTGGCGCTTTTGTACGATTAGGAAACTTTTTCAATTCAGAAATTGTGGGTAAACCGGCAGATCCCCATTCACCATTTGCGATTCTCTTTCCACAGATGAGCGACGAATACGGAATTACGGTTCCAAGATTTCCGGGTCAGCTTTTTGAAGCGGCAGGATATGTATTACTGTTTATTCTTTTGTGGTTTCTGTACAGAAAAACCGATAAAAAATATCAGCAAGGATGGTTATTCGGATTGTTTTTTATCATACTTTGGGCAATCAGATTTTTTGTGGAATTTTTGAAAGAGCCACAGGGAAAAGAATTTATTTCTATTGCGGGGCTCAATACGGGTCAGGTTTTATCTATTCCTTTTATGATCGCAGGTTTATTGATCATGATCTACTCAAAGAACAATAAAATTGCTCCTGAAGCCGATAAAACTTTTTAAACTAAAAGAATATCAATTATATAAGCCGTCTTCCACAAGACGGTTTTTTTTGTAAACTTACTAAAACAGAAATGGACTCAGGATAGATTAATATTTGTTTTTGCGGAAATTACTTAACGGGCATTTAAAATTTTATTAATTTTAAAAACTCCTAAAACTTCATTATATGGCATTACAAAAATTGCTTTCAGAAGAGCAGACTTTTGAAATTTTGAATATTTTAAAAAAAAGATTTGATCAGAACAAAAATCGCCATCCTGACATGGACTGGATAAAAATTGAGAAAAAATTAACTGATAATCCTTCAAAACTTTGGTCGCTTCACCAAATGGAAATTTCCGGAGGCGAACCTGATGTAGTAAATGCTGATGAAAACACTAATGAGTATACTTTTTTTGATTGCTCTTCTGAAAGTCCCAAAGGACGGAGGAGTTTTTGCTATGACCGTGAAGCTCTGGATTCAAGAAAAGAAAACAAACCCCAAAATTCAGCAATTGATTCTGCTTCAGAAATGGAAATAGAAATTCTGAATGAAGAACAATATCGTTTCCTTCAAACTTTGGGAGAATTTGACCTTAAGACATCAAGCTGGATTAAAACACCGGCAAAAATCAGAAGTCTGGGCGGTGCCTTATTTTGTGACCGTCGCTACGATACCGTTTTCACCTATCATAACGGAGCTTCATCCTATTATGCTGCAAGAGCGTTTAGAGGATGTTTAGTAATCTGAATTAACGATTTAACTTATCTATAACCATGAAAAAACTCTTACTCACTCTTTTATGTATTTTTATTTCAAATAAGACCTTTTCACAATCTGATTCTGTAAAACAATATGTAGACAGCTGTTTGGTTTTGCTGAAAAAAAACTCACTTTATTCTGACAAGATAAACTGGAAAAAAATCAATAAAAAAGTGAAGGAAAAAGCTTCATCTGCAAAAAGTAAAGCTGATACTTTTGAAGCTCTGAAAATAGCATTTGATGCATTGGGAGATAAACACGCCGCTTATTACCAGTATGAAGATCAATACAAACTGCCCAACGAAGAGCTTAACTCAAGAATTTCAGACTCACTAAAAGCCGGTTGGAAAAGAGGTCTGAAAATTGAAAACAGAATGATCGGAAATATTGCCTACATAAGTATCCCTACTTTGAGTGCTGGAAAACAGAAAGATATTGACAAATACGCCAATTGGATATATGATGCTGTAAGCAAATTATATAAAAATAATCCAAAAGGCTGGATTATCGATCTTAGAATGAACGGAGGCGGAAATATCAGACCCATGCTTGCGGGTCTGGGAATGTTTTTTAAAAACGGAATTTATACCTATTATATAGATAGAGGAGGAAAGTCAAGTGAAGAAGCATCATTCAGGAACGGTGAATTTCTGATTGATGGTAAAATACAGGCGGAAATAAAAAATAAAATAACATCAGTCACAGATTCTAAAATTGCTGTTTTGATGGGACCTGGAACCGCAAGTTCGGGAGAAGGCGTAGCCATTGCCCTTTCACAGCTTAAAAATTCAAAATCTTTTGGAAATCTATCTGCAGGATTAGCTAATGCAACCAATGGATTTGTTTTTAATAAGAATCTCTCATATTACCTTATTTCCGTTGCCAGAATTGCAGACAAAAACAAAAAACTTTATCCTGAAATTTTGAAACCGGATGTTTTTGTAAAAGAAAGCGAATCGTTTGCTGATCTTCCCAATGATCCGTCAGTAAAAGAAGCGATACAATGGATTGATGCTTCTCGTTAAAACTTAACTAAAAAACAAATCCGGACTGTGCTTTTTACAGTCCGGATTTTAAATGAATAGTATATATTCTACCAGATTTTGATTCTCTCTTCAGGTTTTTTATACAATTTATCACCCGGTTTTACATCAAAAGCTTTATAAAAAGCATCTACATTGATAAGAGGCCCGAAACTTCTGAAATATCCAGGAGAATGCGGATCTGTTTTTACCTGGTTAACCATATACTTTTCGCTTGATAAAGTTCTCCATACCGTTGCCCAGCTCAGGAAAAATCTTTGATCCTGACTAAATCCGCTGATGTTCCCGGGATTTCCTTTATCTTTTAGATACATCTGTAATGCATCATAAGCAATACTTACTCCACCCAAATCAGCGATGTTTTCCCCATTGGTAAAAGTACCGTTCACAAAAGTTCCTTTTACAGGCTCATATTGATCATACTGAGCTGCCAAAGCTTTAGTTGCTTTTTCAAAATTAGCCTTATCTTCAGGAGTCCACCAATCCACAAGATTACCGTCTGCATCAAACTGAGCTCCGGAATCATCAAAACCGTGACTCATTTCATGACCGATTACAGCTCCGATAGCACCAAAATTTACTGCAGCATCAGCTTTAGGATTAAAAAACGGAGGCTGAAGAATTGCAGCAGGGAAAACGATCTCATTGTATACAGGATTATAATAAGCGTTCACCGTCTGCGGAGTCATTCCCCACTCTGTTTTATCTACCGGTTTCCCAACTTTTTCAAGCTCTTTATTATACTGCCATTCAGCAATATTTTGCAGGTTGGCATACAGATTTCCACCTTTAGATTCCGGAACGATTTTCAATTTAGAATAATCTTTCCATTTATCTGGATACGCTACTTTGACGGTAAATTTATTCAGTTTTGCCATTGCTTTTTCCTTAGTTACGGGAGACATCCAAGCCAAATTATTGATGTGAACAGCAAAACTTTTCTTTAGATAATCAATCAGCTCAACCATTTGGGCTTTTGCCTCTGCCGGAAAATATTTCTCCACGTACAATTTCCCGAAAGCTTCACCCAAAGATCCGTTGATCAGTTCATATCCTCTTTTGTTTAAAGCTCTCTGCTCCTGCTGCCCTCTTAAATATTTACCATAAAAGTTAAATTTTTTGTTTCCTAAGTCTTCACTCAGATACGAAGCACTTCCGTTGATCAGGTGAAATTTAAGATAATCCTTGATTACAGGAAGATTTTTATCGTTCACAAGCTGATCAAAGTTTTTATAATAATCCAATTCACCAATAATGACTCTCTTGGTATTCACCCCTACTTTCTTCAAATATGAAGGCAGGTCTATATTTTTTACCAAAGCTGAAAGTTCAGCCATTGTTTTGGGATTATATTGTAATGTATTATCTCTGCTCTGCTCATTGGTAAGCAGGTGCTTTGCAATATTTTTTTCGTAGCTGATGATTTCTTTTGCTGCTTCAGCAGAGTTTTTGTAGCCCAACTCAGTAAGCATGGAAGCTACATATTTCTCGTATTCTGCAAGAGCTTCCGTATTTTTATCATCTTGTTTCTGATAATAATCTCTTCCCATTCCCAAAGTAGCGTCTCCCAGATATACCGCATTCATATTAGAATCTTTAAGATCTGCATACACTCCCCATGCGTAGAAATTATTTTCACCGTCTTTGGTTACTGATGCTAAATAGTTCTGTAAATCTTTAAGATTTTTGATCGCATCAATTTTTTTGATGTTTTCCTGGATTGGCTTGATTCCGTCAGCATTTCTCTTATCCATATTCATGTACGTTGCGTACAGATCCTGAATTTTTTTACCTTCGCTGCCCTCAGCAAATTTATCCTTCAGAAGAGAATTTAAAATGGTCATGGAATTATTGTCGGTGTCCTCCGCCAATTTGTTGAAACTTCCCCACGTCGGTTTATCTGAAGGAATTTGAGCTGTTTTCATCCAGCTTCCGCTCACGTAATTATAGAAATCATCCTGCGGACGTACTGATTGATCCATCAGGCTAATATCTAAACCATAGTCTTTCTGTACTGTCTGACTTGATTTTGTCTGAGCAGTAAGTGTTGTCTGTGAACAAACCCCGGCTAATAAAAACAAGGAAAATGTTAGCTTTTTCATATGTCGATTTATTGTTTTTTACTAAATGCATCCTCAACAGTTGTTTCTGCCTGAGCCGCTATATTTTCATCGGTGTCTGCGTTTTTAGGCAACAGGTCGTTTTAAGTAACGATGTGTTCTGTTATTTTGAGATAAGTATCTTTTTTTAATTATTTGTTACTTAAAATTAAATTAATTTGAATAGATAAATCAAAAATCATTTTTCAATTAAAATTCCCACTAAATCCTGAATAATCTTTTGAGAAACAAAATAAGTAAAATCCTGTCTTTCCAAATGCGGAAGAAAAAGTTTAAAGGTATGAGAATGATTTTTAACTCTTATAGAGTAATAAACCGTTCCGACCTCTTTACCGTCTTCGCCTTTACCAGGACCGGCAACCCCTGTTGTAGAAAGAGCAATATCTGTCTGAAAAAGTTTCTGGCAGCCTTCTGACATTTCTCTTGCCACCTCTTCGCTTACTACTGTGAATCTTTCTATCATACTTTCAGATACATTGAGAGTCTTGATTTTCATTTCTGTAGCATAAGTAACAATTCCTCCTGTAAAAAATTGGGAACTTCCGGGATTTGAAGTAAGCATTTTTGCCAGTTCTCCACCCGTACAGCTTTCTGCGGTAGAAATGGTCATTTTCTTATCGCTTAAAATTTCAGCAAGAATTTTTTCTATCTTATCTTCCTTTGCTGCAATAATATGGTCACCGATGATGGGAAATAGCTTTTGGATCTGATCTTCCAGCTGAATCTGTAAAAACTGCTCGTTTTCACCACTTGCAGTAAGCTTTAGTTTTACCCGGGTTCCGATGGGAAGATAAGACAATGCCATATTATCGGGAAGCTGCAATTCCCAGTTTTCAATCCTGTCTGCCAGAATACTTTCAGGAATTCCAACGACAGACACTATTCTTGCGACAATGTATTCTAAACTGAATTTTTGCTTTAAATAGGGAATAATCTGGTCTTTGATCAAAGGTTTTACTTCATAAGGAACTCCGGGCAAACTGAAAGACAGCTTATTTCCGTTGGGCATCATCATACACGGAGCTGTACCATAATGATTCTGAAAAACCGTGCATTTTGTAGGTACAAAAGCCTGCTCGCGGTTTCTTTCTAAAATTTCTGTTCTTCCGCGTTTTTCCATATAAGCTTTAAGATGTTCAAAAGTAACTTCATCCAGCGCAATTTCATCATCAAAAAAATCTGCCAGTGCTTTTTTTGTTTTATCGTCTCTTGTAGGACCCAAACCGCCGGTTGTAATGACCAGATCAGCAAGTTCAAATGCTGATTTAAGAGTATTTTTTATCACTTCAACTTCATCAGAAACAGTAAAAATCTGCACCACTTTTATTCCTATATTTTTCAGTTCTGTTGCAATAAAATTGGAATTGGTATCAACGGTGTTTCCTGAAAGAATTTCATCTCCGATGGTAATAATCACGGCATTTTTCATACATTAATTTTATATGCAAATGAAGTAAATTTCTCCTTCGCAGACAAAAGAAAATGATTTTTTATATCTTTGGATGCAACAGACAATTATTATAATCATTTATGCTGAAATATGATGATGCTTCATGGCATTCCGGGGAAAATTTTCCTGAAGATGTACCCCGTAAAAACTGCGCTACACATATAGGAATGTTTCTCAACTGGTGTATGGAAAACAACTTTATCTCAGACAAACTGAAAGGAAAAGCTGCTGATGAAATTGAAAAATTAATCCGGAGAGAGATCACCGGAGCAGAATTCATCCTTACAGCAATGGATGGAAAACTGTCAGAATCTGACCTGAATCACTTCGGAAACAGTTTCGCAAAAGATTATTATGCAGACGATACCGATTTCGGGAATCAATACAGCTCTTTTGCTGATGATTATATTAATCTTTTTGATACAAAAGCAGAACAAAACGGAGAATCTTACAAAAGTTTTTATCATATAGAAGACACGCATGAAAATTATTTTTTGATGCGGCAGATGATTGATTACCGATTTGAAGAATGGAAAATTTATAAAAATCTGAATTAAAAATCCGGTCTGTATTTAGCAGACCGGATCTTATTTTACAACGGCAGTAAGAAAGGCTTATTTTCTCGGAGTCCATTGTTCAAAAAAATCTTTTACTTTCTCTAAACTGTAGCCTTTGTTTTCCTCCAAAACATCGCTTTGCTGTATATGGAGCATCTTTCCGTTCTGATCCAGAACTATAAAGACAGGATAACCAAATTTTTCACCAGGATTTCCAAATTCTTCAAAAACCTTTTCATTTTTGTTTTCCGGTGAATAGTTCAGATGATAATACAAAAAATTAGCATCTACCATTTCTTTCAGTTCAGCATTGGTTTGTACAAACTGGTTAAACCTTAGGCACCAGATACACCAGTTCCCTCCTGCCTGGATCATGATGTTCTTCTTCTCCTTTTTTGCTTTTGCTATGAGATTTTCCAAATCTTTTGCTGCATCAGCTTTAGGATTGTAAGGCTTTGGTAATTTCGACTTTTCTTCAGCCGCTTTCTTCTTTGCTTCAAGTTCTGCATGTTCTGTTTTTATCAATAAAGCCTTATCAGTTTCCTTCTTATCTGTCCTGTCTTTTAATTGCTGAGAATAAGTAAAAATTCCCAGACCTAAAAATGCTGTTAAAAACAATTTTTTCATACTATAAAAATAAAAAAATAAGTGTAATTATAAGCAAATTTAAAACCATAATAATTTTATCACTAAATTTGTCTGTTTTATGAATTTTCTGATCAAAATACTTTACCTGATTTCTAAACTGCCGTTAAAAATATTGTATATTTTTTCGGACATCATTTTCTTCCTGAATTTTTATATTGTGGGATATCGTAAAAAGGTTATCACCCAAAATTTAAAAAATTCTTTTCCAGAAAAATCTGATGAACAAATCAAAGAAATCAGAAAGAAGTTTTATCTCAATTTTTCAGATTATCTGGTAGAGACGATAAAATCTTTCAGCATTTCCGAAACTGAATCGCGTGTGCGGATGCAGCATATCAATCAGCAGATTTTTCATGATGCAAAAGCTGAAGGAAAAAATATTATCCTTCTTGCAGGTCACGTTTTCAATTGGGAATGGATCAACGCACTGGCAACTTTAACACCGCAAAAAAACACACATCCCGTTTACAGAAAGGTAAACAGCAGCTTTTGGGAAAACCAGATGAAGAAAGTGCGTAACAAATTTGGAAACGAAGCACTGGAAGCTAATGAAGTAATCATCAATATTTTCCGCAAAAAAAATGACGGCGAGTCTGTTTATATGTTTGTTGCAGATCAGACACCCTATGTGACAAGTGTAAATTATGGTCTGAAGTTCCTTAATCAGAGAACTCCCGTTTTCATAGGTTATGATAAACTGGCAACAAGAATGGATCTGGTTTTCATCTACTGCGAAATGAAAAAAGTAAAAAGAGGTTTTTATCAGGTCAATTATCACAGAATATATCCAGATGGTGAGAAATTCGTTAATAATGAAGTGGTAAAGAAATTTCATCATTTGTTGGAAAATACAATTAAGAAAAATCCAGACAATTACCTTTGGTCTCACCGAAAATGGAAATATCAGGGTGCTATAAAAACTTATGACGAGCAATAATGACAGAAAAATCGAAAAAAATTGCCGTTGTCATTCTGAACTGGAATGGTAAAAACTGGCTTCAGAAATTTCTTCCCAGCGTAATACACTATTCTCCGGAAGCAGACATATATATTATTGACAACCAATCGGATGATGATTCTATTAGCTTCTTAACCAAAGAATTTCCCTCCGTAAAGATTATAAATAATGAGAAAAATTTAGGATTTGCCGGCGGTTACAACGAAGGTTTAAAAAAAATTGATGCCGAATATTATTGTCTTCTGAATTCTGACGTGGAAGTTACCGAAAACTGGATTACACCAGTGTTAAATTTATTAGAGCAAAACCCTTCTATTGCAGCAGTTCAGCCTAAAATTTTATCCTATGAAAATAAAACTAAGTTTGAATTTGCAGGTGCAGCAGGCGGATTGATTGACAATCTGGGTTATCCCTACTGCAGAGGAAGGATTTTTGATGATGTAGAAGATGATTTGGGGCAATATGATGATGAAACAGAAATTTTTTGGGCTTCAGGATGTTGTTTTTTTATCCGCTCAGTAGATTTTTGGGAACAAAATGGCTTTGATGAGAGGTTTTTTGCCCATCAGGAAGAAATAGATCTTTGCTGGAGATTAATCAATTCAGGAAAAAAAATATATTACACCGGAAAATCAAAAGTTTATCACGTTGGTGGGGGAACTTTAAACAAGCAAAGCGCTCAAAAGACGTTTCTTAATATGAGAAACAATCTTTCTATGATGTTGAAAAACATGCCTTTTCCTAAGCTTTTGTTGGTCATTTTTTGCAGAATGATATTAGATGGTGTCGCCTCTTTTTATTTTGGATATAAAAACGGAATTGCTCATTTCTGGGCAGTAGCAAGAGCCCATTATGGCTTCTACACCCATATTCCGGGAACACTTAAACGCCGCCAAAAAAATCAAACTGCAAATTTCTACCAGTCTAAATGGCTTATATTTAGGCATTTTTTGCGAAACAACAAGCTCTAAACTTATATTAACCAAAATATGGATTTTTGTGCATTAGATTTTGAAACAGCGACACACGAGAGAAATTCTGCGTGTGAACTGGGTATTTGTGTAGTTCAGAATTCTAGTGTGGTTGAAACTAAAACCTGGCTAATTAAACCACCCAGTTTTCCATACTTTCATCAGAGAAACATTGATGTACACGGTATTTATCCTGATGATGTAAAAGATGCTCCCACTTTTGAAGATATCTGGTATGAAGTTGAAGAAATGATGTACGGAAATTTAATGATTGCTCATAATGCGAGTTTTGATGCCGGAGTGTTAAAAGGCTGTTTCAATCACTTCGGAATTTTTGCTCCTAAAATCAATTACTTGTGCAGCCTTCAGCTTGCAAAAAAATCCTGGAATTATTTACCAAGATATGGATTAAAACATTTGGCAGAATATCACAACATTCAGTTTAAACATCATAGAGCCGGGGATGATGCGGAAGCATGCGCAAAAATCTCTCTTTTAGCTTTTGAAAAGCTATTTCTTACAAGCAATGAAGAAATAGCTGACTTTATGAAAGGGAAAATTAAATCCATTTAAATCAGTTGCTCAGCACTTCCGAAAGAAGATCAAATTTAGGAATATCAATTTCAAAAGTTTCTTCAGTTTCCATATTTTTTACGAGATATTTACCGGACATATTTCCTACTCCTGAACGAAGCATTACATTAGAGAAATAAGCAAAATTTGCATCAGGCTCTATATCTGGTGTCAGTCCTATAACACCGTCACCTACAACTTCAGTAAAACCGAAACCTACGTCAAAAATAAGCCACTTTCTCTTGAGAACTTTGATCGGGAAATCTCCTTTATTCTCAATAACAATATTGTACTTAAAAACGAAACGGTTTTCTGATGGATAACTGTTTTTGATATCATATTCAGGAACTACTGAAACCACTATATTCGAAGTAATTTTAGAAAACATTTCATTCAATTTAAGGTAAAAGATACAAAAATCTCGCCTTTTTAAAGGCGAGACTATATTAAATCATGATAAAAGAAATAATCTATTATAAACCTAAACCTTTTCTTTCGTCACCGTTCATCAGAATTCCTACAGGATTGTCAATTGCTTCTTTTACTGCAACAAGGAATCCTACAGATTCTTTGCCGTCAATAATTCTGTGATCGTAAGACATCGCAACGTACATCATTGGACGAATTACCACCTGTCCGTCAACCGCAACCGGTCTTTGGATAATATTGTGCATACCTAAGATAGCAGATTGAGGAGGATTGATAATTGGTGTAGACATCATTGATCCGAATGTACCACCATTGGTAATTGTAAATGTTCCGCCTGTCATTTCGTCAACCGTTATTTTACCATCTCTTACTTTTGTAGCCAAATCCTTGATATTTGCTTCAACACTTGCAAAAGACATATTTTCTGCATTTCTCAAAACCGGAACCATTAATCCTTTCGGACCGGAAACCGCAATTGAAATATCACAGAAGTCATAGTTTACTTTAAAATCACCATCAATTGATGCATTTACATCCGGATACATTTGCAGTGCCCTTGTTACTGCTTTTGTAAAGAAAGACATGAAACCAAGTCCTACTCCGTGTTTCTGAGCAAACTCTTCTTTATACTGCTTTCTCAATCTGAAGATTTCTGACATGTCAACTTCGTTGAAAGTTGTCAGCATTGCAGTTTCATTCTTTACAGAAACCAATCTCTGAGCAATTTTTCTTCTAAGAACTGAAAGCTTAGTAGTTGTGGTAGATCTTGAACCTGTTGCCGTCATAGGATTTCCTCCTAATGCAGGAACAGCAGCTAATTCTGCATCAGATTTTGAAATTCTGCCATCTCTTCCGGAACCTGAAATTTGAGAAGCATCAATTCCCTTTTCATCAAGAATTTTTTTAGCGGCAGGAGAAGGAGTTCCTGTAGCATACGTTTGAGTTGCTGTTGCAGCAGCAGGTTTTGGAGCTTCTTCTTTCGCCGGTTCAGCAGCTTTCGGAGCCGTTTCCTGTTTTGGAGCTTCTTCAGTTGCAGGAGCTGAACTTCCTGCCGGTTTCGCAGCATCTCTGTCGATTAAACAAACCACTTGTCCCACCTGTACAACATCACCTTCTTCAGCTTTTAAAGTAATTACACCACTTTCTTCAGCAGGCAATTCAAGAGTTGCTTTATCTGAATCTACTTCAGCGATGGGCTGATCTTTTTCAACGTAATCACCATCTTTTACAAGCCAGGTTGCAATTTCAACTTCTGTGATTGATTCGCCCGGTGAAGGAACTTTCATTTCTAAAACTGACATATCGTATTTTTTATTTTTTTAATTTTATTTTTTTGAACTTTAAGGAATAGATACAAGATTAACTTCTAACCTCTAACTTCTAATTATTAAGCCGTAACAGGTCTCTTTGCAGGAGCATCATCTCTGTCAAACACTCGGTTGATCACTAAATTCTGATTTTTCTCAAACATTTTATGACTACCAGGAGCAGGTGCACCGCTAGGAACCGGAGCTACTACCTGAATTCCCGTATCTCTGAAGTTTCTTAAAATATAAGACCATGCTCCCATATTTTCAGGTTCCTCCTGTGCCCAGATAATTGATTTTGCATGATTGTATTTTGCAAAGATCTCTTCTATTGCATCATTTTGTAAAGGATACAGCTGCTCAAGTCTTACTATGGCAATATTTTCGCAATTTAACTCTTCTTGCTTCGCCAAAAGTTCAAAATACAACTTACCTGAACAAAGAACTAGTTTCTCTATTTTCTTAGGATCTGCGTTTGGATCATCCAAAACAGGCTGGAAACTTCCGTTGGCAAAATCTTCAAGCGGAGAAACCACCTTAGGATGTCTTAAGAGAGATTTAGGACTCATAACAACCAAAGGTTTTCTGAATGACCATTTTAGCTGCCTTCTCAATAAATGGAAATAGTTTGCCGGAGAAGTAATATTTGCTACAACCATATTTTCATTCGCACAAAGCGTTAAAAATCGTTCAAGTCTGGCTGATGAGTGCTCTGCTCCCTGTCCTTCCGAACCGTGAGGCAACAGCATAACCAAGCCGTCCTGAATCTTCCATTTCTCTTCTGCTGCTGCTAGATATTGGTCGACAATAATCTGAGCGCCGTTTACAAAATCTCCAAACTGAGCTTCCCAGATCGTGAGTGTATTTGGCGATGCCATTGCATAACCGTAATCAAACCCTAAAACTCCGTATTCTGAAAGATGTGAGTTGTAAACATCAAATCTGCTTTCAGAAACATGTCTTAAAGGAATGTACTCTTCTTCTGAATCTTCAGTTTTTACAACAGCATGTCTGTGAGAAAAAGTTCCTCTTTCTACGTCTTCCCCGGAAATCCTTACATTGTGACCTTCTGTCAAAAGTGTTGCATAAGCCAGCCATTCTCCTATTGCCCAGTCTAAATTGTTGGCTTCAATCGCTTTTATTCTGTTTTCAAAAAGTCTGGTAATTTTATTGATAAACTTCTTATCTGCCGGAAGTGTAGACATTTTAATTGCCAGTTCTTTCAGCTTTTCAAGATCGTATTTTGTATCAATAGGCTCCAATACAGCTCCTCTTTTAGCGATTGGAAAATTCGTCCAGTCTTCTGCCATGAAAACATCCATTACGTTTTTCTCAATTTCTTTTGAAGCATCGAAGTTTTCATCTAGTAGAGCTTTAAATTCTGTCTCCATTTTTGCGATCACATCATTGGACGTAATGCTGTCTTTAAGGAGTTTTTCTTTGTAAATTTCTCTTGGATTCGGATGCTTGGAAATCAGTTTATACAAATTGGGCTGTGTAAATCTTGGCTCATCACCTTCATTATGCCCATATTTTCTGTATCCTAATAAATCAATGTACACATCCTTTCCGAACTTCGCTCTGAAATCAGCGGCAAAATGAATGGCATGAACTACTGCTTCTGCATCGTCTGCGTTTACATGCATTACAGGAGACTCTGTTACTTTTGCAATATCTGTACAATAGGTAGAAGATCTTGCGTCCATGTAATTGGTGGTAAACGACACCTGATTGTTTACTACGATGTGAACAGTTCCGCCCGTTTTATAGCCTTCCAGTGTCATCATCTGAGCCACTTCATAAGCAATTCCCTGCCCTGCAATTGCTCCGTCACCGTGAATAACAATTGGTAAAATTTTAGAATAATCCCCTTTGTACTTGTCATCAACCTTTGCACGGCAGATTCCTTCCACAAGAGCAGCAACGGTTTCAAGGTGAGACGGATTCGGTGTTAAATTAATAGCAACTTCTTCACCCGAAGCTGTTTTAACTTTTTTGGACGAACCTAAATGGTATTTTACGTCACCTGAAAATACATCTTCTTCAAATTCTTTTCCTTCAAATTCTGAGAAAATCTGCTTGTAAGATTTACCGAATATATTTGTCAATACGTTTAGCCTTCCTCTGTGAGCCATTCCCAGTACAACCTCATCCACGCCCAGCATAGAAGATTTAGAAATCAGCTGATCCAGCGCAGGAATCAAAGTTTCTCCACCTTCCAACGAAAATCTTTTCTGTCCTACAAACTTTGTATGAAGGTAATTTTCAAACGCAACTGCCTGATTTAATTTTAATAAAATTTCAGTTTTTTCATTTGCATTTAGTACTGGATGATTTTCATTAACCTGAATCCATTTTTTGATAAAATCTTTCTCTTCAACATTGTTGATGTGCATATATTCTACTCCGATTGAATCACAGTAAATATTCTGCAGGTGAGTGATAATATCCTGAAGCGTTGATGGCTCTTTCATTCCTGTTTCAGTAGCACAGTTGAATTTTGTATTCAGATCTGCACTGCTTAAACCAAAATTTTCGATATCTAAAGTCGGAGTATAATGTCTTCTTTCTCGAACAGGATTTGTTTTGGTAAATAAATGACCTCTTGTTCTGTATGCTTCAATAAGGTTTACAACCTTAAATTCTTTTTTGATGTGATCAGGAATTTCACCATTTGATGCAGCCTGAGATACCTGCTGTACCACCGGTGCAGAATTTCCCGTATTTTGTACGTACTGGATGTTTTCATCGTCGCCGTAATTTTCCAGCGCAAAATCAAACCCTTGAAAAAAGGCTTTCCATGATGGTTCTAAAGAGTCAGGAAATTTTAAATATTGTTGGTATAAATCCTCAATTAATTGAGAATGAGCTGCGTTTAGGAATGAAAATCTGTCCATTATTACAGTTTATCTATTATTAAATTTTGTTTAACGTATTAATCCTCAAATTTAATAAAAAAAACCGACTTGGGAATGACAAAAATAATATTGAATTTTTTTGTCCGGATTTTATTTGTAAACCGATAATGAAAGTTTCATATTAACTGCATTTCCTTCAGATGGAGATTCTATAAATGTCTGATATACATCACCAAACCTCATCTCATCTTTTTTAGCCTGCTGAATGAGCTGCTGAATTGATTTTATTCTTCCTTCATAAGATCCTTTGTAATAAATCACATAATTTTGGGTTGGACTTACAGACCTGAAGCTGAAGTTATTATCCGTAATTCCTATTTTTTTAGATAACGGGATTCCCAGGAAATAAGAAACCTCCTTATCTTTAAAATTGTCTGCATCCGTAATGAGAACAGGATAGCCTATTTCATCATTTTTTTTACCAAGATCCATTGTCACAAAGTTATTAACTTTATTAAAATTCATAACGATATTTTTATACAAAGCATCTTTTTTGTTTGAAGCACTGACATTGACACCCAAAATCATTCTTTCATCTTCTTTTTCCATCATTACACTGTCATATTTGATAGTGGCAAGCATATTGTCTTTTTCAACCTTATTGCTGAGGACATTCTTAAGGTTGAGCATACTTTTATCTATATTATCCGCAAATTTATCTTCTGTCCAGAAATTTTGGGCCCTTGACAAAAGCGGCAGTTTTGGAGTATGCACAAACCAGGTTATTTTTGTTTTTTCGGTGGAAATCGGAGTAAATTTCACATCTATCAATGTTGGGTTCTCGTCTTCGTCTTCAAAAAGCTGATACCTTAAAGTTTTATTAGGATTTGAATATCTGATAAACATTTCGCCTCCGTCTTTACTTGCAGGGTCATTGTAGCTTATCGCACTTCCTTGTCCCTCATAAGGGAGATAATAATCTATTATAATGTTTTTTGAGCTTGCAAAAAAATTATTCCACCGGGTAAAATTCTGAAGATTATCAAACTGATTAAAGACTTTTTCCAATGGAAAATCAATTTCTTTTTCAATAGTAAACTTCTTGCTTTCATCCACAAAAAAATACATAGAAGCTGCATAAGCTCCTATCAGCAAAGCTATAATAACCGTTGTAAATTTGATAAAACGCATCGCACAAAAGTAATACAAATAAAAAAAGTGACCAATATATGATCACTCTTGTTTTATTTTTGTTGGATGATAGATTGTATGCTTGATGTCGGTTATAATTTTTTTAATAGCTGCACTTTAAAATTATTGCTTTAAACACTCAATTTTCAGCATCAAGATCCTTTCATCTATCCTATATGTGTTCCCGGTGTAAGTACAGCTCCTTTTTTTACAACAACAATTCCGTCCTGCACAGAATGCGTTCCATAATCACCATCTTGAAGGTGCTTTCCGCCAATGATTCTTACATTGTCACCAATGTAGCAGTTTTTGTCTAAAATTGCTTTTTCAATGTAACAATACTTTCCAATTCCCATATTGGGAAGACCTTTTCGGTCATTATTGACAATCTCCGTTGTATTCTGATAAAAATCGGCTCCCATGATATAGGAATTAACAATCGTGCTTCCTTTATCAATTCTTGTACGGTTTCCTATTACAGAATTTTCTATTTTATCTGCCAGAATTATACAGCCGTCCCCAAAAACCGCTTTACTTACGTAAGAACCATTTACCTTAGAAGGCGGAAGCATTCTTGCACGGGTAAAAATCGGTGAGGAAGAAAACAGATTAAACTGCGGAAAATCCTGACAAAGATCCAGATTGGCTTCGTAGAAAGATTCAATGGTTCCAATGTCTGTCCAGTATCCTTCATATTGATAGCTCAAAGTTGTATATTTACCTATAGAGCTTGGGATAATATCTTTTCCGAAATCATCACCGGCTCCTTCCTCAAACATTTTTTTGAGAATAGATTTGGTGAAAATATAAATTCCCATCGAAGCAAGATATTCTTTCCCCTGCATTCTGTTGTTTTCTGAAACTTCAGACTGAAGACCATTTAGCGAATCGAAGCCGGGCTTTTCTATAAATGAAGTGATATTTCCTTCATCATCAGATTTTAAAATTCCAAACCCAGTTGCATCTTTAGCATTTACAGGAATTGTTGCAATGGTTACATCGCCTCCTTTTTCAATATGGAAATCCAGCATTTCTCTGAAATCCATCTGATACAACTGATCTCCCGAAAGAATCAAAATATATTCATAATCATACTTTTCCAAATGTTTCATAGACTGTCGTACTGCATCCGCAGTTCCCTGAAACCAGCTGTCGCTATCAACATTCTGTTCAGCAGCCAGAATATCTACAAAACCTTTGCTGAAAATATCAAAATGATAAGAATTTTTGATATGTGAATTCAGCGACGCCGAATTAAACTGTGTGAGTACAAGAATTTTGTTTAATCCTGAATTCAAACAGTTGGAAATTGGAATATCTACCAATCTGTATTTTCCTGCAATCGGCACGGCAGGTTTTGACCTCGTATACGTTAATGGAAAAAGTCTGGTTCCTCTCCCACCTCCTAAAACAATTGAAATAACATTTCGGTTCATAAATTATTTGTGGTTTACTTCTAGATTTAGAATCTATTGAATGGTTTATTATTATTTATTAGTTTCCGGTAATTTTTTTGCTTCAAGCTTTTCTATTTCGTCTTCTGCCAGTTTTTTGCTTTTGTAAAGGCTTTCCAGCTTTTGTTCTTTCTTTTGTATTTGTTTCAGTATTTTTTTCTCATTAGATTTTTCATACTGCATTTTCAGTTCCGATAATTCTGATTGAACTTTAGCTGATTTCTCATTAAGGTCATCCAGATATTTCTTATAAAATATCAACAATTTCTCCGAAGACATCATTGGCTGTGAAGTCATAAACCTGTTAAATCTTCTCTGTTCTTCATTCATCATTATCATACGGTTTTGATGCTGTAAGGTACGCATCATATTATCGGTATTATGATTTTGAGCCATTAATCCTTTAGACAAAAGCAGCAATGCTGTAACAGATAAAAATCGGGAACTCATAATTTGGTTTTAGTTTTCATATAAAGCTATGTATTTTTCTGCTGATTTTTCCCACGCAAAATCAAATTTCATGTTAGAAATCACCAATTCATCCATTTTTGATTTGTCTTTGTAAATCTGAAGACCTCTGCTCATCGCATGAACAATATCATCTACTCCCGGATAAGTGAAATTAAGCCCTGAGCCTCCGGTTGAGATATCTTTTACCGTATCTCTCAAACCTCCTGTATAACTTACGACAGGAACGGTTCCGTATCTCATGGCATACATCTGATTAAGACCGCAAGGTTCTACCCGTGAAGGCATCAACAAAAAATCTGCCGAAGCGTATATTTTATGGGAAAGATATTCTTTATATCCAATATCTGATGCAAAATTAGAATAAACGGAATCTAATTCTTTGAGCTGCTGTTCCAGATAAGGATTTCCAGAACCGAGCACGATAATATTCAGACCTCCAAAAGTTTGCTTGATGCTTCGCCATATTACATCCGGAAGTAAATCTGCCCCTTTTTCGGTTGCAAACCTTCCAATGAATGCGAAAAGAGGAAGGCTCGGATTAAGACCATATTCATTACAGAGTTTTTCTTTGTTTTTTCTCTTGATTTTAAGTGCATTTTTAATATTAAAATTAAAATCAATCATCGGATCACTCTGCGGATTCCAGACATCGGTGTCAATCCCGTTGATAATGCCGAAAGCTTTTGAAAACTCTTCTCTTACAAGACTTTCCAGACCTCTGAAGCTTACAAAAAGTTCTTCAAGATAGCCTTCAGAAACCGCCGTAAAAGCATGACAGCACTTAATCATGCTTGCTAAAGGATTAATTAAGCCATTCCAGTCTAAAAGTCCCCACTTATATTGATCGAAAGAAGGCATATATCTCGCCATTTCCCAACTCATCATTCCCTGATATTCTCCATTATGAATCGTACCGATAGTTTTTACACCCTTCAGAAAATCGAACTCGCGACAATGTTCTATCATAAACGGAACCAGACCCGTATGATAATCATGACAATGCAATACATCGGGGCGGATTTTCATAGCAGAAAGCCAATGCAGAATTCCATGCTGAAAAGCCAGAAACTGAAAATTTTCATCCTGATAACCGTATGGATTTTCACGATCAAGCAAACCCGGGATCTTCACCATATACAGTTCAAATCCTAAAACATTTGTACGCTCTTTCATAACCTGAACCTGCAGCATATTAGGTCCCTGATGAATGAATCCGTCAAAAACAGTTTCAAAATCATAATCATAAACAAAATGTTTGTTGTACCAAGGCATTACTACCTTTGCATCAATGTCCTTTACTTTGTTCTGATATTTTGGAAGTGCCCCTACAACGTCAGCAAGTCCGCCCACTTTAGCGACAGGATAACATTCTGTACTGAGATGAAATATTGTCATTTTATTTTTTATGCTGTTTAATTCTATGTAATTTATACTTTCTGTCTTTTTTCTGTCTCAAAACAATTCCTGCCAAAGGCGGGAGGTTAATAGATATTGATTGATTTCTATTCATCCACGGTTCATGACTCTCCTTAAAGATATTCGCATCTACACCGCTGCCGCCATATTTTTTGTCATCAGAATTCAGAATCACTTCCCAAGATGTCCCGGTATTTACTCCGATAGTATAATCTAAAACCTGCGGGGTAAGATTGAGAACAACCATCAAGACATCATCCCGCTTTTTTCCTTTTCTTAAATAAATAAAAACAGAACGATCTGTATCGTCTGCTTCCACCCATTCAAAGCCGTCCGGTTTAAACTGATTTTCAAATAAAGCCGTTTCCCTGCGATACAAATGGTTGATGTCTTTCACCAAATCCTGCAATCCTTTATGAACGGGATACTGCAGCAGCTGCCAGTCTAAGCTTTGCTTAAAATTCCATTCACCAGTCTGTCCGAACTCATCTCCCATAAAAAGAAGTTTTGCGCCCGGATGTGTATACATATATACATATAAAGCTCTCAGATTGGCAAACTTCTGCCATTCATCACCTTTCATTTTATAAATCAAACTTGCTTTACCGTGCACTACCTCATCATGAGAGAGGGGAATCATGTAATTCTCATTATACATATACATAGATGAAAAAGTAAGCTTATGATGGTGATGTTTTCTGCTGATGGGATCTACTTTAAAATAAAACAGAGTATCGTGCATCCAGCCCATCATCCATTTCATGCCAAATCCCACTCCGCCATCATGCACAGGTTTTGTTAGCAGCGGAAAGTCTGAACTTTCTTCTGCAATGGTCATGATATTATTGCCAAACTCTTTATAAACAGCAGTATTAAATTCCTGTAGGAAAGTTTTAGCTTCAAGATTCACATTTCCTCCAAAAATATTGGGTTCCCATTCTCCTTCATTTCTCGAATAATCAAGATGCAGCATAGAAGTTACAGCATCAACCCGGAGTCCGTCTGCATGATAACGATCCAGCCAGAAAACTGCATTGGAAATAAGAAAAGATTTTACCTCATTCCTTCCGTAATTAAAAATATATGACTTCCAGTCGGGATGAAAACCCTTTCTCGGATCTTCATGTTCATAGAGATAAGTACCGTCAAAACGGTGCAAACCATTGGCATCTCCCGGAAAATGTGAAGGTACCCAGTCCAAGATCACTCCAATATCATTTCTGTGAAGTTCATCGATTAAAAACATTAAATCCTGTGGAGAACCAAACCGCGAGGTAGCAGCAAAAAAACCCGTAATCTGGTATCCCCAGCTCGGATCATAAGGATATTCCATGACCGGCATAAACTCAACGTGAGTAAAGCCCATTACTTTAATATACGGAACAAGTTTTGAAGCAATATCACGGTAATTAAGAAATTTCTCGGGATTATCTTCATTTCTAAGCCAGGAGCCCAGATGCATTTCGTAAACAGAAATTGGCGACTCCAGACTGTTTTTTTTATAACGTTTCTCCATCCATTCGGTATCATTCCATTCATACCAGTTGGTAGAAACCATAGAAGCTGCCTGTAGGTTCTGCTCCCAGCTTAGTGCATAAGGATCACTTTTTTCTA
>VFQP010001313.1_pt1 | contig 34131 bp, 43 predicted proteins | sample 3512351 | NCBI WGS metagenome assembly VFQP01 (sample SAMN10412372, study PRJNA504923) | tailings metagenome | isolation source: Relicate 1 Philex TSF1 revegetated site | place: Philippines: Tuba, Benguet | collected 2017-08-29
CCCAAAAAAAAAAACCCCCCCCCCCCCCCCCCCCTCTCCTACCTTGTTGAGCAACAGGCTGTGCATTTTCCTACTCGCTGCATTACTTCCAACAACCAATGTGTATTGACGAATAAACTGCAAGCCAAGCGATACCACTGTGAATGCAACATACCCACCCAAGTAGGGGAGGGAGGAAAAGGTGTCGAGGGTTCCTGATGCCTGTGGTGTGATGAAACGAGAGGGGAGGGTACATGGGTGTGTGTGCATGCATACTATGTAATGGATGGATGTTGTTGTTTGTTGTACACGCACACGCCATACATGCACCACATAGCACCCCACACCATCCACACCCTCACACAACAAACCAACCTCTGCAGTGGATGTGGCAGATGACCAAAACGCCAACCACCAATCCTGTAGCACCCGGGTGAGTCGCTCTACACCACATGCTGTCAACAATATACCAGGCAAGATGAATGCACGACTCCATGAGTTGAGGTAGGAGGCATACAGCTTGCGATCCACACTGTGTTGTTGTGTTGGCAGGGGGCATGTGTGTGTGGGCAAATGTTTCTTTGTGTATGCGTGTGTGTTGTGGGGTGTGTATGCAGTGTGTATTGTGGGGTGTGCATGCGTGTATGATGTTTAGCAAGGTATGTATGTAGTGGGTGTAGGGGTGCACATGCACTCGACACAACCCCCCTCACCTGCGCCCACACCCCGCATACCACACCCACACCCACACACATACCTCCCCACGGCACGTTCCTCCACCTTTACAATCTTTGCCCTTCCCCCCAGATGCATGCTATTGGCCATGCTCAACTTTCTCCCAACACTGCTTGCCCGCCGCCGTCCACCAACCCCATTCCTCGTTTGTGGGGCACGTGCAGTTGTCGAGTGCTTGTTGTTGTGTGTGGAGGGGTTGATGTTGTGTGAAACAGATTTCTCATGGGTATCCTTCACATCATTGCTATCCTCCTTCACATCTGAGGCAAAACGTGCACTCTTGATGGTGGGAAGACTATTGACACTGTTGACAGCAGTGTTGACTGCTTGACTGGCTGTTTGACTGGGTGTTTGACCATCATGCATGGCAGCAACAGGTGTGGCAGACATGAATGGTGTCATTTGATCATCATGACTGCTGTCATCATTATGAACAATGGCATCATTCTGCGTGTTGTCATTACCATGACTGCCACCACCACTATCACCACCACCAGCACCAGCACCAGCACCACCATGCTTGGTAGCAGTACTGGTTGGTGGGTGGTCAACATCATGAGGACCATTGATACCAGTGCCTGCATGTGAGTCACCTTGTGCGTTGGTGTTGATTTGGGTGTGTTTTTTCACCACATGCTGTGTGTCACCCTCCTCCTCATCATCTCTCGCATCCTTCTCCAACACCTGCTGCTGCTGTTCCTCCAGTGTCTCCACCATTTCATCACCCCTCTCTCCCCCCACGCTTGCCTTTTCCTCCCCCCCACCCCCCCCACCCCCGCCCCCCACCACATGCAGCTCCACCCCCCTCCCCACCAGCTCCTCATACGTCCCCACATCTACCACCCTTCCTGCCTTTATCACCACCACCGTGTCAGCCTGTTGCAGGTATTGCAACTGGTGGGTGACGAGCACACGGGTGCGACCAGCAAGCAACCCGCATATACAGTGGTCAAAGAGGTGTCGGCCCACATGGGCGTCTACTGCACTCAGGGGGTCATCTAATAGGTAGACATCTGCATTTGCAAAACATGCCCTGGGAGGGTGAGGGGGTGGGGGTGGGGTGGAGGTGGGGTGTGCAGGGGTTGTGTTATATTTGGTGTGTGCAGGGGTTGTGTATACTCAGTCACAGTAGTACTCAGTCACAGTAGTACTCAGTCACAGCAGTACTCAGTCACAGCAGTGCTCGATGATGCACATACACCCATCATTGAACCACCGTTTCACACAGAAAAGTACACACACAGAATACACACACAAATACACACAAATACATACCGTGCCAGTGCCACCCTATGTCGCTGCCCCCCACTCAAGTTGATCCCCTTTTCCCCAATTTCACTCAAATCCCCAGCAGGCAGCAATTCCAGGTCTGGCACCAACGCACACGCCTCGAGCACTGCATCATACCAATCCCAATCCATTGAAGCACCCATGAGCACATTATCCCGTAGGGTGGCGTTTTGTATCCATGGGTCTTGGGCTGTGTATGCAGTGCTGCCATGCACTTCCACAGCACCTGTGCGTACGTGCATCTCACCCAAGATGGCCTGTAGAAGGGATGTTTTGCCACAGCCGACGTCCCCGACAACAAGGACGAGTGCGCCCGAGGGGATGGTGAGGGTGATGTTGTGGAGAAGGGGTGTGGTGGTGGTGGGGGGGGTGGTGGCGGGGTCCCAGCTGCAGGTGGCGTTGGTGAGTGTGATGGCTGGCTGGTGGGGTTGGGAGGGGGGAAGCAGTGATGGTTGGTGCATCTCATCAGCCTGTAGTGGGTGGGTGGGTGTGGGGTGGAGTGTGGGGCGGGGGGGGGGGGGCAGAGGGTGATACATACACACACGTACATAGGTACATACACGCAAGTACATAGGTACATACACATATATACACACACATACTTACATGCACATATACACACCTGCATACACACACGTACATATTCACATACACATACCATTACAAGCACAAACACACACACACACACAATGACACACACACCTTTACAAAGTCTTGCAGTCGTGTGAGTGCTACATGTGCCTGTATCAATCTACTTATTTGTTCTGGAAACACTGCCACTGGAAACCTGATGATGATGAGTAGGTGTGCGGGGTGAGTGTGTGTGGGGATGAGTGTATGTGTGGGGATGAGTACGTGTGATGATGCATACGTGTGATGATGAACATATCTGTGATAATGCATATGTGTGATAATCCAGTATGCATGCATGTATAAACACACCTATACACACCAATACACACACACATACCCAACACACACACATACACACACACCACCTACACACCCTACACACCCCTCCCACACACACCAACACCCACCTCAGCCGGTTAAACAGTGCCTTACACCCCCCCTTACACACCCAACACACACACAGCCCCCCCCCCCCCCACACACACACACACCGCAACTGATTAAACAGTGCCAGTGCAGGAAAGGCAATAGCAGCAGTCAGTGGGTACCCCATCAATGTGTAGGTGCCCAATGACACGAGGCTGATCAACAGGGGCCCCCCTTGCCATGCCATGTTGGAGAATATGTTGATGAAGCCTGAATGTGTGTAGTGTAGGTGTGGTGGTGGTGTGTGTATGGAGTGTGTGTCTAGTGTGTGTGTATCGTGTGTGCGTGTGTGTAGTGTGTCAAGTAATATGCAGCAGCCTAAAACCAAAATACACACCACATCAACACCCAAAACACACACATCAACACCCAAAACACACACATCAACACCCCCCCCAAAACAAAGACATACCAGTACGACGTATCTGCTGAAGTTCCTCCCCTCTCAGCTCATTGATCCTATCAGTATACGGCTTTTCCCATGCATACAACTTGATCGCCTTGATACCTGTTGCCACCTCTGAACACAGTTTGACTCGGGCGTCTGTCTTGCCCACCAACACCTTGCGCACAGCACTCAACTTGCGACCAATCATAGCAGAGGCGGGGACCAGGAGGGCGGTGGTGGCGAGGCCTGCGAGTGCTGGCACCCAGTGGATGATGCGGACCAGCATGCCCATGACTACCAGGATCTGTGTGGTGTGGGGGGGGGGGTTTGTGGGGGGTGGTATGGGGGTGGTCCAAGGTGGTGAAGGAGTGGCTGGTGTATTGTGTGCATGTGTGTGTATGTTTTTTTGTGTGTAATGTACACCTCGCACACCCACCTACTACACATACACATACACTCCCACACCCCCACAACACCACCACAACACCCCCACACCCACTTGGAACGGGCCACTCCACAGCACATGCATGTACTGCGGCAATGCCCATATCTTGGCTGCATCATTACTCTGTAGGTTTACAATAGCACCCACACCCATGCTGCCCTTGACTGCGCTGCTCAGGCGCAACATTTTGGTGTACAACATGATTACGAGTGCAGCCTAGAGATGTGGAGCGGGGATGGGGATGCGGGGAGTGTATAGTGGTGTGTGATGTGTGGATATGAGCGTATGATAACAACAACGGGTGTATATGCGGTGTATATAACATTGGCCAATATAAAACACAACACACACCACCCAATACATAAAACACACCCCAATACAAACACACAGTGCCCTCCCTACAATACCAACACAAGGCCCCCACACTGTATACACACACATCAATACAAACACACCCCAACACAAACACAAGGCCCCCACACTCTATACACACACACCTTGAGGTGAAGGCCCATGCGAAACAAATGATGAAAGTACATATTCACTGACAAACTCTCAAATAGTATAGCACTTGCCATCACTGCTGCCAACCATAATGTTTTACCTGTGAGGGAGATGTACATGATTGTGAAATGTGTTTTTTGTTTTGTTTTTTTGTCCAGGTGTGTGTTTGTTTATGTGTCTAGTTGTGTGTGTGTGTGTACATCGTGGTATAATGTCATGTGATGTGATTGGGTGTTTATGTGTGTGTACATATAAACATGTGCTCACAAATGACTTGCATGACGCACTACATAGCAACACACAACCATACATACTATACACAGACATGTCATACCCACCATGTCATAGCCACCGACACAAACCACCCCTCCACACCACCCCCCCACACCTCGTGACGCCCCCCCCTCCAGTGCCAGCAACAGCTGCTGCAGCCAAAAGGGGACGGACAACATCACCACATCATGCACCAGTTTCAACACACCCACCGCCACAAATTTACGTCCATGCACCGACCATGCCGCTCTTGCGATGTTCCCATGTGACATCTCCAACGCCTCTTCAAAGCGCCCACTCACCCTCGCTGCTTGGTCCTTGGTGGACACGTCCCACAGGTCTTCCTGTTCAAGGGGTGTGCGTACACCCATGGTCATGAGGCTGTCTAACCAGAGAAAGAGGAGACGGGAGGGCCATGATGCTGTGTCCTCGGGGCACCAGTACCCTGCAGGTGTTGGGTGTTTTTGTGATTGGTGTTTTTGTGGGGTATTTGTGTGGTATTTGTGATGTGTGTATCATGTGTATTGGTATGTATTTTCCAATTGTGTTGTTTGTGATGTATTGGCATGCACAGTATCAATGCGTGATATATGAAACCCAGCACATTACCCCCTGAATAGATAAGCTACCTTGTGGCCTTCGACGGCTTCTACGCGCCCTTGGCTGCCCATCACCTGTGTCACCTTCCTCATCACTGTCTATCAGGTGCAGCTGCTCATCCTCTCCATCATCACCATCATGGCTATCATGCTGTGCGAGACGCTCATAGCCACCACCCACACGTGCTATGAGGCGACGCAGGATGTTGGGGACGATGCTGGTGGGTAGCCATGATGGCCATGAACGTGCTGCTGATCTGTGTGTTTTGATGTGTGTTGTGTGGCCACGGCGGCATCTATGGAAAAGCCAGGATGATGACCTCCTCCCACAACCACCATACCTGCCATGGTGTCCATCATGTTCTGCCCACTGTACAAGTGATTCCATCTCCAACGGATCATCTTCATTGAGGGAGACCTGCTGTTGTGTTGGCTGCTTGGGCAGATTGGATTGCATGTTGGCTGTGGAAACAAGCTCCAACGTCTCAAACCCATCATCCTCTGATTCCTGTTGTATTGCGTGTTGCATCAACGTAAGTGTAGTTTACGGTGTTACGGGTGGTCTACGCACACGATGCCATCATCAATGTTGTTGACTAGTGTTTGGTCACCCAGTACAACAATACCTGCTTGGCCATTCTTATTTACACGCAAGTCACGCTGCGTTTATTATTCACAGTGCATGCATACAATAAAAGAAACACTCTTTCCCACCTAAACCCTTCAAAACACCCTCCTTGAACAAAACACGCTCCGCTCAACTTACCACCAGCCCTTTACAACACACCAGCATCCCGCAGCTGCTGTCGTATCAGCTGTGCAATTGGCCCCAACCTGCCATGATCCACCCACTTGTTAATATTTGCTGCATATTCCGACACTTCCTTGATCATCACCATTGCATCTGGATCTGTAAATGCCTCTGCAAGTGATGGGTTGGCTTCTAGAATGTCCTTTATGTTGATAGATCCAGGTGGTGCTGTCAGACTTTGTATGTATTTGCGTACACGTGCATGTTCCATTGGGTTGGCAAGTGCACGTTCCTCCATGTCTGTTAATTCACGAAACTGCTCTGCCTGCCTTGATAGACTGTTTGTGGTGGAGGTGTGGTTGTGGAGGTGTGATGTGGAAGTGTGTTGTGGAGGTGTGATGTGGAGGTGTATTGTGGAGGTGTGATGTGGAGATGTGGTCGAGACGTTTAAGAAGCGGTGGTGAAGCAATGTGCAGCATGTACACACTGACAGCAGGACCACTGCGAAGCATACGACTGCACTCCCCCCCCAAGCCAACCTGCTGTAGAAGGTGTCTACGTCCACTTGTGCTGCGAGCAGCTGCCTATTGAGCAAGCCAAGCATCTTTTCAGCAGCAGGATCATCCTTCATGAGCTTGAGGCGTCCCAGGTGTACCGAGTAGCTATTGAGAAACTCATCCAACTATACATGTATGGACAGTATATGTGGATGAGCAGTGTTGGTATGAAGATATGACAACAACAATGCTGCATACCATCTGGACAAAGATGCGCTTGCCGGTGACGTCCATGCTCCAAAACTTGGGTAGAAAGTCTGCAATAGTCTCCTGCTTCTTCTGCAACCTATGATGCACATGGTGTGTTATCCCGTGGTGATGCATATACCTCAGACGCACCCCAGTAGCACATCCCCATACATTTCCAACTCGTTGAGGTAGATTTCTGAATTGATCAGATTACTCTGCTTGAATGCACCCAAAAACGCCTCTGCAGAGTAGTCTGGGTTTGGGTCTCCCTGAGTACTGCGCACCAGCACGTTTCGCTGCGCTGGGCTTCTGTGTTGAGGTGCAACGTATTTGATCGAATGTGGTAGACACGGACTATGATCCGTGTATGTATGTGTTTTGTGCAGGCGTTGAAGCATGGTGCACACTCTGTAGGTGGCGGTCGTCATGTTGGCAAGCTGTGAGCTGGATAATGTACGTCGTAAACCACGTTCAGAAAATAAGAAATAAGACAGTCAAACACAATTGTGCATAGTGCAGCACAACCAAACAATGCTGCCCTCATCATTCCGTGCATCAACACGTACTACATCAACAGCCCATTGCTTATACTTTTCCCAGTGTTTCAGTACATTGACCACCAGCATTGACCACCATTTGACATCACCATCCGTGCACAGCCACCAAGCAGACGCTGCACCAACCAACACTACCACCAGCAGCACCAATGACACACCACCACGCCCTCTGCGATCATCAGACATCCACAGACGGGTGACGTCCATCCTCAACGCATCTTCAAGCGCATCTCCATCATCGCTCATCAGCGTCATCAGTGACCCATTCCTGTTGCGTTACAGTGCCCAGTGCCTCTCCACCTTTGCCAAGGGGTATAAAAACCTACCAGATGCATGGTTTGACAATACAGCACAACAGATTCGTAATGGCACATTTACATACGGTCCCATTGTGCGGAGATACATGCCAGTTGCTAGCCGCACCAAGGAGCGGCGTTGGGCAGAAGAGTGGGAGCGCTTTGGTGACCTGGTGGTGGCACAGGTGTGGTGATGGTGGTGAAGGTGGTGTGTATTGTTGTATACGTTATCATGAATGTCGATGTGAACATATGATATGATCATGTGTGCTCTGGTGTGTGTTGATGTGTCCTTGTACCCCACAAACACCCACCACAATCCACTCGACAGACTGTCCATACTGCACTTGTGCACTCACTGGATCACACCTTCCTCCCCACATCCCATGGTGGGCGATTACGTGGTAGCCCCCACACCGCCCTCCATCACATCTTCACAACATTTGGCAACGGTGTGCGATGGGTTATACGTGGCAAGTGGGATCGATGTCGTGATCATGTGCCACTGCATGCCATGCTGGCTGCAGTCCAGCGGCATGTGGGGGAGGGGGATCCCCAGAGTGTGGGGGATCCCCAGGGTGCGAAGCTGGTGATGGACACTGTGAGGGTACCTGTGAGGGAAGTGCGCAAGGCTGGTGCAGTGTGTGAGGTGCTGGATGTGGGAATACCATGTATGTGGTGTGTGTGGGGTGTGGGGCGTGCCTGGTGGTGCGGCCATGTTTGTTGTATTGTCTAGGAGCATCATGATATTCACGACCATGTTGTACATCCTCTGCTTCATCCTTTCCCCTCTCTTTTCACGTTTCCCCTCTCTTTTCACACTTCCTTGACACCCCTTCCTGCTCTCCCCCTCCCCCAACACACCCATCCCACCCACCCCCAACACACAGTGTCCAACCCAGTGTATGCACCTGTGGTCAACATGTTGTTCGACCCCGTTGACCGACTCGTAGCCTCCCTGGCATCACAACACAACAGGGGCAAGTTTTTACACAAGGCACACCTCATCAGGCAACATGAAGACCTGCAAGAAGCTGCTGCCGCTGTGGTCGTGCCCAGTGTGCCTCGGGTGTGTTGTATATGGTGTTTTCTATGGTGTTTTCATGGTGTTTCTACTGCACATCCTACTTACATCAACCCCTACCACCTACACAACAGACCCCCCCTGAAGCCAACGCGTTTGTTACCACAGCCCCATTACCCACCCCAGAGAGCCTTCATACCCTCCACACCCTCTTCCCCACCCATGCACCCCCTGATGGTGTGGATATGGGTGCTGGATATGGTGTGAAGGGGTATACAGCAATAGAGTATGTGCGGTTTTTGGATGAATTTGTAATTGGGGTGGCTGCTGGGGATGATGGGCAGCTGGCACAAGAGGTGTTTCAACAAGTGCAGGTGTGTTTGTGTGTGGAGGGTGTTTGTTTGTGTGTATGTTTGTGTATGGTTAATTTGTTGTACCGGCATTGTGTGTGGTGGGTTATGTGGGTGGAGTGAAATGTGTATGTGGGTGAATCCATGCATGTTGTGCAGGACAGGATGTACCTCCCTCCTTGTAGGGACATGTATGCACACACCAGCCCTCCTCTCAACACACCACACAGAAACTGTGTATAACACAACTGCAGCTTGACCCTGATGGTGTGGAGCTCATCCCCTTTGAGTACAAGGGGCACTTAGAATACAAGGGGCCCTTGACAAGCACATGGGATAGTGATGATGCTGAGCAATCACATGATGACAGTGATACTAGGCAGTATAGTGCACATGATGATCATGATAGTGATACTGGTGGATTGTACAGGTCACATGATGATGATGATGATGATGATGTTGATGATGATGATGGTGATGATGATGATGATGATGAGGAGGAGGAGGAGGAGGAGGAGGAGGAGGGCAACAACACCCACCCCCCTTACAACAACAACAAACCTCCCACCATTCAATTCCTTCACACTGCATTCTCCCCATCACCTGTCCACCGCCATGAACACACCGGCATACAACTCACCCTCCCCTACATCCCTGTACTGCAGCAACTTCGCATCAAGGGGTACCTTCAGGGGGCCCACCGAAGGGGCCGGCACCCCACTATCAAGTCCAATCACAAGGGGTCCTCCTATGGTCCGTTGGTGACCAGACCCCATGCATCTATACTGCAGTATTTCAACAAGCGGTTGCATGGGTTGACGGCGTTGTATGCGTGTGTTGCCAACAAGGGGGCAGTGAGGGGGGTGCTGTTTCATGTGAAGCAGTCTGTGGCGTGCACATTGGCCAATAAATTCAAGCTGCAGAGCATGGGCAAGGTGTGTGGGGGGGTTGTGTTTGGGGGGGGGGGATTCTGTGTGTGTTTTGAGAGGGGAAGAGAGGGTGGATACTGTGTGATGGGATGTGGTGTACATGTGGATAATACTTGGGATTGTCATCAAGTACATGAGTACAACACAACTGCATGTACATGTGCATGGCAATGTGTAATCACCATCATCACCACCATAATCATCATCATCGCCACAACCATCAGTATCATCATAACCCACAGACGTATAAGAAATTTGGGTTGAGATTACTAGACCCCTGGACCAACACCTGTGTACACAACATGAATGCTGCTGCTACAGGACCACCCATGTTTGACCTCAAGGTGTACACTTGGCCTTTGTTTTTGTTGACCATGCGTTGACACCCATGTGTTGTGCCCCTTATGTGCCTTGTGTACCCCTTGTACCACCCCTGGCACCGCCCCCCCTTTCATTTCCGTGATGAACACCCCACCCCCCTCACTCACAGGCCCCCATGCCCACCCTACACGAGGTGCTCACAGGCCCCATCACCCTGCGCTGCATGACGGCAGGTCACAGGTACCGCACAGATGCACTCAAGCGCATATTATCTAAACGAAGGGGGAAGCACAGGCTGCCGAGTGACTGGAGCCCTGTTGATAGTGGGTTTGCAGAGCATAATGCCCAGGGCAGATAGTGGGTTTGCAGAGCATAATGCCCAGGGCAGATAGTGGGTTTGCAGAGCATAATGCCCAGGGCAGATAGTGGGTTTGCAGAGCATAATGCCCAGGGTAGAGGGGGGCATGGGGAGTGGAGTGAGTGGAGTAGCAGTACATATTATCTTGTGTACTCTTTTGTTGTTGACACGTATTCATGCATTGATGACCATCATCACCCACACAGCACTGTGATTGCTGCATGTGAATACGTACTGAATGTAACAACACACATTAGTTCTAATAAAGATGGATGTTTGTTACAATAGCAGCAAAACCAGCAGCAGCACAACGTATGTGCAATAACCACATATAAAAAAACCACGACAACATGGTATACGCATACCACCACGCCACCCTGGTTCCGCCACACACACTCCCTTTACCCCCCTCTCCTTTCCCAACAAGAAACCTTCACAAGAAACCCCTGCATCCTTTTCCTTTCCCAACAATGAAACATGTCCCCCCCACATCAGTGGCAACTGCAGCCTACATCAATGGTAGCTGCAGGGTGCCCAACTTCTCAGCAAGTGATAATTGAGCCTTGAGCATGTGTGTGAGGTAGGTCACCAACATGACGTCCTCCTGTGCCTGACCCACCACCACTGCAACATCCTCAGGGGAGAGGTGGGGTACAGCACTGATGGTTTCTGCAATGAAACGACCTACAGTAGTGCTCCCTTTGCGCTGCCCAGTCTGTGCGGTGTGTGTGTGTGTGTGTGTGGTGTGTGTGGTGTGTGTGTGGGGGGGGGTAGGGGTGTATGGTTGCTCGCGGTGTGTTATTCTCCGTTTGAAGTATCATAACAATATCATATCAATATCATATCAATATCATGTGTGGATACAGTATGCTGTCAGCATTTAGTACACTTTTGACTCAAAAAAATAAAAACATAAAACAATTGTGCTTACAACATCACCTCTTCACCACACATCATTACCACACATACCGCGACTGCATCCACGTATTCGTATGTCTTGTCCACCAGTGACTGCAATTTGCTAATGGATGCTTCTAGAGACTGCATACTTGTGGGTATTTTGTCTGTCTTGTCTGTCAACAACAATTCCACTGTGTGTGGGTGTATGTGGATATGTGTAGCATGTGTGTATGGGACATGTACAACATGGGACATGTACAACATGGGACATGTGTCTTTGCACACACTCTACATACTACACTCAACCACATAGCACACCCCAAAAACAACAACATACGTCCAATGCGCTCTGCTTGTGTTGTGTTGACAGTGCAAGGAACCTCCCGGAACTCCATAGCCACCTGTTGCTGTCCCAGTGTCAGACTCTTGGCAATGTACGCCTTGATGGACAGCGTGTCATGCTGCAATGTGGTGTCGACGGCAAGATAGACTGGGTCTGTGACTTTAACACATTTGCTGGCAAAGAATTCGTGCAAGAGTGTGTCTGTGGCAGTCACTGCACCGGATGATGAAAACCTGTTGGAGGACGTGGGATGCAGTGTGGGATGCAATGTGGGATGTTGCTCATGAAAACAGTACATCACTTATGTGTCCGCATCATCAACCATCTCACCACATACCATCCAACAAGTGATTCCTTGGGGAAGACCTTTTTGTAGTTTTTCAAGAGTGTGTCAAGGTGCTCAATGTCGAGCTTGACCTGTGGCAGCAAGCCCAATGCATGATCATACACACTATACTTTACCAACCTTGCAGTACTGAATCTAGCCTCTCCACACACCTCTCCCTGCTCCATGTGTGGCACTGCAAAGCATGTGCTGATCGTCATCACCCCATCCTTGAGCTTGCCAAGCACAGCACCGATGACACGTTCTTGTCCTTCGTTTCTTCGTATGAATGCATCACAAACTGTCATCAATACTACAGGTTCCACTATCACAGACGATGTTCCTTGTGGTCCAGCCAACGTCAAGGGCAGCTGCTGCTGTGGTTTTGCAGCCCCAGGTGTCTGCTGTGATGTGGTCATTGTTTTGCAAGCAATGGGGGGGCGGGGGATGAATGATTTTGTTCCGAATGCTGTGCCGGCTGCTGTTCGTTTTGTTGTTTATGGGTTGTTTTTTGTAAGTTGCGATCAGTATATTGATCAAGTGATAATGATTTGATTGCGATGATATGCTCATGTTATGCATTCACCCAAATGCCTGGCGAATAAAGCTGCATCATCTGTAGCATCATCTCCGATCCTGATGTCTTCTCCTCCAGTGGAAACCCCGCCAGAGCAACCCTATGTCAACCTCACAGTTGGCAAGGTGTGCTCGACAGCAAACCATTGGATGATGAGCATCCCGTGTTGCCAACGTAAAACTATCTTTTGTGGTGCCCCCCCAGGTGTTCGCCACCCGAGACATTACTAACAATGGTGGCATCCCCTTTGGTGGCTTGATCAACATAATACCACCTGGCAACCCCAATCCACCATGCATCACCACCCGACACCCCGTGCGCTGCCTCAAGTGTTGGGCATACCTCCATCGCCATTGCAGGATCGAACGTGACACAGGCGTGTGGCACTGTCCTATGTGTCTGCACAGCAACCTCCTAGACACAGCTGCCCTGATGGACATTGATTCATGGCCAGAGTTGCAGCATGATGCTGTCGATTATGTGCAGCCCGCTGAAGGGGATGGAAGGGGATGTCCATCCCCACCATTGTTGCTGCTGTTGATAGACCTCACACTGCAGCCACACCAGCTCACACAAGCATGTCAGGCACTCGATGGATTCATGAACGAGAGGGTAACAAAGCAGCAGCAGGGGGATGATGTCGTACAGCAGCCTGTGGCATTGCTGTTGTATAGCGCAACAATCTGTGCAGCACGACTGGGTGGTGGTGGTGGTGGTGGTGGTGGTGTGCATGTGGATGTATTGGGGGCTGATGTGCGCACTGCAGTGGGGAGGTTGGATGTGGGGCAGCATGTGGGACACTTGCCAAGGGATGCAGGGGTGGTGCAGGCATTGCTCAACAGCATACGGTATGGTGTGTGAGGGATGTGTTGTTTCTCACATGTTGACACGTGTTGACAGTACACATGTTGATAATACATCATCAACCATCACCACCCATCATCACCACCAGGCATGTCCCCTCCTCTCGACGCTGCTTGGGTGTTGCACTTGATGTGGCCCTTGAACTTGCTACCCAACACACCACCACCACTGGTGATACCACTGAGGATAACGAGGATGCACCTTCCCCAGCTGGGCTTGACCTACACACCCTCTGTCACATGTGTTGCATCGCGGGAGGGCCCCCCACCGTGGGCCCCGGGACCCCCCGGGGTGATGGGAAAGACAGGCAGTGGTACACAGCCTTGGGAACGCGTGCAGGTCTTGCGCGGTGTTGTGTGGATGTGTGGATGTTCAACGGTGGTGGTGATCGGGAGCACATGGGTGTGGTGTTGGGGCTCCTGTGTGCACGTACTGGTGGAGTGTTGCAAGAGCTTACAGGTAGTGTATGGGGGGTTGTGCATGGGTGTCATTCCGGTGTGTGGCCATGGTGTGTGGTGCATGTGTGTGGCATCCATTAATGCCTTTGCGTTGGTGATCATCATCATCACTGCTGCTGCTGCTGTGTTATTAATGACTGTCTATACACACACACCCCACTGTTGTTGTCATCATCATGCAGCCAACAATCTCCCCACCCACCACCCACCATCACCACCCACCCACAGACATTTCACCACCCACCACCACCATCCTCACCACCACCATGACCCGCCGTCGCGCCACCATTGCCACTGTAGACATCCGCTGCTCCCCCTATGTGCGCCTTGCAGAGATGCTGGGCCCCTGCACCAGGCTACCCGACCATGCCCGACAGGGGCGACACAGTGGGGGCCAGCATGTGGGTGTGTTATCTCGCAATACGTATTTGGTTGCGGGGGTGGAGGAGGGGCAGGGGTTGGGTTTTTTGATTGGGTTGTCTGCCGACCTACCTCAGGGGAGTTGTGTACACATACAGGTGGTGGTGTTTTTGGTGTAGGTGTTGTTTGGGTGCTGTATGGGTGTTAATAATATGGGTGTTGATAATATTTTTCGGGGATGTTGTTTTTCGGGAATGTTGTTGTTTATCTGGTGATGGGTTATACACTGTGCTGCTGTGCACGCTGTGCTCTCATGACTACACCCACCCACCACATCACATCCACATGTACCCAGAGTAACCCCTCAACCCTCACCACCCTCATTCCCCCCCCCCCCCCCCACACCCAAACCACCAGGTGTGCTGTTCATGGAGGGAACACGAAGCACAACGAGATGTTGCACGCATCATCACCCTCGCCCTTGATGCCACGGATGACATACCCACCTACCTGAGCAGTATATACAGCACCATAGCAGCAGCACTGGTGGCTAAACGTATCCTCACAGCTGCAGTGACAACCGATGCGGCATACGATGCTCGGAAAGCACAGGAATTGTGCAAGGGGTTGGGGGTGCATTTGCGTTTTTTGACTGGGCGATTTGGGAGGGTGGCTGAGGACCAGCGGGGGCGTGGGTGGCTGTCACAGCGAAGACAGACGCTACCAGCATCATTGTTTGAGTTTGCACAGGTTGGTAGTGCTGGTTTTTATGGTGTTGTGCATATTGATACATACACCATCATCCCTGTGTTGCCTTGTCAACACACCACCCATGCAACCACCCACACCACATGTACACTACAGGCTTTGTATTTCCTGCAGCATGGTCCACTGCTTGCTCCCCCCCCTCCCCACCACCTCCACCACATGCGTGACAGACAAGCACTGTATGCAGCCACTGCCCTCAATGCAGGAGCAACAACAGCAGCAGGACCCTTGCTCACCCCCTGTGTGTGGGTGGTGCGCGAGGGCCATGCGGCACTGCATCGACCCCCGCTTATGCTGTCGCTGTGTGGAGAAGATGCGGTGGTGGTGGATGTGGGTGTGGAGGTGTTTGTGTGGGTGGGTAAGGACGTGGAGGCCTTTGGGGGGGCTGCGCAAACACTGCAGCAGTGCATGCAGGTGGTGGAAAGGTGTTGTACGGGGGATGGGGAGGATGTGCCGTTGCGGTGCCCGTTGCCGTTGGTGCGAAAAGTGCATGATGTGCATGTGCTCGAGGAGATGTTGGGATGCTTGAATCCTGTGCAGCGGGATCCAGTGGGGGTGCAGCGGGGCTTGTGGCTGCGGTCTGTGCCAGGCGGGGTTGTGCCCACCATGGACGATGCGCTGGCGAGCATAGGAGTGACAGGCAAGAGCTTGCATGAATGGGCCGAGGGAAATGGGGTGGCATTGATGTTGTGAATTTGGTTTTCCCGTATTGATATTATCTTTTCCAACTGCGTTAATAAACCCTATGTGGTAACCGGTTATATGGTTGCAAACGCCACAGCATGGCTCCTTTGATCATGTGAAATACCCTTGGACCAGTACGTGTACACGCCTGTTGTATAAAACCTTATCAAACACATGTTGTCATTACTTGGCAAAAGTATAGAGCCGGAAGGCGATACCCAGGCTTGGTGCCATGCCCATGCCATCGATTATCGACATCCAGTTGATGATCCAAGTATGTACCCTAGCACATGCCACAATAGTATATGTATACTGTGTTTGTCTATGTAGAGCTGTGTAGTGCTATGTATGTCTATGTAGTACTAGGTGAGCATAGCACATCAGCGTTCATCATGGTGTCATCTCTTTGTCACCCCCAGGTCACTTTTCCTTTTGTGCAGTACCTGAAAAGGGCTTTGATGCCCTTGCATTCATGGCAGTTGCGCTGTTGGTGTGCTCTGTCATGCAGGGAAAGATGGCAGCCCTGTATGTGCTCGTCACAGGTGTGCTCAGATGATATGATGTGTATGACAAACAATCACGTGGAGGTGAAGCGCTACGCATGCAGCAGATCACTGCAGTTTGCATACAACAGTAACCACACTGCACAGCATCCCCCCATTCATTGCTTCCCATCACCCCACAGGTGGAGTGTTGCAAGCACTCGCACTCGTGTTCAACCTAGGTCCTATGGGTAATGCCATCAACCTATGGTTGAACATCGAACCAGCTGAATTGTTCCTGTATGGATTTCTACCACCACTGCTGCTGGAAAGTAGCTTGAATATTGAGTTTTTCTTATTTCGCAAAGTTCTTGCCAAGGTGATGATTGGGATGTGTGTGTGTATGGTGTATAAAGCATGGGGTTGCCACATCTTCCAACACACTTGTCTAGTCTGTATACAAACCGCACACCTGCTATGCTCACACACCAGCACTACGCACCCCACACTCCCCCCCCCCCTGCATCACCCCTCTCCTTTCTCCCCAAAACACACGCCAACAACCACACGCCACACACACAGGTCATCACGTTTGCATTCCTGGTAGTGTTGGGTTCCACTGCCCTCATGGTGCCCTGGTTACTGTTTGGCCTAGGTCTCAGTGCGCATTGGTCGTGGGTACAGGTGGCGCTGTTTGTGGCAGTCATTGCAAGCACAGATGCTGTGACGGTCAACGCATTGTTGAAATCGGGGGGTGGACCGGAGGAAATGGTGGTGCTGCTGGAGGGAGAGAGCCTGTATGTGGGTGGTGTGGGGGGTGGCTGGGGGCTGAAGGGGTGTAGGTGGGTTGGGGGAGAGTATTTGTGATGCGTAGGGTGTATGCTTGTGTGTGTATGTATGTGTATGGTATTTGGTGAATGAATGTATGCATGAATATACGTATGTGCATGAATGTGCATTAAACAACAACACCATGGCCCCATCACCACACACACACATAATCACCCCCCCCCCCCTCAAACAGGTTTAACGATTCGTCCTCCATGGTGCTCTTCACAATCTTCTTCAATCTCTCTGAAAACACAGCCGCTGCTTCCGGACCCATCCTCCCCCAGCTCCTACTCATCGCCAAACAACTCGTCATACTCGCCCTGGGTGGGGCTGCAGTAGGGTATGTCACTGGGTACCTGACCCGGAAACTGCTCGGGTGGATGCAGCTGCGTCGTTGCCAGGCTGCACAAGAGCTTGCGGTGGTGTTTGCGATGTCGTATTTGGCGTTTTATGTGGGGCAGGCGTTGTTGGAGGTGTCGGGGGTGATTGCGGTGGTGGTGTATGGGTTGTATGGGTGTGCCAAGGGCAAGTGGGAGGTATGTGTGTTGTTTTGGGTGTGGGGGGGGGTGATGCGGTGTTTTGATGATGAATGGACAGGTGTTTGGTGCACATTGATTGGCATACACTTTGAATACACATACATGAGCATACACATTGATTCGCATTGATTCACATACACCTCAAATACATGCCACACACACCATACACACCGCCACCCAAAACAACACACCACCACCCAACACACCACCAAAACGACACACAGATAAGTAACAAAACACAGCAGTCTGGTGAGATGACGGGTTTCTTCCACACCATCACACACGGCGTCAATGGCTTGGTGTTTTTCTATGCAGGCGCTTCCTCCGTTAATTTTGTGTGGCGCAGTATTGACGTGCTTGCAACCAAGGGGTTGGTGTATAATGTGGCGGTGTTATTGGGGATATATGTGTCGGCGTTTGTCGCACGATATGTGTGTATTGCGTTTTTTAATGTGTTTTTTTCATTGACTGGACATGGACTGCCAAGGTGTGGGGGGGGTTGTGGGTGTTTTGTGGGTGGTGTATTGTTTGTTACATTGATTGTTGTCTTGTTGTTACATGTGTATGTGTTGTGTTGCACTGATGTCATCATGTTGTTGGATTATCACTGCCATAACTCTCCCCCCCAAAAACACACACACACACAGCAACATCGTCTTCTTCGCAACCATCAGTGCCCTGCGAGGGGCCCTCTCTCTCATCATGGCACAAGTCGTCATCCAAGCAAAAGCACGTGAAAACGAAGGCAGCCACCATGCAGCCCCCCATCAAATCGACCTCGTGACTGCTCAGCTGGTGTTTTGGTCTTCTGGTTTTGTACTGCTCACATTGCTCATCAACGCACCCCTCATGCCATGGTTTATGCGACGCACTGGCCTCGTGGAACAAAGCAGGGCTGGCAAAGTGGTGCGTGCCAAGGCAAGGAGGGCGTTGCTGCGTTTCACTGCTGCTGCGATTCGTGATTTAAAGGAAGATGATGATGAGATACTGCGAGGGGTGGATTGGAAGCATGTGGAGGCGTACACAGACTTGTCCCATGAGCTCCTTGAATTTGGTGGGGAGACTGGGCAACACAGTGGTAGTGGTGGTGGTAGTGGTGGTGGTGTGTTGCGCAGTGGCAAGTCGAGTGATGGCACCCAGCAGCAGCAAGACACCACCAAACGTGGGGGTCATGCATCTCCACATGTACCTAGTACAAACAATGCATCACGTAGGCAGCATGGTTTGGTGCAGCGATTTATAAGTGTGGTAGGGAGTGGTCATGGTCGACCGGAAGATGAGGCACAGGTGACACCATTACTGTCGGGGGAGGGGTTGCATGATGTGGAAGAGGGTGTGGAGGCTGAGGGTGGTGGGGAGCATGGCGATGTAGTAGACGACCACAATCATGCAGAGGAAGAGGGGGTGCATGAATACTATGATGATGATGACACTGATGACCATGATGATGACAACACCCCCACTACCGATAATGATGTGGATGGCACTACAAAACAACCACCACATCGTTCTTCCAGTGGCAGTGTGTTTGGTCGTCAAGAGGCCCCCCTGACAGGGACCGGCACCCTGTTGGGAGGGGCCCTCACAGAGGCTTCCCTCATGCGGGATGTAGTCAAAGCCACTGAGGAAAAGAGAGCAGAAGAAGAACAACATACAACTGAGGCATCACACCTAATAGAAACCACCACTCGGTCACATGGAGCAGCATCGGGGGGGTCCATGGTGGTGCTGCGTCATGCAATTGGTGTACTGGTACCACCTGCAAGTGCTGGTGGTACAGCAGGCTCACCATCATCATCACCACAACCCAAGCAGCATGGTCTCTTTGGCACCGCCCTGTTTCGTGGTGGTGGTGGTGCACCCCAAGCAGCAGACGCACCCCACCTGCCCCAATTCTACCAATATCAACAGCAAGCAGTGGTGGACTCCCTTGTACAGCAACACCAGCAGCTGCAGCATGCACAGCGTGGCCTATCCCCACTACTCTCACTTGCGCCCACACTGACCATGGGATCCACCTCTATGGGATCCTCCTCGAGCGCCACACAGGGTTTGCAGTCTCTGCACAGAGCGGTGTCCACACGCACATTTGGGGGGCAGTCTGATGCTGCATTGCATGAGTTACAGGCAGAGGCACGCATGCGGCTGGTGGGGGGGTTGAAGCGGTTTTTGCACGCCAAGCGTGCAGAGGGGTTGTTGAGCAGCAAGGTGTGTATGGGAGGGTGTGGGTGTGGGTGGGATGGGTGGGCACACCATGCATGTCCACAGCTGATACGCATGTGCACATCTGTCACATGCATGCACACCCCACACACCCACCACACATCCAACACAACCCACCACACACCCACCACACACCCACCACATACCAAACACCCCCCCACCACAGGGTTTACGTATACTGGATTTTGCATGTGATGAGGCAATAGACAAGAGTGATGAACCCCTGTGTCTATGGGCAAGTGTGGAGGCAGAGCTGGTGGGGAGGTGGTGGGTGACTGCACTCGCCCGGTGGCACCTGTTGGTGAGGCGGCTGCATGTGGCATTGGCGTCGTTGCATGTGTTGCGGTGGACGGGGGTGCCCAAGGTGTTGTCGTGGTACTCTGGGTATTTGAGGTATGGGAGTGGTTGTGTTGTTGTGTGGTGTGTTTAAAAGACAGCGCATTTTTCACTTGTGTGTGTTGGTCCACACACACATCCCATGGTACATCCCCTCGCACCCGCGTTTTCTCTCCACCCCCCACAATCCTTCCCCCCTCATCACCCACACAGTGCCCAACTCAGTGAGAAACTCCTACTTGCCTGTGAAACAGCACTCGCCTACTACCTTGCACTCTCCTTCACCCCCTTTGCACAATGGCTCACGGAAAACGGAAGTCGTGAAGCAGTTGCCCTGCAGTGTGAAATGGCGTCTGAGAGTAAAAAAGCATGGCAGTTTATAGTGGACCGGGAGGTGGAGGCACCTGAGCGTTTTCAGGCTATACAGAGTTATAGGGCAGCCATGGCGGTGATGCATCAACAAGTGGGGTTTGTGGGTGAGTTGTATCAAAGTGGGATGATTGATGAGGCGGAACGGGAGATGATGGAAGAACCCATTGGTATGTTGCGGGGGTAGAGGATGCAGGGGGGTGGGAGGGTGTAGGGAGATGTAGCAATATGTGATGTATGGAGACACCACATGGTGTCACCATGGTCTGTCATGGTGTATTGTGCACATCATGTCCCTATCTCAATCACACAGAAAAGCGCATCGTGGCTCTGGAACGTGCCGGTGCGACATGGCGTGCCCCCCGCACCAGAGAAATCATCGCATCCCTCCCATTCCTCGAAAACCTCCCCACATCACTCGTCAACGAATTCATTGCTGCCGGTACCATACAAAGCTTTCACAGTGGGGATGTCATTTGCACCCCCCTGCATGTGGCAGCCCAGGCATCCGGCATGTATGTGGTCATCAATGGCATGGTCAAAGGGTTTGTCAAGCATGGTCAACACGTGGCGGAATTCTTCCTCGGGTCGGGGCGTGTGTTTGGGCTCATGAGTGCACTCACAGGGGAAGGGTTGCCAGGGTCTGCTGGGATATTGGCTGCTGGAAATGCCCTGGGTAAGGGTCCCATTTTATTTTATGTACCCCGGGCACGACTCCAGGCTCTGCTTGAGCGGGCTCGTCTGGGTGATGCGAGTGTCAGGCAGCTTGAGGTGGATATGTATCGCATGGCGTGCTTGTATACGGTCGAACGACTGCGTGGGCAACTGCTGTCTGCATTGACCTCTGCATTGTTCGCACAGCACACTCAGCCTGGTGGTGGGGTGCACCACAAAGCAGGGTTGCCTGGTGTTGCAGCAGCGAAAAACAAACGTGAGGAAACACGGGTGGAGGAATCAGAGGGGGCAGCACCAGCACCAGCGACCACACCAGAACAGCAACGGCGAGATGCACGACAAGAGGCACTGGGGATCCTCCAACGGGTGCGTGATGGGTTGGCGAATGGGAAATTGTATGAGGTGGGGCGTGGGGAGGTATATACAATGACGTGGGATACAGTGCTCATCAAGGGGGTGCTCTCTGTACGGGCATTGGTGGGTGGTGGTCCGGGTACTGCGTTGGTGCAATTGCAGGGACCATCAGTGTTGCCATGGCTTGGTGGTGGTGGGGATCAGACAGACAGGATTGTGTTGCATGCCGAGTCGGATTGCTTGCTGATCAAATGCGGTCAGGAAAATGATGATGATGCACAAGATGATGTCAAACCACTGTCTAATGCGATGGCTGGGCTGTATGCACACGAAGGGCTGGTGGCGGGTGGGGCGCCTGGTGGTGGTGCATGTGTCGTTCCTGATTAGAGTTTGCTTGTGTTGTTATGGGTGTTTGTTTCGTGACACAGGTATTGTTTATCAGTAACTGTGGTATATGTAAAACGTGATTGCAACCGATTTTGTTGGCTGATTGAAACAAACAGTAGGCAATCGCATTGACATGTTGCCTGATCCAGAGCACGTACGTTGCTTTGGCCCATTTGTGGAGTGTTCATGTCGTATAAATTACATAGTATAGCACATATCTTATGCATTGAGGTATGAACGCTTTCACATTCTACACCAATCCCAGATCACCAAGCGTCGATGGAACCAGTTGCTCAAGTTGGTACGCGTGCTTGACAGCAGGCACACAGCAGGCACACAGCAGGCACACTCATTTCATCTTCACCACAACAACAGGTGGCACCAAAGTTCAAGGGCGCATGCAAGCCATCCACACCATGCTGTCATGCATTTCTTGTCCGCGTGTGTGGCACCCAAACAAGCATCGGCGATGTGGAGCACATGTTGCGTCAAATGAAGGATGACTCTATACAGCAGGACAACTACGAACCACATGTACCCAAGTCACAGCGCACAACAAAGCGTGCAGCACGTGGTCGACGGCGCAAGCAACCAGAAGTGGTGGTGTCAGACGAAGAGGAGGAGGAGGAGGAGGAGGAGGGGGAGGAGGAGGAGGTGCACCATGAAGAAGCAGCACACACCACTGTAGCTGCTGCTGCAAGTGAGGATAGTAAGACTGTCACTGGGAGCTCCTTTCTCGACCAAGAGGTGCTGTTCAATGGATTGTTTGTCATATGCAATGTTTTTCATGGCATGCCTCGATGCACCAAGCATATGCAAATACACACACAACACACTGCCCCCCCTTCACAGGATTCTGATTCCTGTGTCTCCTACAGTGCAGCACAGCAAAGCATCCCGTCCCACCATGTGTCCCCAATACCCCACAGTGCCAGCTCCAGCGGTGGTGTGTCTGCTGACCACACAGCGGATGGTACTGCAGACAGTGAGGGGGGTGATACGGGTGGGGGTGGGTCTGCAGTGAGCAGTAGTGTGGCGAGTAGTGACGTTGGTTCTGATGAGGAAGAGGATGATGATGATGATGATAGCTTGGGGTTGGAGGCAGGGTTGAATTCTGAGGATGATCATGAGTATGAAGCCAACATGGAGGAAGATGAGGAATCAGAGTAGGTGAAGCAAATATGGAGGAAGATGAGGAATCAGAGTAGGGAGGATACTGTTTATTATACTTCATACTTGTGTCTTTGGGGACACGAATGAATCAGCAACCATAATGACAATTGTTCTTATTATTGCTTGATGTACCGACTGTTGTTGTTTTTGAACTGAATCCATGTTGACTGGACACACAGTACACAACCATGTGTGGTTACCATCTACTTGCATGAATGATGCGTGTGTGCCTGCAATCCTTACAAAACAACAACAACAGGAGCAGCAATTCAGCAAATGCAAATGCAGCAATACAAACAAAAAACACACTCATGGTGTGGTAAGGCCACCTCCCTGCTTCTACTTCATCTTTCCACCCTCCTACTTCATCTTTCCACCCTCCTACTTCATCTTTCCACCCTCCTACTTCATCTTGCCAAGTTGCTCAGAAGCTGGTGCCACAGCAGTGATGCTGTTCATGGCACGAGAGGGACCCCAGTCTAACAACTTGCTCACCACTGGGCGCACCCCTATTTGACATAGCAAATAGATAAATGCCTGTGAGAGGGATGATGTTTGTTTTCAGAGGGATGATTTGTGTGGGGATGATTTGTGTGTGCGGGGGATGATTCCAGGGGATGCGCAGGGTGTGGTGCACAAACACCCATTGTAAAAACCACTTGGTGTATATCCAACTCCACACCCAACCAGCACACCCACCACACAGAGCACCACGCACCACAGAGCATGCCCCGTAGTCATCACCCTCAAGTCCCCTATGACTGACATTGTGAATCAAGGGGAATGGGTGAAATGGTAGACGTGCCACTGGTACCCGTGCAAACCTGTGTGGTGGATGGTTGGTGTGTGTGGATGTTTGGTGTGTTTGGATGTTTGGCGAATCATATGGCACAAAATGCGATACACGTACACTCGGTTGGTGAGGTTGTACATGGCAAACATGACAATGGCCGCCTGTGTGTGGGTGTAGAGTTGCCGGTGTGTGTACACGTGCTCCACAGAAAACATGCACTCTCCCTCTCAAAAACACACACGCACCAACGCGGATGCTTGCATGCGCTGTGGTCCCAAGCTTGTCATAATGTCCTTTTTCAACGTCGCCTCCAGTCGTTCCTCCTTTTTCTTGCGCTTTTCCTTGGTGCTTCGAGCGGTTGTCAGGGCGTCCTTTGCCCTGAGCTCTTCTAGTTTGCGTTTCTGCTTTTGTACAGTGTTTTTGATGGCTTTGAATGTGGAAGATCGATACATAAACATGTAGAGAATAGTTTCTTGTACGAGGGATGCAATGACGCACAACAGTAGCACCTGGCAACCATCCACGCCAGGGCTATTGGGATGTGTTGGGAGCATCCACATGAATACAAGTGTTTGCTGAATGGTGAAAGTTAGATAGGTTGACAACCTATTTCTATGGGTGGTTTTGAATGCGTTATTTTGTATTATGTAATGTGCAACTAGAAGTCCCATAGGCTTGTAACTTTGCGCGGTACACTACCCGCAACCATGTTGTTACTCTCCCTAGCGGAACACACCAACTTGCTGCGTGCAATTGCTGTGGGAGTCAATGATCGACTCACAAACAACTGCACAGACACCCATGTTTTGGCAAAAGCTTTTGATTTAACCTTTGGCAAGACCATGCACGTGAGGTATGTAGGCATTCGTTTGACTCGTCGTTGAGCATGACGCGATGATGCAGAACAACAACGTTTTCTGCCGCACAGCTTGCAACTGATGATGACCGATGGCATCTTGCTCAACTTGAGCAACTTGGTCGATAATGCATGCGATCATGTGCTTGACAAGCTGATGCCCGTCCCAGAGGGCAATCTAGGATACGCACTGCACTCTGCTGCCCCTTTTAGCTGCAGAGCTGTGTTGAGGTATGATGCGGGAGCCCATCCAGCATACTGTTGACCCTGGCCACCCATACAGCAACTCACCCCCCCCACATGCCCCCAGATCCCACGCCCACGAAATGATCTTGGAAGAACGCCCTGCCTGTGCGCTGTGTATGCCCCTCTGCCACGACATCCACGAAGAACTTTTATGTGCCCTCCTGCTTGCGTCCAATCGCGAAAATGAAATGCGAGAGGTGTTTGATGCCTGGAGCACATGGGGCCCTGCCCGCAACAAAGTTGTGGGCACCCTTGTTATCACCCTTGCACAACCCACTGCTGCGCATGCCCAACTCATCGCTTGCAATGCGCTGCTGCTCAGTGCCATTGTTGGCAGCAGCATCTTGCAAACCAGTGGGCCCCTGCTCAAAGCTGCCGCCGAGCGTGCGGGCATTTGTGGGACGTACGTTGCGGGGATGGGGTTTGTACGCCACTCCCCTACAAGACTTGGCATTGCTCACCTTGTTGCTGGTGGTCTCTCTCATAGTGGAGAGGGTATGTTGATTGCAGGCAACGTGTGGGATGAGGGTGGGATGCCAACGCGGTTGGACGACACGCATGCTGCAACCAGTGTGACGACCATGGTACACCATGATGAGTGTGAAGATGACACACAAGTATATTCTCCTGATGTTCCCAAGCAGTGTGGCTTTCGTCGTGAGTCGCTGGGCAATGACAACCAGGATGATGATCCCGAGGCCATTGCAAGCAGTCATGATTCTGCAGGAGAGGGGATGGATCTTGGCGCTTTGTCACCGTGCATCTCTGGTGGCGGTATGTAGATTTTCTGTGTACCAGGTTGGGTATAATGGAGGAGTGTACACAGACAGGTGTGTCATCCCATACACAGATGTTGCATCCACGTCACGCCTGGTTGCATCCCCTGCCACCACGGAGGGCAAGATATGCTCCAAGGACAGTGGCCCACTACAAGTCACACAGATGTGGGAGGATGTTCGCTTGCTGCAAAATTCACAGGATCTGGTGTACACCAGTGCAGCCATGGAAACTCAATACATGTTGCATGAATACGGGGGGGAAATACCACAGGTTTGTGTTGGGGGTGGGTTGTGCTGTTGTGGACAGTCAGTATACACCCTACAATCACAGTGTCACCCCCCACAATCACAACAGATTCGTCACTGGGTCAATGTCATCACGTGCATCTGCATGCTGTGGCACCTGGTCTCCTCCTCTCCTCCCACCACCACCCTATTTTCCCTATTCATACAACCGACAACTCTGGCCATGTTGCTTGTCACGCTCGGCGTGCTGGTGGCCGGCATTGCATCCATTCTGCCATCCACCTATTGGCGCACCCGTGGCTGTGAACATCTCCTGATGGCATCCCTCTGCATCCACCACATGGTGTGTGGCCCAGAATTCAGCAGGCGTGGGTTGCTTCACCTGCAGACGCAGGGATTGCCCCAACAGGGCTTGATTGCACTGCATGTGGGAGCTGCTGCAGCGGCATGGGCGACCTTGCATGGACTCCGCTACTACCGCATGCGCCATGTACTGATGCTTCGTGGCATGGCTTCCATGTTGTGGGTGTCACCATTGCTGTGCAACACCTACTTGAGCCATGTGCCACGTGGGGTTGGCATGGCATGGTGTGCAACGGTCACCACATGTGCGGTGGTTGCAGCGCAGTGGGTGTGTCGTGTGTCTGAGCAGCAGCGACGCACTGCATTCAAGCAGGCATGGCTGCAACAGCATGGTGTTGCTGAACATCATGTGTTGGACTCGTCAAGAGACGAGGTGGTGTGCTGAGGTGTGTGCATTTTATTTCGCTGTCATTGCTGAATAATTTTGTTGTGAGATGCGTCTTTGTGCGCTCCCCTTTTTCTTCTGTTGCTTTTCACAAATTTGGACTGCATACGGTGCTGGTATATGTATGCTGCATGTACATGTATGCTCAACCGGTTGCATGTTTTGCATAATTTCATGTGGGTTTTCTTCCATTTGGTGAACATCAGAGAGAGGTGTTTACAATTGTATGACATACACTGCAAAGGAGTAGCAATCATTGTTCTACGCTGCACAAAGTAATCATCATGTACCCTAAAACCCTCTTCGACTGGCCAGGCGACTCGCAGCACGCCCTCTCCCCAAACACTTCTCCAGGTGCTGTGCGAACCGAGAGGACACCACCCTGCGGCTACAGATGACACACAACACCAGGTCGTTGCCCGGGTTGGTGGCCACTGCAGAGAGCATGGGCGGGGGAATGGCCGCCGTGCCCTGGTGTTGTGTGCTTGTTGTTGGCTGCCTGGGGGGTGGTGGGGCACCTGTCTTTGCCTCTCTATGTGCTGTCACAGCAATGTCGAGCAAGATATCTGTTGGGTTGGGGGATGGTTGGCGCCATGGTGATCATCCTCTTGGTGAGGCTACCCCACACTGAGGTCATACCGTCAAGAAGCGTTGCATATAGTGCAACTGTTTGAGAGGCAACGGATTTGGTGTCTGAAAACACAGTGACGAGGTGTTTTGCTGCCGCGAGCTGTCTTTGCAACAATGCATCGTGCTGCTGCTGTGGTGGTGTTTGCTGCATTGTGGAGAAAACTATGTGGTGTCAATCATTACGTAGGACTAGTGCAAATCTAGGTGCATATGGTGCGTATGGTGTTGCTGACCAAGGTCAACATCTCCCCCAAAGAGGAGAAAATAAACCCACCAACAAAAACACATCATCTTATCGTACATTATTCATCCTCGTCGTGTGATTGTGCAGCACGACCACCATGAAGTCGTCCATCACGCGCGGGCAGGTTGTAGCCAGCAGAAGCAATCCAAACACCAAGCAACAGCGAGTAGCAAAGACAAACACTAGCAATGTGGTGCCACAACACAACCGCAATAGTCGTGACGTTCATGTAGCGGTACGTATGCGCGTTGATTTGCTGAGGGTTTGGTGCACTGGGCATGCACTGCGGCTGGTGGTCGTGGGAGTTTGTAGCTCGAGAGGGCGTCTAGGACGTTGTTTTTTGGCGCCATACGCGCGTGCATATGATCGATGTCGCAACTGTGATGTGTGGCGCACAGGCACAGGCTTCGGCACGACTGGAAGCCCTACCCGAATCGAGCGATGTCACTAGCAACAACACGCAGCAGCAGCTGCAGACACAGCCCCCAAGTCCAGAGCACATTGACATGCAGGAGCAATATGCATGCCAAGTTGCAGACATGGAAAAGATTTTGGCCGAGCGCGACGCATGCGGGGTATGTGATGTTGTTGTTGTGTGTACACATGTCGTTGTTGGCAAGCGATCACCATCCCCCACATTATCTTCACCCTCCCCAGGTGGGTTTCATTGCATCGTTGAAGAACGAGCACACCCACGACGTGGTTGCCAAGGCCCTCCTCGGCTTGTCCTGCATGGAGCATCGCGGTGCATGCAGTGCTGACGACGTCTCCGGTGATGGCTCTGGTGTCATGACCAAAATCCCTTGGAAACTGCTCGCCAAGGATTTCCCCGACCTTGATGAGGCACACACTGGTGTGGGTATGTTGTTTTTGCCCAACGACGACGCCCTCGTGGCCACCAGTAAGCAGGTGATCGAGGAGGCAGCAGCAGCAGAGGGGATCACCATTGTGGGCTGGCGTGAGGTGCCTGTGGACGCGGAAGTGGTGGGCCGCATGGCACGCGCCACACAGCCACGCGTCATGCAGGTGCTCGTGCGCTCAGACACCCTCACTGGGGATGAGCTTGAGCGAGAGTTGTTTATTCTGCGCAAGGGCATCGAGCGCCGTCGTGCAGCTGCCCTGGGTGATCGTGCAGAGGAGTTGTATGTGTGCACATTGTCATCCCGCACCATTGTGTACAAGGGCATGCTGCAGAGCTCTGCCCTGGGGTTGTTTTACAAAGACTTGAAGAATCCAGAGTATGTGACCCCCTTTGCGATCTACCATCGTCGATTCAGTACCAACACCACACCCAAGTGGCCACTGGCACAACCCATGCGCGTGCTGGGACACAATGGCGAAATCAATACACTGCAGGTGTGTGTTGGGGGGGAGGGGGAGGGTAATGCCCACACAATTGTGTTGTGATTGTGCTGCGTGTGTGGTGTGTATGCAGTGTGGTGTTGTCTGGCTATTGTACACACATGGCCCAACACCACCCTCCACACACAAATGACAGGGCAACCTGAACTGGGTGGCATCCCGTGAAAAGACATTGAGCAACCCCATCTGGAAGGGGCGTGAGGCTGAATTTCTGCCACTGTGCAATGCTGCAGAGGTATGCTGTTGTGTGGGGGGATGATGTTGATGAACTACATGCCACTCACAACGCATGCTTATTTTATGTACACACACACACACTTGTAGTTAGACACACACACTCCTACACACACTCCTACATACAACCTCTCTCAAACCCCAGTCTGACTCTGCCAACTTGGATCATGTTGCCGAGCTGCTCATGCGGACCGATGTTGAGCCTGCAGAGGCAATGATGGTGCTCGTCCCCGAAGCATTCCGCAACCACCCTGACCTCATGGCCAACTACCCAGAGGCAGTCTCATTCTACGAATACTGGGAGGGCTTGCAGGAAGGGTGGGATGGCCCGGCCCTGCTCGTGTTTTCCGATGGCACCGAGATTGGTGCACGCCTGGATCGCAATGGCTTGCGTCCTGCACGTTTTTGGCAGACAGATGATGACATGGTGTATGTGGCATCTGAGGTGGGTGTGTTTGGGGATGTGCTCGAGTCGGCATCCAAGGTGGTGGCCAAGGGGCGCCTTGGCCCTGGGCAGATGGTGTTGGCCAATCTCTCCGACGGCACATTCAAGACCAACACGCAGCTGAGCAAGGAGATTGCAGAGCGCCAGCCCTATGGTGAGTGGCTGAACAAGGATACTGTGCGTCTGGGTGATCTGCAGGCCAGTCAGTTTCTTGACGCACCTTCCATGGAAGCTGCCGAGGTGTTGCGATTGCAGGCAGCCAATGGGTTTAGCAGTGAGGATACCACTATGATTATTGAGAGCATGGCTGCATCTGGTGCAGAGCCTATTTATTGCATGGGTGATGATGCACCACTGCCTGTGTTGTCTGACAAGCCCCACGTGTTGAGTGACTACTTCAAGCAGCGTTTTGCACAGGTGTGTGGGTATTGTGTGTGTTGTTATTGCTGTACCTTGTGCATGGTACTACTTGTTGATATACACCTCAATACCATACCCCCTCCACCAAACACCCCAGGTGACCAACCCCCCCATTGATCCCCTGCGTGAGGGTCTTGTGATGTCCCTGGAAATGCGCCTGGGCAAGCGTGGCAACCTGCTCAACCCCTATGCTGGCGATTACAAGCAAATGCTGCTGCCCAGCCCCATCCTGCTGGAAAAGGAACTTGATGCCATCACCGAAAACAGCATGCTGCAACCCCGCACCTTTGACCTCCATTACGCTGCTGGTGATGCTGATGCCTTGCGTGCGGCAGTGGCCAACCTGTGTGCAGAGGTGGAAGCAGCGGTGCGTGATGGCTGCCAGGTGGTGGTGTTGAGCGACCGTGTGGATCCCCAATCCCTGTCTGCAGATCGTCCCCCCATACCTGCATTGCTCGCCACTGGTGCAGTGCACCATGCCCTCATCAAGGCTGGTGTGCGTGCAGAAACCTCTATTGTGGTGGACACTGCCCAGTGCTTTAGCACACACCATGCTGCAGTGTTGGTGGGGTATGGTGCCCATGCTGTGTGCCCATGGTTGGCGTTTGAGTCGTGCCGTCAGTGGCGCATGTCGAGCCGCACACAAGCACTCATCTCCACTGGCAAGGTGGGTTGGTGTGTGTGGGATGGGTGTGCATGGTGGTGGTTATCATGGACGATGGGCATCACGGGCACCAAGTTCTCTCATCATCCCATCCACACACAATCCTAGGTGCCTGACGTGTCCGTTGCAGATGCACAGAAAAACTACAAAAAGGCCATGGAAAAGGGCATCCTTAAGATCCTCTCCAAGATGGGCATCTCCCTGCTCTCCTGCTACCATGGTGCACAGATTTTCGAAATCTACGGCTTGGGCTCTGACGTTGTGGACACTGCATTCAAGGGCAGCGTGTCGCGTATTGGTGGTATGAGCATCGCCGACATCCAACGTGAAAATGAGACATTTTGGCTCAAGGGCTTTCCCGAAAAGGCAATGACCAAGTTGGAAGACTATGGCTACATCCAGAGCAAACCCAAGGGTGAATACCATGCCAACAACCAGCAGATGGCCAAGCTGCTGCACAAGGCAGTCGGGTTGGGTGGCAAGGGATCTGCCGGTGCCGATGCGTATGATGCCTACATGAACCACTTTGACAAGGCCCCCGTGCACGTGCTGCGTGATTGCCTCGAGTTGGTGTCTGACAAGGGCCCCATTGCCATTGAGGAGGTGGAGCCTGCTTCGTCCATCATGGAGCGATTCTGCACGGGTGGAATGTCATTGGGTGCCATCAGCCGAGAGACACACGAGACCATTGCCATTGCCATGAACCGCATCGGTGGCAAGAGCAACTCTGGTGAGGGTGGTGAGGATCCCATTCGCTGGGAGCTGTTGGATGATGTGGACGGGGAGGGTGCTTCTCCCAAGCTGCCCCACTTGCGAGGCCTGCGCAATGGTGATGTGGCCAGCAGCAAGATCAAGCAGGTGGCATCTGGGCGCTTTGGTGTGACACCCCACTTTTTGGTCAATGCAGACCAGCTGGAGATCAAGATTGCACAGGTACTACTTTACAGGCGGGGAATTTGTTTTGTTTGTGGTTGTACTCTAGCATTTTCAATGTGACCAACACCCCAACCAACACAAATCCCATTTCAACCCCCACCCCTCATCCCTCAGGGTGCCAAGCCAGGAGAGGGTGGGCAATTGCCAGGCAAAAAGGTCTCCCCCTACATCGCCAACCTGCGCCGCTCCAAGCCGGGTGTCCCCCTCATCTCCCCACCACCCCATCACGACATCTACTCGATCGAGGATCTGGCACAGCTGATCTACGACCTCCACCAGGTCAACCCCGCAAGTAAGGTCAGTGTCAAGCTCGTGGCACAGGCAGGCATTGGCACGGTGGCATCTGGTGTGGCCAAAGCCAATGCGGACATCATTCAGATCAGCGGCCATGATGGTGGCACTGGTGCATCCCCCATCTCCTCCATCAAGCACTGTGGTGGTCCCGTGGAGGCTGGTTTGGCCGAGGTGCACCAGACACTGACCGCCAACGAGTTGCGCGAGCGTGTGGTGCTGCGTGTGGATGGTGGCTTGCGCACGGGACGTGACGTGTTGGTGTCTGCTGCCCTGGGTGCTGACGAGTATGGCTTTGGTACAGTGGCTATGATTGCCACCGGGTGCATCATGGCACGCGTGTGCCACACCAACAACTGCCCTGTTGGTGTTGCGTCCCAACGTGAGGAGCTGCGTGCACGTTTCCCTGGTGCCCCTGAGGACTTGGTCAACTATTTCCATTTCGTGGCAGAGGAAGTGCGTGCAGGCTTGGCATCATTGGGGTTGAAATCCCTGGATGAGTTGGTGGGGCGTGCCGACCTGCTGCGACAGCGTGACGTGCAGCTGTCCAAGACCACTGGCTTGGATTTGAGCTTTTTGACACGATATGCTGGTGAGACTGGGGTGTCAACCACCCGCATGGCAGCAGTGGCACACACCAATGGGCCCGTGTTGGACGATGAGATCTTGGCAGATGCAGACATCCAGGCTGCCATTGCCAATGAGGGCACCGTGAGCAAGGAATACGCCATCGTCAATGTGGACCGTGCTGCACTGGGTCGTGTGGGTGGTGCTATTGCCAAAAAGTATGGTGACAATGGTTTTGCAGGCAGTGTGCAGCTGACGCTGCGGGGCTCTGGTGGTCAGTCGTTTGCATGCTTTGTGGTGGGTGGCATGCGCATCAAGCTGATAGGAGAGGCCAACGATTATGTGGGCAAGGGCATGGCTGGCGGTGAGGTGGTGATTGTGCCCCCTGAAGACATGAACAAGGTCAAGGCAGAAGATGCAAGCATTGTGGGCAACACCTGCTTGTATGGAGCCACAGGGGGGCGCCTGTTTGTGTGTGGCCGCGCAGGCGAGCGCTTTGCAGTGCGCAACAGCATGGCCGACACGGTGGTGGAGGGGACCGGTGACCACTGCTGCGAGTACATGACGGGTGGGTGTGTGGTGGTGTTGGGGACGGTGGGACGCAATGTGGCGGCGGGTATGACTGGTGGGTTGGGTTACTTTTACGATGAGGCTGGGGACTTTTGCGACAAGGTCAACACGGAGATTGTTGCGGTGCAGCGTGTGCAAACGGCTGCAGGCGAGCAACAGCTCAAGGTATTCAAACCCACTTGGTTGTGATGTGCGTTTTGACATATCCCAATAGATATTTTATTTAACATCATTCCCCAACATCACCACCCACCACACCAAAATAACAGGAATTAATCACTGCACATGTGGAGGCAACAGGCAGTGAAAAGGGCAAGGCCATCCTGGCAGACTGGTCAAATGCCCTGGGCAAGTTTTGGCAGCTGGTGCCACCCTCTGAGGCATCCACACCAGAGGCAAGCAAGGTGGCCGAGGAGGAGACCGCAGTGAGCAACACCACTGTGGTGTCTGGCGTGTCGTCTTCATGATGAGCATGGGGTTGTATGTGTCATTGTGTTTCGTTTCTGTCTGAGAGAGAGAAGACATGTGTGATTGGGCAAACTACACGCATGCTTATGTAACAACTTTTTATACATCCATCCAGTAGGGCGGTGCGTCCAAGGTGTATTGCAGCATCACGTTTTTGTTTCCAAAAGGCACAATCATTCTCCAGTCTGACAATGTCCCACCGTGGAAGTGGGTGTCCTCATGCAAGGGTGTAGTGATAAGTTTGAAGTTTGTAGTTTTTAGTTTTTAGTTTGTAGTTTTAGGGTTTTAGTTTTTTAGTTTTTAGGTTTTAGGTTTTTGGGTTTTAGGGTTTAGGGTTTAGGGTTTAGGGTTTAGGGTTTAGGGTTTAGGGTTTAGGGTTT
>VFQP010001314.1_pt1 | contig 34126 bp, 30 predicted proteins | sample 3512351 | NCBI WGS metagenome assembly VFQP01 (sample SAMN10412372, study PRJNA504923) | tailings metagenome | isolation source: Relicate 1 Philex TSF1 revegetated site | place: Philippines: Tuba, Benguet | collected 2017-08-29
GTCGATGCCGCGGGCCGGCACCTGCCCGACTACGCCGACCGTCCCGCCTTCATCGGCTGGGGACTCAAGGACTTCGTGTTCGACCGGCATTTCCTCGACGGTTTCCGCGCCGCGCTGCCGCAGGCCGAGGTGACGGCGTTCGAGGATGCCGGTCACTACGTGCTCGAGGACCGGCACGAGCGCCTGGTGCCGGAGATCCGCGACTTTCTCGACCGCACCACGATGGTGGTGCCGGCCGCCTGACTCAGACGGTCGCCGCGGGCGGCGTGATCCAGGCCTCGCCCGGCACGGTGCCGGCGGCCTCGACGTCGCGCCAGCGCCAGTCGTCGGCCTCGAGCACGTGCAGGCCATGGGCGAGCCGGGCCTTGTCGCACTGTGCGCTGCGCGCGCCGAACTCCAGCGAAGCCGGCACCGCCGCGCAGACCGACGGCCGCACCGGATGGATCGAACACCGCGAGTAGCGGCCGATGTCGGCATCGAGGGCGATGCAGCGCGGCTGCGGTTGCGACGTACCGCGCATGACCCGCTCGTGCGTGCGCAGCGGCTCGGTGAGTTCGATCGGCACGCGCCCGCCGACCTCGGGCTCGGCCTCGCTCCAATGGAAGCTGACGCGGAAGATCGCGCAACACGCACCGCAGGTCAGACAGGGATGCGACATGGACGCCGGCGGGCACGGGGACGGCGCGGAAGTGTGCCAGCGCGCGCGCCGCGCGCAAGTGCCGCCGGCCCGCCGCTTCAGGCGGCGGCGGACGGGCGCAGGATCGCGACGTAGCGGGCCTGCATCTCGGTGGCCACGCCGCCGTCGGGCAGCGGCACCTGCGCGCGCAAGGTGACCCGCGCCCGGCCGCGCTGGCGCAGCGTGCGCAGGAATGCCGGCCAGTCGCCTTCGGCCAGCGTGGCCTCGGCCTCGAGGTCGGCGCGCAGGGGCGCCTTGTAGCGGATGTCGGAGTCGGCGACGTAGACCTCGGCGTCGAGCCCGGCCGCCTCCACCTGCAACGTCGTCAGGCCCCAGGCCGCCAGCGTCATCAGCGACGTCAGGCTGCCGCCGAACGCGGTGCCCTTGTCGTTGACGTGGGTGGCCAACGGCGCCTGCAGGCGGAGCCGCTCGCCGTCGAACTCGGCGATGCGCACCTGCATCGCGACCACGGGTGGCATCGAACGGTAATGCGCCTCGAGGGCGTGCAGTGGATCGTGGCTCATGCGGGTCCTGGGGATGGGGTGATGCGGCTTGCGCCGTCTCCCGGCAGCCACCAAGCTGGGCGCATGCATGCCGCGCCGGCTTCCTCGCTTCTGGCGGGATACTACGTCATCTCGTTGCGACCGGCCGGAGCCCACGAGGGGCTGCGGCGCGCGGCGGCGCGTCTGGGCGCGCGCACCTTCGCGTTGTCGCCATGGCGGCTGGTGCGTCGCGACGACGACGTCACCCGTCGGGCGCTGCGCGCGGCGCTCGACGCCGACGTGGTGCTGTTCACCAGCCCGTCGGCCGTGCATGCGGCGGCAGCGCTGCAGCCGCTGCGCGAGACGCGGAACGACCAGGTCTGGCTGGCGGTCGGGGACACCACGGCGCGCGCGCTGCGTGGGTCCGGCCTGCGCCGGGTGCAGGCGCCGGCGCGGATGGACAGCGAAGGCCTGCTGGCCCTGCCCGCGCTGGCGGCGATCGGTGGGCGCACCGTGGGCCTGGTGACCGCGCCCGGGGGGCGCGGCGTGCTCGCGCCGGCACTGGCACGCAAGGGCGCCACGGTGCGGCGTGCCGATGTCTACGCCCGCCACCCGATAGGCCCGACGCCGGCGCGGCTGGCCGCGCTCCGTGCGCTGCCGACGCCGTGGCTGCTGCCGGTCAGCAGTGCCGAGGCGCTGTCGCTGACGCTGGCGCAGGTGCCGGACGACATCGCGGCGCGGCTGCGCGCGGCGCGCGCGATCGCCGCGAGCGAGCGCCTGGCGGCAAGGCTGCGCACGCTGGGGTTCGACGATGTCCGCCGCGCTGCCGATGCCCGCCCTGCCGCACTGCTGGCGGCCGCCGTCGATTCGGCTACTCGTTGCTGAATGGGCGAATCGGCCGCGACGGCACCGTCACGCGGGTGTCTGTCAGCGTAGGCGTCCTCACGGCCCCAGAACCCGGAATCACCGCCATGTCCCTGCTCCGCGCCCTGCTGGTCTGGATCGTCATCGCGCTCGTGGGCGCGCTCGCCGCGCAGTTCCTGCTGGCCCAGGATCCCGGCTACGTGCTGGTCCGGTACGGCGGCGTCGATCGCACCACCACCCTGGTCAATGCGATCGCGATGGCGCTGGGCGCGATGGTGCTGGTCTGGCTGGTGGTCACCCTGATCCTGCTGCCCTTCCGCAGCTGGGGACGGTACCGCGAAACACGCGCCCAGAGCCGTCTGGGCGAGGGCCTGGAAGCCCTGCATCTGGGGCATTACGCGAAGGCCGAAAAGCTGCTGCAGCAGTCGGCCGACGAAACGCCCTACTACGAGTCCGCGGCCCGCGTCGCGGCCGCGCAGGCCGCCATCGCGCGCGAAGACGCCGTGGCCGCCCGCGCCCATCTCGACCGCTTCAGCGACCGGCATCCGGCGACACGCGCCATCGCGCTGGCCGAGATCGCGCTGCTCGACGAACGTCCGATCGATGCCCTGGCCGCGCTCGAGGCGCCGACCGCGCAGCCGCTGCCACCGCGTGGCCTCGCGATGCGCGCCGACGCCTGGGCGATGACCGGCCACGCCGCCGAGGCCTACGGCCTGCTCGGGGCGCTGCGCCAGCAGCGCGCCCTGCCCGAATCGCAACTCGCGGCGCGCGAACTGCGTTGGGCCGCGGCGTCGCTGCGCGAGGCAGCCGACGGCAACGTCCTCGCCGAGCGCTGGGAGGCGCTTCCGAAGGCCCTGAAGACCGAAACCCCGGTGGTGCTGGCCTACGTCGACCGTGCCGTCGCCCTGGGCTGGCACGATGCGGCGCTGCGCGCGCTGGAAACCGCACTCGACGCACGGTGGGACGAACAGCTGGTGAGCCGCTATTCGGCGCTGGAGGTCGGCGATGCCGCGCACCGCCGAAGCCGTCTGGAGCGCTGGCTGAAGGCGCACCCGTCGAGCTCCGGCGCGATGCTGGGGCTGGCCCGCGTGCACCAGGCACATCACGAGTGGCCCCAGGCCCGGGAGCAGCTCCAGCGTGCGATCGACCAGGGCGCGGGCCGCGACGCCTGGGTGCAGCTGGGCGACGGATACGCCGCGGCCGGCGACGACCACCGGGCACAGCTCTGCTATGCGAACGCGCTGCGTGCTGCCCGTCATCAACCGGTCATTGCGCTGCCCGTGTCCCACACGGCCGGCCCGGATACGGTCGTCGACGTCCGCGACGACCGCGATCCTTCGTCCGTCCCGGCCGACGATCGCGCACTGCCGCCGCGCGTCTAGACTGCCCGGCGGGGGCGCCGCGCATCATCTGGCGGCGAAACGGATCGAACCGCCGCGCTGGTGCCGGGCGCGAACCGGCCTGCATGTTCGGCACGGTCGCGTCGCCGATGGCGCAGACCGAGCTCGCCCCGCCGCCTGGCGCCGGCCCGCGGGTCTATCCCGGCGACCGGCCTGTGCTCAGCGCAGACGCCGGTGAACGGCGACGGCGCCGTCGATGGCCTGATCCAGGGTCACGTCCGCCACCGCGCCGCGCGCGTTGCCGGCCAGCGTCACTGTGACCGGGCCGACGATGACCTGGGGACCGACGGGCCCCAGGATCGATGCGCCATCGAGCTGCCCGTCGGGAATCGCGATGAAGCCGCCAAGCGCGGCGACCCGCGGATCGGTGGCGTAGAGCCCGGCGCGGCGCATGTCGTCCTCGGTCAGCGGCTGGGTATCGACGATGATGATCGCGCCCAGGGCCCCGCCGTCGTCGGTCGAGCGCCACGCGCAGCTCATGCCGTGCGACTCGGGCGCGGTCTGGCGCGTGCCGGCCGGGTCCACGACCTCCAGGCCTGCAACGAGGGATCCCAGCGCCTCGCCGATCGCGGCGCACTCGGGCAGCGCATCGGGCGGCAACGGAGCCGCGACCCGCTGCGGGCCGGCGGCGGGCGCGGGCGCATCCGACCCGCAGGCCGCGAGCAACAGCACGGCGCAGGCCAGACCGGTCAGGCGGACTGCTGAAACAAGGCGGAGCTCGGACGACATGGGACTCACTCGTGGGCGGCGCGCAGCGCGCGGTGGATGTCGACGGCGGCGGTGACGGCATCGTCCACCGTCAGCCGTCGGCCGGGCACGTCGGACGCGAGGAACGGCAGTTGGTCGACACTGACGCTGACGCCGCCGGCCACCACGCGCGGTGCGAATGCCTCCACCTCGGCGGCCGGATCGTAGACGCCGTCAGCGGTCTGGACGAAGCCGCCGATCGCGGCCGCACGGGGCGCGTCATGGCGCAGGCGGCGCGGTGTGCGGAAAGATGCGACCTGGACCCGCACACGGATGTCCCCGCCGTCTCCGAGGGCGGCGCGCAGCGTGTCCGCGTCCGCGGCCCTGGGCCGTCCCCAGCGGCACGCCATGCCGTCGGCCACGCCGGGCTCGCCGACGGACATTGCAGTGAACGGGCCTTCATGGTCCTGCACCAGGGGGCCGATGCTCGCGCCGAGCGCATCGCAGGCCGGCCAAGCGCGCACGTCCACGTCCGCGCCGTCCGCGCAGGCGGCGGTGCCGAGGGCGCAGGCGCCGACGAGCAACAGGCGACGCATGCTCAGCGTTCGAGAATGGCGACCACGCCCATGCCGCCGGCGGTGCAGATCGACACCAGCGCGCGGCCACCGCCGCGTTCGGCCAGCTGCTTGGCCGCGGTCGCGACCACGCGCGCACCGGTCGCCGCGAACGGATGCCCGGTCGCCAGCGACGAGCCCAGCGGGTTGAGCTTCTCCGGATCGATCCGGCCCATCGGCGCATCGAGACCCAGCCGCGTGCGGCAATAGTCCTCGCTCTCCCAGGCGCGCAGCGTGCACAGCACCTGCGCGGCGAAGGCCTCGTGGATCTCGTAGATGTCGAAATCCTGCAGGGTCAGCCCGTTGCGCGCGAGCATCTCGGCCACCGCCACCGTCGGCGCCATCAGCAGGCCTTCGCCGTGGACGAAATCCACGGCCGCCACGTGTACGTCGCGGATGTGGCACAGCACCTCGTGTCCGTGCGCGGCCGCCCAGTCGTCGCTGGCCAGCAGGCAGGCTGACGCGCCGTCGGTCAGCGGCGTCGAGTTGGCGGCGGTCAGCGTGCCGCGGCCCGAGACCTTGTCGAATGCGGGCTTGAGCGTCGCGAGCTTCGCGATCGACGTGTCCGGACGCAGGATGTTGTCGCGCGCGACGCCGCGGAAACTCACCACCAGATCATCGAAGAAGCCACGCTCGTAGGCGGCGGCCAGCTTGTGGTGCGAGGCGACGGCCAGCTCGTCCTGCGAGTCGCGCGAGATGTTCCATTCCTTGGCCATGTCCTCGCAGTGCTCGCCCATCGACTTGCCGGTGCGCGGCTCGGCGACGCCCGGAAAATCCGGCTTGAGCTCGCGCAGGCGGAAGCCCCTGAAGGCCGCGATCCTGTCCTGGGTGGTCTTGGCGGCATTGGCCGCGAGCAGCCGCCGACGCAGGCCACGGCCGTAGACGATCGGCACGTCGGACGTGGTGTCCGAGCCGCCGCCGATGCCGGATTCGATCTGGCCGGCGGCGATCTTGTTGCCGATGGTGATGATCGAATCGAGCGACGTGCCGCAGGCGCGCTGCAGCGTGATGCCCGGCGTCAGCGCCGACAGGCCCGACGACAGCGCGGCTTCGCGGCCGAGGTTCCAGTCGCTGGAGTGCTTGATCACCGCGCCCATCGCCACTTCGCCGAGTTGCCGGCCGTGCAGGCCGAACTTCTCCACCAGCGCCCCGAGGGTCCGCACCGACATGCCGAGATTGCCGACGTCTGCATACGCGGTGTTCTGGCGGCAGAACGGAATGCGAACGCCACCGAGCACGGCGACGGGACGACCTTGCAGCATCGGGAATTCCTCGCGGGAAGAAAGCGTGAGACCGTCGCAGACCGGCGGCGGGCATAATGTGAACGAGTGTATCGCTGCCGGTGTGCACGGCCAATGACCGCAGATCCCGACATTTCCCAACACGATTCCATACCCCAGGTGCTCGGCGTGCTCGCACTCGAGCTCAGCGGGGAGGCGTCGCCGACGCGCGGCGCGCTGGATCCGCAGGCCGCGGGGGCACTCGCGACGCGGATCGGCCACGATCTCGGCGCGCTGGTGCCGGGTGCCCGCGAACTCGACCTGGTGTTCGCCGCCGCGCATTTCGATCCGGCGGAGCTGCTGCGTCCCGGCTGGCCGGTGCATCGCCGGCTTCACGAATTGCGCGCGCGTGCACCGCGGACGGACGACGGCGCGCGCGTGATCGCATTCGGCGCCGATGCCCGTGGCCAGGTGCCGCTGCCGTTCCAGGCCGACGCCCAGCTGGCGGGCGGCCGGTTGCGCGTATTGCCGTATCTGCTGACCGGGGCGCCGGAGACGACCGACGCCGTGTCCGCGCATATGGAAGCGAGCCTGCTCGATCTGGGCATGGCCCAGGCCGAGACCGCGCTGATGGCTCAGGAGGCGTTCGGTGCGCGGATCGAGCACGCGCGCTATCTCACGCTGCACGATCTGCTGGCGATGATGGCGCTGCAGTACTCGAACCAGGGCCTGGAGCCGCTGTGGGACGTGCTGGAAACGGCGCTGCTGGCCGCCTCCAGCGAAGCCTGGCTGGACGCGCCGCCCGAACCGCTGCTGCGCCACGTCGACGGCGAGGTGCGCATGGCCCTGCTCGCGCCGGCCGACTGGCGCACCCGCTACGCGCCGCAGGAGCAGGACGAAGGGCGGCTCGCGCGCGGGCTGGCGATGCACGAAGCGCGGCAGCGGCAGATCGCCGCCGTGCTGCAGGCCCACGGCATCGACGTGCAGTTCGTGCACGTGGCGCCGGGGCAGGATCCGGTCGACGCCTTGCGCTGAGGGCATCCGGCTCCGCACCGCGTGTGGCGCCAGCGGCCCGCGGCCGACAGCCGGGGGCCTGCGCTGGGGACCCTTCGGTGTGCCCTGCCGGCACCGCGTCCCGTGGACCGCCGCCGCCGCGGAAGACGGGCGGCGGCGGGATCGGCGCCGTCCCGCGAGCGCGGGACGACCGCCCGGACGTCAGCGCGCGGCGATCACGCCGCACGCCAGACGGTCGCCGGCGTTGCCGGTGGGCTGGGTGACGTAGTCGTCCGCGTCGGCGTGCACGATCACGGCCTTGCCGACGATGTCGGTGGCCGCGCCGTCGCCCACGGTGGCGCCCTCGAGCCAGCCCTGCACGGTGGCGTTGCCCTCGGCGTCGGCGGTGATGTTGTCACTGTCACCGGCGTGATGCGCGTCCTGGCCGACGCGGCCGTGCTCGGTGCCGGCCGGATTGAAATGACCGCCGGCGCTGGTGGCATCCGGCGCGCTGCAATCGCCGGTTTCGTGGACGTGGAAGCCGTGCGTGCTGTTGCCGGGCAGGCCGCTGATGGTGCCGGTGACCTCGATGCGGTCGCCGACGGCGGCAAAGCGCAGCTCGCCGCGCGTCTGGTTGCCTTCGGTGGGTTCGAGCATCGCGGAGGCGCCGGCAGCGGCGGCGGCCGGGGTCTCGGTCGCGGGCATCGACGTGGCGGTCTCGCCCGCGCGGTCGGCTTCGGCGGCGGCATTGTCGCCGCCGCTCGAACCGCCGCCGCAGGCGGCGAGCGCAGCGGCCAGAACGGCCGGAACCAGCAGGCGGGAAGGCATCGAAGTCATGGACTAGCTCCTGTGAGCAGGGAACGGAATCGACACGCGACGCGCGTCGACGGGAAATCAGGCGATCCGGATCACGCCGCAGGCCACGCGCGCCCCGATCGCGCCGGGTGTCGCCCCCAGCACCAGCAGCGCGCGGCCACCGATGTCGTTGCCGCCACCACCGCCGAGGACCGCCCCCGGCAGCAGGAGATCGACCGCGGCGACGCCGCGCGCGTCGGCGACGATGCGCCCGCGGTCGCCGGGGTCGGGCTCACGGGTGAGCACACCGCGCAGCGGGTCGAACTCGGCGCCCGCGCTGGTGGCATCGACCGCGCTGCAATCGCCGCGCGCATGCAGGCGCAGGTTGTGGGTGCCGTTGCGGACCAGGCCACCGATGTCGCCCCGCACGCGCACGCCACCGGTCTCGGCATGGAGCGTCAGCCGGCCGCTGACCAGGGTGCCCGATGCCGACGCCAGATTCGCGACCGCGCTGCGCGCCGTGCCGCTCGCGGCCGGCGGCAGCGGCGCGGCCTCGGCGGCGGGCGGGGCGGGCGCGGGGCGCGGGGCGCTGGCGCAAGCTGCAAGCGCGAGGAGGGCGAGGGCCGCACACGTCGAACGAAACCGGAGCAGAAACATGCGCCGTACCTTAGCGGCCGGTACCTCAGGCCGGGATGAAGACCGCTCAGCCACGGCGCCCCCGTGCGCCGAGTTTGCGCGTCAGGGTATTGCGGCCCACACCGAGCCGCGTGGCGGCTTCGGCCCGACGTCCGCCGGTGTGGCGCAGCGCGGTCTCCAGCAGCGCGCGGTCCAGACGCTCGCGCGCCTGCGCATGCAGGTCGGTCTCGCCGTCGCGCAGCCGGACGTCGGCCCAGGCACGCAGTGCGGACTCCCAGTCCTCACCGTCGTGATCGGACCGCGCCGAGGCCGCCGCGCGCCGCGGGAGCAGACCGTCGAGATCCTGGACCGAAATGCGGTCCGCGGGCGCGAGCGCCGCCAGCCGCCAGCACAGGTTCTGCAGTTCGCGCACGTTGCCGGGCCAGTCGTGTTCGAGCAGGCGCTGCACCGCGGCGCGGCCGAGCCGCTTGGGCGGCGCGTCGAGGCGCTGCGCGGCCGCCTGCAGGAAGCGCTCGGCGAGCCGTGGCACGTCGTCGCGCCGGTCGCGCAGCGGCGGCAGCCGCAAGCGCACCACGTCGAGCCGGTGCAGCAGGTCGGCGCGGAACCGCCCTTCGGCGACCCGGGCTTCGAGATCCTGATGGGTGGCGGCGATGACGCGCACGTCGACCCGGATCAGCTCACGCCCGCCGACACGGAAGAACTCGTCCTCGGCCAGCACGCGCAGCAGCCGGGTCTGCAGCGAGGCCGGCATGTCGCCGATCTCGTCGAGGAACAGCGTGCCGCCGTGGGCCTGCTCGAAACGCCCGACGTGACGGCGCGCGGCGCCGGTGAACGCGCCGGCTTCGTGGCCGAACAGTTCGCTCTCCAGCAGTTCGGCCGGGATGGCCGCGGTGTTGAGTGCGACGAACGGCCGCGCGGCCCGCGGCGATTCGCGGTGCAGCGCGCGGGCCACCAGCTCCTTGCCGGTGCCGGTCTCGCCGGTGACCAGCACCGAGACCGGTGCCTGGGCCAGACGGCCGATCGCGCGGAACAGCTCGCGCATCGCCGGCGTATCGCCCACCAGGGCATCGCCGGTGGCCTCGGACAGAGGCACGACATCGAGGCCCGCATCGGCGTCGCGGTCACCGAGCACGCGCCCGGCGAGGGCCACGGCGTCGTCGAGATCGAAGGGCTTGGACAGGAACTCGTGGGCGCCGCCGCGGAAGGCGCCGGCGGTGCTGGCGACGTCGGTATAGGCCGACATCACGACCACGGGCAGCTGCGGGTGGTCGCGCTTCAGCGCATCCAGCAGCTGCAGGCCGCTGTCGCCGGGCATGCGCACGTCGGTGAACAGCAGGTCGGGAGCACGCCGCGCGGCCAGCGCATCGTGCACGGCGTGCGCCCCGTCGAAACTGGCGACGTCGTAGCCGGCTTCGCTGAGCGCGGTGGCCAGCACGAAGCGGACCGATCGATCGTCGTCGACGACCCAGATGCGCGAAGGGGGCGTGGTCATGACGGCATGGACTCCTCGGGCCCGGGAACGGCGCGCGGCGCGTCGTCCGACGGGAAGGGCAATTGCAGGGTGAAGACGGTATGGCCGGGCCGCGAACGATAGACCAGCGCGCCGCGGTGCTCGCGCGCGACCTGCTGGGCCAGCGCCAAGCCGAGGCCGCTGCCGTCGGCGCGGCCCGAGACCAGGGGCAGGAAGATCTGCTCGACCATGTCCTCCGGCACGCCGCGGCCGTCGTCGACGACCTCCAGTCGCAGCGCCATCGCATGCACCGCATCGCCGATGCGCACGCCGATCGCCGCGCGCGTGCGCAGGGTGACGTTGGCGGCGCCGGCCTGGATCGCGTTGCGCACCAGGTTCCAGATGGTCTGGGTGAGGCGGTCGGCGTCGCCGTCGAGTTCGGGCAGGCTGGGGTCGTAGTCGCGGACCATGCGCACCGCCCAGCCGGCATCGGCCTCGGCCAGACGCAGCACCTGTTCGAGCACGCCGTGGATGTTCAACGGCCGGTGCGGTTGCGGCGCGGTCGGCGACAGCAGTTGATCGACCAGCGCCGACAAGCGCGCGACCTCGGCCTCGACCAGCCCGACCAGTTCGCGCGGCTCGCCGTCACCGACGCGTCGCGCCAGCAGCTGCGCCGCGCCCTTCAGCCCGGCCAGCGGATTGCGCAGCTCGTGGGCCAGCCCGCGCAGCGCCGCCGACAGCGCCAGCGGCATCGCCAGGGTGGGATCGGCGCCCGGAAACTCGTCGACCGGGTGCGCCTCGAGCAGCACGCCGCCATCGGCTTCGCGCGACAGCCAGGCATCGGCGAATCGCGGCTCGCCGCCGAGATAGGCGAGGGCGAGGCGACGCACGCGCAGCGGCCCGTCGCTGGGATCGCCGGCCTGACGCAGTGCCTCGCGCAACAGCTCGCCTTCGGCCTCCAGCGCTGCCAGCGGTTGGTCGATCAGCCGGCGCCGGCCCACGCCCAGCCAGCGCGCGAACGCGAGGTTGCAGTCGCGGATGCGGCCATCGGCCCCGGTCCAGGCCAGGGGCGTCGTCAGGGCGTCGAACGCCGGCACGGCGGCAGCTGTCGTCATTGCACCAATGTAGTGCAGCGCGGCGGATTCGGGGATGGGCGGATACGCTGTCACCCGGTCAAGACGACGGTGGCCACGGGCGGAGTCGACGACACGTGCTTCCTCGCTCGGGAGCATCGAGGCCGACAGCACCCTGGATCACGCGCCGCGGTACCGACCGGCGTGCGATCAAACAGCGTCGGACGGCCTCAACGCCGGAACCGCACGTAGGCGCGCTTGGCGAGATACAGGATGTGCCCGCCGATGCCGCTGTCCTGCGCCTTGCGCAGCGCGGTGTTCTCCGCATACAGCATGCGGATGTGCGCATCGCGCTGGGCGATGAGGTCCTGCAGTTCGGCGACGTCGCCGGCGTCGAGAACGCGGCCCTCGGTGAATCGCTCCGGCAGCTGGCGGTTGACGTAGTACGTGGTGTGGCGCTCGGCGATCTCCTCGACCGGGCGCTCCTTCGTATAGAAGTACAGCGCGATCGAACGCCGGCTCAGATCTTCCTGCCCGGGCGGCAGTCGGATCGTGTCGAAGCCGTGCCACGAGCGCTCGGAGGTTTCGAACAGGGCGCAGCGGTTGAACACCGGCACGATGCTGACATCCGGCCGGGGCGAGGCATGCGGGTCGCGGAACAGTTCGAAACAGCCGCCCCACGCCGCCTCCCACGCCGGGTTGAGATAGACGATGAGATTCAGGCGGCGGTGCCAGCGTTCGCTGGGGTGGAAGTTGAAATCCACATGCGGGTCGAGGCTCATGCCGTTCCGGTTCTCGTGCGTGCCGCCGCCGAGGTACCAGGGGTCGTAGAGCAGCCCGTCGATGCCGGTCAGGCGCGACAGCGTCTGCAGAAACGCCGGACTCTGGACCGCGTCGTCGAGTGCGCGGTAGGCCGCGCCCAGCCGGCGCACCTGATCGGACGTGGACTTGCCGCCAGGCTGGCCGTCGTCGCCGACGAAGTTGCCCTCTTCGAACCGGGGGAATTCCGCGAGCAGACGCTCGGCTACCCCGGGTGCGAAGAAGTCGTCGATGACCAGATGCGGAAACGGCGCGGCCCTGGTGAACTCGGCGCCGAGGCGGGCGGCCGATTCCAGAACGCGAGGATGGAGGAGTGACGCGCCGGGCGATCCATGCATGGGCAATACGACGGTTCAACGAGTGGCCGAGTGTAGCGCCCGTGATCGGGCATCGCATCGCAGGCCGCGCCGCGCGCACGGCGCGGGCCGCGGGGTGAAACTCCAATGCCGATGACGCGCGCCCCACGCACTGCGTTCCGCCGCACGCGTGTCGTGGGCAGCGCTAGTCGATGATGTCCTCGAGCGATTGCCGCAACGTCGTGTAGTCGCCCCAGGGATGGGCCTTGAGCCGTTTGAGCCGGGCCGGTGCGTTGCGCAGTGTCCACGCGTCGCCCGACTTCAATCTGCCCAGCTCGTCCCAGCGCAGCGGCATCGACACCGGCGCGCCGGCGCGCGCGCGCAGCGAGAACGAGGCGACCGCGGTCGCGCCGCGACCGTTGCGCAGGTAGTCGACGAAGATCTTCTGCTTGCGGAACTTCTTGGTGGCGGTGGCCACGTACTTCAGGGGATCGAGTTCGGTCATGCCCTGGGCGAAGGCGTGCGCGAACGGCTTGACCACGTCCCAGCCCGTGCCCGGATTCAGGGGCACCACGACGTGCAGACCCTTGCCGCCGGTCGTGCGCACGAAGGACTCCAGGCCGACCTGCTTCAACAGCGCGCGCACCTGACGCGCGGCCGCGACGACCTCCGGCCACGGCACGCCTTCACCCGGATCGAGATCGAACACGATCCGGTCCGCGTTGTCGGGGGCCTCGGCATGCGCGCCCCAGGGATGGAACTCCAGGGCGTTGAACTGCACCAGTTCCAGCACGGCTGCGGCATCGTTGGCGACCAGGTAGTCGCTGGCGCCCGCTTCGTCCTTCAGCCGCACCGTCTCGACCAGGCGCATGCCCGCGGTGTGGTGCTTCTGGAAGAAGCAGGCGCCTTTGATCCCGCTCGGGCAGCGGATGACCGACAGCGGACGCCCGACGATTTCGGGCAGCAGCCAGGGCATGGCGGCCGCGTAGTAGTCGGCGACGTCGCGTTTGGTCAGCGTGTCGCCGGGGAACAGCACCTTGTCCGGACTCGACAACGTGGGCAGGGCGCGATCGTCATCGGGCCGCTGCTTCGCGGACGTCTTCTTGCCGGCCGCGCGTCCGGCCGACGATGCCGGCGATTTCGACGCCCGGCGCTTGCCTGCATCCGGTCTGTCCATGCTCGCTCCGTCGCGGTCACTGTCGTCGAGGTCGTCCACCGATTTGTCCGGGCGCACGGCCTTCAGCGAGGGCTGACGCAACAGGCCGTGGCCACCGGTGCCGCGCGAGAACACTTCGACCACGAACCGCGGCGCGAACCAGCGGGCCGCCCGCAGATCGGTGTCGTTCGGCGGAACATGGACCGTGGGCTCGTTGCGGCCCGCGCGACCGATCTGCGCAGTGAGCGTGTCGAGCAGCGCGTCGCTGAAGCCCGAACCCACACGCCCGCAATAGCGCCACCCGTGTTCGGCATCGGGCTGTGCCAGGAGCAGGGCGCCGAAGCCGCTGCGGCTGCCCTTGGGCGGTGTGTAGCCGACGACCGCATATTCGTCGCTGGCCAGCTCCTTGGTCTTGCGCCAGTCGTCGCCGCGTCCCGGGCGGTAGCCGCGATCGGCGCGCTTGGAAATGATGCCCTCGAACCCGGAGTCCGCGGCGAGTTCGATCGCGGTGTCGGCGTTGCCCTCGATATGCGTGCTGAAGGCGAGATGCGCCGGCGGTGTTTCTCCGAGAATGCGCTGCAGCAGCGCCTTGCGCGCCAGCAGCGGCGCGGCGCTGATGTCGACGCCGTCGACGTGCAACAGATCGAACAGCACCAGCGCCAGCGCGCCCTGGCGCTCGCCCGACAACGTGCCCTGGAGAAGATTGAAATCCTCGCGGCGGCCGCGGCCGGCGATCAGTTCGCCGTCCAGCGCCGCCGATTTCAGGCCGAGTCTCGCGATGGCCTCGGTGATTTCCGGCACCTTGCCGGTCCACTCCAGCGCGTTGCGCGACCACAGCTGCACCGCGCCGCGCGACACCGTGGCCAGCAGCCGGTAGCCGTCCCACTTGAGCTCGTGCAGCCAGGCGTCACCGATGGGCGCGGACGTGCCGAGCTTGGCGAGTTGCGGCTCGAACGCCCCGGTCGGGGCCGGCGCACGCTGCGCGCCGGGAAGCGTGCGCGCCTCGGCGGCCCAGTCGTGGGCGCGCTGCGCCGGCGCCGTGACGTCGGTCTTCCGCCGTTTGCGTGTCTTGCCGGTCCCGGCGCGCTTGGCATCCTCGGCCGGGGGCGCCGGGACATCGGCGAGCAGATCGTCGGCTTCCAGCGTGCCGGCGTACGCGTCGCGATCCTTGAACAGCAGCCACTGCGGCTGCCGGGCGGGTTTGCCCGACCGCACCAGATGCCAGCGGCCCTTGAGCTTGCGGCCGAAGAGTTCGAAGCGCAGATGGCCCTTGGCGAGACCGGCCTCGGCATCGCCCTCCGCGGCCCAGACGCCGGTATCGAACTGCGCGACGTGGCCGCCGCCGTACTGGCCCTTGGGAATCTCGCCCTCGAACTCGGCGTAGTCGAGCGGATGGTCTTCGACCTCGACCGCCATGCGCTTGACGTCCGGATCGTAGCTGGGCCCTTTCGGCACGGCCCAGCTCTTGAGCGCGTCGCCGACCTGCAGGCGGAAGTCGTAATGCCGCCGGCTGGCGTGATGCAGCTGCACGACGAAGATCGCGCGCCGCCCACGCGGCGCGGGCTTGCCCGGCTCCGGCTCGCGGGTGGTGTCGAACCGGCGCTTGCGGCGGTACTCGGTGAGGGACATGGGTCAGGAGGCCTTGCGCAAGGTCTCGGGGGTCTTCCGGCGCGATGCCTTGGTCGCCTTCTTCGCGGCCTTCTTGGCTGGCGTCTTCTTCGCGGCCTTCTTCGTGGCCGTTTTCTTCGCCGTCCTGTTCGCCGCCTTCTTCGCCGGGCGCTTGGCGGCCGCCGGCGTCCGCGTGTTGTCCTGGAGGCTCTTCTGCAGCAGTGCGACGAAATCGACGACGTTGGTCGCCGCATCCTCGCGGTGCGCGGGCGTGTCGGGCACCTTGGCCTTGCCGCCCTTGGCCTTGATGCGGGTCTTGATGATCTCCGACAGGCGCTGACGGAACTCGTCGTGGTAGGCATCGGGCGTCCAGTCGGCCGACATCGACTCGATCAGCTGAGTCGCCATCTGGAATTCCTTGTCGGCGATGCGGTAGCTCGAGGTCGCGCCCGTGGGCAGGGCGTAGTCGGCCGGGTCCACCAGTTCCTGCGGATAGCGCAGCAGGATCAGCACCAGCGCGTCGTCCTCGGGCATCACCGCGCACAGATATTCCCGGGTCCGGATCACCACGCGTGCGATGCCGATCTTGCCGGTCTTCTTCAGCGTTTCGCGCAGCAGCACGTAGCCTTTCTCGGCCTTCTTGCCGGGCACCAGGATGTAGGGCTTCTCGTAGAACCGGGTGCCGATGCTGCCGGCATCGACGAAGGCCTCCACGTCCACCGATTCATGCGATTCGGGCGCGGCCGAGGCGATGTCCTCCTTCTCGATGACGACATAGCTGCCCTTGTCGTACTCGAAGGCCTTGACGATGTCCTTCCACGGCACCTCTTCGCCGGTCTCGGCATTGACGCGTTCGAAGCGGATCGGCTTCTTGTCGCGCGAGTCGAGCATGCGGAAGCTGATGTCGGTGCGACGCTCGCCCGACATCAGCGAGACCGGAATGTTCAGCAGACCGAACGACAGCGAGCCGGACCAGATGGGACGTGCCATGGTGACCTCCGTTGCGCGGCGATGGCAGGTGCTCGCGGCGCGATGCCCTGGTGTCGACCGGAGCCCGAGGCTTGCACCGCGCACGTCGTTCCCGCGTCAAGCGCGCGCCCGCACCGACGTTCACGTCTGCACGCGCCCCGGCGCGGGATGCTCGCGGCATGACCCAGGCACCCGACACCATGAACCCGACCCGCGATCCGACCGCTGCCGACACGCCCCCCGCCACCGCGCCCGAGGATGCCCGTGACCATCACGGCCACAAGGAACGGCACGAAGAAGCCGTGCACGACGAGGCGCTGGAAGAAACGTTTCCCGCGAGCGATCCCGTGTCGCCGTTCGTGCCCGCACGCCCGCGCGAGGACTGAGCCGCGTCCGCGCACACCGGGATCGACCACGCCGGTCCAGCGGCGCGCGTGCAGGTCGCCGGGAGGAGGAACGTCGACTGTCCATCCGGGCCGGCCCTAGCCCGGACCGCAGTGCTGCGCCCTATAATCGCCGGCTGTAATCGGTTACACCGGAGCGGTGATGCGCCTTGACGACCACCTCGAAGCGTTGCTCGCGCAGATGACGCTCGAGGAGAAGATCGGCCAGCTCGGCATCTTCGCCGACATGCTGCGTCCGTTCGCGGCCGACGTGAATCCCGAGATGAACGAGTTGAACGCCGGCGAGCTGCGCGAGCGCATCCGCGCCGGGCGCGTCGGCGCGGTGTTCAATGGCGTGGGGGCGCGGCAGGGTCGTGAATCGCAACGCATCGCGGTCGAGGAGAGCCGGCTCGGCATCCCGTTGCTGATGGGGGCCGATGTGATCCACGGCATGCGCACGGTGTTTCCGATTCCGCTGGGCGAAGCGGCGAGCTTCGAGCCTGCACTGGCCGAGCGCACCGCACGCGCCGCGGCGATTGAGGCGACCGCCTGCGGCCTGCACTGGACCTTCGCGCCGACGCTCGACATCGCCCGTGACCAGCGCTGGGGCCGGGTGGCGGAAGCCGCCGGCGAGGACGTGGTGCTGGGCAATGCGTTCGCGGCCGCGCGCGTGCGCGGCTTCCAGGGCCCCGATCTCACCGCGGACGATTCCATGCTGGCCACACCCAAGCACTTCGTCGGCTACGGCGCGGTCATGGGCGGGCTGGACTACAACAGCGTCGAGATCGCCGAAGGCACGCTGCGCGACGTGCACCTGCCGCCGTTCAAGGCCGCGCTCGATGCCGGCGCGCTGACGGTGATGAGTGCCTTCAACGACATCAACGGCGTACCCGCCTCCGCGCACGACGGGCTGTTGACCGATCTGCTGCGCGGCGAATGGGGCTTCAAGGGCTTCGTGGTGTCGGACTACACGGCCGATTTCGAACTCGTCGCGCACGGCTTCGCGGGCGACGACCGCGAGGCGACGAAGCTGTCGTTCACCGCCGGCGTCGACATGAGCATGCAGAGCGGTCTCTACGCCGCGCACCTGCCCGACCTCGTCGCCAGCGGCGAGGTGCCGATGGACGTGATCGACCAGGGCGTGCGCCGCGTGTTCGCGGTCAAGCAGGCGATCGGCCTGTTCGACAACCCCTACCGCTCGCTCGATCCGGAGGCCGAAGCCGCGCTCGATCCCGAGGCGCTGCACGGCGAACTCGCGCGCGATGCGGCGCGCCGCTCGATCGTGCTGCTGAAGAACGACGGCGAACTGCTGCCGCTGAAGAAATCCGGCCAGAAGATCGCACTGATCGGTCCGTACGCGCGCGATCGCGACAACATCGAAGGCTGCTGGACGCTTTTCGGAGACAAGCGTCTGCACGTCAACGTCGAGGACGGCCTGCGCGCCGCGCTCGAGGATGGCGAAGCGCTGACCGTCGTCGACGGCAGCGGCATGGAAGACGCGATCGACGGCGGCCTCGAGGCCGCGGTCGAAGCCGCGCGCAATGCGGATGTCGTGCTGCTGGCGATCGGCGAGCCGCAGGGCTTCAGTGGCGAGGCGCAGTCGCGCACGCAGATCGTGGTGCCCGCCGCGCAGCAGGCGCTGGCCGAGGCCGTCGCCGCGACCGGCACGCCGGTCGTCGTGCTGCTGCGTCACGGCCGCGCGCTCGCGCTGCAGGGCGCGGTGCGCGATGCGCAGGCCATCCTCGCGACGTGGTTCCTCGGCACCGCCACCGGCCCGGCGATCGCCGACGTGCTGTTCGGCGACTACAACCCGTCGGCGCGCCTGCCGGTGAGCTTTCCACGCGATTCGGGCCAGCAGCCGCTGTACTACAACCGCCAGCGCACCGGCCGCCCCGAACTGCCGGACATGAGCGAGTTCAAGAGCCGCTGGCGCGAGATGCCGCACAGTCCGTTGTATCCGTTCGGCCACGGGCTGTCGTACACGCGCTTCGTCTACGGCGATCTCGAACTTTCGAGCGAGACGCTCGACTGGGACGGCACGCTGACGGTGAGCGCGACACTGCGCAACGACGGGACACGCTTCGGCGAGGAGGTCGTGCAGCTCTACATCCACGACCGCGTCGCCAGCCGCGTGCGCCCGATCCGCGAGCTCAAGGCGTTCCGCAAGGTCGCGCTGGCGCCCGGCGAGCACACCACGGTGTCGTTCACCCTGCGCCGCGAACAGCTGGCCTTCACCACGCGCAGCGGCGTCTTCGCCGCCGAGCCCGGGCTGCTCGACGTGTGGATCGCCGCGCATGCCGAAGCCGGTCAGGCGCGGCAGTTCACGTTGCAGGGCCCCTGACGGGCGATCGGCGCGCCTGTGCATCACCACAGGCGTTGCATGCCGGCTCGGCGCCGGTCAGCCGGGCATCTGCGCCCAGACGATGAGCGTGCGCTCGAACGTACGCGGGTGTGCGTCTTCGAACCGGTCCCACGCGGCGAAATCGTCGAGGCGGGCCCCCGGCATCCTGCGGGTGAAGGCCTGCTGCACCGTTTGCGGCACCTCGAGGCCGAGCGGTCGCACGCCGTGGCGCGCGAGCAACGCAGGGATCTCGACCGGGTCGCAGGGTGTGGCCTCCGCCGCGGGCAACAGCAGATCACGGCATTCGCTGGTGGCATAGAACCCGTCGAAGCGCACGGGCTCGCGTCGCGGATCGTCGTCGGGCAGCGCGAGAACGGCCTCGCGCAGCGCGCGGATCGCGTCCGGTGTCGGCGTCGCGCCGAGGGTCCGGACCCAGTCGCGGCACGGCTGGATGCTGCGACGGCCGCGCCGGGTGTCGAATGCGAGCCGCAGCAGACCACGCGGCGCCAGGCAGGCCACCAGCGCCGCGACGGCTGCGTCGGATGTTCCCTGCTGCTGGAGGAACAGGCGCGAGGCGTCGATGAAATCGAAACGCCGTCCCGACGCGTGCAGCTGCGCGGGACCGGCCTGCGCGAACGCGATGCCGGCCGCGGCGTGACGCCGGGCCAGTTTCGTCGCGTAGCCCAGGCAGGCCCGGCTCTCGTCGACGGCGAGCAGATGCAGGCCGTCGATGCGCAGCGCCATCTCGATCGCGTGCTGGCCGGTGCCGCACGCGGCGTGCAGCGTGCGGACGCCGTCCGGCGCCGGCGCAAGCTCGATCACCGGTGCGCCGGCGATGACCTGACGCGCGAAGTGCGGCAGCGGGATACGGGCGGACTGCGCCGGCACGGCCGTCCAGCGTGGCAGCGGCTCGCGGGCGTCGTCGTCCGGCGCCGTGCCCGACGCGGTGTGCTCGCCGCCGGTGAGCGACGGCACCTCGACCGATGCCGCCCGCGCCTGCTGGCGCAGGGCGAGCTGTTGCGTCACCAGCCGGGTGATCGCGTCGGGCCAGGCCGAACTGCGCAGCCCGACATCGTCGGAAAGGACGCGGTCGACCGGCGCGTACATCGCGAACGCGAGCACCTCGAACGGTGATTCATGCCCGCTCTGGAGCCGGGCGGCCAGGGTGTGGACCTGCTCGGTCTCCGCCTCCGTCTGTGCCCAGCAGTACTCGTTGCGCCAGCACTGCGTGGCGATCGCGACCGCGAGGCGCACGACCGGTTCCAGCGCCGCGACGCTGTCGACCGCCGTCAGCTGCGCCAGCAGCCGGCGCCGGGTGTCGGTGAGCAGGCGTTCGAGCGCCGGCGCGGTGATCCGCGCATGCACCAGCACCCGCATCAGCAGCGGCATGTCCGCCAGCACCTCCGGCGTGGCCGCGGGCGCATCGGCGCGCGGCAGATCCAGCGCCACCTTCGCCATCGCCAGCGGGGCGAGCGATTGCGGCGGCAACAGCGGCGTGCCGAGCCCTTCGATGAGGAGGCGGACGACCCGCGGATCGTGCAGCGCCCAGGCCATCGTGTGCCCGTGCTCCACCAGCACGATGAGCGCCGCCTGGGCGACGAGCAGCGAGCCCGGGCGGCCCGCCAGACAGTCGAGGTAGGCGCGCAGCGCGTCATCGGGACGCCCCAGTGCCCGCAGGGCCTGGGCACGGTGGATGCTCGCCGAAATGTCGCCCGGCGCCAGACGCAGCGCCGTGTCGAAGCAGTCGAGCGCACGCCGTGGCTCGTCGTTGTCGAGCCACGCATTGCCCAGCCGGTCGTGTGCGCCGGCGTCGTCCGGGTGCGCGGCCACGGCCTGCTCCAGCTGCAGCCAGCGCTGCCGTGTGGTGCCGCCCGCATGCCGGCAGGCGTCGAGATGCGCGCGACAGTCCGTATTGCCCGGCTCGATGACCAGCACCCGCCTGCACAGCGCCGCGGCCTCGTCGAATTTCGACTGCGCGATGAGCACCGCGCTGAGATTGACCAGCACCGACACGCGGTCCGGCATCAGCGCCAGCGCCTCGCGATAGCGGGCTTCCGCTGCGGCGAAGCGGTGCCGTTCGTGATGCGCCAGGCCGTCGAAGAACAGCGCGCGCGCCTGGTCCATCGCGGTCATCGGGCGCGCACCGGCTCGCGCGGCGCGATCGTCCAGCCGCGCTGCAGCGCGTGGAGGATGCGCCGGTCCTCGTCGTCGAGCGCGCCGCCGTCGTCCCGGGCCCGGAAGCGCAGACGGAACGCGCGCGTGGTCGCGTCCATGTCGTCGACCGGATAGCCGATCGCGCGCAGCGCCTGCATCGCGTCGAACCCGGCCGGCGCGGGCGGCGTGCCGTCCTGCGGCCAGAGGCCGTAGCCGTGCTCGGCGAGCCGGCGCCACGGAAAGTGCACGCCGGGATCGATCTTCCGGCCGGGCGCCATGTCGGCGTGGCCGATGAAGTTCGCGGCCGGTATCCGCCAGCGTGTCTTCAGATCCTCGAGCAGGACCAGCAGGCTCCCGATCAGCGGCTCCGGGAACGGCATGCGTCCGTCGTTGTCGAGTTCGATCCCGATCGACGCCGAATTGACGTCCGAGATCGCACCCCAGCTGCCGGCACCGGCATGCCAGGCGCGGTCGTGGTCGGACACGAGCTGATAGCGCGTGCCGTCCTGGCCGATGAGGTAGTGCGCGCTGACACGGCCGCCACTGTTGGCGGTGCGCAGCGTGTCGAGGCTGCGCTGCACCGACTCCTGCTCGGTGTAGTGCAGCACCACCAGCACCGGGCGACGCGCGTCATGGTTCGGCGACGGCACCCACGTGGCCAGCGGATTCCGCGGCGCCTGGTGATGAACGCAGGCGGACAGCAGCAGGGCCGCGAGTATCGGTAAGAGGGGTCGGAACATCGCGCGATTGCACACGGGCCGCGACGCCGGCGCAAGTCGTTGGCAACCTGCGCACTGCAGACGGGCGGCGAAGACGCGCCGCCGCCCGCGCAGTGCCTGCCTCAGGCCCTCATTTCTCGTAGGCCGACTCGCCGTGCGACACGATGTCGAGCCCGTCACGCTCTTCGTCCTCGGTCACGCGCAGGCCGGTCACGGCCTTGACGATCAGCATCACCACCGCGGTCACTACGGCGCACCAGACGATGGTGAACACCACGCTGATCAGCTGCACCCAGACCTGGGATCCGATCGCGAGGTCGGCTTCGGTACCGCCGAGCGACTGCGCACTGAAGACGCCGGTCAGCAGGGCGCCGACGATGCCGCCGATGCCGTGCACACCGAACACGTCCAGGCTGTCGTCGGCGCGCAGCAGGCGCTTGAGGCCGGTCACCCCCCAGACGCACAGCGCGCCGGCCACCAGACCGATCGCCAGCGCGCCCATCGGGCCCACCGTGCCGGCCGCCGGCGTGATGCCGACCAGCCCGGCGATCGCGCCGGACGCGGCGCCGAGTGCCGAAGGATGTCCCTTGGTGAATGCCTCGACGATCGCCCAGGCCAGCACGCCGGCCGCGGTGGCGACCATGGTGTTGATCATCGCCAGCGACGCACTGGCATCGGCGGCCAGCGCCGAGCCGGCGTTGAAGCCGAACCAGCCCACCCACAGCAGCGACGCGCCGACGAACGTGAAGGGCACGCTGTGCGGCTTGATCGCTTCGCGCCCGTAGCCGAGGCGCTTGCCGATGAAATACGCGCCCACCAGGCCGGCCACACCGGCGTTGATGTGCACCACGGTGCCGCCGGCGAAATCGATCACGCCGCGATGCGCGAGAAAGCCGCCGTCGCCGCTCCACACCATGTGCACCATCGGCAGATACGCGAAGGTCACCCACAGCAGCGAGAACAGCAGCACGGCCGAGAACTTGATGCGCTCGGCGAACGAGCCGACGATCAGGGCGGTGGTGATGCCGGCGAACGTGGCCTGGAAGATCACGAACAGGAATTCCGGCAGGCCGTCGGCATCGGTGTCGGCAGTGATGCCGCGCAGGAAGGCCTTTTCGGTGAACGAGCCGAAGAACGCATTGCCTTCGGTGAAGGCCGCGCTGTAGCCGTAGGCCACCCACAGCACGATCACCATCGAATACACCACCAGCACCTGCATCAGCACCGACAGCACGTTCTTGGCGCGCACCATGCCGCCGTAGAACAGCGCCAAGCCCGGCACCACCATCAGCAGCACCAGCAGGGTGGAGGTCAGCATCCACGCGACGTTGCCGCTGTCGAATGCGGGCGCCTCGGTCGCCACGTCGGCCTCGACCAGCGCATCGCCGGTCGCGGCCACGGGCACGGCCGGCGTCGCGGTCGGAGGATCCTGGGCCAGGGCATGGCCGCTCAGGGCGAGCAGGGCGAAGACACACAGCAGCGACAGGCACACCGTCTGCATCCGGGTCGCCCACCCGCGGGTCGTGTTCGTGATCATGGGAATCTCCGTGGGGTTAGAGCGCGTCGGCGCCGATTTCGCCGGTGCGGATGCGCAGGACCTGCTCCAGCGCGACGACGAAGACCTTGCCGTCGCCGACCTTGCCGGTGCCGGCCGCGCGCGTGATCGCATCGAGTGCGGCCTCGAACGTGTCGTCGCTGACCGCGCATTCGATCTTGATCTTGGGCAGGAAATCGACGACGTATTCCGCACCGCGGTACAGCTCGGTGTGGCCCTTCTGGCGACCGAAGCCCTTGACTTCGGTGACCGTCAGTCCGGACACGCCGGCTGCGCCGAGTGCTTCGCGCACCTCGTCGAGCTTGAACGGCCGGATGATCGCGATGATCAGTTTCATGCAGCTCTCCTGTGGTGGATCACGCGGTCAGAACGACTTGGTGATCGCGAAGGTGATGGTCTCGTCGGGGCCGATCAGGTCGTTGTCGTTGAACGCGAGGGCCAGATCGACGCCGTTGTCGAACGCCTTGCTCACCCCCGCCGACCAGAACGCATACGTCGCGGTGCCGGCGGTTCCGGCCACCCACTGCTTGCCCACGGCCCCGTTGAAGCTCCAGCCGGGCGCGAACTCCCAGCCCACGGTGACGTCCAGATTGCTGCTGCCGTCGGAGTCCGGGATGCCGAACAGATCGGTGACCGCGTAGGAGTACTTCGCGCCGAGGACGCGCCAGCTCAGGCCTGCGTAGAGCTCGGTGGTGTCGGCCTTGTTGAAGCCGGCCGGATAGCGGCCCGGATACCAGTAGTGCACGGCGCCGACGTCCCAGCCGACACCGCTGTCGCCGAAGTCGCCGCGGACGCCGAGATAGCCGTCGAGTTCGACCTGGCTGGAGACGTCGGGGTCGGAATCCGACAGCCAGCTGATGCTGCTGCCCCAGGCGCCGGCGTAAAAGCCGCTGTCGTGCGCCCACTCGATGCCGCCCTGCAGGGCCGGCTTCTCGTTGGTCTGGGTGATGCCGCGGAACAGATAGTCGCTGGTCAGCGTGAGCGTGCCGGATGTTTCGGCGTGTACGGCGGACGCGGACAGCAGGCCGAGCGCGAGCAGGCCCGATGCGATGGTGAGACGTGACGACATGACAGGCTCCTCGTATGAAAGGAAAGCCCTCCCCGGTCATTGCGTACGACATGGCGCTCCGCGCCGGACGGTCCCCCTGACCGTCGTGCGGCCGGCACTCTGGGGTGCCTGTGGCCGCGCCTTCCGTGCACACGGTGCTGCGTGCTGCGGGTGCCGTCGGCGACGCAACCGACCGTGGGGGAGGGAGGCGTCGCCGCGGCGATGACACGGAACGGCACCGGGATCACCGGTGCCGTCGATCGATCAGATCGCGTAGTACATCTGGTACTCGAGCGGATGCGTGGCGCCGCGGAACGCGGTGACTTCCTTCATCTTCAACGCGATGTAGGCGTCGATGAAGTCGTCGGTGAACACGCCGCCGGCCTTGAGGAACTCGCGGTCCTTGTCGAGCGCGTCGAGCGCCTGGTCGAGCGAATGGCACACGGTCGGGAAGTTCTTCTCCTCCTCGGGCGGCAGGTCGTAGAGATCCTTGTCGCTCGGGCCACCCGGATCGATCTGGTTCTTGATGCCGTCCAGACCCGCCATCATCAGCGCGGCGAAGGTCAGATAGCCCGACTGCATCGGATCGGGGAAACGCATCTCGATGCGGCGCGCCTTCGGGTTGGCGACATACGGGATGCGGCACGAGGCCGAGCGGTTCGACGCCGAGTAGGCCAGCATCACCGGCGCTTCGAAGCCGGGCACCAGGCGCTTGTAGGAATTGGTCGAGGCGTTGGAGAACGCGTTGATCGCGCGCGCGTGCTTGAACACGCCGCCGATGTACCACAGCGCGGTCTGCGACAGGCCGCCGTAGCCGTCACCGGTGAACAGGTTGGTGCCGCCCTTGGCCAGCGACTGGTGCACGTGCATGCCGCTGCCGTTGTCGCCGACGATCGGCTTGGGCATGAAGGTCGCGGTCTTGCCGTTGCGGAAGGCGACGTTCTTGACGATGTACTTCAGCGTCTGCAGTTCGTCGGACTTGGCGACCAGCGAGTTGAAGCGGGTGCCGATCTCGCACTGGCCCGCGTTCGCCACCTCGTGGTGGTGCACCTCGACCTCGATGCCGACCTGGGCCAGCGTCTTGCACATCTCGGCGCGGATGTCGTGCAGCGAATCGAGCGGCGCGACCGGGAAATACCCACCCTTGATGCCGGGACGGTAGCCGCTGTTGCCGCCCTCGTATTCCTTGGCCGAGTTCCAATGCGCCTCTTCCGAATCGATGTGGAAGAAGGTGTGGCCCATCTCGTTGCCGTAGCGCACCGAGTCGAAGATGAAGAATTCGGGTTCCGGCCCGAAGAACGCCTGGTCGGCGATGCCGCTGGACTTGAGGAAGGCCTCGGCCTTCTTCGCGATGCCGCGCGGATCGCGCTCGTAGGACTGCATCGTAGTCGGATCGAGGATGTCGCAGGTGATCACCAGCGTCGGATCGGCGGTAAACGGATCGACCGGCAGCAGGACCATGTCCGAGTTGTGGATGCCCTTCCAGCCGCTGATCGACGAGCCGTCGAACATCTTGCCGTCCTCGAACAGGCCCGGTTCGACGATCGACTGCGGGAACGTGACGTGATGCTGCACGCCGCGCATGTCGGTGAAACGCAGATCGATGAACTCGATCTTGTGGTCCTTGATCAGCTTGTCGAGATTGTCGGTGGACATCGGGGAACCATCACCTTGCGTTGAAGTGTGACCTTGGTTACGCAACGGCCGTGCCAACCTGCGACCCCTTCTGAATCAGTGACTTGCGATGGTGCGCGTGCGCCCGGGTCCCAGATTTCGCACCACATTGGTTCATGGCAGCGAAGACGCACCAGGGAGGTGCGGGTCACGCAGGCAGCGGCAGCCCGCGCCAGGCCTTGACCGTGCGCAGCACGAAACTGGAATTCACGTCGTCGACCGCGGGCTGGTTGAGCAGCCGGTCGAGCAGGAAGCCGGAGAAGTGTTCCAGGTCGCGCACGGCGATCTGCAGCAGGTAATCCATGTCGCCGGTCAGCGCATGGCAGGCGATCACCTCGTCCCAGCCGTTGACCAGGTCGGCGAAGCCCGCCACCGCCGCGCTGTCGTGGTGCTTGAGCTGCACGCGCACGAAGGCCTGCAGGCCCAACCCGAGTCGCTCGGCGCTGACGTCGGCGCGGTAGCCGGCGATCACGCCGTCGCGCTCCAGCCGCTGCACGCGGCGCAGACACGCGGACGGTGAGAGGTGAACGCGCTCGGCGAGATCGGTGTTGGTCAGCCGGCCGTTGCGCTGGAGCTCGGCCAGCAACAACAGGTCGGTGCGGTCCAGCGAGGCGGCAGACATGGATATTGTCCTGAATCGGCATTGTGCGCACGATTATTGCGCGTTTCGCGGCGTGGCGCGCAATGACGCAAGCCTGTTGCAGGCGATCGGCGGTATCGTCGGTGGACACGCCACGCCCATGGAGTCGCCATGTCCGCCCAGCCGTCGAACGCCCCGCGCCGCGTCGAGAACCTGCATACCGAGAAGGGCAAGGTGCCGGTCTACGCCACCGGCATCGTCGAGCAGCCCTGGGACACCTACAGCGTCGACGACCATGCGACCTGGGCCACGCTGTACGCACGCCAGCGCGAGCTGCTGGTCGGCCGCGCCTGCGACGAGTTCCTGCAGGCCCAGGACGCGATGGGCATGACCCCCGATGCGATTCCGAAATTCTCCGAGCTCAACGAAGTCCTCGAGGCCGCGACCGGCTGGACGCTGATGGGTGTCGAGGGCCTGCTGCCGGAACTCGACTTCTTCGACCACCTCGCCAATCGCCGCTTTCCGGTGACCTGGTGGATCCGGCGGCCGGACCAGATCGACTACATCGAAGAACCCGACCTGTTCCACGACCTGTTCGGCCACGTGCCGCTGCTGATGAATCCGGTCTTCGCCGATTACATGGAGGCCTATGGCAAGGGCGGCGTCAAAGCCCACGGCATCGGTCCGGACGCGCTGCAGAACCTGACGCGGCTGTACTGGTACACGGTGGAGTTCGGCCTGATCCGGCAGGCCGGCGGCCTGCGCATCTTCGGCGCCGGCATCGTGTCGTCGAAGGGCGAGTCGATCTACTCGCTGGAGTCCGACGCCCCCAACCGCATCGGCTTCGATCTCGAGCGCATCATGCGCACGCGCTACCGCATCGACACCTACCAGAAAACCTATTTCGTCATCGACAGCTTCGAGCAGCTGATGGACGCGACCCGGCCGGACTTCACCCCGATCTACGCACGCCTGGCGACGCAGGACACGGTGGGCGCCGGCACGGTGCGTGATGAGGACCGCGTCTTCCATCGCGGCACGGGCGAGGGCTGGACGGCGGGTGGGGATGTCTGAAGGTGGGGATTGGGGATTGGTGATTCGGGATTCGGGACACCGCACAGCGCGCGGCGCGTTTCATGGGTCGACAAGGTGCCCAAGGGGCCCGAGCAGGCGGGACGTGGCTCGGGATCCCTGCCGCCGGGCGCGATTCCACCGATCACGGACTCGGCGCGTCAGGCGCGCCTCACCGGTCCCAGGTCCACTGCGCGCCGACCAGTAGTCCGCGCCCCGGGCCCGGCTCGAAGAACCGGCCGTTGCCTTCGTTGACGATCACCGAGCCGATGTAGGCGTGGTCGAGCAGGTTGTCGACGCGGACGAAGGTGCGCAGGTCGCCGGCCGCGAAGCGCCAGTGGCGTGCGCCTTCGAGATGCAGCAGGGCGTAGCCCGCCGCGCGCGCAGTCGCCAGATCGTCGACGACCACGTCGCCGACGCCCACCCCCTCGATCGCCGCGCTCCACGGCCCGTCGCGCCAGTCGAGCCGCGCGAACAGCTGCCGCGCCGGCACGCCCGGGATGCGTGCGCCCGCCGCCACCGGCGTGGCCGGCACCGTGCAGCCGGCGCCGGTGCAGACCCGATAGTCGTCGCGGAAGGTGGCATCGAGCCAGGTCGCGGCGACGCTGAGATCGAGCGCGTCCCCCAGCGGCTGGCGCAGTGACAGCTCCGTGCCCTGGCGCCGCGCACGACCGATGTTCTGGAAGCTGCTGCGGCCGCCGACGTTGCGCGCGACCGCGAGTTCGTCGTCGGTGTCGGCGCGGAACAGCGCCACGTTGAGCGACGCGCCCGAACGCGCCTGCCACTTGGCGCCGACTTCGAGGTTGTCGCTCACCGCCGGCGCCAGGTCGAACGCGAGCCCGGCGCCGCCGTCGGCGCGATAGCCGAGCTCGTTGAAGGTCGGCGTCTCGAAACCACGCCCGGCCGAGGCGTATACGCGCAGATCCTCGTGCGGCGCGAACGTGACGCCCGCCACCGGCGAGGTCTGGCGGAACGCGATGCGGCCGCTGTCGTCGGGATTGGTCGCGGTGACGTAGGCATCGCGCGAGACGAACTCGACCTCGCTGTGACGCACGCCGGCCAGCAGCGACCAGCGCGGCGCGAACGTCCAGTAGACCTGCGCGAACTGGTCGATGTTCTCGACCGTATTGCGCTCGTCGCGGCGCAGGCGGCCGCGCACACCGAGCGTGTCGCCGACGAAGTTCTCGAACCCCTGCCGGTGCTGGCGCTGGCGATCGGCATTCGCGCCGACGGTCGCCTCGAGCGGACGCCCGGCCAGCGCGCCTTCCCAGGTCCAGCGCAGGTCCAGCCCGCCGTAGCGGTTGTCGAGATCGATCACCCCGCCGGAATTGAGCGGATTGGCCTGCGCCGCGGCTGGGATCGGCAGGACCTGCGCGACCGCACGTTCGCCGCCGTAGGCCATCGCGCGCAGCGTGTGCGCCGCGCCGAGGCCGTGTTCGTAGACCGCGCCGGCCTGGGTCTGGCGCACGGTCTTGCGCGTATTGAACTGGCGCGCGACCGCGGCGACCTGGCGCGGGGTCTCACGCACCTGCGCGGCGGTGAGGCCCAGCGGATCCAGCGCGTCGATGTCGACGTGGTTGGCCACCAGGTCCAGCCGACGGCGGTCGCCGAGATCGAAGCGCAGCTTCGCGTTCGCCGAATCGCGGCGCGCGGCGCTGTGGTCTCGCCAGCCGTCGGTGTCGAACCGCGACAGCGCAAGGTTGTACCCGGCCGCCTGCGTGCCGCCGCGCAGCTGCGTCGACAGGCTGGTGGTGCGGTCGCGGCCCTCGCTGACCTTGAAGCGCCAGTCGTCGCCCGGCGCGCCGTCGGCGCTCCAGATCTGCACCACGCCGCCGGACGAGTTGCCGTACAGCGCCGAGAACGGGCCGCGCATGATCTCGATGCGGTCGCCGCCGACGAGGCTGAAATGCGACAGCTGGCCCTGGCCGTCCGGCATCGAGGCCGGAATGCCGTCGGCGAACAGGCGCACGCCGCGTACGCCGAAGGTGGAGCGGGCACCGAAGCCGCGGATCGACAGCTGCGTGTCCTGCGCGTGGTTCTGGCGGTCGCGCGCGAGCAGGCCGGGCACGCCCGCCAGCGGTTCGGACGCGACGGTGCCGGCGCGATGGCTGGCGGCGTCGTCGAGCCGGATCGCATCGACCGAGGCCGGCGTGTCGAAATCGCTGACGCCGCGCAGGCGCGTGGCATCGACGCGCACACGCTCGAGTGTCCGCGGCGCCGTCGCGAGGTCCGCGTCGTCCGCAGCGGCTTGCGCCCAGACCGGCGCGCCGGCGGCCGCGATCGCCATCGCCAGCACGGTGCGGGAGGCCACGCGGCTCATTCGATCACCAGCTTGCCGCGCATCACGTTCCAGTGGCCCGGAAACGAGCAGAAGTAGGTGTAGTCGCCGCCGCGCTGCAGGCCGCGCACGGGAAAGGTGATCGTGGTCGATTCGCCGCCGCCGATCACCTTCGTATGGGCGATGACGCGCGCATCGTCCTTCGGCAGATAGCTGTCGGCCAGACGTGCACGGCCGCCGGCAATCGCGACCTGGCGGTAGTCGGCCGTGCGCGTGAGCACCCAGTTGTGGCCCATGGCCGTGGCCGGTACGCGGCCGCTGTGGCGCAGGGTCAGCCGCACCTGGGTGCAGTCGGCGGCCACGCGCAGCTCGGTCTGCGCGAAGCGCATGGAATCGTCGCTGTCGACGGTCAGCGGACAGACGCGCGCGAATGCACCGGTGGCGGGAATCGACAGCAGCAGCGCGAGCGCGCCGCGCCAGACGCGGTTCGACATGACATCTCCGGGAAGAGCGGGGGCAATGCGGCGCATCGCGTCGTGCATTGTCGCAAACGCAGGCGTGAACGGCCTGGGACGGGGTGTCGCAGGGGCGTCATCGCGATGCCCGCGCATCTCCGTCGATCGGTGAAGCCTCGGCGCACGCCGGGCGGCGGGCGCCGTCGCGTTCCGGTCGGCGCATCCGCGCGACGTGGTGCCCGGTCGACGGCGGCCACGCGGGATGAACCCGCCATCGACCGTCGCCGCCCATCACGCCATCGCATACATGACGGCGCGCCGCGGATGGACGCGCGTGCGGCCTCAGATCACCTGCAGGGTGATCGCCTTCAACACCGCGCGCGTGCGGTCGCGGGTGCCGAGCTTTTCCAGAATCGCCGACACGTAGTTCTTCACCGTGCCCTCGGCCAGAAACAGGCTGCGGGCGATCTCCTTGTTGGAATAGCCGCCGGCCAGCAGGCGCAGGATCGCGACCTCGCGTTCGGTGAAGGTCTCGCGCGGCGCATGATCGTCGTGGAAGCGGTAACGCGCGCGCACCGGTTCGGTGCTGACCGGCTGCAGCAGGGTGTCGCCGGCCGCGACCCGCGCAATCGCATCGCGCAGGTCGTCCGGCGCGGCGTCCTTGAGCAGGAATCCCTGCGCGCCGGCATCGGTGGCGCGCAGCAGCAGGTCGCTGTCGTCGAAGGTCGTCAGCAGCAGCACCGGCGTCGTGTCGCCACGCGCGCGCAGGGCGACGAGGGCGTCGATGCCGTCCATGCCCGGCATGCGGATGTCGCTGAGCACGACGTCGACCGGCTGCGCGGCCAGGCGTTCCAGCAGCGAGGTGCCCGAATCGGCCTCGAACACGATGTCGATGCCGTGGCGTTCGAGCAGCGCGCGCAGGCCGGCGCGCACCAGGGCCTGGTCGTCGGCCAGCGCGACGCGCACGTTCATGCCGGCAGCTCCGCATCGATGCGCATCGCGCCGCGTGCGGTGCGCGCCAGCCGCAAGTGGCCGTGCAGCGCCGCCAGGCGCTCGCGCATGCCGCAGATCCCGTTGCCCTCGCGCCAGCCTTCGCGCACGTGCCCGTCGTCCTCGATGGTCACGTGCAGCACATCGCCGTCGGGATGCAGGGCGACGTCGAGCGTGTCGGCATCGGCGTGTCTCGCCGCGTTCGTCAGGGCTTCCTGGACCAGGCGGAGCACGGCCTCGGCGATCGCCGGGTCGGTCACGCGCACATCGTCGGCGATGTCGAGCTGCAGGCGCGGGCGGGGCATCGGCGCCGCCAGCGCGCGCAACGCGGTCGCCAGGTCGAGACCGCCGCTGTCGCGCAGGGCCTGGACGACGTTGCGGATGTCGCCCAGCAGTTCGCCCGAGAGCTGTTCGGCGATGCGCAGCTGCGCATTGCCGGCGAAGCCCGGTTCGTCGGCGAGTGCGCGCAGATTGAGCCGCATCGCGGTGAGCTTGTGCCCGGCCACGTCGTGCAGTTCCCGCGCCACGCGCAGGCGCTCGGCATCGCGGGCGCTGTCGGCGAGCAGGGCACGGGTGGCCAGAAGATCGGCATTGACCTGGGCGAGCGCATCACGCGCACGCTCGGCGCTGCGCGCGTAATGCATGCACAGCGCGGCGAACGCCTGGAAGCCGATGAAGATCAGGACCGACATCAACGGCGCACGCAGCCCGCCGGCATGCTTGAGCACGAGGTAGTAGGCGACGTTGACCGCGAGCACCGCGAGCACCGCCCGGCGCGAGGGCCAATCGGCGAAGACCGCACCGGCCCAGATCACCAGCAGCACCGGCGCGGTGCCGATGCGCGGGTCGAGCGCGATCAGGGCGAGCGCGATCACCGGCAGCGCCGCGAGCACCGCGTGCTCGGCGAGGCGCAGCCGGGGCGGCCACAGTGACAGCGACAGGAAACCGGCCGCGAACAGTCCGAGCAGGCACCACGCCAGCGGCCGGCTGCCCTCGTCGAAGTAGCGGATCGACAGCGAGATCGCGCCGAGGGTCAGCAGCGCGGCGAGGTTGAGCGGGTTGAGCAGGCGGCTGCGGTCCATGCCGGCATGCTGCCGCCCGCCCCGCGCGGCGGCAATGGGCGGCGCGGCGAAAGTGACTTCCGGCACGGCGGATCGATGACCACCGGCAGCTGGCACCGGCGGGGCGGCCGCCGACACTGGCCCCACACCCAACGAGGACATCACCATGCGCCGCATCCCCGCCCCCTTCTTCATCCCCGTCGCCCTGCTGGCCGCCGCCGCGCTCGCCGCGCCCGCGCAGGCGGGCGACGTCACGGTGTCGATCCACGAGGCGCGCAGCCAGAGCGGCCAGTTCCAGGTGGCGCTGGTCGACGCCGACGGCTACGCCGGCCGCAGCGGGCCGGTCGCCGCGCAACGGGTCGCGCCGGCGGGCGCCGTCACCCCGGTCACCTTCGCCGACCTGCCGGCGGGCCGCTACGCGCTGATGGTGATCCACGACGAGAACGGCAACGGCACGCTGGACACGAACGTGATCGGCATGCCGGTCGAGGGCTACGGCTTCAGCAACAATCCGCGGGTGATGCGCAAGCCGACCTTCGACGAAGCCGCATTCGAGATCGGCGCCGACGCGCTGGCGCTCGACATCGCGATCCGCTGATCCGCCCTCGCCCCAGGAGCCCGCCATGGACCGTCGCCGCTTCCTTCGCACTCTGCTCTCCGGCGCCACCGTCGCCGCGCTGGGCCCCGCGCTGCTGCGCGGCGGCGAGGCCCTGGCCGGAGACCCGGCCGAATTCGCCGCCGGCCTGCGCGAGCGTCCCTATCTCGCGGGCTGGCGCCAGGTCGCCGCCGAGGCCTTCGGCCCCACCACCGTGCAGCTCGAAGGGCGGCTGCCGGCCGACTTCGCCGGCACGCTGTATCGCAACGGCCCGGCCTGGTTCGAGCGCGACGGCTTCCGCTACGAACACTGGTTCGACGGTGACGGCATGGTCCACGGCTGGCAGTTCGGCAACGGTGCGGTCACCCATCGCGGGCGCATGGTGCAGACGCCCAAGTTCCAGCGCGAACAGCGCGCCGGCCGCTTCAACACGCCGGCCGCGGGCACCACGATCGCCGAGCCGGTGGCCATCCGCAACAACGACGACGCCAATACCGCCAACACCTCGGTGGTGACGATCGGGGGGCGCCTGTTCGCGCTGTACGAGGGCGGCTCGGCATTCGAACTCGATCCCGACGAACTGGCCACGCTGGGGCCGACGACGTGGCGGCCCGATCTCCAGGCGCTGCCGTTCTCGGCGCATCCGCTGCGCGACCGCGACGGCAGCTGGTGGAATTTCGGTGCGCTGTCGCTGATGGGCGGCGGCGGCCTGCTGCTGTGGCACATCGGCGCGGATGCGCGCCTGATCGACGCGCATGTGCACACCCTCGATGCACCCGGCTATCTGCATGCCTTCGCGCAGACCGACCGGTATCTGGTGTTCCTGATGACGCCGTTCGATCGCACGGCCGGCGGCTCGTTCTTCGAGAGCATGGCGTTCGCCCCGCAGCGCCCGTGCACGGCGCTGGTGATCGACAAGACCGCGCCCGACCGGGTGATGCGCCGGTTCGAGGTCGACTTCGCGGCGATCTACCACTTCGGCGACGCCTTCGAACGCGGCAGCGAACTCATCGTGCGGGCCGCGCACCACGACGACGTGGAGCATGCGCGCTCGCCGCATCGCGCCGCGATGTTCGGCCATGCCGGCGCCGCCTCGCCGGCGCAGCTGGCCGAACTGCGGCTGGATCTGCGCGCGGGCCGCGCGCGGTGGCACATGCTCGGCGTGCCGGGCATGGAGTTTCCGCTCTTCGACGCCCGCACGGCCGGCGACCGCGGCGCGCGCCTGTACATGCCCGCGACCGTCGGCGAGGCGAGCGCGCCCTATTTCAATGCGGTGCAGATGATCGATGCGGCGGCGGACATGCGTGCGGTGCACCGGTACGGGCGCGACATCCTCGTCGAGGAGCACGTCTTCGTGCCGCGCCCGGGCAGTGCGCGGCCCGACGACGGCTGGGTGGTGGGCACCCTGCTCGACCCCACCGGGGACCGCAGCGGCATCGCGGTGCTGGATGCGCAGCGCATCGGCGACGGTCAGCTCGCGACAG
>VFQP010001315.1_pt1 | contig 34053 bp, 39 predicted proteins | sample 3512351 | NCBI WGS metagenome assembly VFQP01 (sample SAMN10412372, study PRJNA504923) | tailings metagenome | isolation source: Relicate 1 Philex TSF1 revegetated site | place: Philippines: Tuba, Benguet | collected 2017-08-29
GGTCGCTGCCCCCCGAGGGGGCTGGCCTTGCTTGGGGCGGCCCTGCGCTGCGGCCGCCTGTGAAGCTCGCCATCGTCGGCGCCGGGTGGGCCGGCATGGCGGCGGCGGTGGAGGCCGCTTCGCGGGGCGTCGACGTCACGGTGTACGAAGCCACGCGCGTGCTCGGTGGCCGTGCGCGCGCGCTGCCAGCGCAGTTGCCCGATGGCACGCGCGTGACACTGGACAACGGACAGCACATCCTGATCGGCGCCTACAGCGAAACATTGGCGCTGATGCGGCGCGTGGGACTGGATCCACACGAGCACCTGCTGGCCCTGCCGCTCTCGCTGCCCTACCCCGACGGCTTGGGCCTGCGCACACCGCGCTGGGCCGCGCGCTGGCCGGCACCGCTCGATGCCGTGGCCGCCATCGCCACCGCGCGCGGCTGGCGCTGGTCTGAACGCCTGGCCCTCATGCGCACCTCGCTGGCCTGGCAACGAAGTGGCTTCGCCTGCGCACCCTCGCAGACCGTGGCCGACGTGTGCCGGGGCCTGCCGCCCCGCGTGATGAACGAACTGATCGAGCCGCTGTGCGTCTCGGCCCTGAACGTGCCGGCGCACCAGGCCAGTGGTGAGGTGTTCCTGCGCGTGATGCGCGACGCGCTGTTCGGTGCCGGCAGCCCCGGGTTCGCTGCGTCGAACCTGCTGTTGCCGCGCACCGATCTTTCCGCCTTGTTTCCGCAGGCGGCCGCCGACTGGCTGGCAAGACGCCATGGCGCGCATTCCCGCCTTCGCATGGGCACACGCGTGACCGGCCTGCGCAGGCACGGCGGGCAATGGACGCTCTGCACCGACGAGCAGGAAGAGACTTTCGACCGCGTGATCTGGGCCACCGCCGCCAGCCCGGCGGCGCAGGCCATGGCGCAGGCCGTGGAGGCACCGGACAGCCTGCGCCAATGGGCGGCGGTGGCAGAAGCCCTGTCGTTCACCGCGATCACCACCGTGTACGCGTGGGCCCAAGGCGCGCGACTGGCCGGGCCCATGATCGCCCTGCGCGAAGGCCCCGCGCAGTTCGTGTTCGATCGGGGCCAGCTGGCCTTCGCCGGCGCCCACACGCCAGGCCTGCTGGCGTTCGTGGTGAGTGCGAGCCAGGGCGAGCGAGAGGCCTTGCAGGCGGATGTACTGGCACAGGCCGTGCGCGAGCTGAAGCTCGCTGGGCTGCAGGCGGTGCAGACCGTGGTGGAAAAACGCGCCACCTTCGCCTGCCTGCCTGGTGTGCAGCGGCCCACGGCCCGCATCGCGCCAGGGCTGTGGGCGGCGGGCGACCACGTGCAGGGTCCTTACCCCGCCACGCTCGAAGGCGCGGTGCGAAGTGGCCTGCAGGCGGCGGAGGGAACCTCTGCCGCCTGAGCGGTTCCCATCTGGGCATTGACGCAACCAGACGAAAGGAACCTCTCAGGATGATCGGCACCGCCCCTACCCGAACACGTCTCGCCGCCATCGGCTTCGGCCTGCTGGCTTTGGCCAGCAGCGCAGCACACGCGCAGAGCATGGTCAGCGTCGCAGGCAGCACGCTGAACATGCGCGAAGGCCCTGGCACGAACACCGCCGTGTTGTGGGAATTGAAGAAGGGCTACCCGCTGCAGGTCATGCAGCGCAAGGGCAACTGGCTGAAGGTGAGCGACTTCGAGGGCGACACCGGCTGGGTGGCGCGCTCGCTCACCGGCAACGCGCCACACCATGTGGTCAAGTCACCGGTGGCCAACATCCGCAGCGGGCCCGGCACCCAGCACCGCATCGTGGGCAAGGCCAGCTACGGCGACGTGGTGCGCACGCGAGAGAAACGCGCCGACTGGGTGCGCGTGGAGCGCGAGGAAGGTGTCGGCGGCTGGATCGCGAAACAATTGCTCTGGGGCTGGTAGGGATCAGGTCTCTGACCACTGCCGTAGGAGGTTGTGGTACACGCCGGTCAGGCGACTCAATGAGGCGTGACCGGGCGCATCCACCGCCAGTTGCTGGATCGCGTTATCGAGTTCGAGCATCAGCGCGCGCTGCGCATCGTCACGCACCAGGCTCTGCACCCAGAAGAACGACGCCAGCCGGACACCCCGGGTCACCGGCGTCACGTGGTGCAGGCTGCTGCCGGGGTACAGCACCATGTCGCCAGCGGGCAGCTTGACGCTGTGTTCGCCGTAGGTGTCCACCACCGTCAATTCACCGCCGTCGTATTCCTCGGGCTCGCTCAGGAACAGCGTGGCCGACAGGTCGCTGCGCACGCGGTGCGGGGTTCCCGGCAAGCTGAACACCGCCGCGTCGATGTGCGGACCGTAAGTGCCGCCGCCCTCGTAGCGGTTGAAGCGCGGCGGCAGCACCTTCAGCGGCAAGGCGCCTGAGAGAAACAGCGGGTGCCGGCCCAGCGCCTGCAGGATCAGGTCGCCGAGCTCGCGCGAGGCGGGCGTGGCTTCGCCCAACTGAAGGTTGTGCTTGACCTGTGAAGCCAGGTGGCCGGCGGAGGCGCGCCCGTCCGACCAGTCGGCCTCTGCCAGCCGTGCGCGACAGTGCCGGACCTGTTCGGGGGTCAGCACCTGCGGGAGGGTCAACATCATTTGATCGTTCCTTTGCTCTGTGGCGGCACGCGAGAGTCTATTCCCGCGAGAACACGACTATTAACAAGGTTTACAACAAGAATGAGATTGATTATCATCATTCTTAAGCTTTCTTAAGTTTCAGGAAAGCGGCTTTGTTTCTCCCCGGGGTCGTTGCAGACCCTTTTTCTCATCCGTCATTTCCAGGAAAACGTCCATGACCGCTCGTGTTCGCCGCCACCCTCGGCTCAGCCCCCTGTCGACCGCACTGTGTGGCGCTCTTGTGGCGCTGGCCCATGCCCCCGCCCAGGCCCAGGGCACGCTGCCGACGGTGACGGTCACGGCCTCGCCCGAAGGCGAGCTGTCTTCGCCCAAGGCCACCTCGGCCACGATCGACACGCCGCAGACGATCAACGTCATTCCGCAGGAGGTGTTCAACGAACAGGGCGCGCGCAACCTCACCGAGGTGCTGCGCAACACCCCCGGCATCAGCTTCAACGCGGGCGAAAACGGCTTCGGCACCAACAACAACGACTTCAGCCTGCGCGGCTTCAGCACCAGCGGCAACATCTTCGTGGACGGGGTGCGCGACTCCGGCAACTACACACGCGACTCGTTCAACCTCGAGCAGGTGGAAGTGATCAAGGGCCCGTCGGCCGACAACGGCCGAGGCGGTGCGGGCGGCTACGTCAACTTGGAAACCAAGACGCCCAAGGCCGAGAACTTCTTCACCGGCAGCGTCGGCCTGGGTTTTGACCGCACCGATGCGAAGAACCGCCTGCGCGGCACGATCGACCTGAACCGCATGATTTCCGACGGCACCGCCGTGCGCCTGAACGTGCTGGCGGAAGACAGCGGCATCGCCGGCCGCGAACACGCCAGGCAACGCAGCATCGGCCTGGCGCCTTCCGTCGCCTTCGGCCTGAACACGCCCACGCAGATCAGCCTGTCCTGGCAGCACATCGACCAGAAGGACAGGCCCGACTGGGGCGTGCCTGCGGCCATGATTCCGGGCACCTCTGCCTACAACGCACTCGCTGGTACCGCCAGCCGCGACACGTTCTACGGCTTGCTGGGCGACGCCGACGAGGTCAAGTCCGACATGCTGACGGCGCGCGTCGACCACCGCATCTCGCCCACGATGAAGCTGACCAACCAGACGCGCTGGTCGCGCACCGATCGCAGCGCCTTCGTGACCGCGCCCACCGGCTACACGCCCGCCACGCAGTTGGTCCCCACGCAACGCTGGGGCTTCACCCGAGAGAACACCTCCATCAGCAACCTGACCAACCTGAGCAACCAGTTCACGGCGGGGGGCCTGCGGCACAACCTGGCGGTGGGCGCGGAGCTGACCCGCGAGGAATCCGACAGCGGCCGCTTCGCGACGCCGTCGGCCGGCAACGTCAACATCTTCAACCCGAACCCGAGCCGCCTGCCGGGCGGCGCCTACGCCCCTGACCAGACCGGCCTCGTCAAGATCAACACGGCCGCCGTCTACGCCTACGACACGATCGAACTCAGCCCCAAGTGGCAGATCACCGGCGGCGCGCGCGTGGAGCACTACAAGGTGTCGCTGGCCAGCAAGACCGCGACGGGCGCACCGGTCGGCGCCATGGACGGTTACGAGCGCAGCGAGACCTCGGTCGGCGGCAAGCTGGGCGTGGTGTACAAGCCCGTGCCGCACGCCAGCGTTTACGCGTCGTACGGCCTCTCGTCGGTGCCACCGGGTTCCTGGCTGTCCAACCCCGACAGTGGCCGCACGGGCGACAACGCCTTCCCCGGCTGGGACGGCCAGAACTACGTGAACGCCAAGGAACAGAAGCTGACCAACTTCGAACTCGGCACCAAGTGGGAGTTCTTCAACAACCAGCTGAGCACCACGGCCGCCCTCTTCCGCACCGAGCGCAAGAACGTCGCCATGCGCTCCGCCGCCGCCACGCCGGGGGTGCCCAGCGGCTATGGCGAGCAGAGCGTGCAAGGCATCGAGCTCGGCGTGTCCGGCAACGTGACCAGCGCCTGGACGCTCTTCGGCGGCCTGGTGCTGCTCGACAGCGAGCGCCGCCACAGCGCCGCCGTGGACGCCGCACTGAGCAGCGACTACAGCACGGCCAACGCAGCGAACCCCGCCTACACGCCGGTCACCAGCACCAATGGCCAGGAACTCGCCTTCACGCCCAAGGCCACGCTCAACCTCTGGACCACCTACAAGGTCACCAACGCCATCACCCTGGGTGGCGGCGTCCAGCACGTGGGCAGCGCTTGGGTCGGCCGGCCCGACACGGCCGACCGCGTGATCCCCAATGGCAAGAACGGCAAGGTGCCGAGCTACACCATCTACAACCTGATGGCGACTTACGACGTGTCGCAGAACGTGCGCCTGCGCTTCAACATCGACAACGTGACCGACAAGCTCTATGCCTCGTCGGTGAACTGGTCGGGGCAGCGCGGTTTCATCGGCGCACCCCGCACCTTCCTGTTGAGCGCCGACTTCCGGTTCTGACGGGCCTCCGGGCATGGGTGACGAAATGGTCTTACCATCCGTCGTCACCCATTCCGGAGAACCCTTTCATGATCCATTGCTACTTCACCTTCGCGCCCAACCCGATGAAGGTGCTCCTCCTGCTGGAGGAGACCGGCCTGCCCTACACGCCGGTGCCCATCGACACCCGCCGAGGTGAGCAGTTCTCGCCGGAGTTCCTGGCCATCAACCCGAATGCCAAGGTGCCGGCCATCGTGGACGACGGCAAGGCGGTGTTCGACAGCAACGCCATCCTGCTGTACCTGGCCGAGAAGACAGGCCAGTTCCTGCCCGACGAGGCGCACCGCCACGAGCTGCTGTCGTGGCTCATGTTCATCGCCTCCGGCATCGGACCCTTCTCGGGGCAGGCGGTGCATTTCCGGCATCACATGAAGGAAGAGAACGTCTATGCGCTGAACCGCTACGACTTCGAGGCCCACCGGCACTGGACGTTGATCGAGGAGCGCCTGTCGCGGCAGACCTGGCTGGTCGGCAACGCGTATTCCATCGCCGACATGGCCTGCTGGGGCTGGGCACGGCTCATGCCACACGTGTTGGGCGGCGATGAAAAAGCGCTCTGGGAGCGGTATCCCCACATCCATCGTCTGATCACCACCATCAACGCGCGGCCCGCGGCGGCGCGCATCGACGCCCTGAAGCGCAAGCACACCTTCAAGACCGAGAACGACGCCGAGGCGCGCAAGCACATGTTCCCGCAGCTCGCCCGCCTGCAGATGAGCTGAGGCGGCAACGCCGCGTGGGCTTCAGCCGTTCTCGCGCACCTTCAGGTAGGCGGGGCGCGCCATGCAGCGCACCAGCCAGGCGTGCGTGAGCGGGCTGGCCCGCATCAGGGCCGTGGCCGGGCGCGCCCAGTTCAGCACGCTGGCCACGCACAGATCGGCCACGGTGAAGCGCTCGGCCGCCAGGTGCGCCATGCCGGCGGCCCGCTGACGCGCCAGGTGCTGTTCGATCACACGCAAGGGCACGGCCAGGCGCCGCTCGGCCGCATCGGCCAGTTCGGGTTTGCGCCGCTCCCTGGGCATGACGAAGCGGTGCATCAGCACGGTCAGGGCATCGGCCTCGGTTTCCGTCACGGCCCAGAAGCTCCAGCGCAGTGCCTCGGCATCTTCCTTCGGCGTGGTCGGCGTGATGCTTGCGCCATCGGCCAGCCCGTGGTGGCGGGCGATGTACAGCGCACAGGCCATGCTTTCCCACAGCACCACCTCGCCCTCGGGCCGCGCGTCCACCACCGCCGGCACACGCCCGTTGGCGTTGATGGCCAGGAACGCCGGGGTGCGCGTGGCGCGGCCCTGGTAAGGCAGCACCACGTGTTGGAACGCGAGGCCGAGCTCGGTGGCGGCCCACAGCGGGCGCACCGCGCGCGAAGCGGGAATGCCGTAGATGGTGAGGCCCATGCGTGCCTGGGTTCAGCCGAGCTGCCGGCACAGCGCCATCAGGTCCGGCACCGTGGTGTGCGGCTGCAGCGGGGCGTGGTCCCACGCATGGCCGCCCCGGTTGAGCCAGGCCACCTGCATGCCCGCGCCCAAGGCGCCCACGGCGTCCAGGTGGGCATCGTCGCCCACGTGGAGCACCGCTTCCGACGGCACGCCAGCGGCCGCCGCTGCGGCGTGGAAGATGCGCGCATCGGGCTTGCCGACGCCGAACACGTGGGCGCTCAGCGAGCCACGGAAATGCTGACCGAGGCCCACGCGGTGCACGTCCGCATTGCCATTGGACAGGGCCACCACCGGGTACCGGCTGGCCAGCCATTCGAGCGCGGGCAAGGCGTCTTCGAACAGCTCCACGCGCTGGCGCTCGGCAAAGAACACCTCGAAGGCGGCTTCGGCGAGCGCGGGATCGTCGCCCTCGCGCTGCAATACCAGGCGGATCGACTCGCGGCGCAGCGCGCTCAGGTCGTTGGCCAGCTCGGGGCGCAACGTGTGCATCTGGTTGCGCACCTCGCGCAGCGCCACCGGGTCACCCCACTTCGCGGCAGTGGCCGGCGCGTGCTCCAGCAGCCACGCGGCAAGCGCGGCTTCGGCGCGCGCGATGGTCGGCCAGATGGGCCAGAGCGTGTCGTCCAGGTCAAGGGTGATGGCGCGGACGCGACCGGCGTCGAGCAAGGCAGGAGCGGGGGTGTTCATGTCTGCGGGAGAATAGCGCATGAGCTTTCGCCAAGAACCGACGATTCCCCATGGCCAGCCGGCCCGCACGGCCATCGTCTACTGCAACCTCGGCACACCCGACGAGCCCACCGCCCCAGCCCTGCGCCGCTATCTCGCCGAGTTCCTGAGCGATCCGCGCGTGGTCGAGATCCCGCGACTGGTCTGGCTGCCCATCCTCCACGGCATCATCCTGCGCTCACGCCCGAAAAAATCGGCCGCCAAATACGCCAGCATCTGGACACCCGAGGGCTCTCCCCTGAAGGTGTGGACCGAAAAACAGGCCACGTTGCTGCGCGGCTACCTCGGCGAACGCGGCCACCAGCTCACCGTGCGATTCGCCATGCGCTATGGCAACCCCTCGGTGGCCGCCGTGCTCGATCAGCTCAAGGCCGAAGGCGTCACCCGCGTGCTGGTGCTGCCGGCCTACCCCCAGTACAGCGGCACCACCACCGCCAGCGTGATCGACGCGGTGACGGCGTGGTCGCAATCGGTGCGCCACCTGCCGGAGATTCGTTTCGTCAACCGCTACCACGACGACGCCGGCTACATCCAGGCGCTGGCGCGCGGCATCCGTGCGCACTGGGCCACCCATGGCCAGGGCGACCACCTGGTGATGAGTTTCCACGGCGTGCCCGAGCGCACCCTGCACCTGGGCGACCCCTACCACTGCGAGTGCCGCAAGACCGCGCGCCTGCTGGCCGAGCAGCTCGGGCTGGCGAAGGACCGCTACACCGTCACGTTCCAGTCGCGCTTCGGCAAAGCCAAGTGGCTGGAGCCCTACACCGAACCCACGCTGGTGGCCATGGCGCGCCAAGGCTTGAAGAACGTGGACCTCGTGTGCCCCGGCTTCACCAGCGACTGCCTGGAAACACTGGAAGAGATCAACATGGAGGCGCGCCACGCCTTCCTGCACGCCGGCGGCGAACGCTTCGAGTACATCCCCTGCCTGAACGACCACCCCGAATGGATCCGCGCGCTGGCCGACCTGGCCGAGCGGCACCTGCAAGGCTGGGCCACGAAGCTCGCCAACAACCCGATGGATCTGCAGGCCAGCCGCGAACGCGCGCTGGCCCTGGGTGCAAAGGACTGAATTCAGAACTTCAGCCGCGCGCCCACGTACAGCGAGCGCGGTTCGCCCGGCGAAAGGATGGCGGCGTTGGCGCCCGCTGCACCGGCCAGGTTGTCGCGCACACTGAATTGCGACACATGGTTCTTGTTCGCCAGGTTGCGGGCCTCGGCAAACACCTCCCAGTCCTTGCCCGTCCAGCCAGCCCGCAGACCCCACAAGGCATACGAATCCACGCGGTAGGTGTTGCTGAAGTCGGCATAACGGCTGCTCACCAGATCGAAGGTGGGACCGAAGAAAAAGCCGGTATCGGCGTGGCGGTACAGCACCTCACCCTTGACAGCCACCTTCGGGGCGGCCGGCAGCACGTTGTTGCCGTAGATCGAATCGTTCCGGAAGCGGAAGTGGTTGAGCGTCAGGTTGACCAAGGGCTCGATGCGGTGCGTGCTGCTGCCGCCCAGGGCAAAGCTGGCGCCCACCAGGGTTTCGATGCCGGCATGCACCGTGCGATCCGCGTTGATGGACAGGCTGGTGCCCGGCGCCGCGGGGTCGTCGCGCGACAGGATCTCGTTGCGCAGCTTCGTGTAGTACAGCGCCACATCCCAGTTCCAGCGGTTCTTCGCGCCCAGATCCTGCTTGCCGCGCGTGCCCACCTCGATTACCGTGCCGCGCATGGCCTCCAGCAAAGTGTTGGGCGGCGCACCCGGGGTTTCATCCTGCAGTTCGTACAGGGTGGGCGCCTCGAACACACGGCTGACGTTGGCAAACAACTGCGTCGTCGGCGAGAGTTGGCGGATCAGCCCGGCACGCGGATGGATGCCGTTGAAATCGCCCTTGAGGTTGGAGCCCCTCACCTCGCGGCGGGTGGACACACCCTGCGCGCCGTACACCGCCGTCCAGTTCGGCGCGAACTGCCAGCGGTCCATCACAAACAGCTCCAGGCTGCTGGCGCGGTTGTCTACGGCAGCGAACTGGGTCTGCGCACCACCGGGCACGTAGCTGAAGTTGCCTCCGTCGACCGTGGTGCGCGCCAGGTTCATGCCCACCAGCAGGTCGTGCGATCCCATTCGGCGCTGATACCGCACAGTGCTGCCCAGCGTGCGCTGCTCGGTATCGATCAGCAGCGAGAAGAACGGTGGCGCGTAGACGATGGGGTGGTAAAGCTCCTGGTTTTCGTACGACAGGCCCACCGTGAGTTTGCTGTCGGCGTCGATGTCCCACACCGTCTTGTTGGCCAGGCGCCAGGTCTCCACGTTGTAGCGGTAGTTGCCTGCCTCGGCGGCGGCCTCGGCCTGACGTGGATCGTCCAGCCACTGCTGGCGCGTGAGCGCGCCCGGCAGCTGTTGCTGGTTGTCGATGTAGGTGGCAAAGAAACGGGTGTGCACCGCGTCGCCCAGCTGCCAGCCTCCGTTGGCGTAGAGGCTGCTGCGCTCCTGCTTCTGGTGCAGGCGATGGCCGTCGTAGCGCCGCGTCTCGGCCGACACCAGACCATCGAAACGGCCCACGACCTTGCCCAGCGTCACGCTGCCTTCCCGCTGACCATGGCTGCCGAGCTGGAGCAGGAGTTCGTTCGGTGCGCCATCGCGCGCGGTGGGCGTGGTGAAGTCGATCGCGCCCCCCAGCGTGCTGGCGCCGTAGGTGAGCGCGTTCGCGCCCCGGGCCACCACCGCATGGCTGGCGGCCAGCGGGTTGGGCTGCCGGTTGTGGTTGTTGCCATCGGCGGCGGTCACCGGCAAGCCATCCTGCAGGTATTTGATGCCGTTGCCGTCGTAGTTGGTGGCGTCGAGGTTGGAGCCCCGGCTGGAAATGAAGGAGGCGTCGCCGGTGGAGCCCCCCGCGGTCCAGAGGCCGGGGACGTAGCGCAGCATGTCGCCCACGCTCACCACGCTGCGCTGGCGCAGGCTCTCACCTTCGACAAGCGAAACACCGCCCGGCGTCAGGGCCTGTTCGGCCTCGAGTTCGGCGCGTGCCTCGTCACGGCTGGCCTTGATCACGATGGTGGGCAATTGGCCGGCCACTTCGGCAGGTGCGGGTGAGGTCGTCTGAGCAATGGCGCAAGGCGCAAGAACGGCTGCGCACAACACCGCGCAAGAGGGTCTGTTCATGGGTTCGATTCCGGAAAAGAAGGGCAAAGCACAGCCACAGCCTCAAGGGCCGGGCCGTTGCGAAGAGCGGGAGCGGATCAGGCGCGCGCGGGAGGCCCGTGCGATGGCGGCGGCAGCGAGTGCCGACGGACCACGATCGATGGCGACCGGGGCTGGCCCGGCGGGGCCGTGGCGACCTGCTGCACGAAAGCCGGGCTGGCCGTGGGCAGCGGCATGGGCGCGGTGCCCACCGCGCACAGCTTGGCGCAACTGGCCAGGTGATCGGCGCCGATCGAGTCCTGCTCCAGCGCATGGCGGATCTCGGCGGGCAACAGCGCTGCGGCTTCCCGGGCGAATACCGGGTCGCCGCACCACGCCGCCATGGCCCCGCGCGGCGAGGCCTGCATGGCGGCATGCGCCACCGGCAGGCCGACCTGCGTGAACCAGGCCAGCAGGGCCAGGGTCCAGGTCAGGCGCAAGCGCATCAAGGTGGGCAGCATGGCGCGCATTGTAGTGAGCGGGCAACGACAATCACCCCCGCATGACCTCGTTCTCTCTCTCCATCGCGCTCGCCTGGCCCGTCTTCGTCCAGGGCCTGTTCCTGAGCCTCGGGCTCATCGTCGCCATCGGCGCGCAGAACGCCTTTGTGCTGCGCCAGGGCTTGCGGCGTGAGCACGTGAGCGCGGTGGTGATGTTCTGTGCCGTGGCGGATGCGGTGCTCATCACGGCGGGCGTGCTGGGCATGGCACAGGCGCTGGCCGACCGGCCCGGCATCGCGCGCGCGCTGGCGGTGGCCGGTGCGATCTTCCTGGCGGTGTATGGCTGGCGTGCCCTGCGCCGCGCGCGCCAGCCCCAAACCCTGGTGGCCACCGAAGGCAGCGAGGCGCTCGGTCGCGGCGCGGCGCTGGCGCAAGCCGCGGCATTCACCCTGCTCAACCCGCATGTCTACCTGGACACGGTGCTGCTGGTCGGCAGCATCGGCGCGCAGCAACCCGCCGCGTTGCAAGGCTGGTTCGTGGCCGGCGCGAGCACGGCCAGCCTGGTGTGGTTCACGCTGCTGGGATTTGGCGCGCGCTGGCTGGCACCCTGGTTTGCGCGTCCCCGGGCCTGGCAGGTGCTGGACGCGCTGATCGGCGTGACCATGTGGGTGCTGGCGGCGATGCTGCTGCGCCATGCCTTTCCCGCGTGACGGGCACCGACGGTCTCAGCGCCGCCGATCCAGCGCCAGGATGGACAGGCCGGCCGCCACGAAGGTGAGCCCTGCCCCAACGTTGGCGAACACCAAAGCCTTCGGCCTTTGCATCAGCCAGGTGGACAGGCGGCCGGCGAAGCCGCCGATCAGGGTGAAGATGAGCGCGGTGAGCACGGCGAAGATTGCGCCGTACACCAGCATCTGCACCTGCACCGAGCCCCGTGCCTCGGAAACGAACTGAGGGATGAAAGCGACGACGAAGAGCCCCGGCTTCGGGTTCAGCACATTGGACAGCAGCCCGGTGCTGAAGACCCGGCGCAGGGGCTGCCGGTGGGCGGGCGCAAACGAGATCAGGCCTCGGGCGGTGATGGCCTTGTAGCCCAGCCACAGCAGGTAGGTGGCGCCCGCGAGCTTGACGGCCCAGAAGGCCCACGGCGAGGTCTGGAGCACGAGCACCAGGCCCAGCGTGGCGGCGATCGAGTGGACCATGATGCCCAGCCCCGCACCGACGGAAGACGCCGCAGCGGCCGGCCAGCCCTGGCTCAGGCCCCGACTGATGGCGAGGATGTTGTCCGGCCCGGGCGCCATGACGACGACCAGCACCGCGACGAGGTAAGGGCCCAGGATTTCGGGAGGGAACATGGCAGGAGCAGGCTTGGGTGGCAGCGGAGGGCCAGCATAGCAGGCACCGCGGCGCTCAGGGCTGCTCTTTCGCCGCTTCCAGCCGGCTGCGCAGCACGCCGTTGATCTCCGCACCAAAGATCAGCGTGGTGGCGCTGATGTAGAGGAACACCAGCATGGCCACCACCCCCGCGAAGCTGCCATACAGCAGCGCCAGTTTGCCGGCGGTGCGCAGGGTGTACGACAAGGCGGAGGCCGCGCCCACCCACATCGCCGCGCCCACCAGCGCACCGGGCAGCACGGTGTAGATGCGCTGGCGGATGTCGGGCAGCCAGCCGTACATCAGGGCGTACAGCGCCACCAGCACCAGGTAGGCCAGCGCGTAGCGCACGGCGTGGCGGATCCAGTGCACGTCCGGCCCGTGGCCCACGTTCTCGGCCAGCAGTTGCCACACGTACGGCAGGATCACCACCGAGCTGAATGCCACCAGGACCGCCAGGCCCACCACCACGGTGAACAGCGTGACCTTGATGCGCGCCTTCCAGAACGCCACGCCGCGTTCGATGCCGTAGGCGCGGTTCAGCGCCGAGCGGATCGCCTGCATGCCCGACGACGCCGTCCACAGCGTGACCACCACGCCGATCGCCAGCAGCGCCTGGTTGCGCTGCGCCAGCACCTCATCGATCACCGGCTGCATCACGTCGCGCACCAGCTGGGGCGCGTATTCCATCACCCGGCTCACCAGTTGCGCGGCATCGCCGGGTTTGCCGATGTAGCCGGCCGATGCCGAGAGCAGGATCAACAGCGGAAACATCGCCAGCACCGATGAGAACGCCAGGCTGCCGGCCTGGTTCGCGCTCTGGTGCAGGATGTAGTTGCGAATGGCCAGCACCAGCACGCGCAGGCCGGGCGTGTTCAAGGCCAGGTGCTTGATGCGGCGCCCTGCGGCGCGAACACGGCCCATGGTCGCTGGTTCCAGCGACGCTTATTTGATGCGCCGGCCGACGGGTGTGAAGCGCAGCACCTTGCTCAGGCCTTCGCGGCCACTGGCCGCCCGACCCACCAGCGCCGAGCCGGCCACCAGGCCCAGGGCGCGCACCAGGAACAGGGGGCTGGTGCGCGTGATGGCCCAGACGGCCACACCTGCGCCAAGCACCAGCCAATGCCCACCGGGGGAGCCTTCGCGGGTCTGGTCCGCCGCCTTCCGGCGCCTGACGGGCGTGATCTCCGCCGATGATGCGGGCCGGCGTGTCCTTGCCACCATGGTGCTTCTCCTTGCGAGTCGAAAGACTGCAACATACCGCCAACCGGACGCACCCTTTGTAGGACGGCTCCTCATCCGGCATCAGCGGCGAGACATCCACGCCTCCAGCGGCCACCGCGTCCTGCCGCTGAGCACGGCGGCCACCCACGCCAGCAGCCACAGCCCCAGGCAGAACAGCACGGTCTGCACCGTGGTCAACGTGAGCGCGAGGCCCACGCCCGAGAACAGGGCCATGCAGATCAGGCCATGCCCCACGTAGAGCGTCAGCGTGCGCTGGCCGAGCGGGCTGAGCCACTGGCACCAGCGCGCCCTGCCGCCGCCAGACGCCAGCGCCAGGGCCGCGATGTAGAAGGCGGTCATGGGGAGGGAAATCACCTCGGCCGACATTTCGATCCACGGATGGATCGGCTCTGCCGGCGGCATGGTGGCGTAACCGAATCCGTACGCTGCGCTCGCGGCCAGCACGGGCATGCTCCAGCGCTGCAACCCGCGCTGGAGCACCGGCCGCCAGCGCCGATGCGTCAGCAGCCTCAGACGCGCCGCCGCCACGCCGCAGGCCATGCAGAAGTACAGCACGGGCGCAGACAGGACCAGCGCCGACAGCTGCGCCACGAGGTAGGTGCCCGCATTGAGCCCCAGGAACTGCCCCATCCCCGACGCGCTGGACAGCGAATGTCCCGGCACCACCAGCGGCAGATCCGACTGGGCGTAGATCACGCCCATCAGCAGCAGCTTGGCCACCACCGCCCAGACCAGCGCGCGGCGAAGGTGGCGGCGGAACGCCTTCCAGGGCAGATGCAGGCGCACCAGCAACTGCCAGCCCACCACCGCGTACATGGTGAGGATGTCCCCCAGGTAGATGAACGCGCCATGCACCACACCCAGACCGAGCAGGCGGCGCTGCCGCACCACGCCGCGCCGCAGCGCGTCGGCCCGAGAGCGATGGCGCGTGGACAGCCAGAGCCCCATGCCGAACAGGAACGCCAGCATCGGGTAACCCTTGCCCTGCAGCAGCGCCGCCACGAGCCCCTGCGTGATCGCAGCCCAGGCGCTGTCTGCGGGAAGACGCAGGCCGAGTTGTGAACCCACCGGCGCGAGCGCGTAGCCCATGGTGTTCACCACGAGCACCGCGATGAGGGCCAGGGCGCGCAAGGCGTCCGGCAAAGGCAGGCGGGCCGGCGTCACGGCGTCGCTTCGCGGACCAACCGGATGCCCACCAGCGTGTAGCGCGTCTGCACCGAGTTCCAGTTGCGGAAGGCGCAGCGCGTGTACAGCGGCCACGAATGCCAGGAGCCGCCTCGCCGCACCTTCGCGTTGCCATCCGCGGGGCCTGTCGGATCGTCCTGCGGTGACTTCGCGTAATAGTCCTCGCCGTACCAGTCCGACGTCCACTCCCACACATTGCCGTGCATGTCGTGCAGGCCGAATGCGTTTGGCGCGAAGGCGCCCACGGGCGCCGTGAACGCATGGCCATCGCGGCCGGGCACCGCGCGATCGCGCCACACAGGCCAGTTCACCGCCGAGTCTTCGTCGAAGGTGTTGCCCACGCGGATCAGGCCCTCAGGGTCGTCGCCATGCTGGTACCGCCCGCGCCCGCCCGCGCGGCAGGCGTACTCCCACTCGGCCTCGGTGGGCAGCCGGTAGGTGCGTCCCTCCTGGGCCGACAGCCAGCGGGCCAGCGCGACCGCGTCGTTCCAGGTGACGTTGACCACCGGGTGATCCTCGCCCTGCGCAAAGCCCGGGTTCTCCCACGAATACGTCGGCAGGCGGCCTTCGAACGCATCGCCACGGGGACTGGTGGCGGGATCGTAGGCGGGGTTGTAGCCGTAGGCGCCGGTGCCGTCCGCCACCGATTCGGGCACATGGCCCGAGCGCTGCACGAAGGCCCGGAACTGCCCCACCGTGACCTCGTGCCGACTCATCTCAAATGGGCGGGCGATGCGAATGCGGTGCACGGGCGCCTCGTCCGACAGGCCTTCAAAACGCGAACGCTCCATCCTCGGGTAGGCCAGCGCCAGCGCCTCCGGCGATTCGTCGCTGCCCATCAGAAACTCACCCGCCGGCAGTTGCACGAAGGCAATGCCCAGGGAATCGACCGCCACCAGCGGCACCTGCGCGCAAGCGGCCAGCAACAGCCACCCGATCAGCGATACGAGCCGAAGTGTCATGGGGTGGGCGACGCGGGCCGGTCTGCGGGATCGATGTCGAAGTGCAGCACGTCTTCCCGCACACCGAGCTTGGTGTACAGCGCAATCGCCGGATCGTCGCCGTGATCCGCCTGCACGAAGATGACATAAGCCCCACGCTCGCGGGCCACCTGCTTGAGCGCTTCGATCAGCGCGGTGGCGATGCCCTGCCGGCGGTGCGCATCGTCCACCGCCAGGTCGTAGATGTAGATCTCCGACCGCGCCCGCTCGAACTTGCGCAGCACATACGCCGCGAGACCACCCACCACCCGCTCCTCGAGCGTTGCTGCGACGGCAATGAAGTTCGCGTCAGAAAGCAGGTCGCGCAAGTAGGCGTCATCCGGCTGGGCCTGGGTATAGGTGGGAACATCTTCGAAGGCCTCGCCAAACATGGCGAGCATGTCTCGCAGCGTGGGCAGGTCGTCTTGCGCAAGCACGGCGGTGCGGTGTTTCATGGGCGGCAGCTGGCAGGTTGCGGGAATGCGCCATTGTGCCGATATGCCCACTTCGCTGGGTTGACACTACTTCTTCGCCGATCGCATCCGCAGCACCGCCGGAACGACCAGCGTGATGCCCACGGCGGCCCAAAGGCCGATCGAGATCGGGCTGTGCACCAGCACCGCGTAGTCGCCATTGCTGATGGACAACGCACGACGCAGGTTCTGCTCCATCAAGGGGCCGAGCACAAAGCCGAGAATCAGCGGCGCCATCGGCACATCCTGCTTGCGCAGCAGGTACGCCGCAAAACCCAGCACCACCATCAACACCAGGTCGAACGTGGTGGCATGCACCGCATACACACCCACGCTGGACACCGCAAGGATGCCGGGTACAAGCACCCAGTAAGGCACGTTCAATATCCGCGTGAAGAGTCCCACCATGGGAATGTTCAGCACCAGCAGGATGATGTTCGCCAGGAACATCGACGCGATCAGCCCCCACACCAGGTCGGGCTGCTGCGTGAACAGCGCCGGGCCGGGGGTGATGTTGTAGAGCGCGAGCGCACCCATCATGACCGCCGTGGTGCCCGAGCCCGGCACGCCCAGCGTGAGCATCGGCACGAAGGAGCCGGTGGCGGCCGAGTTGTTGGCCGCTTCAGGAACCGCCACGCCGCGAATGTCGCCCTGGCCGAACGTGCCCTCCTTGTCGATGAGCCGCTTCTCCATGGAATAGGTCATGGCGCTGGCCACGGTCGCGCCCGCACCCGGCAACACGCCCACCACGAAGCCCACCACACTCGCGCGCAGCGTGCTCCACCACGTGTAGGCCATCTCCTTGAAGTTGAAGAGCATCCGCCCGGTCTGCGTGACCAGGCCCGAGCTGCTGTGGTGCTGCTGGAGCATGAGCAGGATCTCGCTGATGGAGAACACGCCAATCACCACCACCACAAACTGGATGCCGTCCGACAGGTGCACGTCGCCACCCGTGAAACGGTAGACACCCGAGTTCGAGTCCATGCCCACGCAAGACATCGACAGACCGATGATGGCGGCCAGGCCGGCCTTGACGGGCGAATCGCCCAACAGACCTGCGATGCAGGCGAATGCAAAACACATCAGCGCGAAATACTCCGACGGTCCGAAGGACAGCGCCCAGTCGGCCAGCAGCGGCGCAAACATCACGATGCCGAACGTGGCCACCAGCGAGCCGACAAACGAGCTCCACGCGGAGATGGACAGGGCCACGCCCGCCATGCCCTTGCGCGCCATGGGGTAGCCGTCCAGCGCGGTCATGATCGCGCCCGCATCGCCCGGCACGTTCAGCAGGATCGACGATATTCGCCCACCGTACTCGCAGCCGATGTAAACCGCAGCCAGCAGGATGAGCGAGGCCTCGGGCGGCAGCTTCATGGCGAAGGCCAGCGGCATCAGGATGGCCACGCCGTTGATGGGCCCGAGGCCGGGCAGCAAGCCCACCACGGTGCCAATGAAAGAGCCGATGGCCGCGATGGCCAGGTTCATCGGGCTGAAGGCAACGCCAAAGCCGTCAAGCAGATGACTGAAGGTGTCCATGTCGGAGTCTCAAAGCAGTGGAGACAGGAGGCCGCCGGGCATCGTCACGTCCAGCATCTTGTCGAAAAGAAAGTGAAAGCCCACGCCAAGGCCCACACCGGCCCCCAGCGATTGTTTCCAGTTGCCACCAAAGGCCATGCCCACGGGGAACGACATCAGCACCGTGGCCAGGATGAAACCGAGGGACTGGAACAGCACCGCGTAGATCAGCACGGCGCCACAGCAAACCAGCGTGCCTTTCCAGGGCACGCCGTGGAACGCCGCGCTGCCCGCCGAGGGTCGCAGCAGCAGCCACAAACCACTGAGTCCCATGCACACCGCCAGCAGCAGCGGAAAGGCTCGGGGTCCCAGGGGCTCATACGAATACGGCGCCACGTAGTCGCGCGTCGCCCAGGCCATGGCAGCGGCCGTGACGACGCACACCGCGCCCAGGATGCGGTCGCTCATGGCTTATTTGGCCGGCGTGGTGGACAGGCCGAACTCTTCGGCCAGCTTGCGGTAGCCGGCCACCTGCTTCTTCACGTAGGCATCGAGCGGCGCGCCGGTGATGGCCAGGGGAAACAGGCCGCGTTCGTCGCGCAGCTTCTCGTACGCAGGCGTGGCCATCATCTTGTCGAAAACAGTGACCCAGGCCTGGTAGTCGGCATCGCTCACTTTCGGGCCCACGTAGAAGCCCCGCACGATGGGCCACTCCACCGCGAAACCCTGCTCTGCGGCGGTGGGAATGTTGGCCATCTCGCCGGTCAGGCGCTTGTCGTTCATGATTGCCAGCATGCGAATCTTGGCGCCCGCCTTGATCTGTTGCTGTGCCTCGGCCGCGTCCCCTGTGAACACCTGGATATGCCCACCCTGCAATGCGGTCATGGCTTCGCCACCGCCCTCAAAAGCCACGTAACGCATGGTCTTGGGGTTCACGCCACCGGCACGCGCGGTCAGCGCGGCCTTCATCCAGTCCTGGCTGCCCACCGTGCCGCCCGCGCCCAGCACCACCTTGGAGGGGTCGGCCTTGATGGCGGCCATCACATCCTTGAGCGACTTGAACGGCGAGTTCTCCGCCACGATCACCGCGCCATAGTCGGTACCCACGGCCGCCACCCAGCGCACGTCGTTCTCGGTGTAGCGCCCGAACTTGCCCTGGGCCAGGTTGAGCAGCGAGCCACCGGAGAACGCCACGATGGTGTTGGCCGAATCCGGGCGCTGCGCCACAACGGTGTTGTAGGCCACCGCGCCAATGCCGCCGGGCATGTAGGTCACGCGCATCGGGTCGGCAATGAACTTGCCGTCGTACAACCCGGACTGCGCAAGCTTGCAGGTGAGGTCAAAGCCGCCACCCGGCTTGGCGGGCGCAATGCATTCCGTCTTGGCCAGCGGGTTCGCCCACGCAGTCAAGGCGCAGGCCGACAGCGCAGCGGCCAGAAGGTGTTTCGTCGTCTTCATGATGTGTCTCCTCGGTCTGAAAGGTCGTTGAGCGGCGCCCATGGGCACCGGCACGCCAATGTAGAAAACCGAGACTTTCAGACCGCTTTCAGGCCAGAGGGGCAAAAGCTAGGGGTTATCCCGTGGTTGTCGGGCGTATCGACCAAGCGGCAACTCCATTCCTACATCAAGCCCTCGCCCCTGGGGCCCCGACACCACACGCATCTGCCCACCATGACGTCGCGCCACTGTCTGCACGAACGCCAACCCCAGTCCCGAGCCCGGAACGCGCGCCCCGCTCCCTCGAAAAAAACGCTCACCGAGCCGAGCCAGTTCCGTCGTGACGAGGCCCTGTCCGTTGTCGACCACGCGCAGCATGGCCACGCGGTCACCCGCAGCGTTCACTTGCTCGAACACCGAGAGCGTGACATGGCAGCCCGCACCACCGTGGCGAATGGCGTTGTGGATGAGGTTGGACAACGCTTCACGCAACAGGTCGACATCGCCCCGGAGGTTCAAGGGCTGGTTGGACACGTCCAGCCCCAGGTCGATCGACTGGTCGCGCGCGGTGGTCCACCACTGGCGCACCACGGTTTCTGCGAGCCACACCAGATCGAACTCGCGAGCGTCCAACGCCGCCCCATCAGCCCGGGCGAGCGCCAGCATCTGGTTGGTCTGGACGATGGTCTGGTCGAGCTGCGTGCGGATCGATTCGAGCACGCGGTGCTGCTCCACAGGGTCGTCTTCGCGCAAGGCATAGGCCACCTGCGTCGACAACACGGTCAGTGGCGTTCGCAACTGGTGGGAAGCGTCGTCCACGAACTGCCGGCGCAGTTCCGCCTGCTCTTGGGCGCGCGCCACGTGGTGGTTGATGGCCTGCACCACCGGCAGCACCTCGGCAGGCACACCATCGGGCGACATGGGCGTGAGGTCGTCTGCCGCCCGAGCTTCCACCTCCTGCCGAAAACGCGCCAGCGGTTTCATCGCCAGCGCGATGGCGATCACGAGCAAGCCGGAGGCCAGCACCATCAGCACCACATCGCGAACCAGCGTGCGCAGCAGCAGTCCCCGTTGAAAATCCTGGCGCGCCTCCAGCGTTTCCGCCACCTGCACCACCACGCGCTGCGGCACCACCTGCCCCGCCACCGCCTCATTCAACACCCGCGCATAGCTGCCCACGCGCACGGGCTGGCCGTGGTACTCGCCGTCGTAGAACTGGGGGCGCCCTGTGGCCAATGGCATGGGCGGATCGGGCAGCCCCGGGCTACCGATCTCCACCAGACCATCCTCCGTGGCCACCCGGTAGAACACCTGCCCTTGCGCCGTGAGCTCGAAGAACTCCAGCATGCGGTAGGGCAGCTCCACGCCCAGGCCCCCGCTGGCGGTGGAGATGCTGGAATCGATCGACTTCACCGCCCCCAGCAAGGAGCGGTCATAGGCCGCGTCGGCCGCGTCGTTCACCGTTTTCCAGGACACCCAGAACTCGGCCGAGGCCACCAACACCATGCCCGGAATCAACAACAACAGCAGCAAGCGCCGGATGCTGACCAGCGGCCATTTCAAACGCATCATTCCCCGGCCTCGAGCATGTAGCCCAACCCGCGCAGCGTGGTCACGCGAACCGTGGCAGGCTCCAACCGCTTTCGAATGCGGTGAATGAGCACCTCGATCGCTTCCGGGTGCACGTCCTGCTCATCCGAAAACACGCGGTCGAGCAGTTCGCGTTTTGAAAGCGGTTCACCGGGGTTTTGAATCAAGGCGCGCAGCACGGCGTGTTCTCGCGGCGTCAGCGTCAGGCGCTCGTGCTGCAGCCGAAACTGTTTTGACGCACTGTCGTAGCTCAGCGGGCCACAGGCGAATCGAGGATGCTCCTGCCCTTTTGAACGGCGAATCAAAGCCGTCAGGCGAGCCTCCAGCTCGGCCACATCGAAAGGCTTGGCGAGAAAATCGTCTGCCCCTCCGTGCAGACACGTCACCCGCTCGTTGAGCGAATCGCGGGCCGTCAGCACCAGCACCGGAAGGCGTTGGTCCGCCTCGCGAAGGTCACTCAGGACATCGTGCCCATCCAGCCCCGGCAGACCCAGGTCGAGAATCAGTGCGTCGTACCGCGTGGCTTTCAGGCTGCGCCGCACCATGCGGCCATCGTCCACCCAGTCGACCTGAAAGTCGTTCTGACCCAAGGCCTTGACCAGCCAGGTCGCCAGGGCGGCCTCGTCTTCTGCCAGAAGAATGCGCATTTCATACGTCCGTTGTTCGAGTAGGTGAATCGCCCAGGATTCTGTTGGCCAGCTTCCAGACCCGTCATCGGTGTTTCCACGGGCTCCAGCCCATGCCATTGCACCGCCCCAGCCACATCGCTCATGATGCGACCTTGTCCCCTCAAGCCTAACGCCACACCATGCCCGAACACCGCATCTTCAAGATGGCCTTCGCCAAGGTCTATCCCCTGTACGTGCAGAAGGCCGAGCGCAAGGGCCGGTCAAAAGAGGAAGTCGATCAGATCATCCGATGGCTGACGGGCTACACCCAGAAGGGCCTGGAACGGCAGATCGAACAGGGCAACGATTTCGAGAGCTTCTTCGCCGAGGCCCCGGCGATGCACCCCAACATCTCACTGATCACCGGCGTGGTCTGCGGGGTGCGCGTGGAAGCCGTGGACGATCCGCTGATGCAGAAGATTCGCTACCTGGACAAGATGGTGGACGAGTTGGCGAAGGGGAAGAAGATGGACAAGATACTTCGGACGTGACCAGAAACCGCAAGGCACTACAGGGACAGCACCCGAAAGATGGTGTAGCCCACCATCGAAAGCAGCGCAAGCGAACTGATGCTCCAGAAAAGCGCGCGAATGTCGTGCAACTGCGCCGTCGCATACGCCACGAAGTGCGCAGCCCTGGCGGCCACGTAGGTCCAGATGAGCACCTGCGCCAGCACCAATGGTGGACCGGCCAGGACAAACAGCAGACCCGCCGCCAGAAACGCCGGAATGCTCTCCAGGTCGTTCAAATTCATGCGCCGGGATCGCTCCACATAGTCGTTGGGCTCCAGCTGACCGGGCCTCGGGTCGGGATTGGCGGGACTCTTCTTCGCATCCTCGGGATTTCGAAAGCCTCCCTTGATCTTCATCATCCTGGCCACCGTCATCCACGGCTGGAGCAGGAGCTTGAGCAGCATGATCAAGGCCGCCACCGCATACGTCCAGAACACGGGATTGTCGAAACTCAGTGTGACGAGCATCTTGATACTCCTTGTGCTGGGAATGGAAGAGATGAAGAAGGTTCTGGGAATGGCGAAAAGGTTTCAGTCGGGGAAGCGCTCAATGTGCGCTTCACCCCGACGCCCCAGGTACGTGACGTGGCGGCCTGCAATCCACACCGTGTAGCCGACACACCCCGCTTGCTGAGACAGTTTCTTGAACTCAGGGTACATCACGCGGCCCTGCTGCGCCCCCAGGATGGCGCCCCGCAAGGCGTTTGCATCAAAGGCATCTCCAATGCCGTGTTGCGGGCGCTCGAAATCGAAATCGGTGGTGCTCCCATCGGGCAGGTAGTAAGTGGTGCGGCCGGAGCGATAGTCCACGTGGTAGGACTCCACCCCGGCGCCCATCAACTGCCCGATCACCTGACCGAAGTGGATGGTGCCCCGGTTGGATGCCTCAAACGTGGACTGAAGGGTAGCGCGGGTGGATTCGTTCATGGATGGTGTCTTTCGGGTGAGGCAATGACCGCTGGATCAGTCGGTGGGAATGTCTTTGAGCTGATGGTGTTGCACCAGGGCCTGCATGGCCTTGGTCAGCGCCCGGCGCTCCCGCACAGACAGATGACCGAAGAAGTGGGCGTCATTGGCATCGGCCAGCGCCGCCAGTTTCGGCACCAGTGACTTGCCAGCGGCTGTGAGACGCAGGCTCTGCTCACGCGCCCGGCCTTCCGCCAGTTGCCGCACAGCCAACCCCTTTTCTTCCAGGCGGGACACCACCTTGGATGCCGCGCCCTTGGTCAGGCCCAGGGCCTGGATCAACGCAGCGTGCGTGGTTTCGTCCTGCGACCACAGCGTGCGCAGCGCCACCCATTCGGTGACGGTGACCCCTCTTTCTTCCAGCAGTTGCTGGAAGCGCATGGACACATGGTTGGAAACGAAGCGCAGCCAGAAACCCAGATGGGCTTCCAGCGGGGAAGGAGCGATTTTGGTTTTCTGGTCAGGCATCAGGTTTCCCAAGAAACTGGAGGCAGTTTAGTTTCTTGGGAAACCTATGTAAACACAAAAGTAAAAGGAACCCTTCCCGAGTTGCGTCATGCAGCAGCCTGCTCCCAGTCCGTCTTGCCCGTGCGCATCAACACGAAGGCACCCAGGATCGTTCCGATGGGCACGGCGAAAAGCAGCAGCACACCCAGCACGCGGGACAGATTTCGACCCCAACGCCGCCCTTGGCGGACGCCCTTCAGCGCCAGCGCATGCAGCGCGGGCAACACCCCGAAGACGGCCAGGAGGATCAGCACACCGCCCAGGCTCGCTTTGCTGCCTGACAGGTGCACGGCAATCAACAGCACTGCGATCAGGCCATAGAAGATGGCGAGGCCGAGATGAATGCGAGCGAGTGATTTGTTCATAGCCACATGATTTTTACAAACGTCTGCTCCAGCCATCAGTATTTCTACTGGCCGTGGCTATTTCCGGCCGACTTCATGTTTCAGCTCAGTGCATCGGAGTGGGAAAACTTGAGATGCCAGATTGGCATTTCAAGTTTGCATGGTGGTCGCCGCGGCACGCCCAATGCATTCCCTGAACAGGGCGTTGCCATGCTCTCCAGTGTGCTGCACTCGACTCGTGCGGTGCAAGTCAACCTTGCCATCATGCGCACCTTCGTCCAGTTGCGCCGCCTCATGGACAGCAACCGGAACCTCGCGCGCCGCATCTATGCGCTGGAATCTCGCTACGACGAACAGTTCTCGGCTGTGTTTGACGCCATCAAACAACTCATCGCCGACGATAAACAACGCAGGACCAAGCGCCCCATTGGTTTTCTGTGATTTTTTTTCTCACACCGAAACGGTTTTACGTGACAAGCCCAGCCTCAGACGCGGCACTTGGAGTGTGATAGCCGCCTTGCACCATCACGTGCCTTTCTATCAACCTCACCCCAGAATCGTCTCCGTAAACACAAACCCGTTGCAAGCCGCCACAAACGCAGCCGGCGTCTGCCGCCCACGTGGCTTGCGGTGAAAAGGGGTCGCTCGATGCCGACTTGGCCATGTTCCACGATGTGCAAACTGGAGCCCTTAACCGCGCGGTCAAGCGCGCACCGATCGCTTTCCGGCCGACTTCATGTTTGGGGGGAAAACTGGAGGTGCGAGATTGGCATCTCAAATTTGCACGGTGGCCGCCGTGGCGCGCCCTACGAAATCACCAAACAATGCTGGCCAGCTCACACATTCCCAGACCGCAATCGCCCCAGACGTCTGCAGTTGACCTGAGCAACCTTTAGAACGCGAAACGACCCTCTAGATAACCCAAGTTTTAAAGCATACGGCTAATGAAGTACGCGGCCATGAACACTGCGCAGCTTACGTAGGCTCCGATTCGAATCACTTGATCAATTGCGGCATCGGATGGTACAGACAAATCGCTTTGCGGCACATCGCCCCTGGTTTTTAAGACGGCTTGCGCGGGAATCGAGGCAGCGATAAGCACGAGTCGGCCGACCAACACAAACAGCAATAATATTAAATGAAATACCGTTGGAATCAATGCTGTCAGCGCAAAGATCCCGGTAAATTTAGCAATACCGCTGCCCATAGCATAAGTATCAAACTCCCTGATTTCTTCGGTTTCAGTCGACAGAAAACTCTCCGTAACAATCGAGCGTAAGCCGCGGAGAAAGTCTTCTGCCGGCAGGGGAACAATTAGAAGAAATATATGAGTGAGAGCGGTGAATAAGAGATATGTGCCGAAAACTAGAACAATCGCAATCATGATATCAATGCTTGCATATCTCGCGTAATCCAATGAACTCCGCGCGCTTGCGAGCGCTATCAGAAGTCTGCGTGTTACGCCCACTGAAACCCAATCACAGAAGGCATTGGCATATGTAAGGGATCCGATCATTGCGATTCCTGTACCAGCCATAAAGGGGTATGCGATCAGCGACAGCCCCGACCGCTGATCTAAATCGGTCAAAATTTTCCAGGTCTGAGCAAATGGCTCGCCAAATGCAGAGAAATAGACGAAAAATGGGATTGCAAGTCCAATGAATGCTACGGCATTCATTGTGTATTTTTTTACGCGACTGGCAGCTAGCTTGTACATTGTGACGCGCATCATCAGAAGCGTCAGGGAAGCAATCATCCAGAAATTCGTGGATCGGGAAGATAAAAAGTCTTGGGATACGTCGTTCACTGCAATAAAAACTGAGCCCGATATAGGGATAAATGCCAGAAGCCCTATTGGCAGGTAACGACCAAATGCTCGATTTAGAGTGACCAAAATAAACCAGATAGAGATTAGCAAAACAAAAACAAAAATGACGCCAATAGGCGACATGTCGACAGAACTTCCGCCAACAGTTTGGCTTTTCTCTGTCATGCTTGATAGAACGATTGCGGCCTGGCAGACTAGGCTCGCAGAGACCAAGGCTCCGAACCAGTCTGAGTTTATTTTGATTAGCGATCGCCGCTTGCGCCAAATTTGATAAATGGAACAGGCCGCCGCGAGCACTAACGTCAAACCCAACAGCCGGTCTTGGAGGCCTTTCTTATCTGCGACGAATACTGCAATTCCAGAGGCGATAATTACGCCTATGGTTAAGTACGAGGATGCGAGGTTCATGCTAACGATGAATGCACGCTCGTTTAAATACCCCCGATGTGGTGTGCGTCTGCTAGAACTCCTGGCGCCATACAAGCGTTTGAGGATCATGTTGGCCATCCTCGCGCCGCGTCTCATCCATACGATTAGCAGTTCATCTTTACACGCGTCGGCCAGACGAATGGCCTTTCGATAGATGCCAGGTCGGTGTTGTGCTCCCCACTGTTTGGATAACCAGACACAAAGCCCACCCATGATCACGACCAATCCAACCACATCCACTATGTCGCCCGGCTGTATTCCAAACATCAGTCAATCCTCCGAGTCTTGTATGTCCCTGCGGCGTGTAGCAACTAGATAAGGAGCTCAGTATCCTTTACCACGGCGGAGAGCGCGCTTACGCTATGTCGAAGCTTGAATCTTTTGTAAGGGCCGGCTTGCGAGGCTTAGCGGACTGAACGTAGTCCGCCCGAAGCAATTCGCTCTCACCCGCAGGCGGGTCGGCGGTTACCGGGCGCTGCGAACAGCGCTGCCTGCCATCACGCGTCTTTTCTAACATTCACCCCAGAATCGTCTCCGTAAACACGAACCCATTGCAAGCCGCCACAAACGCCTTCGGCGTCTGCCTTCCCCCAAACCCATACACCCGCAACCCCTCTCGCCGAATGCGGATCGCCAGCGGCGTGAAGTCGCTGTCGGATGACACGATGCAGAAGCCGTCGAGCTGGCCGGTGTGCAGCAGGTCCATGGCGTCGAGGCTCAGGGCCATGTCGGATGCGTTTTTGCCGGCGGTGTAGCTGAAGAGGTGGACGGGTTCGATGGCGTTGTGGTTGAGCACCTGCCTGAAGTGGCGCATGCCGGGGCGCGACCAATCGGCGTAGGCGCGTTTGACAGCCAGCACGCCGTAGCACGCGGCGCGCAGCAGGATGGAGCGGGTGAGTGTGTGGGACGCGTTTTCGGCGTCGATGAGAACCGCGAGGTTCCGTTGTTTGTGCTGCCGGCTGGGCATTCGGCGCTCCCCTGTTCGTTCTTGTTTGCCGCCGCCACTGCAAAAGAGTGGCGGCGGCCCGAACGGGCTGAGAACCGGGCATCGCAGCGAAACCGGCAGGCTCTCGCGAGCCTCCCGTCCGGGCCGCCATAAAAATGGAGCACGAACGACAAAGGCTGCAGTCCTTGTCGGATCAATGCAGCCTTTCAGGCTGCAATGCATCGGGTTCTCAGGCCCGGCCCACCTTTTTCGTGAGCGGGGCAGACTTTACCGCACGCCGTTCGCAGCCAGCAAACGCCCCACGGTATCAAACCGTCCAACCCTGAGCCGCATGTCCCCAACAAATTTTGATGCCTTCCAAAAACAATTCAATAATCCTTGTATTATCAAACCATGAATGAAAGCACCGTCATCCAATCCCTCGCGGCTCTTGCCCACGAACACCGTCTTCGCGTCTTTCGCGCGCTGGTCGTGGCGGGAGAAGAAGGCCTCACGCCCGGTGTCATGACCGAGCAGCTCGACATTGCGGCCACCAAGCTGTCTTTTCACCTGAAGGAACTGGTGAACGCCGGCCTGGCCACCCAGGAACGGGATGGGCGCAACCTCATCTACCGCGCGGCCTACGCCCACATGAATGGCTTGCTGGCCTACCTCACGGAGAACTGCTGCCAGGGTGCGGCGTGCGATGTGGAAAGCGCCTCGTGCAAGTGCTGATGCATCAAGCTGAGCCACCACCATGAATCGACCTCTCAACGTGCTCTTCCTGTGCACGCACAACTCGGCCCGCAGCATCCTGGCCGAAGCCACGCTCAACCACCTGGGCAGCGGGCGCTTCAAGGCGTTCTCTGCGGGCAGCAGCCCTCGCGAGAACCAGCAACCCAACCCGCTGGCCCTGGAGGTGCTGCAGCGAGCCGGCATCTCCACCGAAGGCCTGAACAGCAAGAGTTGGGACACGTTCGGTGAGCCCGATGCACCCCACATGGACTTGGTGATCACGGTGTGCGACAACGCCGCTGGCGAGGTGTGCCCGTACTGGCCGGGCCAACCGGCCACCGCCCACTGGGGCTATGCGGACCCGTCGGAGGTGAAGGGCACGCATGAGCAGCAGCTCGAGGCCTTCCGGCAAACGCTTCTGGCCATCCGCCGGCGCATCGAGCTGCTGGTGAACCTGCCGGCTTCGAGCGTGGACAAGCTGGCGCTGCAAGACGCCGCACGCAGCCTGGCCAAACACTGACCCATGAGCACCACCACAACAGCGCAGGCGGCGCCTGCAGCCGCCCAACCCACCATGGGTTTCTTCGAACGCTACCTGACCTTGTGGGTGGCGTTGTGCATCGTGGCCGGCATCGCGCTCGGCCAGTGGATGCCGGGCTTCTTTCAAGGGGTCGCGGCGCTGGAGGTGGCGCAGGTGAACATCCCGGTCGGGATGCTCATCTGGGTGATGATCGTTCCGATGCTGCTGAAGATCGACTTCGCAGCGCTGGGTCAGGTTCGCGCGCATGCGCGCGGCATCGGCGTGACCCTGTTCATCAACTGGGCGGTCAAGCCCTTCTCGATGGCATTGCTGGGCTGGATTTTCATCCGCCATGTGTTCGCGCCCTGGCTGCCGCAAGACCAGCTTGACAGCTACGTGGCCGGCCTCATCCTGCTGGCGGCCGCGCCCTGCACGGCCATGGTGTTCGTCTGGAGCCAGCTCTGCAAGGGCGACCCGTACTTCACCCTGTCCCAGGTGGCCTTGAACGACGCCATCATGGTGGTGGCTTTCGCACCCATCGTGGCCCTGCTGCTCGGGCTGTCCTCCATCACCGTGCCATGGGACACCCTGCTGACTTCGGTGGGTCTGTACATCGTGGTGCCGGTCATCGTGGCGCAGGCGTGGCGCAAGGCCTTGCTCAAGCGCGGGCAGGCGCATTTCGACAAGGTGATGTCGCGCCTGGGGCCGGCCTCCATCGGCGCCCTGTTGCTGACGCTGGTGCTGCTGTTTGCTTTCCAGGGCGAGGCCATCCTGGCCCAGCCGCTGGTGATTGCGCTGCTGGCGGTGCCCATCCTGATTCAAGTGGTGTTCAACGCGAGCCTGGCCTATGGCCTCAGCCGCAAACTGGGCGTGCAGCACTGCGTGGCCGGGCCGTCGGCGCTCATCGGTGCGAGCAATTTCTTCGAGCTCGCGGTGGCCACCGCCATCAGCCTGTTCGGCTTCCAGTCCGGCGCCGCGCTGGCCACCGTGGTGGGCGTGCTGATCGAGGTGCCCTTGATGCTGGCGGTGGTGGCGGTGGTGAACCGCAGCAGATCCTGGTACGAACGGCCCGCCGTGCCAAAAACGCGCTCTTGAGCCGCATTTCCCGAAATACGGCTCATTTTTTGAGCCGTATTTGCCTAAAATGCGGCTCATGGCCCCTTCTGCCGCTCCCGCTCCCCTGATCTGGCAGGCCCGCGACTGGCCGCACCTGACAGCGCCCGCCGCTGAAGTGGCGGCCGCCCTGCTCCAGGCGCGGCAGCGCCAGGGGCAGTTGGTCGGCCAGTGCGCAGCCGTCGGCTTGGATGCCACGGCCCCCACTTTGCGCGAGCTGTGGGTGCAGGAAGCACTGGCCACGTCCGCCATCGAGGGCGAGGCCTTGAACCCGGATTCGGTGCGTTCGTCGGTGCTGCGGCACCTGGGTCTGGACTCGGATGAGTCGGTGCCGGTAAGCCGCCAGGTGGATGGCTTGGTGGATGTGATGGAAGACGCGACCCAGAACTTTGCGGGTGCGCTGGACAAGGAGCGGCTGTGCCGCTGGCACGCCGCGCTGTTCCCCACCGGGGCCAGCGGCTTGCGGCGCATTCGGGTGGGCAACTACCGCGATCATGAAGACCCGATGCAAATTGTGAGCGGGCTGATGGGTCGCGAAGTGGTGCACTACACGGCACCGCCTTCTTCGCAGATGGATTCGCAGATGCAGGCCTTCCTGGACTGGTTTGCGAGCACGCGGCCCGACCAGCCGCAAGAAGCAGCCCCATTGGATGGCATTGCCCGCGCGGCGATCGCGCACCTGTGGTTCGAGTCCATCCACCCCTTCGAAGACGGCAATGGCCGCATCGGCCGCGCCATCATCGATCTGGCACTGGCGCAGGATGGCGGCGCACCACAGCGGCTGGTGAGTCTCTCGCACCAGTTGCTGGCGCAACGGCGTGGCTATTACGACGCCTTGCAGGCCGCGCAGCACGGTGGCACGGACGTGTCTGCCTGGGTGCTGTGGTTCTTGCAGCAGTACTTGCACGCTTGCGACCACACCGGATCGCTGATTCAGGTCGCGCTGGACAAGTCGCGCTTCTGGACGTTACACGCCACCACCGAACTGAATGCGCGGCAGCGCAAGGTGGTGCAGCGTTTGCTGGACGATGGCGACGGGGGTTTCCTTGGTGGCCTGAACGCGGAGAAATACATCAAGATGACCCGAACGTCAAAGGCCACGGCCACGCGCGACCTGTCGCAACTGGTGGATGAAGGCTTGCTCTTCACCCGAGGCCAGGGCAAGGCGCTGCGCTACTTTGTGAATGTGCCTGGGTGGGCGCACGTGGACCGCAACTGAATTTTCAAGTCAATAGGAGTGCACCGTCGACCAGACAGTCATCAAACTTTGTTTGCTGTCTAAAGTGACTCCCGGCAAGGCCAGCATATAGAAGATTTCAAGAACCCAAGGCTGGTGAGCCGGACCCTGCCAGACATAGGTTCGACCGTCCATTTTTGGCGCCTCTTTCGAGGGTCGCGCAAGCGTTCTCTTGTGCTTGATGCGCAGACAACTGTCGATTTCGCGAGCAAACTTGTCCATCTCTGAATGAAACAAGGTGCGGACACTCTCAGTCATGTCAGCCTTTTGGTCATCTCTCCTGATGTCTGTATCAAAGCAGACCAGTCGAGGTGGATCCAAGAGGTCGAAAGTGGACATTCTGATGCTGCATTCCCCGTAAAGCGGCGACGTCGACCTCGTTACTTGGAATTTGTACGCACCCTCAAGATTCTCCTCGTCTTTTGTAGATATCTTCTTGCCGGACAGCGTTGTCAAGTAGGCGTCAGATGGCGCAAGGAGCAACTTCAGGTTTGCACACCATGCAGGCTGAGATTGCGCATACGACGGTGGCGTTAAAAGTACAGCGAACAAAAAAATCGCGGGAAGAACCGAGTGGGCAGGCATGTGAAGATCCTCCAATCCTTCTATGTACCTCCAGCCACTTCAAAATAATCTATTAGGCGGTACAGGGAGATGCTAACGCGAAAAGACTTCCTATTTACCCTGCAATGGACCACGGCAGGTGGCTTGACCACTTTCCATTGCAAATTGGCGATTTCGCCGATAAGCTCAGTTCCCAATAATGCCGCTTAAGGCCTGGCTCGAAGTTGAAGGAGGGCAACGTGGGTCATTTGCAAGTCTCCAGGAGATGGTTCTCGCCGCGCTTGCGCGTTTTGATCATGGTGCTGACTGCCGTCAGCGGCGCCGTTTTGCACGCCAGTGCCGAGGCTCAGACCAACGCCCCGGGAGTTGTCTGGGTCGGACGCATGACCATCGGTGACATCGTTCGCAGAGACGCCACAGAGGTGGCCACCGCAGTCCGCAATTTTGGGCAAGCCCGCTCCAGATTGAATGAAGAACTTGCGTCCGCACGGCGAGCGTTTTTTTCGACTGCAAACGATCCTTCTTCACGCCCAGCTGCTGAGAAGCGCTTCTCCGAACTTCTGTTGATCAAAGATTGGTCCTATATGGTCTCAGCAGCTCCCATTGGCTTTGACCGCGATACGGAAATACGGCTGTCGGCTCTCAACATCGATGGAGGAATTCCAGCCTCTGCTTTGCCCGCCTTTCGCGAATGGGTGAACGGCATTCGAAAGTCACTTGGAGCAACGCGACCCACTCAGACTCTTGTTTTCACAGAATCAGAAGCGAAGGCTGCCATCAACGCGAACTGGCCTCTATACAACTCGTACAAGCTCAAACGCGATGAGGCGGAGTTCCTGAACAGGCAGGCTGAGGCAACGACACGCGAACGTTCGCAGGAGTGGCTCAAGCAGCGCAAAGATGCCGTTGCCTCGGACGGCAGCAGCAAACTTCATCGTCAGACCGTTCTGGCATTTTCCTCTTTGCACGCCAGCCCACCGGGCACTTCAGTGTCGGCTCGCGAGAAGTTTCAGGCTTGGATGAAGTCGGCAGAAGGTGCCGGTCAACAAGTACTCGCGTGCGTTTACGGTCCTACGCGTGTTGAGAATACTGGGCCGATCTACGACACGGAACTCTTTTGGTACAAGGCTCCTCCGGCGGAGCTTATTCGAGCGCGCGAAGAAGGCGGCCATTTCGTTTCCAACTTGGGGTTGACACTGGCGTCAACCGAGTGCTTTCCAACAACTGCGTTTGCTCAAGACGCTGTCAAGCAAGCCCGATTCGCGTACAACATCGATTCTCAAGCTGCTCGCCGCGACATTCAGGCTCAAAGAAAAGAAGACGACAAGGCGGCGCGGGCTGCCGCGTCCAATGCGCAACGCGAGGCCGCTGAAAAGAGGCGTGTCGCAGTATTGCAAGCCTACTGCCAAAAGAGAAAGGATTACATCGACCAGTTGCAACAGCAGACGCTCAAAGCCAACAATCCTGCTGCTTTGAAAAACTACGAGGCAGTACGGAGTCGATACGCCGTGGATTGCAAAGGAATCAACTCATGATGACTAAGCATGCGTTTTTGTTGTTTTTCACATGTTTGACCGCTGCTGGTTCTGTCTACTCCCAGACCAAACCGGTTGTCGTGCAAGTACCCAAACCCATCAGTTTGGAGCAGGACTTGGTGACCATGAACGATCATGCGGACTGCTTCTCAGTGAAGCCGGAGGTCAGCGGCAAGCACACACGATTTCAAATGAAAACGTCCTGTAGCTACACGATAGGCCTCATGACCGAGTTGCTTCACGGCAACCCCAACAAGCAATGTGTGATCAGATGGATCCAAAAAGTTCAAACCAGCGTCTCGACCGAAAGCTCACGTATTCATGCCTTGTGCAGAGTGGACGGTGGAGTCGCCAAGGTTGCGCTAAATCTGGACAGTTGTGATTGCCCGCAGGGCACCACATCATTTCAAAGCGGTGGTTTGCCGAACGTTGGCCGTTAACTGCTAGAAGATCTGCCATGAAACTCTTGAAAACTGTTGCAGCGCTGTCCCTCTTTCTTGTATCGGTGAGCACGATCGCTCAGGGTGATGGCATCGTATTGGTGACATACAAGTCCAAGGATCCGTTTTCTTCTTACCCTCATCCAATCGTCTATGTCAAGCAAGCCCTGACCGAGGCCGAGGCTCGGCAAGCCATGCTCAAGCAATGGAAGGGGCCGGCAGCGATCACTCAAGGCGAAGCTGCGATGTCGCTGATGATCTACAGGGGGCCCCTTATGACGCGAAAAAAATTCGTGGATGAAACCCTTGCTGCATTTAAGAAGCAGGGCGGCAATCCGGCAGACTTGCGTGTTGACGATTTGCCCGCCAAGTGATGACCCCGCTACAACAGCATTTGGCAACACGCCATGCCACGCGCAACCTGTCGCAACTGCTGGACAAAGGCTCGCTCCTCACCCGGGACTAGGGTAAGGCGCAGCACTGTTTCGTGAACGTGCCCGGCTGGGCGCCAGCGGACCGCAGTTGAACCCGGCGCGGACGCCGAACCACTTTTACTTCGGTGCCGGGACGGCTGTGCACTTGAATTGCCGCCTGAAGTTGGTCAACACGATCTCGGATCGACTGGCCCCCTGGATCACGGTCCCACCCGGGCCCGTGTAGTGGATTCCGGGTGAGCCGGGCACGGCATTGAGGGTCGCCGGAAGAGCGGTGTTGGCGTAGTCCACCACGCCGTCGAGTTTGGCGGTCTTGCCGCTGGCGGCGTAGGTCACGATGGGACGACTGGTGCCCGGACATGTGTAGTGGACCGTTTCGTCCGCCCACGCAGGCACCGAGAGCGAGAGCGAGACCAACACCAGCAACACCGGAAACAACTGCAGCTTCATGGAGGGCCCTCCCGTCGTGAATCGAGGTAGGCCATCATATCTGCCGACTTCTGTTGCAGCGAGTGTTTTCGCGGTCGTTCAGTGCCCCGCCAGGAATCGCTGCACCAGCTCCAGCTGATGCGGCACGTTCAGCGCCGGGGCATGCCCACAACCCGCAATCGTCACCACCA
>VFQP010001316.1_pt1 | contig 34034 bp, 57 predicted proteins | sample 3512351 | NCBI WGS metagenome assembly VFQP01 (sample SAMN10412372, study PRJNA504923) | tailings metagenome | isolation source: Relicate 1 Philex TSF1 revegetated site | place: Philippines: Tuba, Benguet | collected 2017-08-29
ACACACACACACACACACACACACACACACACACACACACACACACACACACACAAACAAACAAACAAACAAACACATATACACAAAAAATACGCAAACACACATGCACAAAAACACACAATCACAAAAAAAAAACTCACACACCTCCTTGTCTGCTTCTGCTTCCTGTGCTTTGACCTCAGCTTGTGTTGTTTCTCGTATGCGTTGACCAAACTCATCGCGTGCACCAACACGACCTCCACCAACACCACCAACACCACGCTGTGCTGACACACTTTCTGCTCTACGTGTCAGTGCAAGCTCTTCCCTTTGCTTTTTTGTGAGAAATACAGGCTGTGTGTGTGAAGGGGTATGTGTGTGTTTAAGGGAGGGGCGAGTATGTGCAGGGGAGGGGAGGGGTTGCATGTAGGGGATGGAGTGTGATATATGTTGTGGAGGTTGTGTGTGTGAACATGTGTATGCATGGTAAGGTGTGTGCACAAGAGAAAACAACGTGTGTGTGAGAGAAAACATACCATACATACCACCTACACAATATCCGCACCTTGGATTGTCGTTCCTTTTCCTCTTGTCGCTTTTTCAGCAATTCCTCCAATGACAGTGGCTCTGCCTTTTTCTGCTGTGCTGCTGCACCATCTGCATCATCCTTTACACCGCCATGGTGACCTCCCGCACCTGCAGGTGGGGGAGGGAGCTGCTCCCTGTCATCGTCCCTATCCCGCCGATCCCTGTCATCGTCCCTATCCCGCCGGGGCTCTTGGCTGCTGCGACGACGATCTCGATCCCGTGCTCGGTGATCATCGCGGTCCCGGTGGCGACGGTCCCTGTCGCGGTCCCTGTCAGCATCCCTGTCACGATCACGCTCTCTGTCGTCGCGATGGCGGCGGTCACGATGGTCCCTGCTGCGCTCGTAGTCGTCCCTGTGCACATGGGATGGTTGACGATGATGGTTGACGATACAACTGTTGATGAGCCAAGATACCAACCTCAACTTGGTCTATATATACATAACACCATTATACTATCCCCCACCGCAACACAACGCAACACAACCTCTCAACCAACACACCTGTGACTTTTGTGCTTGGATTTTCGGTCTGGGCTCCTGCTTGCTGAACGTCTGGAGCGCTTGGATGATGGACTATGACGCCTACCATTACGCTCTCGACTTTCAGAGCGCCCACGCTTGCTACGTTCCTCTCTAGTGGGTGATCTTCCCATTGTTTTGATGGATGAGGTTATGGTTTTGTGTGATTCATAAGGTGCCTTGTGATCGATTGAATGTGCCTTGATTGGTTGCTGGTTGGTTGGGGTTTGCAGCGCAAGTGTTGAACGCGAGTATGTTGACCAAAATACATTGATGTTTTCTTCTCCTGCATTTTAGAGGCAATTTCATATTGTTGTATGTAGATTGTTGTATGGTGCACCAGATCAGGTGGTAGCCAACGCAACAGTATCATACAGTAATCAAGTCTCTCTCTTCTCATCAACACACATCCAGTTGCACTCGTTCACACAACCTCAGTTAACACCCCTGCAGCGACACAAATGACAGGAGAAGCATCTACATCGAGCACTCTCAACACAACCTACCAGCTCATAGACACTGCAGGGGAGGTGCTTGAGGCCATCATCAACGAGGTGCAGGGGCACATCAAGCAACTTCACAAACATGCTGGTGTTGTAAAGTCAATACGATCATTTATTGCAGCTGTTGATTGGACGGTATGTGTGGTGGTTGAGGTGCCAACACAACGACGGGCGATAATGCACATGTGTTGACATCATGTCTGGTATGTTTCTCGGTCACCTCCAATCATTGCAGCGCATGCACCAACCCTAGGAGCGATGGATACAAGCACTCCTTGCCATGCATTTCACATTGCTGCTCCTGGTGCTTGTCACACGCAAGAATCACACAATACAGGGCACCGTGTTTTTCATGATAAGTACGTGGTGTGGTTGCACATTGATGTGAGTGTTGTGTGCACGCTGCAGCCATATTGACAATGTGACAATGTTGACAGTGTGACAATGTTGACAATGTGACACACCCTGCATTTGGCCAGCCCTGTTATGCCTGTCATATCCTACCCTGTGATTGCACCCCCACAAACCACCACCACCACAACAACAACAACCATAACAACAACGCTGCTATAACACAGTGGCTGCGGTATACATGGCAGAGCGACTCAACCAGCTACTGTCTTCCCACTGGGAGTCGTTTGCCTCACAACCCTACTTTGACACGCATGGAATATTCATGTCGGCTGTTTTTTCTGCACCATTGTTGTTCATCATGTTTGTTATTCTGGTATGGGAGGGGGGGGGGGGCGTGCATGGTTGCATGGTGCATGGTTTTGCATTATATGGTTTTTGCATTGTATGGGTTTTGTATGCATGTAAGTGGACATGCTGCTGTCTTTGTTGCAGCAAGCGCCTGTAGCACATTCCCATCATATCCCACCACCACCACCACCAACAACAACAACAAAACAACAAAACAAAAACACCACCATCAACTGCAGATCAATTACCTGCTTGCAACTGTAGACATGTTGATCAAGATGAAGAGAAAACAAATACGATATGAGATACGGCAACGGACAAGGCAGCAGCAGCAGGGGGCTGGTGGTGGTGGCGCAGGAGGGGGTGATACTAAAAAGACAAAGTGATAGGACCACTGGTGAGTATGTAATATTCCAACATGGTTGTGGTCCACAACCACTACAACGACAACCTTGTATATTTTCATATGTTTCAACACATCCTATATTCATACTAGACATACTGTGTGTTACACACTGTGTAATACAAACAATTGTACAAAGCAAGCACACACATATCAATTCCACACAACAATATCCCTGCTAGTGCTTATCAGAGGGCATGTTTTTCCTCGGCCCCTTGCCCCACCGACCACCTCCAACGGCCCCTTGCTTTTTCTTGGGCATCTTGAGGGCAGCAGCAGTCCCCGCCGCACCCCGGGGCCCTGTAGAGGGCCCCCCCACAGCAGCACCTACGCCGGTCCCACCCACAAAGGCGGAACCCCCCGCAGGGCCCCCGCCGCGCTTCCCGGCCCCTCGTACAGCAATCCCCACGTCTTGCGATGACCCCCCAACACCCCTACTTGACACCCCACGCCGCCGTCCTGTACCACCACCCCCACCACTACGCCCCACACCCGGTCGCCCACTGCCCACCCCTAACGATTTCCCCCCCTTGCTTTTCGGTGGGCCCTTTTTCCCGTCACCACGTTTTTTCCCATCACGCAGGTGTTTGGCAACTTGGTCATCGCTTGGCTGTGCCCCTCGTTGTAACATTTCTACACGTGCAGCACCTCGGAGCCCCTTGCGTGCTGCCTTGATGGCCTTGCGCTCCAGGTTTTGTCGCTCGAGTGTTTCTTTTTTGGGACTGTGGGGGGGGGTGGGGGCGGGAGTGGAAGGGGGGGGGGGGGTGAGCAAGAGTGTGGACATGTTTGAACAAATGAATGTATTGATGAACAAACAACCTACCAAACAATTACCATTATAGTGATATGACATCATTATAATATTAACATGACATCACCAATGTCAATACGATAAGGATAGTACCTTCATGTGAAGCACATACACCACTTCAACACGCATCACACTACAACACACACTACACACACACCAAAATATCCACACAAAACATCTACATACCGCATATTAGGTGGCAGCACGTGTCTGTCAGCACTCAACTCATCAAGTGAACGGCCCTCACGCAGTGCCTCTTCAATACGAGTAGCCAGTACCCTTTGTGGTGTATGAGTGTGTATATATGTGTGTTGTATGAGTGTATATGTGTGTTGTATGAGTGTATATGTGTGTTGTATGTACATATATGTGGGTGGGTGGGTGTATGTATATGTGTGTTTGTTTCCATGCACACACACACACGCACAAAAACACACCCACGCACCCACCAATCCCCACATACCTATCACCACGTACAACCAGAGATGTAATCCGTCCCCTGTTACCCGCCCTTGCAGTTCTACCAGATCGATGAATATAGTCAACAGGATTGAGAGGAAAGTCAAAGTTGACCACATGGTCAACACGACCAGGAATATCTAATCCACGTGCTGCGAGGTCGGTACACACCAACACTGGCTGACCATGAATGTATGCTTCCGATTTGTATGCCTCTGTGTATAGGGTGTGTGTATGTATGGGGTGGGGTGTGTGTGTAGAGTGTGTGTGTAGAGTGTGTGTGTAGAGTGTGTGTGTATGTATAGTGTGATATGGTGATATGGTGTGGTATGTGTAGGGTAGATGTGTATCGCACGCACACCATCACCACCACACAAACACATACCACCACCACCACCAGTCCCTGCAAAATCAGCAATAGCCTGTCTCCGTTGATCCAGGGGCACATCCCCATGATAGCACCGAGTGGGTACACCTGCTTCCGAGAGGTAGTGTTCCACTGCTCTACAACTGGGGAGGGTGTTGCAAAATATCATAACACGATTGTCACTGCGGAGATCTGCCTCAAGAATCTGTGTGTTTGGGGGGGGAGTGTGTGGGGGGGGGTGCGTGTGTGAGTGGGTGGGTGGGTGGACATTAACTCACAAACAGTCGTGCATGCAAAGAACAGCAGTGTAACAAACACAAAATGGAAAAAACCATTTGCAAAAACACAACACACACACATTCAAAAACACAAAAATCACATACAACAAACAAAAATCACATTCAACACACACACACTAAAAACACACCTGAGTGAGTGTCAAGAGTTTATTTTGCTCTGCTGTCAACGGCAAGAAATTATGCTGTGCACCTGCCACCCCCTTGTGTAGGCTGCTTGTTGCCGCCCTGGCTATAGTTGGAAAATCACGATCAAGCAGTTTGCTCACTTGTTTGTTGAGTGTGGCTGCAACAAAGACCACAGATGCAGGGTTTTGTTTGGAGCGGACCGCAGTCAAAATTTTGTTGACCTGTGATTGGTTGGGGGGGGGTGTATGGGGTGTATGGGGGAGGGTGTATGGGGTGTATGGGGGAGGGCGTATGGAGGACGGTGTACGGAGGAGGGAGAAAAGAAATGGTGTACATATGGAAACCATGTGTGCATGCATGTACACATACATTGTACATACATTATAGCTACACTTCTATTCAATGCACCCCATGCATACAACACAAACCACCTACAACACCCATTCACTACCCTACGCCCCCACCTCTCCCACACACACACACATGCACTATACACACACACACAACACACACCATACACCACACACACCTCAGGTCCAAACCCGGCATCAAGCATTGTATCGGCCTCATCCAATACCACCACTTGCACATCACCCAAATACACATTCCCCTTCTCCCAATGCTGAATGAGGCGTGTGGGGGTGGCTACTAGCACATCGAGTGTTTTTTCCAACAAGGTTCGCTGCTTACCCCACTCCCCGCCTGTGCAGTGATGTGCGTGGGTGGGGGGAGGGGGACATGTGTGTGTGTATACAATTGATTATGCATGTGTGTGTGGATGTATATTGGAGGTTGAGGTGCACAGAGACGCAAGGAATTTGCATACTTCCCCACAGACACACCCATACATCCCCCCCCCACATACACACTCACACATACACCCCCCCCACAGACACCCACCAAACCCCTACACCCTCCCACACCCCTACACCCTCCCACCCACCCATAACAAACCTCCATTGATACACCCAGAGCTAAACTTGGCATAATGGGACACGGCCTTTCCCACTGCTGTAATCTGATCAGTCAACTCCCTTGTGGGACCCAATACTATTGCCCTTGGACGTTTGGGACGTGTGACGATGCCTGCTGTTGCCTCCTGATCACGCAACAACTGTATCTGTTGTGTCATGGTTGGTGTATGGTGGTGTGCGTTTGAGATGATTATGGTATAATCAATGCTCCCATCATCGTACCATTGGCAAGTAGTATGCAAGGGTTTTGCCCGAACCAGTGTGAGATGCAATCAAAGTGTCTGTCTTTTGCAAGACACGTGGTATGGCCATGGTCTGTGTGTGTGAGCACGTGGTGTGCAACAACATCCATCCAAAAGTTTGACCATCACAAACACACCTGCACTTCCGTTGGCTCGTGTATACCCTGCGCATCGAGTGCTTGTATAATCTCATTCCCCAATCCAAGCTGCCCAAAGCCCATACTCACAAAAGGAGCGGCAGCAGCACGCACGATGACCGTCTTTACTCTCGGCTGCAGTCGATGCTGGTGCACAAAAGATCGCTGGCTATGCAGTACAGATGTCTGAACAAGCTGCTGAACACCCTTGAAGCCAGTCAGCGACAACATGCGAGCGATGCCGTTGCTGATGGTCAGCGAACTGCACATGCCGTGTGGCGTGGTGCTTGTGAGCAACATGGTGTGTATTTGTTTTTGTACAAGGTTCTTGAGAATTGCTTGTGGGTTGTTACATATTTTGTACCAAAAAAAGGACACTTTTCGTCCTACCTTGTTGTCGCCCGAGTGACCCTATCATCCACCACACCTACTGCCGGTGGCTGCATCAAGTCTTCCACAGTCACACCACCTCTTACAACATCCTCTACAATCCTCTCTGCACCCGTAAACGCCTCCTCTTGCGTAGACGAGGTGTAGGTGATTATACATCGCATCCCCGCACCAAGGGCTGCTTGGAGCCCTATCGTAGAGTCCTCCACCACACAGCACTCCTCGGGGGAGAGGCCGAGTCGTTCTGCAGCAAGCTGGTAGATGATGGGGTCGGGTTTTTTGCGGGGGACGTCATCACCTGCCATAAATAAGTCGAGGCCCTATGTGTGTGTTTTTTGGGGAGGGGGGGGAGGAGTTGTTGCGATAAACATGACAACATTTATATTTAAAACAAACCCACATAATACACACAGCACCCACATACAAAAAACACCCACATACAAACAACACCCACATACAAACAACACACCCAACACCCAACACTCACCTGAAAACGATCCATGCCCAACAAGTTCTCCAAACAAAACACCACCGAGCTCTTGGTCGCAGCGCTACACACCGCCACTCGTAGCCCCCTCGCCCGTGCACTATCCATCAACTCCACCACCCCTGGTCGGGCTGGCACTTCTCCACTGCCTATCATCTGTTGGTATTTTTCGGTTTTCCAATCTTGCAACGTGTCTATGAGGCGTGTTTGTTCTTCTTCAGTAGCAGGGGGGTGGTCAATGATGGTGCTGCTGGGCCAGCCATCATGTTGACCAAAAAACCAACGCATCTTTGGTTTGCCACCACCAATTTTGTTTTGGAGTTGGTTGTAAAATTCCTCGCTCCATTGCACCACACGACCATCTTTTTCCGATCGCACATCAAAGTGCATGAATGCAGCATTGTATGCACGTCGATGCAGATCTTCAGATTCTAGAATAACACCTGTTTTGGTGGATGTGGATGGATGTGGATGTGAATGTGTGGGCATGTGGACGTGGATGGATGCGGATGAACGTGAAGATGTACCAGATTGAAGGCGTTAATGTAGGAGGTGCTTTATCTGATTTGCACAGCAGAGGGACACAGAACATCATCATCAAAGGATACAACCTCTCCATCAGTACACCATCACCACCACACACCATCACAGTCAAAGATGAGGGCCTTGAGCGTGGCTGCATGACATATGTGTGATGCACGTCGTGTGCTAGTTTGCGCCAATGGTGTCACGTGCTTGGCATTCCTGATGGATCATAGGTAGCCCATGGTGGGTGCATTGCATCACAATGCCACAAAAAATGTCTCAATACCCTCAACAACGCACCGTTTGCTGTAACTCAACACATGTGCAGTTTTTCGCGGGCATGTTGCAGTGCTTGGCAATCGCACAAACGGCCCGACGCGGTGCACATGTCCTTTTGTAGGAATCTGGATGTGCGAGTTGATCTGCAACATACTGTTCCCCGCTTGATTTTGCTATTGTGTATTACAGTGGCTGATTGAAAGACGAGCAACCAAAATAATTGTTACACTATAGCTTCTTTAGTGTCCACAAATGTTCCTACACACTCCCCACCGTCTTGGTGGCCTGCACCACATACATGGGATCTGTATACCCAAACAACGGCTTTTTCGTAATATCTTTGGCTACAGGTGCACTCCACCCACCCTTGACAGAGTAATGGTAGTAACTTCCTACGATGTAGACATGGTCAGCATCCCCCGTTTGTGTCTGGGGGGGTGGAGGTGCATGTGTACACTCACATGTATTTGTATTAAATTGCTGTGTACATGGTATGTGTTCGTAGTGCATGTATGCAAAGACACTTGCTTTGGTGGGTACTATACATACACATACACACCACACACATGTACACCAATGCACACCAATGCACACCATACACAGACACACCAATACACACACCATACACATACCCAAATTGCTATTGCCTTGGTGGGAAAGCATCTGTTGCTAAAGCTATTGATAAACACACCACCTGGCTTGAGTACCCTATGCACCTCCTTGAATACCTGGGTTGGTGATGACGATGATGTTGTGTACATGATGATGACGTTGTGTACATGATGATGATGTTGTGTACAACATGATGATGTTGTGTACATACTGCACTCTCCCCTCCCCCCACCTACCCACACAGAGTGGGTTACAATGTGTATAGCCACAAATGACACACAAATAACCACAAAACACTCATAAACAACCACCCACCCATAACCCACAAAGCACCCACAAATAACACCCACAAATCCTTACACACACCTCTAATGGCTTGGTCAAATAGTCAACAGACACGCAGTTAGTCACCACATCAAACGTGTTGTCAGGGAAATCAAACGCTGGCTTTGTGTTTAAATCAGCCACCACATAATCTGTGAGGATGCTGTTTTTTTCCAACTCCTCACGGTTCATACCCAACCCTGTGTGTATTGGGTGTGTTGGGTGTGTTGGGTGTGTTGGGTGGAGGTGTGTGGAGGTGTGGAGGTGTGTGGAACTGTGTGGAGGTGTGTGCATTGTATGTCGTGAAGGGAGGTTTTGTGTGTAGGTGAAGGGAGTGTGTGCATGTGCATGTGTGTGTGTGTGTATTGTATGTAGGTGTATGTATTGTATGTGGGTGTATACCTGATATTCGCCCTGCCTTGTATTCCTTAGGGTAGTGGCTGATCCAGCTACTGCATATATCCAGCAGTGCAACATCATCACCACCACCCTTGGGGAATGTCTGTGGTGTGTGTATGGTGTGGGGGTGTGTAGGTGTACAGGTGTGCGTGTGTACAGGTGTATGTGTGCACATGCGTGTGTGTGTGGGTATGCTCATGCATGTGTGTAGTTGTGTGCAGGTATAGCACGAAATGTTTGTGTGTGCACAAGGTTGTGTCACAAGGTTGTGTCAGAGGGTTGTGTAAAAGGGGTTATGTGGGTACAACCCAGCATACATCAGACACCCAGTACCCACCCAATACATCACACACCTGGGCATAGTAGTCTGTCAGGGACTGTATGGCATTGTCATCAATGTGTGTCACAAATCGGGGAAAGGAATAAAACACTGCATCATTTTCTTCATCATAACGAGCAAATGCCTCTGGACCGAATGGAAACTCAGAAGGCCATTCTCCATTTTCTAACACCTGGGCAGATGTGAGGTGCCATTGTACGTGTGGTACCCACATGTGGCGCCCAAAGATGTACTTTGATGCAGGTTGCGATCATGGGCAACAGGTTGTGTGGTCAACCATATGTATGTACAGCGTTGTTGGTCCATCACATCACAACCAATACCTTTTCAATACCGCTGCTTTGCGCAGCAGACACGCGCAATGGTCTGTTGAACACACCAAATCCAGATCCTGCCATCATCAGCCCAATGTGTCGACGTTTTAAGACTGGCGATGTGGGGATGGCATGCAGAGACCGAGATGATCGAGTGCAATGTATGCCATTGGGCGATACCAACCTCATCATCACAGTCTTCATATTGTAATTGTTCGATTACAACCCTAAACTATCACAAAACCAACAAAAACACTACCCAGACGATTACAACATAACTACATCCCTGCCCAAAATCCCAAGGCAAATGCAGCAATGGAGGGGATTCCATACCCGCCCACCACATTCCACACCGCTGCACAACCCATGCGGACGTCTCCCATGCCCAGGCGCCCATCATTATCCAAGTCAAGACTATCCTTGAACGCCCGCCCCACTTGCCCCCAATTGAGATTGACATACCCTTTCCATGCCAGCGCCTGCACCAAGATGAACAGCAGGATCACCACAACAAGCACAAGTTTGCCAAAACTCTGTGGTTCCGATGGTGCCGATGAGCAGATGTGTGGGGAGATGTGTTTGTGGTGTTGTGGTGGGGAAAACAGAGCGTACCGTCAAGCATATGGATGCTGCATAGCCAAACAGGAAGCAGAGGGCAACGTGTGACAGCAATGCATATGCGGATGTCGCGTGTGCGCCCCACCAGTCCTCTGTGGGCCACCACCATGTACATATGTGTTGTATATGTGTATATGTGTTGGATGACTCACCATCCCAGATGATTGAATCTGTAGCCACTTTCCCTGTTTCGTACCGAGATTCTTGCGTACTATGTCTCGTTTCCTCATATGTTCAGGAGCATCAGCAAGCAGCGGCTCACCGGCTAAGCTTTCGGGGTCTGCCATGTCACTGATGTTTACTATCGTTCTCGTCGTCAACAAGCACGTTGTATATCCAACACTGATTACTAGGTGATTATTACTAGGTGATTGAGACACTGCAAAATTGGTACGATACCAAAAAAAACTACAAAACCTTTGCCTTGTGATTCCCCATCAACATCCCCGACACCATCCGCGCAACCACTGCAATCCCATGCAACAACAACACCATGCACCAATCCACTGCATGCCACACTGCGGTCCACATCCCTCCACCAGACCGTTTCCTTGTGCTGGTGCGGGGTCCCCCCATAGCATCCTGCTTCCCATGCGCTCCCTCTGGTACCATCCCGCGACCCATTGCACCACCGCCCTGTTGCTCTGCAAGCACCTGGGCCTGCAGCTTGACCACCTGTTGTCGTATTTGGTCGGCAAAGTCCTGCAGGGCTGCTTTCAGTTGGGTGGGGTCCTTGGGGCGTTGGAAATGCAAGGGGGGGCCAAACACCACCGTAATCTGGGTGTAGGTTTCATGATGCAAAAGGTGGGTATTATGGGCACAATATGTGTGTGCAAAATGTGAGCAAAATATGTGTGTGTAAAATATGTGAAGAATATGTGTGTGTAAAATGTGGGCACAAGAGAGCAATCCTACCTGATGTGGGAGTGGAACATAGGTGTGCTTGGGAAGGGCATCCCGTGTACCATGCACATAGGTGGGCACAACTTTGATGTGCAGTTTATCAGCTATGAATGATACACCTGATTTAAAGGGGCCTATGATTGCATTTGTGCTGCGTGTGCCCTCTGGAAACATCAATACCTGTGGTGTGTGTGTGTGTATATATATATTGAAGGTATGAAAGGTGTGCACATGCATCATCATCATCATCATCATGCGCACATGTTTATACGCAATCCACCATCCCCACATGCCAAACCCAAAAACGTACCGCTGTGGGTTGTTGTGCGGATGCCAGGGCCTGTACCAGTAACAAATTATCAACATCACGTTGTGTAAACCCTCGTCGATTGAATGGGATCACGTTCATCAGTGTGGTCACAAACCATCGCTGTGTGTACGGGTTGTGGGTTGGTGTGTACCATTGTGTACGTGCATGGCAAGTGTGCAGTCACCGCCACAACCACCCAGTGCACCCAACCCGACAACCAACAAGTACCAATAACCACCCAGTACCAACCCTCCAAACACCTACCACGAAAGGACTCTTGAAAAAGTAATCACGTGCACCAAGGGCATATGTCCTACTGCACCCTGCTTGTTGTGCTGCTGTATACACACTCGAACAGTCCAAGTGGCTTGCGTGATTGGATGCCAACACAAACATGCCATCATCCAACGGGAGATGCTCTGCACCCAGGGTGTGCTGTTGAAAATAATGGGCATGCAGCCAATGTCCAAACCGCCACCATGCTGCATGGAGGAGTGTGGGACGACCAATGTCCATGCCATCCAGGTGCAGATGATGATGGTCGAGGTGTGGATGGTGTGGTGGATGGTGTGCTGCAGCAGCACGGGGGACATGGCGTGGTGCACATCCCGTAAAGGAGCGCAGTGACAGCATTGGAAGCAGGGGGGTTGTCACTCTCCGTGCCACGATCAGTGTAGGTGGGGGGATCTGCACGCATCCAACAAGATGTTGTCCATATGGAATGGACATAATGCTCATAATACTCTCAATTACTCATGATGCTATGCCAACTATACTCTCTTCGTGTTTAATAATACAGTGCGTTGGGTCGCGTGGGCAACAAGTGTAGACGATCTGGCGTTTGAATTTGTCAATATGAAGCTGCCAACACCAAACAGCGTTAATGATGCTACCAATAGAAGATGCTAGACCACCTAGATATGACAAACACTTGTGTGTGTGCAGAGATTTTTCAGCCAGAGATTTCAGCTGTGTTGTTTGACTAGCAGCAACATTGAAAAAAACATTTTGCTGTGTGCCGCCATCTACACATAGCACGCTATATACGTAGTACCAGTAGCCATCACGATGCGGGCACCTTGCGTGCGGCAGCAGCCGTGTGTATGTCTATCCGGTGGCAACACACATGCGGCACCACAGGCACAGCACACACCATGGTTGCACCCCAGGCACGTGCTATTGTCTCTCAACATAACCATACTCCCGAATGACAATGATGTTTTCATCGAAAAGACTTCAACACCAACACCAACACAGGATGATGCCACACAGTCGGGCGCTCAGTGGGCAACGAGGGGTGCACCTGCGGCTGCCCCTTCTCTCTGCTGCTGCTGCTGAAGCTGAGGGATTTGCATCAGAGGGGCAGGGGGAAGCAGCACCACCAGAAGGCATGCAGGTGTTTCCACGACGCAAGGAGCGCGACCCATACAGGTAGGCGAGATGTGGTAGTTTGGGGGGGTTGGGGTGGTATGGATTTAGAGGAACGGTGATGTGCGTTGAGTATGGTTGTATATGTTTGTAAGCATATCATGTATTGTGGGGATATCATGCGCACACATATTCCCTGCACACATACATCCCTTGTACATACAAATCCCTTGTACATACAAATCCCTTGTACATACAAATCCCTTGTACATACAAATCTCCTACACACACAAATCTCCTGCACACACACATCCCCTACACATATTCTAGGCGGTTGGGTGTTCCACAAGATGCTTCGTTTGAGGAAATTGAGGGTGCTAAATCATTCCTGATGGAGGTATTGGCGTATTATATTGTTGTATTATGTTGTTACTATACTATATTGTTGTATAATTATAGCATATTGTTATATTACAGTATTGATGTGTAGCAGTATTTGTGTATTGCTGATTATCACTGGTGTCGGTGTATTTGCCCCTTGCTCCTACCCCCCCCCCCCCCCCTCACATACACACACAGCAATACAAGTGGCATGCAGACAGTAGGGAGTCCATTGAGCTTGCATATGATGCAGTGCTACAAGAAGCATACAAGCGGCGTAACAAGTATGGGTTTCGTCCACCCAAGACTGGTAGGAGAACGGATGCACAGGGTGACCCAGAGGTGTGTGTTGGTGGTGTGTGTTGGTGTGTGTTGGTGTGTGTTGGTGTGTGTGTTGGTGTGTGTGTTGGTGTGTGTACTTGTGTGTATAAAGGGGTTCATGGAGTCAGGTAGACACACACACGTGCTTCTTGCTGCTTCTTATACACACACCATACAAACCCCATGCATGCCAGGCAGTGATCCCATGCACGTCCCATAGTTAGCCACCCTACCCCCCTCCCACCACACCCATCCTCATCTACACCCACCTACACCCACCCACATCTACGCCCACCTACACCCCTACACACACACACCCAAACACACACAGCCTACTACTATTGCTGAGAGGGTCAAAGAATTATTCGACCCCAGTGTGTCTAAAGCTACCATAGTCAATGAGGGCTTTATCTTTTTGATCTTGACCATATGGTATGTGTTGACCATGCTGTCTGTGTTGACTTTGCTGTCTGTGTTGACCATGTGTTGACCGTGCTGTCTGTCTTTTCTGTTGACCCCCCACATCAACCACTACAAGCACAACCTCTTGCACCCAAAAAGAAAACAATACACAAACATTCACACACAGGATTGCCTACCAAGCACGCGTAGACCCCACCCTCCCCCTTGGTGGTGCCATTGCATACTGTGCATATAAACTCTTTGACAAGCGCAAAAAGCGCAACCCAGACGGGCCCTTTATGGGGGGGAGCCCTGTATGGGGGGCCCTCTTGGCAACACTGGCAACACTGGTGCTGAGTGGCGTGGTATGTGTATTAGTAATCAAGATGTGTATTAGTAATATATGAGTAGTGCACTAGTGGACAGGGGGGGTGTGTTTTGAGGATGGTTGTGATTGTGCCGCTGTATGAATTTGCTTTTCACCTGCACATACTCATATGCAGGTTACCACACACACATACACCACGCACACGCACCATACACACACAGTTTGGGTGGGCTGTGACCAAGTACATTCCTCTCCCATTCCCTGCATGGGTTGATCTGGAAGTACTCAAGGTTGCCTTTATGACCTTTTCCTTGGGTGTCACAGCCATCTTTTTTCGATAAAGCAGCCATGTAATGGTGAGGTAGCCATGGTTTGTAATGGTGAGGTAGCCATTATTTGTAATGGTGGAGTAGCCATGGTTGGTAATGGTGAATGCAGCTGTGTGCTTTGTGGTGAATGCAGCCATGTGTTGTAATGGTGAGGGTTGCTGTGTGAAAGCTCTTTTATGTGAAAGTAGGTTGTTGGCAGTGCATTCTGTTTATTGTGGGGCTGGTGAGTGTGGAACACATGGTGGGGAAATGAGAGGGGGACCGTCGTGTTTTGAGTGTGTGGAAATCTGTGTTTTTCTTTACCAAGAAACGACAAGGGCGTATTCCAAGGTGCTCTTGTAACAATGCATTATCATCGTCGTGCAGTACAATGGGCAATAAAACACAACGGGCAATACAACACAACAGGCAATGAACCACACAATGGACATCACGAAGGCACATTCACATGCCAGAGCAGACTCCCCTCCTCCTCCCTATTTTTTGGGGCCTATTTCTTTTTCAAAACAAAAAATCGAAAAAAGCCATCCAAATCACTTTCATGCACATCCAACTGGCTCGCCACTGCCAGGTTTGCCTCCATGCCTGGTGTCTGTAGATATGGCTCTGCAATACCCACATACCCGAGCTCTTTTTCAACCACCCACCCTCCCAACGGAAGGGAGGCAAAAAACGGGCCCGCATCACGGGGGACCCCTGATCGAAATTCTTTGACCAGTGCATTATCCTCAAATGTTGACTTTTGAAATGCAGCTATGCTATCCAGTGTGAGGAGCTGTACTACCCACCAACTCCCTGCTGTGCTGTGTTCTGTGTGGTGGTGGTGGTGGTGGATGTGTTGGGACGGTGGTGGATGTGTTGGGATGGTGGCTGTGGCTTTGTGATACACATGTGTGCTGGTGTGTGTAGTATGATGAGGCAAAACAACATAGGAGCATCTACCCAAGCACACACAGTAGTAAGTACAGCATCATCATATAACACACACACACACACACAAAAACATACAACACACCTGATACAGCAGCAAGCACAGCATCAGCATCTTCCTGTGGCAGGTACAGCAACAGCCCCTCTGCTGCCCATACTGTTGGGTGTGTGGGGTCCCACCCAGCAGCCCTGAGTGTGTGTAGCCATGCAGCATTGGGTGCTGTGAGGTCATGCTCAACACCCCGCCACTGGGCACAATGCAAGGGATACCTGGGGGAAAGGAGGGGGAGGGGGGAGGGGTGTCAGTAGTTGGGGGCTACACCTCTGTGCTACAAAACACACCAAAAAAACAAACAAACACAAACACACACACACAACTCACACCCCCCATAATCCAATCATAATCATCAATGGATCTAAATCACTTCCAGCCATACATACCGCCATGATTGAGCATTGCCATCACTGCCCTCCATCACCAGCCCCTGCTCATTGTACACAGAACCCCCTTGGGCCCCCACACGCTGCAGCATGCTGAGCTTTGCTTGTAATACCCCTGGACGATCAAGTTCAAACCATGTTGTGTTTTTCAAATGCGGTAATCGCCATGCACGTGAGTCCATGCCTGCGCCTAGCAACACCACTTGGCGAATTGGCAGTGGTGATGATGGATCCGGGGATGATGATGTTGAGGTAATTGCGTGCACTATGTGGTCATCAAACCAGCGTGCCCTAAACGCAAAACGTGTTGCCTGATATTGACGCTTGCCATTTGATGCAGGCTGTGTGAGGTGGTCAGGTGTGAGGGTTTCAGGCTGCACATACAGTGTACATGACCCACGCAATGTGTTGCACACACACACACACACACAAGAGCACCTTGAGATCCTCCTTGACTTCCTGCAATGCACTAGGTCCAGCCAGATGGTAGGCCAGCTCATCATGCAGCAGTGCATAGGTACCTTCTGCTGTCTCTACTGCTCGAAATGCTGGTGGTTGATGGGGAACGGGTTGAGGTGGTGTACTACGAGATGGTATGCGAGGGTGGATGCAACATCCTCAATACCTGCAATGAGCCTAGATGATGCTGCCACAGTGCCTATGTATACAAGGTGCAACAGTGAAGGGAGAAGGGCATGACACGTTGGTCAAGGTTTACGCCTCGTACCATCAAAGGGATCAATATCGCTGCTCGTCATTGTTATTTCGCAAGTGCCACGTTGTTGGGGGTGACTTTACAAACAACGAACAAAGTTATGTACAAGGGAAAACATAGGGAAAACATATAGGGAAAACAGGCGTTGTTGACTGTCATAAAACCACACCCACCTTTGTACACCATTGTTGGATCAGCTTTAGAGGTGATCACAGGACCCCACCAGAAACACAGCCTCACCATCATCCAACAGCCGCGAAACCATGCCCCGTGAAATAGTCACGCTGCAGGTTGGGCAGTGTGGTAATCAGATCGGTACAGAGTTTTGGAAAAAGGTATCGTGGTGAAAGTCGGTGTTCTAGAGCACGACAGCAGCGAAATCAAACAAAATGAGATGCATCTTGCTGTCTGGTCTGTGCACTTGCATGCTCCACGTCCATACAACATCTGCACAGCTATGTCAAGAGCACGGTATCAACAAGGAGGGCATTCTGGAGGACTTTGCCACTCAGGTGCGTTGATAGCACGCTGTTGGATTGCAACATTCCTGTGTCACACACTACACACCACGGGCAGGGTGGTGATCGCAAGGATGTGTTTTTCTACCAGGCAGACGATGAGCGCTACATCCCACGTGCCCTGTTGCTCGACTTGGAGCCACGGTATGAGAGATCGAAGGGGGTGTTGTGAATGGTCACCGACGCCATCACATGCTTCCACCCACATACGCTGTTTATATACATCACAACGCACCACCACAGTGTGATCAATGGCATCCAAAACTCAGAGATCCGCAACCTGTTTAATCCCGAAAACATATTCCTGTCCGATCATGGTGGTGGTGCGGGCAACAATTGGGCATCAGGGTACTCTCAGGGTGAAGCTGTACAAGAAGACATCCTCGACATGATTGGTGCGTGGATATTTCGGTGGGGAATGGCGTAGGATGCTTTGTAATGAGGGAAGAATGTGTTGCCTGTGAAGACGGAATGTGTATTTCCGTTGTTTTTGTTGTGTTTTTACACACACACACTCCACCACGTCCCTCACAACCCCACGTCCCACACACACCCAACACCCCCCCCCCAGACCGTGAGGTGGGCTACAGTGACAGCCTAGAGGGCTTTGTCCTTTGTCACTCCATTGCTGGTGGTACAGGCTCCGGCATGGGCTCCTACCTTTTAGAGGCCCTCAACGACCGCTACCCTAAGAAGCTCGTGCAGACCTACAGTGTGTTTCCCAACCAAAACGAGACCTCGGATGTGGTGGTGCAGCCATACAACTCATTGTTGACGCTCAAGCGACTGACGTTGAATGCTGATGCAGTGGTGGTGTTGGATAATACCGCGTTAAACAGGTTTGTGTTTGCATTGTGTGTTTGCATTGTGTGTACACATGGTGATGGGTGTGCGAAATTGGTGGTGTGTGGTTTTGGGTGTGTGTGTATGGAGAATGCACATGCTTCTCCATTGTACATACATCCCAAGTTGCACATACACATCCTTGCACTTGGAACGATGTGTTCACATGAGAAACCAGACACATGTGCAAACTATACAACTACACATACTACACATGCTACACATGCTATACATACTATAACCCCCCCCACACAGGATTGCTGTGGAGCGTTTGCACATTCAAAACCCCACATTTGCTCAAACCAACTCTCTGGTGTCCACTGTGATGGCTGCCTCCACTGCCACCCTACGCTACCCTGGTGTGTGTTTGTGTGTGTTTTTTTGGGGGGTGGGGGGCGGTATGTTGCTGTGTGTTTGTGTGTGTATGTTTGTTTATGTGTATATGTGTATATGTTGCTTTGTGTGTATGTTTCTGTGTGTGTGTGTGTTGCTGTATATGTGTATGTGAAAGAGAAAGTGCATGTATGTGTGTGTACACATGTCTGTTATTGTACGCAGCCCGTATTCATACTCACACATGCACACACACACACACATGCACACACTCACTCACACACACATACCTAGGCTATATGAATAACGACTTGGTAGGACTGATAGCATCCTTGATACCCACACCCCGTTGTCACTTCTTGATGACTGGGTACACCCCCCTGAATGTGGAGGACCGACGTGATGCAGTGACTACCATGGTGTGTGTGACTGTGAGTGCATGAAAATGGCTATGCGTGATTGTTTGCAATTAACTGTGTGTGAAATGCAGTGACTGCCATGGTGTGTGTGAATGATTGTGTGTGTGTGGTAGAGTATGTTGGGGAAGGGTGTGCATGTGTACGGTGTGTATGGTTGCCTAAAAACTGATCACTAACTACCAACACACACACACACACAGTAACTGATCACTAACTACCAAAACACACACACACACACACACACACACAAAATAGGTTCGCAAGACCACAGTGTTGGATGTCATGCGTCGCTTGTTGCAGCCTAAGAATATCATGGTATCTGCTCATGCACGTTCCAAGGAATATGACAAGTCAAAGTACATTTCCATACTCAACATCATTCAGGTATATAACCATGCTATGTGCTAGGGGAGGGGAGGGCGGGGGGTCAGTGAAATGTGTGTGTAGAAAACACTGCACATGATCGGGTATTTTTTCGTGTAGCACATGTATATTATGCTGCCTATATGTATCATATGTATCCCCTCATCATCAACCCCCTGTCACCCACCCACATCTCACACCCACACATCCCACACCTCACATCCACACCCCACACCTTCCCCCCTCTTCTCGCCAGGGTGAGGTGGACCCCACCCAGGTACACAAGAGTCTACAACGCATCCGGGAACGAAAACTAGCCAACTTTATCGAATGGGGTCCCGCCAGCATCCAAGTCGCCCTCTCTAAGAAATCCCCCTACATGGCGTCTGCCAATCGCGTCAGCGGCCTCATGTTGGCCAATCACACGAGCATTCGACACTTGTTTAATCGATGTTTGGCGCAGTATGACAAGTTGATGAAGCGCAAGGCGTTTTTGGATAATTATAAAGAATATCCGATATTTCAAACATCCATGGGGGGGGTCAAGGTGAGAGGGGGTGGGGGGTGGGTGGGTAGTATGTGTGGGTGGGTAGTATGTGTGGTGGGTAGTACGTGTGGGTGATGCCTGGGTGGTGGTGGTGGTTGGCTTGTTTAGCCATGGCCTTGTTCAATTGTTGATACTGCCTGCATCAGGGGCATTCCTTGAACAACACATACACATGAATACATGCATTCACACATGCACACATAACAGCACACGTTGATACACACACACACACACACATATATATATATATATATATATATATACATACACAAACACACACATTGATACACACATACACACATCCCCCCACACACAATACACACACACATTTCCCCCCACACACAATACACACACAGCCTACTGACAACTTTGAAGAGTTTGATGATGCACGTGATGTAGTTGCCTCCTTGTCTGCTGAGTATGAAGCATGTGAGAGTGCAGACTACGTACGTGACTTAGAGAGAGTGATGTATATATATATATATATATATGTAGTGTGCATGACATACATGTGTACTGTGCATGACGTATACGTGTACACAACCATCATCAACAACAACAACACAACCATCATCACAATCAACACAGATTGAGCGGGCTGCAAGTTTGGGTATGCAGTCAGGTGCAGTGGGCAGCAGTGGACCAGCAGCAGTCAAAGCATGTTGAACATGCCGGTCAACAGGATGGTCAATGGTCAATGGAATGGTCAACTTGTGTGTCTGGTTTACCACATGTTTCTTGTACATCACACGCCATGAAACACAAACAACAACAACTATGCTCACTGTGTGTAGCCAGTGTGTAAGAATGGAAACCACGAGGAGTATGAGAACTCTTAGAGAGTGATTGTAGTACATGGGGGACGCATGCAGTATGCTGGTGACTCACACTGTTTTTGCTGCTGCTGCTACAGAAACATTATAGAAACAATATACAGGGTGTGTTACATATTCACACCTTGCATGTCCTCAACATGTTGGCAAAAACCACACAGCAAAACACTATAACGTCAAAATGGTGCCCCACACGGCACCAGTGGTTTAAGCAGGATGAAAGCGAAACATCAAATTAAAATACTATCACATGATGATAAGGATTCATGAGAAAAGATGAAAAAATAAGCCATGATGTGTATGGTGGCGCATATGTGCCCGCAAACACATTACACACACCTCCCAGGTGGTGCATGCTCTATCCATACACATGCATGCATACAATGCCCACATGCAATGCCTCCTGCACCCCCCCACACACCCTACACTACACTCGCCCCATCTCCCCCCCGACCCCCACACGCCACACTCAATCGCTCCAGCACCACCGAATCCCCCACTTTTTTCACCCCATCCACATTCCTATGCCACTCCCATGTTGTAATTGACTCATTGTGTACCACCAGCATACCATGACCAAAACTTGGTTCCCTAAAGGCACTCCACTTGGGTTTCCTCAGGTATTTTGTGTCGAGGCCCTCCCAGTTGCCTCCATCCCCTATAGTGATGTGCACTGGCCCACAGGGATCCTTTTTGTTCTGGTAGACGCGATGGTTTCGTTCGTATGCATGGACATGCCTGTTGTGTGTGGTGATGGTGTATAGAAGGGTGTATTGAAACACGATACCATATGTTGCATTTGGCATGTATTCATTATACAGCATGTATTCATTATACAGCATGTATTCATTATACAGCATGAATGTATTCATTACACATGAATCATATACACACAAGCAATAGACACACGCACCACATACCCTGCAAACACAGCATCCACACCATGCTGATACAACACCTCCTCAAATGCATCCTGTGTGTAGTAGCATTGCTCGTTATTATGCCTATTGTGCCTATTGTTATGCCTTACGTAGTGTGACCCCTCTTGCACTGCCAAACCCCTTCTCGTATCCTCTTTCACACACACCATCCCTTCCCAATCACCTCTCTCCTCATCTACCCACCACACCTACCCCCAAACACACCACACCCATCACACACGCACCTACCCCTCAAACACCCACCTACCCCCAATACACACATGCACATACCTGCATCGCATTGCCCTCACCATAATGTGCAGTGTTGCTGTTATACCAGGGTGCATGCATGGCCGCAATAACCCATGGTGTTTTTGAACGATCAAGGTGTGCGAGGTCTTGTATGAGCCACCTGTATTGTTCACTGTCACGAGTGTGTGGTGCATAGGACCCCAGCATGAGGAAGTGCACAGGACCCAACTGTGTATAGTAGAGGTGGGTAGGAGGTGGGTAGGAGGTGGTCATGGTAAAGACAAGGGGGGTTATTTTGAGTGATAATAGAAAGGAAGGACAATAGAAAGGAAGGATGATAGAAAGGAAGGACAATACAAAGGAAGGATGATAGAAAGGAATAAAAAACAACATCCGCTTGAAACATATACACAAACTCAACCATCAACATACATCTTCCAATACAACACACAACATACATCTACCAATACACAACATACATTAAAGCTGTAATACAGGGGGTTGTTTGACCCAGATTCATGAGAGGGTAGGTAATACCGGGATTCATACGCCAGAAATGTCTTTTCACCATTGATGAGCTCCTGTGTGTTTGGTCAAACATGATGGTCAACATGATGGTCAAACATGATGGTCAACATGACGGCCAACATGATGGTCAACAAGCACAAACCAATGCAAACACAATACTGCCACCCAACACAATGGTCACTACAATAGCAACACAACATCAGTATATATACAGCACAGAACATCAATACATATGCAACACACAACAGCAGTACACACAACAGCACACAGCATCAATACATATACACTACCACCCACCGCTTCGTGGTTGCCCTCCACCACCATCCAGGGTATAGCAGACGTGGAAGGTTCTACAAGCCTTGCAAAGCTATCCCACCGGGGCTATTTGTGTGTGGTGCATGTGTGCATGTGATTGCATAGCCACCCCCCACATCATCATCATCCCACCCATCCCAACACTCCCGCACCTGAAAGCCATCCGCGTATGACAAATCACCCACATTCAATACAAAATCAGGATTATTGCTTGCTGCATGCTCCAGGGTAGCAACAGAATCCTGCGTTTGCCCCAAGTCCCCAATCACTGCAATGGTGAGGGGGTAGGGGGATCCACCCGATGGCATGGGGGTGCGAAACGAAAACTCTTGACTAAAGGAGCGGTCAGGGTCACCCACACGGTAGTAGTAGGTTGTGTTGGGCTTGAGGGGACCATCCTGGGAAGGTGCACCATGTGTTGGATGTGTGTGCATGAACGAATGTGTGGATGGTTGCCATGTTGATGTGTGCTTTGCACTTTTTTGCAATGTATACATGCTATACACGAGCAACATTCATCACAGCATACATCAACCCTCTCTCCTCCACCAAAAACAACACACCTCTCCAGTGCCAATCACCACATGATGCAATGCCCCAGATGTATATTCATACGACCAGTAGCACGTAAACGTGCCATTGATGCTCTTGATGTAATTGCCAGTCTGCAAGCCATACTGCACTTGTGCAGTGAGGGGTGCCAGCACCAGCGGCTTGCATGGGTCTCGCGTCTTGTGTCGATGATGGTGGTGTTTATTGGCGGCACTGTTGACGCGCCATGCCTCCACATCTTGGTCGCTTGCTGCTGCTTGTATGGCCTGCAGCTCCTCGGAAAAGGAGGGATCATCCAGGGGGTGCGTGACCCAGCTGATGGCCATTGCACTCGGACCAGCAAGCGTAATGTGCACTTGCTCGGGAGCATGGGGATCCTCACCACCGTTGATGTTGTTAGCTGCTCTCATTCGTGGATGATCCAACGGCAATACTGGTGTTGCTGGCCTGCATACGGTGGTTTCCTGGTCGTCTGGGATGATGGTGTGCTTGTTGTGTTCTAGGCACTGTGGGGATGGCAGCACACAGGGAGCTATAAAAAGGATGGTGGTTACAAATGGTAGCAGCAGATGCTTGTGCATTGTATTGTATGGAGAGTTTGTAGTGTGAAGGTGCTATGTGAAGGACGAGAAATGACTTGTCAATGGTACTAGAGCAGATGCTACGATGATGTGGGTATTTCGGTGCTATAGCGTGTGCACCACTCTCAACACGGGTATTGTGACGTGTACTGTGTTGTGACGTTTGCTGTTGTTACTACGCAGAAAAAATAGAAATACGACAACGCAACCAGATGCATGCATCGTGTGATTCCACTGCGATGCCGTACCCACCTGCACCACACATCCCCACTTGGGGTCACCGTCGCTGCGCGGCCAGCTTGGCAGCCAGTGCCTGTGCCTTTTCTCGTGCCTCCTGCAGCGCCTTGGGGTTGACCATGGGTGCCCGTGCACCAGCACCCTGCAAGCTTGAGTGACTGGTGGATTTGTGAAACTCGATACGCTGCGTCCGTTCTCGCTCTTCTCTTCGTTTGGCTTGCCATGCTTGAAACTCTGCCAGCAATGCCTGGTGTTGTTGTAGAAGTGGTGGTATTGTGGTGGTGGTGTGGGTGAGGTGGGAGAGGTCCTTGAATTATTTTCCTTTCACAACAACACAACAACACACCTTCTGCACAACAACACACCTCCCACCAAAACACACCTGGGCATAGTCCTCCTCAGGCAGCGCATGTGGGTCAAACACATCAGGTGAAAATGCAGTAGCTACTCCATCCACACCATAAAAGGCAACCATCTTTTCCAAAAAGTAAGGATTGCGGTAATCCCTATTCTTGCGTATTTCTATACTTATGCGCTTGCCTGAGTTGTGCTGCCGCCGCAACAGCTCTGCCACACGTTCCTGGGGTGCAGTGAGTGGGGAGATGGAGAGAGTGTATGGGAATAACCATGCATACACCATGGCATCTTGATGGCATGCAAAGGGCAACAACACCTCAATGCCATTATTGTTGCATTCCACATGGATATACCTGTAATTCTGGATCACATTGAGCGTCGGGTGGGTTGTATATATCTGGTGGCAGCATGGCCTGTAACCGAGCAAGTTCCAGTGCATCTGCATCCTGCTCGGACAAAGGTGCAGCAGGCTGTTCAGTATCTTGCGCATCTGACATGTCTACATCATGTGCTGTATCTTGTGGATGCTCCACTGCTGATGAGTCGTTGATTCCTGTCAGCAACACCACACCTAAGGGATGGATGCAATCAACGCCATGATGGTGCGGAATTGGGTTTATGAGCCAACAGTGTGCCAGGTCATACCTCCAGCATTGTCACTAGGTTGGCTGCTAGTCTGAGCCTCGTCATCACTCGCTTCATATGCAACAAGGCCAAACATGCCATCCATGTGTTACACAAGAGTTTGTTGATTTTTGCAGCAGTTACTGTTGCTTGTGAATAATTGTATACTCAATTTTGTATATTTCGGTTGTTTCTATGCACGCTGGGGCTTTAGTTGTGCGTTGGTTGTGTTGATTGTTGCATTGCGAGAGTTGATTGTGCGTTTGTTGTGGTTTGTTTGTGGAAAGAAGGTAACTGGTTTGTCAAGAACAAGTCAATCTGGGTTATTGAGGTGATGATTTTGTCAAAAGAAAGGCAAGCAACTGTTATTTTGAGTTTGTTGAGATTATTGTTTGTTACTCGGAACTCCCCACTTCTTGGTGCTCCCACTAGCTTTCTTTGGGCCCCTCTTTGCCCTCTTGCTCGCCCTCCTCACCTGCTTCCGCTGTCTCACCAGCCTCTTCCCCTTGTTGTTGTTGCTGGGAGAGGGCATCTTGCACAGCAGCCTTCAACTCAGGTGCAACCCTGTTGATGATAATGGGGATATTGACAAATGGGGATGATAAGGGGGATGATAAGGGGGATGATAATGGGGATGATAACGGGGATGATAATGGGGATGATAACGGGGATGATAACGGGGATGATAATGGGGATGATAACGGGGATGATAATGGGGATGATAATGTGGATGATAACGGGGATGGCATTGACAAATGGGAAGCATCATGTGTACCATACAACATAATCACACATGGAAACAAACACACACTGCATAGTCCACACAGTTCACATGCACACACCACAGACATGTACACACCACACACACATACAAAACTGAAACATACGTGCGATCATTGGCTTCCCACTCCAGTATGTACCCCCAGGCAACATCTGGGCGGTTGTTGGTCAACATGCAGTTGACCAGTATGGTCAACGTTGACTCTGACACACGATTTTTTGGCATAGCACGCCACAATAGGTGAATTTCCTGGTGTGAGAAGAAAATACCAATACAGGGGAGATGAGTGCGTCATGCATTATATGTCGGGGCATGTGTGCCTTATTCATGATGTGTGCGTAATTCGTGACGGGGTATTCCCCATTCCCTACACAACCCATCCCCTACACAACCCATCCCCAAGACAAGCACCCACCCCAAATACAAATACCCACCTCAACCCCCCCTCACGCCCAATACAAACACCCCCAATACAAAAACCCACCCCAACACACCAAATACAAACACCCACCTCACCCCCCCCACACCTTGAGTTTCCCCTGGGCGCTAGATGCTTCCACAGCAGCATGCCACTGTGACAGGGATGTCAGACTGAGACCCAGTTGATATCGTTTTAATAGTAATCGTACTGCTGCTGTCGTGTCTGCATCCAGAGCCCTCTGTGTGGTGTTTGGTGAGTGGTGAGTGGTGTGTGGTGTGCGGTGTGTCGTGTGTGAGGGCTTACGTGCATACTCGACACGCATATATACTCTTCAACATATACACACATGTACACGCATATATACATGTACACGCATATACACATACACACAAATGAAAACACACTCATACACTAAAAGCAGTTGCTGACAGTTGCTCTGAAAATGGTTTATGCTGCCCATGCAGTGCACGTTGCAGCCAGCATCGCTGTTGCAGGTCAGTTGCACGCTGTATGTCAGTCAGAGTGGTGGCAGTTTCCCATAAGCGCTGCACTGCATTGTGCTCTGTGTGTGTGTTTGTTTGTGTATGTTTGTTTGTGTATGTTTGTTTGTGTATGTTTGCTTGTGCGTGTGTGTGTGTGTTTGTAAGCACAGTCAACAATCAACCGTGCAGTCAACAATCACCCGTACAGTCAACAGTTAACAGCCAACAGTCAACAGAGCAATGAACACAACCCACCTATAGGGGAGGCGTGTACGTTGAGATGCTTGACTATGCCTGCATACAGGTGTGCAAAGTCTAGGTCTGCTGCATCAAACCAGCGTCGCTTGAGCTCTATGTCAATTTCTGGCTCTTCTGTGTATATGGGTTGGTGGGGGATGCTGTGTCGAGAACGGCAGATCTGCCAACAACCTCCTGATAGATAACCTGATCAGGATCAATCAATCAATACCTGCAGGTGGCGCAGCACAGTATGTACGTAGCCATGTGAGTTGAGGTGCACATCTGTTTGTCAACCTGCCAGCACTAGCAAATCGGAGCAACATGCTTGGCGATGAGCTTTGGCAGTTTTTGTAGATCGTTGTTTTTGGTACGGCACAGTGCTATTGTTTGTGTTGATTGTGAAAGTTTGTGAGGGAAATAAGGTGTGTGTAGGCAGCCGGTGTTGTGTTTTTTCCTTGTTTCTTCACAACAAACGTGTGCCATTCACGGCTGCTCTGCACAAAACTATTCCCTTTCTATTGGTGCCATTGCTACGTACTACTACGCATACAACCATTCACGTTGGTGGCTGGCGCTCAACCCATCAATCATGTTGACCGACTTGGTTGCGGGCTCATACGAACGTTTCCTATTTGGCTTCCACATTGACAACCTAGGTGATGACAAGGTACTGCAGGATTCAAACGCATGCGAAACGTGTGCATTTGGGTGCACCTGGTCAAACAATCAATTGCGCACCCACCACCTCAGGCTGGCACAAGCACATCACTACAACGTACCTTTAGCTACCCAGCACATCAGGTGTAACATTGTAACAGTATTTTGTAGGTGCCATGATGTACCCTCACCTGCACACGCATACGTCCCGTGCATTGCATAAACCATCACAACACACCCACCAAAACAGGCTACTGTAAAGTGTGTTGCCCTGCATGGCCCCTACATGGCTTCTGGTGGTAATGATGACCAAATACACCTGTACAACATTCAGGTGCGGGTGATGCATGTGCAGCATGCATGACACACCATGTGTACTGTACTCTCAGTGTGTACTGCTTATGTAAACACAGACACACATTTGTGCACATGTGTACACACTGCCCACCCCCCCATTTGCCCATACACACACACACACACACACACACACACACACACACACACACACACACACACACACTGCCCACCCCACAGCGCGGCAAGGACCTAGGCTTCCTCATCAACCCTGGTGTTGGTGCAATCACAGCCCTCTCCTTTGTGTGTCAGCACAGTCAACAGGGCAGTCAACAGGGCAGTCAACAGCACACAGCCAGTCACATTCTGTCAGGGAGTGCAGATGGGACACTCATGCTGTGGAAGGCATCTAAGACATGGGATGCATTGAAGTCAATGAAGGGACACAAGTCAACGGTCAACTCTGTGGCTGTGCACCCCACGGGGGCGCTGGCGTTGTCAGCGGGTCGTGATAAACAACTGATGTATGTGTGTCATGTGGTGTTTGGAGGGGCCGAGTGTAGGTAGTGTATGAACACTCTGTGTCTCATACTCCAGATACACATACATACATACACACGCATACATATGTATACACACACATACATCCATACACACACATACATATGTATACACGCACACGCACATATGAATACACAAACACAAACACACAGGCTATGGAATTTGGTGAGAGGGAAATGCGCCTATCACACAAAACTCCCTGAAGAAGGCCTCGTGGTACAATTCACACCCTCCACCACACCACACGACACCAACCCACCACCCAACACAGCCACAGCACAGCGCTACACCCTGCTCTGCCCACACCGCCTGGCAGTACATGATCTTGCTGTAGAGGGTGGGCATGGGGATGGTATAGTTGCGTCGTGGCAGTTGAAGCATGCATCGCAGTGTGTGGGGTGGATGCATGGGGTGGGTGGGGGGGGCGAGGGGGTGTTGCTGGTGGGGAGCGATGATGGGGGGCTGCGGGGGTATGATCCACGCGTAGGGGGGGAGGCGGTGATGTATGTACACAAAGCACATGCGGTACGTGGTGCGGTTGGTGCCATTCCATACACATGGTGCATGGCAGTTTCGCTGCACAGTACCTATACAATGATTATGGAAACAAAACCACTCCCACTCCCAAAACCACTCCCACCCAATGTTCCCTCCAGGCGCGAGTCAAGGGCATCACTGCTGTACACCACACCCACACCCACACCAATTGGCTCGCAGCATCCGCATGTAGCAATGGGCAGGTGAAACTATGGGACGTGCGTAAACTCCCAGGGACACCTGTCCATGCTGCCAGTACAACCACCACCACCAGGGGCACACACAGCACACACTCTGTGACTATGACGGGGGGAGATGGCAGTGGTGGTGCATTGGCTGTGTATGAAACAGGGGCCCGCATCACATGCTTGGCTGCTGCGGGCCCCCCCCCGGGTGGTGTGGGGGGGACCCCTCTTCACGAAAAACAGGATGATGGGCTACGCAAAGCAGATTCAGCAGCAGCAGCAGGGGGGGAATTGAAGAGGGGTGCGGGAGGAGGTGTGGCTGGTAGCACACGCAAGGCAGCTGTGGACCCAGTTGTTAAGAGTGGGATGACCAAGCAGCACAGTGTGACTGGTCGAGGCAAACAGGCAGGCAAGGAGGCAGGGACATTGGAGAACAATAATTCTACATCTGATAAACCACCCAACAAGAACAAGAAGAAAACGGCCAACCCTCCTGGTACACAACAGCACAACAGCAGTGGACAACATGGGGCGCCACACCCAAGGCCCTCACACAAGGCCCCTCCCTTGTCTGATGCTCAGCGGCAACTGATGAAAAGGGAGGGCGTGGTGCGTGATGGTGTGGTGGAGTTTCCAGACGATCGGGCATCGTTGCGCAACAAAAAGCGGTCGGGAGCGGCGAAAAAGCGCAAGGCGCACGAGGGGGGTATGCCATCGCTAGAGGATGCGGAGCAGGCAGCACTGGAGATGGGCTTTCAAGTGGATGTGCACGAGCAACATGCAGCCATTGAGGAAGAGCGGGCGCGGGAGGCTGCATTGAAGAGAAAGGGTGGGAAGAAGGGTAAGGGTGCTGCGCGACGATGAGGTGTCACTCGAGTTTGATACTGGTTTATTTTTTTGGGATGGATCTCTGCACTACAGAGTCTCAGTGCAGCTGGTATTTGATCTTGCTCATCTGAAAAAGACTAGCGTTGCATAGCTTTGCAAGCACCCATCGCACCCAAGTGGGATCGTTGAACAACGATGCAGGTATGTTGGCGATGCAACGACTTGTGCTCTCGTGTATACGTGCTGCATTTGTTTTACAAGTATATGCACAATGACGATGCAGGTTACAAGCGTTCCACGGGCGTGTCAGCCCATGCCAATCTTGGCATGCACCAACCATTGCAGCAAGCAGGCACTCACACGCCTTCCAACAGCGGTATGTTGGGTAAAACTTACTGCACATGTATAGCACTTTTGACCAGTACACTTTGCTTCACTCACAGGTGTTTGCACCACGCACACGACCCACACAATTTTGTCGTCACCTGCAGCGATGTGCAGCCTCAGAGAGCACAGGGGAGCAGCCCAAACCTGGTGCCAACATCGAGCTGGTATGCTGCTGTATGGTTGTGATGATGGTTGTGCGGCACACATCAGCATCGTTGATCACCAACACCTCATCCACCTCATCCACTATCACACCAACACCATCATCACATACAGGATGCGGATTCTGAGATGGCACGTAAAAAGGCAGCAGCAGATGAACTGCGTGCACAGGAAAAGTTTATGATGATTGGTACTGGAGAGGCACAGTGCAAGGGGTGTGGGTACACGTACGACCCAAAGTTGGGTGATCCAGAATACCCCATTGCCAAGGGCATCAAGTTTGAGGTGTGTTGTTTTGAGGTGTTGTGTTTTGTCTCCCTCATTGTACACCATTGTGACTGTGATCCCATGCTCTCCAATACTCTCCCATGCTCTCCAATGCTCAAGAATCACACTCTCAAGCACTCGCATCGAATACAATGCATCCACCCTCCTCTCATACTACACCTCCTGTATACACACACACTCCTTGTCACGCACACACACACACACACCTTGTCACTCCCTCCCCCCCACCCAGGAGCTTCCAGAGGATTGGTTGTGCCCCGTGTGTGGTGCAGAGAAGAGGCTGTTTGAGAGCAAGGCCAAGGAGGTGGCTGGGTTTGCTGCCAACCAGGGATATGGCCTCGGTACTAATAGCATGACTGGTGATCAAAAGAGTTTGTTGATTTATGGATCATTGTTGTTTTTCTTTGCCCTGTTTTTGCTGGGCTACACATTGGAGTAGATTGGGGGTGTAGGTTGGGGGAGTCGGTTGGGGGAGTAGATTGGGGTTATGATGTGCACCACCAGAACATTCCCCCATGTGAGTGTGTGTGTGAGTTATTGAGAAGATTTGTGAGATGATGCGATTGTAACATCATGATTGGTCGTATTGAGGGAACATGGTTTTTTGAGCTACAGCAAAGTTACACATTGTCTCTATGCATGGTGTGTTACAAATAGACAAACACAACAACACACGCAATCAGCCAATTGCTTGTTGGTGCAAAAATTAACAACACAATCCACTAGGCTATTGATTGGGGGACCCCCGGTCGCCACCCTCTCCCCCCACAAAGTTCCCCTCTGCAGCACCCTCCCCCACACGCTCTTCTGGTAACAACGTATCCCCTTTCAGCTCAGCATGCAACGCCATACCCGCCCTGTAAGCCTCTCGTTGCAGGGCCAACAAGCGCTCTTGCTGTTGGGGGTTGAGTTCCTTCACAACATCCACCGCCAGCCCACCTTGAACGTTCTCCGTGCCATCTGGCAGGCGGTCGGCTGTGCCATCCAGCATGTTGGCATATGCCTGCCACTGGGCGCGAAACTCATGCCATTGGGTGGAGGTGAGGGGGGGCTGGGCGTCGCGGTGACGGCGAAACTCGTCACGGAGGTAACGGTCGCCGATGGAGCGCATGGGTGGTGGGAGCTTGCGATGCAGGCGTAGGATCTTGCCAAACAGCTGCAGCAGGGTTTTGGGATGGCAGGGTTTTGGCATGGCAAGGGTCTGCCACGAATTGGTGGTGATGATTGGTTGGGATCTCTACTTGGCAGGTGCTGGTGCACCACCTGTCAATGCGCCCAATTGCTGGTTTTCAAGCTCTACCATCTGTGCTTCCCTGTCGAGCTCAATTACAAGGGGCATGACGAGCACAAGCAACGATGTGGACAAGATCCAAGCTGCTTTGCCTGTAGACTTGGCAAGCTTCCACCCGTGAAACCCCGCCTCTGCCAACAGCTTGGTCACCATCATGGTACGTGGATTTGTTGATTTGGGGATGTTTCTTTTGGGGATGGTGTTTTTATCAGCCTAGACATAAAACAACACAGCAGTCAAACCAAGCAGCATCATGGCTGCCTTTGAGGAGCTGGGGCTGCTACCAGAATTGGTGCAAGCAGCAGAACGTGCTGGATGGCGGTATGTCGATATGTTTGTGTTGGTCAAACATTGTCATTGATGGTCGATGCACGTCTTGTCTCCTCACAACAGGTTGCCAACCCCAATCCAAGCAGAGGCAATACCCTTAATACTTGGAGGTATTAGTGCACCATTGAGCATTCAATTTGACCAAGCCGTCACGTCCCTTCATCTTCCCCACCATCCTCCACCCACCAATCACTCAGGTGGTGATGTCATGGGTGCAGCAGAGACAGGCAGCGGCAAAACAGCAGCATTTGTGCTCCCTGTGTTGCAACTGGTGCATGAAATCAAGCTCCAAGGTGGACCCAACCCCGCAAAATCCCCAACACATGACAGCAGCGCCCATCCCCAGGAAGATGCCACGATGGAAGCTGATGCCACACATGGCGGAGCATCCCCATCCCCCCCCCAGCCATCATGGCGCATGAGTGATAGTGATTGTGATACGTTGCTGGCTGTGTTGGCTCAGGGCACTCGGTGTGCATCGGTGGATACCAAGGGATGGCATGGTGCTCGATCCACCATGGCTGTGTGTGGTGGCAAGGCATATTATGAAGTGGTTGTGCAGGTAGTGTTATGGTTTTGTGTATGGAGAGTATATGTGTGGAGAGTGTATGTGTTGATATTTTGCATTTTTGTTCGACCCCTCTCATTTCACCCCCCTCACTCCCCTCTCCTTTCCCACCCTCCTCACTCCCCTCTCATTTCACACCTTTCAGGGTCAGGCTCGAGTAGGGTGGTCCCTTGGTAGTGGGTCTCTCAACCTAGGCACTGATAAGCAGGGATGGGGGTATGGCTTTTCAGGCGTCAAGGTACACAGCCGTCAGTTTCTCTCCTATGGCAAGGCATTTGGTAGGTGTGATGATTTGTTGTGTTGCTGGGGGTGCAGTTGTGCTGGGTGTGGGTGTACGAGGGTGTATGTGGTTTGTGTGTGTGTGGTTGTATGTGTGTGTGTGTGGGTGTATGTGGGTGTATGTGAGTGTATGTGTGTGGGGGGAGCTTGTTGTGACATCACACACTCACACATTCAACACATCCTCATGATGCCCACGCACACACACACTCACCCCCTCACACACACACTCACACACATCACTCAACACAATCACACACTCAACATAACCACAGGTGAGGGTAGTGTGATTGGGTGCATGGCTGATTTTGACACAGGGACCCTCTCCTTTTCAGTCAATGGTCAACACCAGGGGCCCGCCTTTACCCTGGCCCCTGTACAGGGCCCTGCTTCCAAAAATAACAAGGGGGGTGGAAACAACAAGGGGGGTGGAAACAACAAGGGGGGTGGAAACAACAAGGGGGGTGGAAATGACAGGGGGGGGAAACACAAACAACAACAACAACAACAACAACAACAGCAGCAGCAGCAGCAACAACAACAACAGCAACAATTACATAGTAGTCATGGAGATGATGATGCCTCACACACACCAGCGGGTGGACCAACACAAGGGGTTGGATGGGTGTTGTACCCAACCGTGTGTGTAAAAGAGGGGGCGGTGGATGTGGTGTTTGGTGGAAAAGGGGGTGTTG
>VFQP010001317.1_pt1 | contig 34032 bp, 29 predicted proteins | sample 3512351 | NCBI WGS metagenome assembly VFQP01 (sample SAMN10412372, study PRJNA504923) | tailings metagenome | isolation source: Relicate 1 Philex TSF1 revegetated site | place: Philippines: Tuba, Benguet | collected 2017-08-29
CGCTTTGACCCTGACGGGGATATTCGCTTAACCGATAGCCCGTCAATCTAAGTTGTGACCATTGGTTGCTTCCACCCAAATCACCTTGGTCATCTCATCCATTTGAATGACGTAATTTCTTCTGCACGGCATTATTCTAGTTCCCACCATGACGCTTACTCCACAATTATTCAAAGTGCTAGCACTGCTCCTTCCTTTGGCCGCTACCGCAGCCGCTGCGACATATGGCCCGCCACTGATTGCGCGCAGCGTACCCGACCGATCCGTCGGCAATGCGATCTTGTTTCAGCAGATCATTCCGCAAGGGGAAACAGTCCTTAGCTTTGCCTGGTTCAACAACAATCCGGGTGACCGGAACTGGATTACCCCTTTGGTTCTGCAGCTGGTTTCGGGGGATTCCTATCGGCTCGTGGGCATCGGAGAAGGCCGTCGGAATACAGGAGCTGGCATTCAACGGCATCCCTTCAATCTCAAGTATGGTTCAGCGCTGGCAACTGGGCCTAATTTCGTTTTCGGCTGGTGGAGCGGACAGTTCGCGGAAGTTACACTCGGCGGCGTGAGCGGTATCCAAAGCATTCCAAATGCGAATGTAGTGCCACTTGACCCTGCAGCATCGACCCCCGGCTATCGCGAAAGTTGTCCGCGTCCAAACGTCGGTCCTTGCAGTATTTCGATTAATCCATTCCTCCTTGGCAACTTCACTTTTGCAAACATATACGCAGGCCCTTCCACGGGTAGTTTGGCCTCACCGTTCGGACGGCTGTACTCGATTCAGTTTGAGTCCGCTGAGGTGCCCGTCCCGGCCGTGACTTCTGTCATTTCCTTATCCGGTTTCGGCGGGGCGCCTCGGATAGCCCCAGGTGGCTGGGTAGAGATCTTCGGTTCCCGGTTTACCACGACCACAAAGCAGTGGGCAGCCTCGGACTTCTCCAACGACTTTGGGCCTACTGTGTTGGACGGCGTGAGGGTTTCGATTGACGGCAAGCCAGCCTTCATCAGCTTTGTGAGTCCCGGCCAGATCAATTGTGTTGCCCCGGATGGCCTAAGGACCGGAATGGTGGACGTGGTTGTGACTAACTCCATCGGATCGAACTTGGCCTTTCCCGTAGCGGCGGCCCCGCGTGTCCCCTCCTTATTGGCTCCTCCGGTCTTTAAGGTGGGCGGGAAGCAATATGTGGTTGCGCTGCATCCAGACCAGGTCTACGCCGGTCCAGAAAAACTGATCGATGGCGTGGCTTTCCGGCCTGCGGTGCCGGGCGACAAGCTCGTTATGTATGCCACTTCGTTCGGTGAGACGATTCCAGCGCTCCCTGCCGGCAAGATTGTCAGCACTAGTGCGCGTTTCCCGAATATGCAAGTCCGGATTGGCGATGTCCCCGCGCTTGTCGAGTATGCCGGACCCGTTGCGGGACTCGTTGGACTATCACAACTGAATGTAGTGATCCCAGGAGGCGCTGCCCCTGGGGACGCCCGGCTGACTGTCAGTGTCGATGGGGTTGCCTCGGCACAAGAGCTTTGGACTACGATTCAGTAAAAGTCCCCAGTTTCTGAACCTCAACATTCGCTTCTCGTTTGCACCTACATGCGGCTGACCATGCTCTGGCCAGTGCCATCAATGGGAACGCTTTGCACCGGAATCATGCACTGTAAGCGCCGTTCAGTCGTGCTTATCTTGCGAGCCTGGCAACGAACAGGGCAGTAAACAGAACAGCGAGACGGAAATCGTCGGCAGGCGTACACATCCACCTGCCGGCGATTCCCGCGAATGCGAGCCATCAAGCGGTCAACCTGATTCCGGCATTCGACTAACACCCGCCAAGTGGCAAGGCATGGAGAATCAAGTGCATGAGTAGCCGAAACAAGGCTTGAAAGTCTCACCCATCGGGTGAGAGGAATGGCGAGCCGCAAGCCTATCCGGCGGCGCAGCTTAAGCTTGCCGCACCGTTGCGTGCAAGCCCACTCACCACTAAATCGATACCCGCATGAAGTCCCTCTGGCCCCTCCCCGCCGGCGTCCCCCCAAAACCCACCCCCAAGAACCCATCTGCTCCCCCGACGGCCGCGCCTCCTTCGTCACCGAAAACGGCATGCTCTGGATGACCGACAAAGGACAAGGCGGCAACACCATCGCCCTCGTAGATCTCAAGTCCCGCCAACTCACCGGCCGCATCGACCTCGCCAACAACTACCGCCCCCACGGCATGGACCTCAACCCCCGCAACGGCCAACTCGTCGTCACCGTCGAAGGCCCCTCCGGCCTCCTCCTCATCGACACCAAATCGCGAAAAATCCTCCGCCGCTTCGACACCAAGGGAGACGCCCCACACATGGTCACCCTCGACCCCACCGGCGAAACCGCCTGGGTCAGCAACTCCGGCAGCGGCGCCCTCGCCGCCCTCAATTTGAAGACCGGCCAGGTCCGCCTCATAGAAGCCGGCAAGAACCCCCAAGGCAGCGTCTTCACCCCCGACGCGAAACGCCTCTACCTCACCGTCATGGAGTCCAACCTCATCCTCGGCATCGAACCCGCAAGCGGCAAGATCGAACAACGCATCCCCACCAGCCCCGGTCCCGCGCGCCTCGCCATGGTTGACGGCGGCAAAACCATTCTCTACAACCTCCTCAAAGGCGTCGCCTGGGCCGATGTCGCCACCGGCAAGGAAGTCACCCGCCTCGAACTCCCTGGCCGCCCCCTCTCCATGACCCTCTCTCGCGACCGCAAAACCGCCTACCTCTCCCTCCAGGACGAAGACCAGATCGCCATCGTCGACGTCGCCACCCGCAAAATCACCCGCTACCTAAACACCCCCAAAGGCGCCGGCCCCGACCCCGCCCTAGAAATCCCCTAGCCCGCTGAATCCGGATCGCCTCATCCCGGCAAGCGAGAAAGGCAATTGCCCTAGCCGCTACCGCCGACAAAACCGGAATCCGCCTTAGCGCTCCCTGGCGCCCCATCGATCACCCGCAGCGCGGCTGTCAGCCTTGGGATCGGCACCCACTGATTTCTCTCGTTGCCGCCGTTGGGCCGCATAGCGCGAGCTCACTGCTGCTTCGGAAACTCTTCCCAGGATTCGCCCTTCTTCAAGGGCCGAACCATCCAGTCCGCGTGTACTCGCCACATGCTCGGCCAGCTTCTCGCTCCCAATGGCGTTGCTCACAATGGTGATTCTAGGCAGCGGCTGCGGCTAGTCGTCAAGCTACGATCGATTTGGCTGAGCGATTTCCTTTGTAAACGAATCTAGGCAATCCCGGGTGTGAGTAACCCGCCAATCGATGCAAAAGCCCGCTGCTTCCTCCAATGCGGAAGGAACAACCATGATCTTCCGCCCGTTTCTCTTAAGAAATGGATGAGTTAAACTCTGGAGGCTATCCAAGATTTCACCGAAAATAAAGCGCTCCCCCTGATTAACCTGATCTACGAGGCGGCCTTGGAACCCGCCCGCTGGGAGCCATTTTTGCGGGCATTTGTAACCGCCATGAACTGCACAGTTGGGATGTTCTGGATTTCGCGCACAAATCCCCCACGCTTGATCCAGTCCGTCACCGTCGGGCCTAGTGATGAAACCAAAGCTCAGATAGCCGATCCAACCTATCGTGACCCCTGGTTTTCGCGTGTGGATATCGACGCGGTTCCCGTCGGTGCAATTCTTCGGTCCAACGAGATCTGCCCGGACGAAGAAGTGGTGGGCGATGAGTGTTACCAACGAGTCTGTTTGCCCGCCAATGTTCACTATGGCGGAGGGGTAACGCTCGAACGCTCGGCCACCGTCGCCGCCGGCATTTGTTTCAATCGGCCTCGCAGCGACGGGCCGCTTACCGAAGACGAGTTGTCCCTCTGGCGATTCCTCATTCCCCATTTGCGTGCCGCTGTCGGAGTTTACACTGCGCGCTGTAGACATACCAGCCAACGCGATGCAATGTTGCTCTACTTCAATGATCTCGGCCACGGCGTAATTTTGATTTCGGCGGCCAATGAGGTTCTGGCATGCAATAGACAAGCCAGGACATTGATGGATCGCGCGGAATGCCTCCGGCTGAAGGGTGACAGCCTGGTCGCGGTGGATTCTGAGTGCAATCGCTTGCTGAAACAGGCGATTCATTTGTCGGGCGGCGGCATGCTTCCGCCATCGCCAGCGCAGTTGGCCCTGCTCCGGCGCGATGGGTCGCCAGCCGCCCTTGCCAGAGTGCTGCCGGTGGGGCCACCGGGAAGCGCGCAAGTCGCGAAGGATGCCGCCTCCGCAGTCATATTTTTGGTGGACCTCGGAAGCGCTGGCGAGTTGGACCCCTCGCCACTACGCACCCTTTACGCGTTCACGGAATCCGAAGCGCGCGTGGCGTGTCTCATCGCCTCTGGTCATTCTCTCGCCGAAGCGGCGGCCCAGTCGCATGTCAGCATCCATACCGTCCGCAGCCACGTACAACGCGCCCTGGAAAAGACCGGTGCGGATCGGCAGTCTGAGCTTGCGGTTATGGTGCTCAAAATCTGCCGCCCCAATCAATCGCCATAAAGATTCATGTGAATGATTCATGCAAATGGATGAGGCGGGAAAATCTCTGCCATGCTACTGTCGCTGAAACTGGACTGGGACTGGGAAGGGAGAACACAGGGAAGGGAGAATACGGCCATAGTCCTTGCAGACCATCATCCCGCCGCCACGACGAAAGCACTGGCACTACTGCCCTTGATTTACACTGCGGCAGTCGATCCTTCCCATTGGGAAGCCTTTCTTGCTGCATTTGCGGAAGCTATCCATACGCGCGTCAGCATTATCTGGATCTCGCGCCGCCAACCGGACCGTGAAATCGTATCCGTTAGCCATGGATTGTCCCAGGAAGCGCCGGCCCAAATGTCAGCCCCTTCCTACCTGGCTCCCTGGATGTTGCGCGTGGATCTGAATACCGTACCAGTGGGCAAAATCCTTCGTTCGCACGAAATTTGCCCGGATGAAGTGCTAATCCACGATGAGTCGTATCGCAGCGATTGCTTGCCTGCTGCGATGCACTACAGCGGCGGCGTAATACTGGAACGTACCGCGAGCATTACCGCGGGCATGACTACCAATCGTCCTCGCGAAGCAGGCCCTCTCACCGATGATGAGCTGGCTACCTGGCAATCGCTGATCCCACATCTCCGCTCTGCGGTGGCCCTCTCAGCCAGCCACAACAAAGTCATCAATGAGCGGGATGCGATGATGCGCTATTTCGACGACGTAGGCCACGCCGTATTCCTGGTTTCCGCCGCCAATCAGGTATTGGCCTGCAATGGCAAGGCAACTGCTTTTGTGAATTGCGGCGATTGCCTGCGCCTGGAAGCGGACGGAACATTAAGTGCCGTGGACCGGGAGTCCAACCAATTGATGCAGCAGGCCATTCAGCTTTCGTGCGCGGGAACCCGCTCTTCGTCTGCGCCTTTGCGCCTCAAACTACACCGAAGCGGTAAAACCCAGCCCACTATGCTGGCCACAGTACTTCCCTTGGGTTCAACCGATCGCCCGCAACTCGGACCGGACACGGCTTCTGCGGTGATCTACGTGGTAGACCTGGAGCACTCCAGCGAATTCGAAACCTCTCCTTTACGCTCGCTGTTCGGATTTACAGAGGCGGAAGCGCGGCTGGCAAACTCCATTGCCACTGGACTTTCGCTCGCGGAAGCCGCTTCAAAGTTTAATGTAAGTATCAATACCGTGCGCACTCATTTACAGCGCGTTCTGGTTAAAGCTGGCCTTAGACGTCAAACGGAACTGGCAATACTAGTAATAAAGCTTTGTCGCACGAAATAAAAATTCCTGTATTTCATGCATTTGGATGAGGCGAGAACTTTCCGCTTATGTCAACATCTTAAGGTACTCCGCAATACAACCTGAATTGATCTGCTCTTGAGCGGGGCTTTACATGCTGCCCCGCTCACTATCCAAAATGCCGGGTTGGAGTCGGCTATGGAGCCACGTTCCGGCAAAGGTACATTTAGCCGGTTGGTGCCTGGGAGTAGCATCTTTATCCCGGGTTGCAGCCTCGAAAACTGGACTGCAGACTTCAGTTCTACCAGCACCGCCGCTGGGGCCTTTTCTCCATCGATCGCTCCCAACAACGGGAGTGGCGCTTGGCGGGAAGCTAACGATATCGGTTATCTCCTAGCCGCCACCCAGAGAGCCACCCAGGGCGCCACTGTACACTTCCTCAAGTTCTCGGCGCGACTCTGCTGAGCGGCAATACCTACAGCCTCGAATCGCTCAGAGGCAACCGTTCTTTTGCCAGCTCACAATATTGCTCTATGCAGCTTTTGCGGGTTCCACCCTGCATACGCAAGCGGCGCCAACACTCCGTTGGCGGTACAGCAGCTCATGCTTCGCTTCACTTCCACCTCCGGTGGAACCGGGGTTTCCAAGCCGTCTTCCATCGCTTTGACCCTGACGGGGATATTCGCTTAACCGATAGCCCGTCAATCTAAGTTGGGCTCTGCGCAGGAATGTGAAGAGGTGCGCTACATTGCAGGAGATTGACGGAGCGAGATTTAAGCAAAATACTGGGGTGGCCTGGGTATAAGGTCTACCGGCACGAGATCGACGAAGAGAAGCGAACTTTGCGCCTTTGGATCAGGCGGAAGCGCGGCAACAAGATACTGCGTTGCTCGAATTGCGGTGGGCGAGCGGAGGGAATCGAAGAGGTCCGGGAGCGGGAGATTCAGGATCTTCCCTGGCGGAAGTACCAGACATGGTTAGTGGTTGAGTATTACCGGGTGCGTTGCCCGCGCTGTGGCCTGCGGACGGAGAAGGTGGATCAGATGCCGGGCAAGACGCCGTTCAGCAAGGACTTTGAGGACGAAGTGAGAAAGGCTTGCGAATCGGCGCCGGTGCGGCAGGTGGCCAAGCGTTTTGGGTTGGCGGCCAGTACCGTGCGAGCCATTGATCTACGCTATCTGGAACGTTGGAGCCGACTGCGGAATAAGAAGGTGACGCGGCAGTTAGGGGTGGACGAGATCTACCTGGGGAAGAGCCAGAAGTTCCTTACGGTGGTAAGCGACTTGGAGAGCGGAGAGCCCTTGTGGTTCGGCTCGGGACGGCAACAAGAGACCTTGGATGAGTTCTTCCGGGAGCACTTGAGTCCGCTGCGCCGCCAGCGGCTGGAAGCGGCATGCGTGGACATGTGGGAGCCTTTCACCAAGAGCATTCTGCAATGGGCGCCGCAGTGCAAAATCGTATACGACAAGTTCCACGTTATGCAGCATGCCAATCAAGCCATCGATGAGGTGAGGCGGGCGGAGTTCTTCCGGAAGGGTGGCGCTTGGCGCGATGTGGTGCGCGGCAAACGTTGGCTGCTGCTGAGCCGTTGGGTCAATCTGGATGACGGCAAGCAGCAAATGTTGAATGACTTGTTTCGCCTGAACCGGAGGCTGTTGAAGGCCTATTTACTCAAGGAAAGCCTGGACCGCTTGTGGAGTTACCGCTACGAGGGCGCGGCCCTGCGCTACTTGAACCAGTGGATCGACCAGTTGCGCTGGCAGCGATTGAAGCCTTTTGAGGAATTGGCCAGGATGCTGTTGCGCCATCAGGAAGGCCTGCTGAACTATTGCCGCTACAAGGTGCCTTTTGGTGTGGTCGAGGCCGTCAACGGAAACATCAAGGCATTGTTACGGCGGGGCCGTGGATACCGCAATCTCCGTTATTTGCTGCTCAAGGCGCAGCACCAAGCGGCTTCCAAAACCGAATTCATCACCATTAGGCGAGCCGCATGATTTCAGCGCACCCTTCACATTCCTGCGCAGAGCCCCTTTTGGGAGTACCGCTGAAAGTAAGTAATGGACGACATACTAGCTGACTACAAGCCTAATCGGCGGAAGTCAGCCGCGCAATTACCCTAGCGTCACCAACCCCGGTTCCTTTGCCGCCTCGGCCAACTGCTGGGTCAACTCCATCGAACAGAACTTCGGCCCGCACATCGAACAGAAGTGCGCCGTCTTGGCCCCCTCCGCCGGCAGCGTCTCATCGTGATATTCCCGCGCCTTCTCCGGATCGAGAGACAAGTTAAACTGATCCTCCCACCGGAAAGTAAAACGCGCACGCGACAACGCGTCATCACGCAACTGCGCGCTCGGATGCCCCTTCGCCAAGTCCGCGGCATGGGCGGCGATCTTATAAGCGATCACGCCCGCACGCACATCTTCGCGATTCGGCAGCCCCAAGTGCTCCTTGGGAGTCACATAGCAAAGCATCGCCGTACCAAACCAGCCAATCATCGCCGCGCCAATCGCGGAAGTAATGTGGTCATAGCCCGGCGCGATATCCGTAGTGAGCGGCCCCAGCGTATAGAAAGGCGCATCGTCGGTCAGCGCCCGCTGCTTGTCCACATTCACCTGAATCTTATGCATGGGCACATGTCCTGGCCCCTCGATCATCACCTGGCAATCGTGCCGATGCGCAATCTTCGTCAACTCGCCCAAGGTCTCCAATTCGGCAAACTGCGCCGCGTCGTTGGCGTCTGCGATCGAACCCGGCCGCAATCCGTCACCCAGCGAGAAACTCACGTCATAACGCCGCAACAACTTACAAATATCCTCGAAGTGCTCATACAAGAAATTCTCCTTGTGATGATCCAAGCACCATTTCGCCATGATCGCCCCACCGCGCGAAACAATACCTGTCGTGCGATTCACCGTCAGAGGAATGTAGCGCAGCCGCACGCCCGCGTGAATCGTAAAGTAATCCACGCCCTGCTCGCACTGCTCATGCAACGTCTCGTGATAGACGCTCCAATTTAGCTGCTCCGCCTTCCCCTTCACCTTCTCTAGCGCCTGGTAAATCGGCACCGTCCCAATCGGCACCGGCGAACGCCGCATGATCGCTTCGCGCGTCTCGTGAATCTGCTCGCCCGTGGACAAATCCATCACAGTATCCGCTCCCCAGCGAATGCTCCACAGAAGCTTTTCCACTTCTTCCTCGATGGACGAAGTCACAATCGAATTGCCGATATTGGAGTTGATCTTCGTCAGGAAGTTCCGGCCGATGATCATCGGCTCGCTCTCCGGGTGGTTAATGTTCGCAGGAATAATCGCGCGTCCAATGGCCACCTCGGAACGCACAAACTCCGGCGTAATCGTCGAATTCGGATTTCCCATCGCCTCGCGCAAGGCAATGTACTCCATCTCCTTGGTGGTGATGCCCGCGCGTGCATAGGCCAACTGCGTCACCGCGCCATTCACCGGCTCCCGCGAAGCGATCCACTTAGCGCGCAGCTTCGGCAGCGGCTCATTCGGATCGTAATTCGGATCGCTCCAAGCGCCCGAAGTATCGTAGAGCTTCAAAGGCGCTTCCTTCGCGCTCGGGTCCAAAGTCACCTCGCGCATCCCCACGCGCAAGTCCCCGACATGAATCTTCTGCGATCCCGAATAGGAAAAAGTCGAAAGCGTTGTTTGTTCCAGCGTAGGCACGAGGGCACTCCTTTTCATTCCAAGGAGACCTCGCTAAGAAGGCTCGCCCATCCCTACGCCGGTATGACCCGGATCAGGTACGAAGGGTACAATCTCAGCCCGGCTTTGCGCCGGACGCCCCTTGGACAACCTCTATTCTTACACGTGCCGCAACTACAGCGAGAACACCCGCCCCTTATGCTGCCCCACCAAAATCTGGAACAATCGATGCGCCATCAACTCATGCAGCGTCCAGAGCTCCTTATTCGCCTCAAACACCGCCGCCGCATCCTGGCCCGCCGCCATGCCGGAACCACCCTTCAACGCCTCGCTCGCCTCATGCAAAATCGGGTCCGTCAACACTTCTCCCGCCATCTCCCACAACGCGATAAAGCGGTCCACCGCCGTCGGGAATGAAACGTCGAAAACGCCATCGTTCGAAGTCGTTCTTGGAGGCTTGTAATCCAAGTTGAACGGCCCGTTGAAGCCATAGCTCCGCAGCAGTACCAGCACGTTCAACCAATCCAGTGGATTCACCAAACCCACCGCAATATCGACGTCATGCTTCAAGCGATACCCGTCGTTGATATCGAAGTGGAACAACTTCCCGCACAGTAACGCCCGCGCCAACGCCGCCCGCACCGCCGCTCCCCACATCAATTCATGCAGGTACTCCGGATTCAATCCCACCATCTCCGGATGCTCCAGCAGCCCCGAAGAAATCCAAGCCAGCATCGCATCCGAAGTCGGCAGCAAAATCTCCGCCGAAGGCTCAAACGGCTTGGCTTCCATGCAATGCTTCATCGTCGGCCGACCCTTGGCCTTGGCGATCTCGATATCCGCCGCGCAAGCCGCGTTCATCCCATCGGCGAACCACTTCAGCGTCTGAATCTCATCAATCGCGCCCTGAATCTGGTAGCCCAAGGACCCCGGCCAATACACCACATAAGAAGCTCCGAGCTCATGCCCGATCTTCACGGTATTACGCAGGCGCCACTTTGCGTAATCCCGCACCTCCGGCTGCTCGCCCGCGGGCCCGCCCGCAAAGACAGCGTGATGAAAGGTCTCCGTCGTCACCATCGAGCATTGCAAGCCATGCTTTTTCAGCGAAGCGCCAATCTTGCCGACAATCTCGTCCTGCTGCGCGTTCCCCAGCGCGGAATACGGCAGCACGTCCGTGTCGTGCGTACACCAATAGCCAATGCCGATCTCGGCATACTTGGCGATCACCGTTTCGAAATCCACCGGCGTCCGCGTCGGCGCGTGGAAAATCGCGTTCCCTTCATACGCCGCCGCCCACTGCGGCCCGGTGATGAAAAACTTCCGCCGCTGCTCAGGAGTGTAAGTCCCGCCACAAGCCGCATACAAACGCCCAACCAGGGCTTTCTGTTCACTAGGATTCAATGCCATTTGGATCGATGCCTATTCTATCCCGCCACGCGCTCAATCCACGTGCCCCCGAAGCTCACTAGATCTTGGGCATCCAACAAAACGGCTCTGGCGGCGCCCACTTTCCCATCCACGCCCTTCCCCGAGCGCAGGAATTCCTCAGCAATCAACTCAAAACAATTTAAAGGCAACTTCTCGCTGACCGGATCGCTCGTGTCGAACTCTTCAAAGTCCACCCACTTGCCACCCGGCATCAGCCGCCGGTAGCGCACCACCCGCTTCCCCGGAATCTCCGCCACATGCTCCGCATAGTGCAGCAACGTAATCGTATCCAGCGGCGCACCTAGCATCAGCACTTTCGCCCCCGCCTGCAACACCCGCTCAAACGGAGTCCCTCGTCCGTATCCATACAAGAACGGGTGCGGATCCACAAACCATTGCGCGCGGTTCCCAATCGCCACTACGCCCGCATCCGGATGCGCACTCCTCAAAGCGCCCGGCCAGGTCCGCATCGTCTCGTGCAATACTCCGTGATCCAGCGCTGCCCGCGCCGTCAATGGATCGAACTCCGGCATCCGCGCCAACTCCTCCTCGTCATCGGTATCGACAAACGGCTCAAAGTCGACATACGCCACCAGAGTCCCTCTTGGTCCAACGGAATCCAACATCGCCCGAACCACCTCAGCCGCCCCACCCCGCACCGGCCCCAGTGCGCGCAAGCTGGAGTGCACCATCACAACATCTCCCTGTACAACACCGAGCGCTTTCAACTCTTGCAACAAACTCCAACGCGTGGAAATCGTCATTCAATTCCTCCTACCTGATAAAATCGCAAGTTTGCCATGAGTAATTCCCAGGTTTATCCCCCGAGCGAATCTTTCGTCGCCCAAGCCAACGTCTCCGGCCGCGCCGCCTACGACGCTCTTTACAAACACGCCGCCGAAAAGCCCGAAGAATTCTGGGGCGACCTCGCCAAGAAGAAGCTCCATTGGTTCGAACCGTTCACTCACGTTTTCGAATGGAACCCTCCCTTCGCCAAATGGTTCGTCGGTGGCAAGACCAACGCCTGCTACAACTGCGTCGACCGCCACGTCCTCGCGGGCCACGGCGGCAAGACGGCTATCCTCTTCGAAGGCGAACCCGGCGACACCCGCACCCTCACCTATGCGGACTTGCTCAAGGAAGTCAGCAAACTCTCCAACGCCATCCTCTCCCTCGGCCTCGTCACTGGCGACCGCGCCATCATCTACATGCCGATGATCCCCGAAGCCGTCATCGCCATGCTCGCCTGCGCCCGCCTCGGCATCACGCACTCCGTGGTCTTCGGCGGCTTCTCCAGCGAAGCCTTGAAGGCCCGCATCCAGGACCTCGGCGCGAAACTCGTCATCACCGCAGATGGCGGCTGGCGTCGCGGCAAGGAAATCCGCCTGAAGCCCGCCGTCGACGAATCCCTCGCCGATTGCCCTAGCGTCGAACACCTCATCGTCTGCCAGCGCACGAAAGGCGCCGTCGACATGAAGCCGGGCCGCGACCACTGGATGCACGAACTCGTTGCCAACCAAAGCGACGTCTGCCCCGCCGTCCCTCTCGACGCCGAACACCCGCTCTACGTCCTCTACACCTCCGGCACCACCGGCAAGCCCAAGGGCATCCTCCATACCACTGCCGGCTATCTGCTCCAAGCCACCATGACCTGCCAATGGGTCTTCGACTTGAAGCAGAACGACGTCTACTGGTGCACCGCCGACATCGGCTGGGTTACCGGCCACACCTACATCGTCTACGGACCTATGTCCAACGGCGCCACCCAAGTCATCTACGAAGGCGCGCCGGACTTCCCCGCCTTCGACCGCTGGTGGGACCTCGTCGAAAAGTACAAAGTCTCCATCTTCTACACCAGCCCCACCGCCATCCGCGCTCTCATCCGCCAAGGAAACCACTGGCCGGAATCGAAAGACCTCTCCAGCCTCCGCCTTCTCGGCTCCGTCGGTGAACCCATCAACCCCGCCGCCTGGGAATGGTATTACAACGTCATCGGCAAGGGCCGTTGTCCCATCGTCGACACCTGGTGGCAAACCGAAACCGGCGCCATCCTCATCGCCCCCTTCCCAGGCGCGGTTCCGCTCAAGCCCGGCTCCGGTACCCTGCCGATGCCTGGCGTCCTCGCCGATGTCGTCGACTTCGACGGCAACTCCGTCGGCCCCAACCAGGAAGGCTACCTAATCGTCAGAAGACCCTGGCCCAGCATGGTCCGCACCATCTGGGGCGACCCCAAGCGTTTCGAAGACCAATACTGGTCCCGCCTCCCAGGCAACTACTTCACTGGCGACGCCGCCCGCCGCGACGAAGACGGCTACTTCTGGGTCCTCGGTCGCGTCGATGACGTCTTGAACGTCTCCGGCCACCGTCTTTCCACCATGGAGGTCGAAAGCGCCCTCGTCCGCCACCACGCCGTCGCCGAAGCCGCTGTCGTCGGAAAGCCCCACGAGATCACCGGCCAGTCCGTGTGCTGCTTCGTCACCCTCAAGAAGGGCGACTGGGACCACGACGCCCTCGGCAAGGAACTCCGCCAATGGGTCGGCCACGAAATCGGCGCCTTCGCCCGCCCCGAAGAAATCCGCTTCAGCGACGCCCTGCCCAAAACCCGCAGCGGCAAGATCATGCGCCGCCTCCTCCGCGAACTCGTCACCAACAACACCGTCGCCGGCGACGTCACCACGCTCGAAGACTTGAGCGTCATCACCAAGCTCGCCGCCCAACAAGACGACGAAGCCTAACCTAAGCCTATTTGCGAGCGAGCACCTTCAGGATGCTCGCTCCATACTTCTCCACCAACTTCGGCCCCATCCCAGCCACTTCCAGTAACTCGTCTTCATCGCCCGGCGCATCGGCCGTGATTTCCTGTAGCACCTTGTCGCTCAAAATCCGGAACGCCGGCACCCCTTGCTTCTTCGCCTGCTCCAATCGCCATTTCCGCAACGCTTCAAACACAGGATCGTTGGCCGCCACTTTCGCCTTCACGGCCTTCTTCGCGGACTTCCTCGGCCTCGTCTTTCCAGCGCCTTGCGGCATCTCGCGAATCTGCAGTTCCAGTTCCTCTGGCAACGAAACAAACAAAGCCCGGCGGTAGGGAATCTCCCGGCCATCCTTGTTGAAGACTTCATCCTTCAACTCAATCAACGACGCCCGCGCCATCGCCGCCAGAACCTGCTCAAACCAATCGCGGCCCTCCCGCGAACCCGCCAAATCCTCGCAATGCAAGGCAAAGAGCCGCCCTGTTGCCATGCCATCGTTTTTCCGCAAGCCCTTCAAAATGGCCTCGGCCAATTCCAATTCTTCCCGCGTGGCGGGACGGAAACGTTGCGCCTCGCAATCCTCCGGCGCGCAAAAATCGCAAATGCCACAAGCCTTCAACGAAGCATACTTGTCCCCAAAATGCGCCACCAAGGCGCTCATGCGGCATTCGCTTGCGTCGGCAAAGCGTAACATTGCATTCAGACGTTCCAGCTTGTGCGCGATCTGCGCCTTGTATGGCGCGCGCCAGTCGTTATGCCCAATCGTGACATTCTCCGCGAAATCCACTAGCGCCCCGCCGTGCGTCCAAAGCTTCTCCAGCGCCTTATCGAATTCCTCCGCCTCCAAAGTCACCCGCGCCTGCAGATCGGCTTTCGCCTGCGGCTCCGCGCCCAGCAGCTTATAAATCCGCTCCAACACCTGGATATCCGGATAGTCCCGCTCATGGAAAAAGTCGTGGGTATGGCGGTCGGCATAAGAGTGCATCAGCACCGCGCGGGAAGGCAGCCCATCGCGCCCAGCGCGGCCGATCTCCTGGTAATAATTCTCGATGCTGCTAGGCAGCGCCGTATGAATCACCGTCCGCACATTCGGCTTATCGATGCCCATGCCGAATGCGATCGTCGCAACAATCGCTTCCAACTTGCCCGCCAGAAAGCCATCCTGTACCCGCGCCCGCACCTCGGCCTTGAGCCCCGCGTGATAGGCCGCCGAAGGGATACTCGAATTTAGCATCGCGGCCAACTCCTCTGCCTTCGCGCGCGTGGGCGCATAAATAATCGCGGGCCGCCGCCCCGGGTCTTGCAACAACTCAAACGCCAACTGCGAACGTGCGCTCGGCGAAGCCTCCATCACTTCCACGGCGATGTTGTCTCGCCGGAACCCGCGGATAAACCTCCCCCCCTCCGCCAGCCCCAACTGCTCCACAATGTCGTTCTGCACCACAGGCGTTGCCGTCGCGGTCAATGCAATTACAGGCGCGGGCCGCAACGCCGGCAAGTGCTGCCCCAGCGTCCTGTAGTCGGGTCGGAAGTCATGCCCCCATTGCGAAATACAATGCGCCTCGTCCACGGCGATCAGCGTTGGTTTCCGCTTCGCCAGCATCTCCGGAAATCCGGGAACCCGCAACCGCTCCGGCGCGATAAATAAGAACTGCAACCCACCGGAGAGATAGCGAATACTCGCCTCGCGCGATGCCGCTCGATCCCGCCCCGAGTGTATGCGCTCCACTGCCAACCCAAGCTGTTGCAGTTTAGCGACCTGATCCTCCATCAAAGCGATCAGTGGACTGATCACCAACGTCGTCCCGCCCAAGGCCAGCCCCGGCAACTGATAGCACAAGCTCTTCCCAGCCCCCGTCGGCATCACCAGCAACGAGTCCTTCCCGGCGATCACCGCCCGGCATACCTCTTCCTGCCCGGGACGAAACTCCGAAAAGCCAAACACCTGTCGCAAAATCTCGTTCACCTCGCCAGGCACGGTCTTCCTTTCCACAACCACGGCGGGCGCGGCTTTCACCGGCTCCGCCCCCACCTTCCCCACCACCTCCCGCACATATTCCTCAATCCCCTTCATAAACACACCCAACTCCGCCTGCCCACGCTCCATGCGCTTCAGTTGCGCCTCCCATTGCCCCGTCATCGCCGGACTCTTCACCTCCGGATGCACCACGTCGATCAGGCGAATCCCCTTATCCGTCGCCGCCAACGTCTTCGCCTGCCGCTCGATATACCCTCGCTCCAGCAGCACCTCGATAATGTTGGCGCGCGTAGCCGGCGTCCCCAATCCGTTCTCCTTCATCGCATCGGAGAGCTCCTTCTCATCCAAGGTCTTCCCCGCCGTCTGCATCGCCGTCAACAAAGTCGCATCCGTATAACGCTTCGGAGGCCGCGTCTTCTTCAACGTCGCCGCCGCCTTCACCACATCCTGCTCTTGTTCCAGCTTCAGTTCCGGCGGCAATGTCTGCTCAGCCGCTTCCTTCTCCTTCCCCTTCTTCTCGACAACAATGTCCAGCGCCTTCCAACCCGGCTGCCGCACCAAGGTCCCCGTCGAATGATACGTATCCGCAAATCCCGGATTCGTAATCGTAGTGATGACGGTCGTCACTTCCGTCAAATAATCCTCGTGCCAGGCCATCAACAATCGCCGCGCCACCAGATCGTAGAGGTTGCGCTCCTCTTGGCTCAACTTCGCCCGCCCCACCGGCGTCGTCGTCGGGATGATCGCATGGTGATCCGTAACCTTGGCGTCGTCAACATAGCGAGTGGAGAGCGGACGCGTACCACTACCTGCGGCCACGAGTCCGGCATAGTTTGGCTCTACCGCCTTCACCCCACCAGCCAAACCCGCCGCGACAGTCCGCGACAGATGCCGCGAATCCGTCCTCGGATACGTAATCAACTTGTGCGATTCATAAAGCTGCTGCGCCAAGTCCAACGTCTTCTGCGCGCTATAGCCATAAAGTCGGTTCGCATGCCGTTGCAGTTCCGCCAAATCGTAAAACTGCGGCGGCGCCATGCGCTTGGCTTCCGCCTCCAAGCTCGTAATCTTCGCCGCGCCCGTCTTCGCCCGCGCCACGATCTCCTTTGCGGGCGCCGGATCGGCAGGCAAGCGCATCGCCTGTTGCACAGTCTCCCCCGCCTTCGGCGGGCGAAACCAAGTACCCGCATACGTCGGCTTCCCCGCCACCCCGCGCGGGCTGAACGTCGCCACTACCTCGTGATACTCCTCCGGCACAAAGGCCCGGATCGCCAGTTCCCGCTCCACCAGCATCGCCAATGTCGGCGTCTGCACCCGCCCCACGGAAAGCTTTTCATCGTAGGCCAACGAATACGCCCGCGATAAATTCATCCCCACCAGCCAATCCGCCCGCGAACGCCCCCGCGCCGCATTCGCCAGTCCGTCGTATTCGTGAGCGTCCTTCAGCGCCGCCAACCCCGCCTGAATCGCATCCGCCGTCAACGACGAGATCCAGAGCCGCTGCACCGGCTTATCGCTCCCCGCCGCATCGTAGATGTACCGGAAGATCAACTCCCCTTCGCGCCCCGCGTCCGTCGCGCAGATCACGCGATCCACCTTCGGCGAGTTCAGAATCTTCTGGATCGTCTCAAACTGATCCTTCGTCTTCTCATAAACCACCAGCGGCCATTCGGATGGAATCATGGGTAACAGCTGCCGCCGCCAGCTCTTCCACTCCGGCCGGATCTCATGCGGCTGCGCCAGCGAAACCAAGTGCCCAATCGCCCAAGTCACAATGTGACCCGACCCATGCAAATACCCCTCACCCTTCTGCGTGGCGCCCACCACCTTGGCAATATCCCGCGCCACCGACGGCTTCTCGGCAATAACAACAGTACTCGGCAACTCTCTATTTTACTGGCCGAACGAGCGAAGCTCTCGCCTTCACGTAAACGTCGCTCGACATGGCCGCGATTTCGCGAAGCGATCGCTGCTCCGCTTCCGTAAGCTCGTCTATCTCTAGTACCCGATCCAATTGGAGCCGCCAAACAGGAGGGTCTAAGTGGCGGATCTGCGCCGTTGTGACATGCCCAAGCAATTCTCGCAGCAAAGCCTGTTTGCGCTCTATGTCCGGCGTCAGCACGATCAAGCCGCGCAAAATCGAACACTTCTCAAAAAACTTCGCCAACACGGGCACATCGTCGCGGCGCTCCCACTCGTGAAACTCCTTCAAAAACGCATCGAGCTCCACCCGCCAGGCCACAGTGGATCGCTCGGCATCCGTCAAGTAAGGCGCCATACCGTCGGCTCGTTTCAAGTTCAATTTCTTCCGCGCTTCGATCTGTTCGGCGCTGCCGAAGCGCAGCGCCCGCAGCCCCATCAACATTCGCCTGCTCTCCGGCGCACTCCAAAAGTCGTAAACGCTCGCCTTCGCCTCCATGATGCGAGTTGGCTTTCGCTCTTCCACCGTGATGACGTCCAGGTTCGGCAACTTAGCCGACACATGCTGATTGAACTGATACAGGAAGCGGCTCACCGCCGCGCTATCGACGTTATCCGCGCAACGCGGCGATTTCAAATGACGCACGAGATATCCCCGAAACGCCTGAATGAGCGGAAAGGGATCGATATCGATCTCCCGCAGCAGCGCATCCAGCCGAAGCAAATCCTGCAAGACGCTGGCGTGAGTCCCCGCGGTAAAGGACCGGTCATCCGCGGAAAGCTGCGGAAGCATCGAAGCCAGCGCAGAACTCAAGCTACGTAAATCCCCTGCCTTCCACTCCCCCAGCAATAGGAGCTGCAGGGCGCCTCGCAATTGAAACGGGGAAGTCACTTGCCGCACCAGGTTCTCGGCCAGCAGCCCCGGCTTGCCTTCGGCAACTTCCTTCTCGGAGTGGCCACGCCGAATGACGGACAAGGCCGTCTTGTAGAAGCCCTCAAAAGAATAGCCCAGCGAGTCCTCGCAACTTAGGCTCGGAATCCGAATGGGCCGCGACAGCTCGAAGAGTCTCTTGGCCAAGCCGGCATCCATCGAAAGCAATTCCTCCACCACCCGGGATTGCAGACTCAACTTATCCAAGCCAGGCCGCAAAGCCGAAACCACCAGCCCGGAATTCGAATCGGTATTATAAGCCGCGCTTACCGCCCCCATCCTGCCTACCTCATACTTAGCGGAACTCGCCATCTCGAAAGCTGTGGTTAAAATCTCGACCCGCTCCTTGCGGGCCCTGCCCGAACCCTTGGCCAGCGCAATCAGAAGATCGGCCCCCATCTCCGGCGGCGCCGCGAGAGCGGCCTCCACCGCCGGATCGCTCCGCCACTCCTTCTCAGCCCGCGTAGCCGCCTGGTCGGCGCCGAGTAACAACGGCAAGCAGAAGAGCGCAGACTTCAACCTCACCATATTCCTCATGAATAGAAGATATAGGATTACTTGACTGGCCGCGCCTTCCGGGACTTAGGATCGAATATCCAATACCTCTCCGGCAAGCAACGGCTCTCCCCTGCGGCTAAGCCCTCGATTTGGTACGCCTCCACTTCCACACGCCCGTCATTTCGAATTCCCACGCAACAAATCAACTTCCACCAGCTCATTTTCCGCGTAATCCCCCGCCGAAGGCTCTAAACGCGAAACCAATCGCTCCCTCTTCACTGGCAAAGCAAGCTATAGATATCGAAGCTCCATATCTTCACGCTCCCCGCTCTCAAAAGAAAATCGCCTCTCCCCAGCAGCCACCACCCACTGGAAAATGCAAGTGCGCGCCTCTACCCGACTGGGCTTCATCGACAACTCCAACCAAATCGGAATCCCATTAGCCAGACCCTTTACTACTCTGCTCCGGCTTTGCGTTTCCCTCGTCAACCAACACTCAATCCCATCCGTTTCCGCCAACGGAGGCGATCCAAGGGCACTCAGCGCCAAGGCGGAAAGACTAACCGAAATTGCCCTTCAAAGCAAATCCGCTATTCTCCCCGCAACCCAAACACAAACAACCCATTCCCAGCCGCCACGGCCACATACTGTTTCCCATCCACCGCGTAAGTGATCGGCCCATTCGCCATCGTCCCGCCCAAAGTAGTCCGCCACAGAATCTTTCCGGTCCGGGCATCAATCGCATGAAAGTGCTCTTCCCGATTGCCGGTAAAAAGCAGATCCGCCGCCGTAGTCAAAATCCCCGAATCCGTCACATCCACAAAGTCCAACTGCCACTTCTTCTCCCCCGTAGCCGCATCCACCGCCAACACCATGCCATGCCCATCCTCAGGCTTCCTCGTATTCACCTGCCCCCCGCGATTCAGCCCAAAGCTCGACCGCGGATACCCGCCTAAAAACTTCTGCCCTTCTTTATAAGTCTCCGCGGTCTTCACAAAGGTGGAAAACGAATTGTTCCAAGCTGAAAAATAGAACAACCCCGTCCGCGGACTAAACGATGGCGAATACCAATTCGTCCCGCCCTGCACCCCCGGATACACCAAGCTCCCCTCTCTCGAGGGCGATGCCGAGGCCAACTTATTCGGCCGCCCCTTCGCATCGAAACCATCCATCCAAGTCACCTTGGTAAACGGCTTCCCGGCCAAAAACTCCCCCGTCTTCCGGTCCAGCACATAGTAAAGCCCATTCCGGTTCGCCCACATCACCACCGCGCGCTTGCGGCCCTTTACCTCGATGTCTCCTAGCACCGGCACTTGCACCGAGTCGTAATCCAACTCGTCATGCGGCGTGAATTGGTAATGCCATCGCAACTTCCCTGTATCAGCATCCAACGCCACCACGCAATCGGAATACAAGTTGTCCCCCAATCGCCCATCCCCATTCCAATCCGGCCCCGGATTCCCCACACCCCAGTAAGTCAAATTCGTCTCCGCGTCATACGCGCCCGTCACCCAGATCGACCCGCCCCCCGTCTTCCACGAATCCCCCGCCCAAGTCTCATTTCCTGCCTCGCCCGGCCCGGGCACCGTGTAAAAGCGCCAAGCCTCCTTCCCAGTCTTCGCATCGTAAGCGGCAATGTAGCCACGAATCCCATACTCCCCACCTGCCACCCCGACAATCACCTTGTCCTTCACAATCAGCGGCGCATGCGTCAACGAATAACCCGCCTCCGGCGGGGCCACCGCCACGCTCCACGCCAGCTTGCCCGACTTGGCATCCACTGCCAGCAACTTCGCGTCGATCGTTCCCATGTAGAGCAAATCGCCCAACACCGCCAAGCCCCGGTTCACCCGTCCACAACATACCCGAGCCTCTTTCGAAGGCGCATAATTGAAGGTCCAAAAGATCCGCCCCGACGCTGCGTCTATCGCAACGATGTCGTTCGGCGCCTGCACTGTATACAAAATCCCATCCACCACCAATGGCGTCGCCTCGAACTTTTCAAACGACGCCGCCTGGAAAACCCACTTCAACTCCAGATCTTTCACATTCCCCGCATGGATCTGCGTCAGTCCGCTATGCCTCTGCGCCGACGACGTCCCCGAATACGTCAACCAATTCTGAGGCTCCCTCTCGGCATTCTTCAACCGCTCCCAACTCACCTGCCCATATCCACACGCCACACCCAACGCCAGTGTCAAAATTATCGATTTCATTGCACACCCTTCTGCCGGGACAAATAAGCGATCACATCGGCCAATTCCTGCGCATCCAACTTCCCGCGAAAAGCCGGCATCCACGATGAAGCCGGCGCCAAGCGCCGCAGCGCATTCCGTTGGATCGACCGCAAGGCGCCCTCCTGATCGATCACCTGCACGCTATACGTATCCTGATTCAACAACAAACCCGTCACCCCGCTGCCATCCTTGCGCTCCATCCGCACCGGCCGCGACCCGAATGGATAGCTCAAATCCGGGTCCAGGATCGAGGTTTCAATCTCAAGCGAGCTCAGTAGATGCCCAACGTCGCTCAAGTTCGGCCCGGATCGCCCGCCTTCGTTTTGAATCCTGTGGCAGCCGCCACAACCACTCTTCCCCCAAAACAACTCCTTCCCGCGCGCGGCATCGCCGCTCGCCGCCGCAATCGATTTCCTCCCTTTGTTGTCTTTCAAGCTCCGCAGGTAAGCCAAAATCAGCGGCGGCCGCGACACGCTCAAACCCGTCGCCGGCATCCCCGTGCCCGGCAATCCATTCAGCATGATCGTTACCAGATCCTCGTCACTCGTCGCCACGCGATACCGGCCATTCACCAAATCCACCCCCGCCACCGACGCCCCTTCGCTCCCATGGCAACCGATACAGTTCTTGCGATAAATCTGTCCGCCATCCTCAATGTCGCCTTGTGAAACGCTATGGTTCTGCGCCCAAGCAACACCGGCTACTAACAATAAAACGAAAATCATTTGCGCGCTCCATAATTCCCCGCAATGGCCTTCCCCGGAAAAACATCCGGCACGGTCTTGCCGTCCAACACCACCGCCACCCCGTTCACAAAAACATGCGCAATCCCCCGCGAAAACTGCGGCCCCGTCGTATAAGTCCCCGTGTCCTTCACCGTCTCCGCGTCGAACAGCGTGATGTCCGCATCCGCCCCCACGCGAATCCGCCCCTTGTTCTTCATCACCGGCGCCATCGGCTCCAGTCTCTGCGCCGGCAGCAGCGTCATCCGCCGCAACGCCTCCATCAGAGTCGTCGCCTTCATTTCCCGCACATACTCGCCCAGCACCTTGCTGAAAGTCCCTCCGCCCCGTGGATGCGCACCTTTGGAATAAGGCATCGTATCGGAAGCCACAATCACGAAGGGTGAAGCCATCGCCATGCGAATCCATTCGGGCCGCATGCTGTGCTGGATCACAATTCCGCCCTCCTTTCGATACTTCTCAAAAGTCTCCTTAGTCAACCTCTCGCCCGTAGCCTGCCATTGCAAATCGCTATAAGTGCTCCCTTGCGCCTCCATCCACCCATCGTCGAAAATCGCCGACTCGATAAACGTCGATCCCGCCGTATACGGATAAGCCTCGGTCGTAATGTCAATCCCACGCTTCCGCGCCCCCGCAATCATCTCCAGCACCAAGGGAATCGCTCCCCGCGTCGAACTGTTCAAGTGCACGATGTGCAAGCTCGCCCCACTACCCGCCGCATTCGCGATCGCCTCCTGCACACCTTCCTCGCCCCGCCCCCGCACATGCGTATAGACCGGAACACCCCACTTGCCCGCCATCTGATAAACCCGGAAGATCTCGCCCCGTGTCGCCCCCGGCAGATAAGCGGGAATCACGCCCAACCCCAACCCGCCTTCTTTCAACCCCTGCTCCATCAGGAACGCCATCTTGCTGTACTCTTCTTCGTCCTTCAAGGCGGCATTGCGCCCATCGAGCGGAATCCCACTCAGCGGCGCATTCGTATCCGCAGCCAGCTTCCCCGCGAACTCCTTCATCGCCTTCACCCGCGCGGAAGCATGTGCGACAGTCGCCCCAAAGTTCAGCAACGCCTTGCCCTCGCGGGTCTTTAAGTACGCCCCCACCGCGGGCAACCCCGCCTCCAACTCCAACGCCGTCGTCACCCCATCGTGCATCTGATACTCGTTCGAGGCGTTGTTGTTGCCATGCGAATGCAGATCGATAAACCCCGGCGCCACCACCAAACCCTTCGCCTCGATCGTCCGCGCCCCCCGCAAAGGCTTCGCCGAGATCGCCGCAATCTTCCCTCCGCGAATCCCTACATTACGCACCGCATCCAACCCACTCTCCGGGTCCATCACCCGCCCGCCCTGAATCACCACATCGAAGGGCGCGGTCTGCCCCCAAGCACCCAGAACCCCACTCAACAAAAGAAAAAAGCCGGAACGCAGCATCCCGGCAATTATAGTCCTCCGCCCTTTACTCCGCCACCTTTGCCATCACCTCGCGCCAAACTCGCTCCTTCCCCCCGCCCGCTGCTTGAAACGCTTTCTCCAACCGCTCCCGCTGATCCCCACTCAGCACTTCCTCAAACTGCCGCCCCTTCGGCGTCAAACTCAATCGCTTCACCCGCCGGTCCTCCGGCGACGGCAATGCCATCACCAGCTTCCGGTCCTGCAATGCTTTCAATGCCGGATGCAACGCCTGCTTCGACGTACCCAACACCTCCACCAACCCGTTCACACTCAAATTCGGGTTGCGCCGGATGAAGTACAAGATCCTGTGGTGCACCCGAGAAAGCCCCTGTCGCGCCAGCAACTTGTCAGGCTGCGCCACAATCATCCGCCACGCAAAGTGGAAAAGATCCAGCGCTTCATCAAGTTCGTTTTGCCGAATTGGGTCAAGCATCTTGACTTATTTCCGATCCCATTTAAAATTAGGTCAAGGTGCTTGACCCAAATACCTTCGCCGCCAACTGGATCGCCGCTTGGAACGCGCGCGACCTCCCCGCCGTCCTCTCCATGTTCGCAGACGACGCCCGCTTTTCGAGCCCCAAAGCCCCCAACGGCGCAACGAACGGGAAAGCTGAACTCGCCGCCTATTGGTCTGCCGCCCTCGACAAAATCCCAACTCTTCGTTTCGACCTCATCGAAGCCAAGCCAGCGCCAACCAAATCTTCATCCATTACCAAGCCACCCTCAACGAAACCACCTGCCGCGCGCTGGAACTTTTCACCTTTCATCGGGACGGCTTGGTCGAAGAAGCCCACGCCTTCTACGGCGCTATCCTCATAACGAAATGATCAGCAACGAACTCCTCGCCCAACACCTTGAATATTCCAATTGGGCCACCCAACAAGTCCTCGGCGCCGTCCAATCCCTGAGTGCCGAAGCCCTACAAGCCGATCGAGGCAACAGCTTCGGCGGCATCTTCGATACCTTGCTCCACATCTTCCGTGCGGACCGCATCTGGCATTCTCGATTCCTAGGCATCCCCAATGTCGGCTTCGCCCAACCCGAAGACGAAAAACTAACTTTGGAGTCCCTCGCCGCGGCCTGGCCCCAATACCCGCAAGGCCTCGCCACCTGGGTCCGCGCGCAGTCCAACGAATCCCTCACCGGTGATCTCCATTGGATCAACCTCAAAGGAGAACCCAAGAGCGAAAAGAAATACAAGGCCCTGCTGCACGTGGTCAACCATGGCACCTATCACCGGGGCCAAGTCATCACGATGCTGAAACAAGCGGGCGGACCGGTAGTGGCAACGGATCTCGTCTACTACCCCGGAATGTAAATTTCGTTCTTCGAGTACAGAACCGCGCGTCCACCGATCCCCACGCGATCCCCGCGCAACTCGCAGCACAACTCGCCACCGCGCTCCGAGATCTGCTTGGCGAACATTTTCGTCTTGCCGAGCCGCTTCGCCCAATACGGAATCAACGTCGAGTGCGCGCTCCCCGTCACCGGATCCTCGTCAACTCCTAAAGCGGGCGCAAAGAACCGGCTCACAAAGTCGACGCCATTTTCAGCGCCAGGCGCGGTCGCAATCACCGCCTTCTTCTGCGCTCGCTTCAGCGCCCCCATATCGGGCGCCAGTGCTGCCAACGCCGCCTCATTGGGATAAACCGCGAGATAGTCGCGCGCCGCCAATACATCCTCGGGCGCTGAGCCCATCCCCGCCAATAAATACTCGTCCGCCATCACGTCCTCCGGCGGCCGCGAAGGAAAATCGAGCGTGTAAATTCCGTTGGCGATATCGACTCCCAGCAAGCCCGACCGCGACGCGAAATCGATGTGCGCCAAATCCATCCCCAGACATTCTTTCATCACGAAAGCCGCCGCCACCGTCGCATGTCCGCACAGGTCCATCTCCACCTTCGGCGTAAACCAACGCAGCCGCCAAACATCGCCCTCCGGCACGAAATAAGACGTCTCCGCGAGATTATGCTCAGCCGCCATCGCCTGCAATAGCGAATCGGGCAGCCACTCCTGAAGCGGCACCACCGCCGCAGGATTCCCCTGGAAGATCTCCCCCGCAAAAGCATCCACTACATACGTAGTCAGTACCATCTACTGAGTGTAACGGCGCGCCGACTCGGCCCAACCTTCGCCTAGTGAGGCAGTCTATTGCGGCCGCTGCCGGTTCTTTTCGTTCATCACCAGCTCGTCGAAAATCGCCAGCACCTTTTTGCGGTAAGCGTACACTCGCTTCAAGTTGTCCTTGAAGTTTACCCCGTATCTCCCGCCGCCCATCCACTTCTCCGCCGTCCCCATCGGCACGTCGATGTCCTTGCGCAAATCGTCGGCGGCATGCCCGCGCAGAAACAACCCATAGAACATCGCCGCTTCCCTTTGTGGCGCAAGAGGATCGTTTTCATCCCGTAACAACATCTGGATCTCTCTAATTCTCTATCGGCTCGCGCGGCCATTTTCGGCAGCGCGAAACCATGAGTATAAAGATGCCAAATCCCTTAGGCAAGTTGCGAAATCGAAAAAGTCCCAAAACGATTGCGTTCCCCCTACCCAATCCGCTAGCCTTTTACTGAAACGCAATAATCCTCGAGGTGATCCTATGTCTATGTGGAACCGCCGGAACAACCAAGAAGAATCCGCCCGCCCTGTAGCTTCCAACCCTACCCAATCCTTTGACGGTCCGCCCATGCAGACCACTCCCCGCTTTGAAGCCGAAGTTCCGCCCACCCGCGTCGCCACCATCGGCAAGGGCGTCACCATTACGGGCCAGATTTTTTCGAAGGAAGACATCATTATTGATGGCGAAATCGAAGGCACCGTGGAAGCCCACGACCACAAGTGCACCATCGGCCCCAACGGTAAAGTGAAGGCCGGTATCAAGGCGAAGGACGTCGTCATTCTGGGCCAAGTCCAGGGCAACGTGGAAGCCGCCGACAAAACTGAGATCCGCAAGGACGCCCGCCTCGTTGGCGACATCAAGACCGCTCGAATCTCCATCGAAGACGGCGCCGTCTTCAAAGGCTCGATCGACATCGTCCGCAGCGAACCCAAGCCCGCGCCCAAGCCCATCAACGCTCCCGCGCAACAGGCCACGCCGGTCCAGCAAAGTATGGCCGCAGCCGCCGGCGGCGACAACAAGCGCTAGTCGCCCTACCCAACCGCTTCGGAATTTTCACCTGCCGGACACAGGTGTTACTTTGGTACTAATCCATTGTTCTCTGATCGTCTGCGCGCCATCCTGAAGGCAGTGACCGGCGGCGAGGTCCAACCCGCCGGCGACGACTCTCTACGTACCTCTCGGCCCCCACGCGATGCCGGGCCAACCTCAAGCACGAATTTCTCCATCGCCGCCGTAAAGTCTGGCCCCACCCAGCCGGCCAATCCCCAGCAGCGCAACTCCACCGCCTTCCAACAATTCGTTCGCTCTCTGGACACCTCGCGCGACCTCCGCCTCCTCGACCTCGGCGGTGCCAATTCCGCCAACATCCAATTCATGTCCCAATACGGCAGCCGCCTCTACTCCGAGGACTTTTTCGCCACCTTGGAGGACTGCTTCGGCGACGGCGACTTCTACGAAAACCAACGCGACCCCGCCCGCGTCGAATCCTTCCTTGTTCAAACCTTCTCCGAACAACGCGGCCCCTTCGACGGCGCCCTCGTCTGGGACTGCCTCCAGTTCCTTCGCCCCAGCCTCCTCGAACGCACCGTCGACCACCTCCATCGCATCCTCGACCCCGGCGCCTACCTGCTCGCTTATTTCTACGCCGACGACAAAGCTCCCACCATCCCGCAATACAGCTTCCGCATCCAGGACGAATCCAGCCTCATCCTCACCCCCAAAGGCGAATTGCCCCCCGGCCAACCTTTCTCGAACCGCAACATCGAACGTCTCTTTGAAGACTTCCAAAGCGTCAAGTTCTTCCTCAGCCGCGACCATGTCCGCGAAGTCCTCGTCCGCCGCTAACTCGAAATGAAGTTCTCCTTCGAGCTCTTCGTCGCCAGCCGCTACCTCCGCGCCAAACGCCGCCAAGCCGCCATCTCCATCATCACTTTCATCAGCATCCTCGGCGTCGCCTCCGGCGTCATGGCTCTCGTCATCGCCATCGCCATCAACAATGGCTTCCGCACTACCCTCCAAAAGAATCTCTTGGGCGCCACCGCCCATGTCACCATCACGGAAGCCGTCCTCGGCGAAGGCATCAAGGATTGGCAAGCCACCTCGAAACGCCTAGCTACCGTGCCAGGGGTAGCTGAAGCCTCCCCCGCGCTCTACGAGAAGGTCTTCCTCTCCACCGGCGCCAACAACTCCGGCGCCATCTTGAAAGGCGTCGACCTCAAGAGCCCCCGCCTCCGCCAGGACCTCTTGCCCTACATCAAACAAGGCTCCCTCGAAGCATTGGAGCCCATGGGCGAAGGCGTCACCCAACTCATTCTCGGCAAAAAACTCGCCGAATCTCTCGGCCTCAAACTAGGCAACATTTTCACCGTCATCAACCCCCTCGGCGAGCTCACGCCCTTCGGCTACCGCCCCTCGTACTTCAAAGTCCGCCTCGGCGGCACCATCGAGACAAACTTCTACGACGTCGACGCCAACTTCGCGTTCCTAGGCCTCGCCCAGTTGCAGCAGATGATGCTACTAGGCGACGTCGTCAACGCCATCGAACTCAAAGCCACCAATATCGATGACGCTCCTAAGATCGCCGAAGCCGCTCAGCAAGCCCTCGGCAAGAGCTACGTCGCCACCCACTGGATGGAGCAGAACCGCCAACTCCTCGGCGCACTGCGCATGGAGCGAATCGTTTCCGTCATCACCATCAGCCTCATCCAACTCGTAGCGGCTCTCAACATCTTCATCACGCTCATCATGATGGTCATGGAGAAACAACGCGACATCGCCCTCCTCCTAGCGATGGGCACCCGAGTCGAACAAATCCGCCGCATCTTCATCTATCAAGGCCTACTCATCGGCATCGTCGGGGCCGCCCTGGGCCTCATCCTCGGCTACGGCATCTCTTTCGTAGCCAACCACTACCAACTCATCAGCCTCAGCGAAGAGATCTATTCGATCTCCTACGTACCCTTCCTGCCCAACCCCTTCGACGCCCTCTGGATCGTCGCCTTCGCCCTCATCATCAGCCTCGTCGCCACCCTCTACCCCGCCAACTCCGCCGCCCGCATCGCCCCGGCGGAAGCCCTGCGCTACGAATAGTCTTCAAACAGCTCTCCCGCGCTTAACGCCTTTGGCTCACTAGCCACCTCTTCCACATTCTTGAGCTTCCGCTGAATCTGCCTCGTCCTCGTCTCCGCCGTCTCAATCGTCTTCGAAGCCTGCTCCAGCTTCGTCTTTACCTGCGCCAGCACATCGCTGTACTTCCCAAACTCATTCTTCACCACCCCCAATAAATCCCAAACCTCGCTCGACCGCTTTTGAATCTGCAAGGTCCGGAACCCCATCTGCAAGCTGTTCAACAACGCCAACAACGTACTCGGCCCCGACATCGTCACTCGCAACTCCCGCTGCACCTCATCCACAAACCCCGTCCGCCGCATCATCTCCGCATACAATCCCTCCGTCGGCAAGAACAAAATCCCAAAGTCCGTCGTCGCCGGCGGCATCACATACTTATCGCGAATCGACTTCGCAAACGCCCACACCCGGTTCTCCAAATCCTTCCCCGCCTTCTCCACGCCCTCTTGATCCGCCGCCTCGCTCGCCTCCACCAGCCGCTGATAGTCCTCCATCGGAAACTTCGCATCGATCGGCAACCACACTGGCTGCCCCTGTACCTCTTGCCCCGGCAGCTTCACTGCGAACTCCACTCTTTCGTTCGTCCCAGTAGTCGCCACATTCTGCGCATACTGTTCCGGCGTCAACACTTGCTCCAACAACGCTCCCAACTGCACCTCCCCCCAAGTCCCCCGCGTCTTCACATTCGTCATCACCTTCTTCAAATCGCCCACCCCCGCCGCCAGCGTCTGCATCTCACCCAAACCCTTATGCACCTGCTCCAGCCGCTCGCTCACTTGCTTGAAACTCTCCCCCAGCCGTTGCTCCAAAGTCCCTTGCAGCTTCTCATCCACCGTCTGTCGCATCTCATCCAGCTTCTTCTCGTTCTTCTCCTCAATCGCCTTCAGCCGCGTCTCAATCTCGGTCCGCAACGTTACGCTCATCTCCGCCAACTCCCGCCGCTGCCGCGAAAACTCCTCCGCCGTCTGCTGCTCCAACCCCTGAAACTTCGCATCGAACTCACGAATCTGCCCGCGAAACCCCTCGCCCAACTCCCCCCGCAACCGCGAGAACTCATCCAACAACCGGCTCTCCATCCGCTCCGTGCCCACCTCCTTGGGCCGGAACACCACCACAATCAACCCAACGCCCAAGAGCAACAACAACCCAAAAACGATAGCCGCGACAATCGACGAGTCCATGCATCCTCTATTCTCATAGAGAAACGCTATGCATCGCCGCCAAGCCCTCTCCTTTCTCGCCACTCCCCTCCTCGCGCAACAATACCTCTCCAGCCCCCGCCGCGCCTTGACCGCCCCCGAACTGAAAGACGCACCAGACGAATTCATCGACCGTTCCCTCCAATGGATCGACGACATGCTCCGTCAGTACCCACCCTCCAAAGCCGAGCATCCCGTACGCCGCGCCGCCCTCATCCGCCTCGATGACATCCTCCACATCGAAAGTGCCCCTAGCAAACCCCTCATCCAATCCTGGTTCCGCCAACGCATGGCCGCCGCCGCAAAAGACATCGCCGCCACCAAACCCACCACCGGCGCCCGCATCTGGAAGCTTTACAACCACACCTTCTTCATCCGCACCGCCAGCGCTTCCTTCGTCTACGACCTCGTCCCCGGCCCTCCCCGCATAGAAGCCTTTTCGATGTCCAACGAAACCCTCGCGCAACTCGCCAATACCGCCAACGCCCTCTTCATCAGCCATTGGCATAACGACCACACCAACCGCGCCGTCGCCAATCTCTTCTTCGCCCAAGAAAAACCCGTCATCGGCCCGGCGGATATCTGGCGAGACAATCCCTCCAACAACAAGAACTTTGTCTCCCCAGCCCGCGCCGTCGGCCCTTGGCTTGTTAGCGGCAACCTGCGCTACGTCGCCCTCCCGGGGCACCAAGGCAAAGACGTCACCAACAACTGCCACCTCGTCCGCACTCTCGAAGGCCTCACCTTCCTCCAAACCGGCGACCAATCCAACGACGACGACTTCCGATGGATTGACACCCTCCACCAAAAATTCCAAGTCGACGTCCTCTTCCCCAACTGCTGGACCCCATCCCCCCTCCGCCTCCTCAAAGGTATCCAGCCCAAACTCGTCATCCCCGGCCACGAAAACGAGATGGCCCACGTCGTCCCCCATCGCGAAGATTGGACGCAAACCTACAATCGCTTCCACGGCGCCAGCGCCCCAGTTGTGCCCATAGCCTGGGGCGAGAGCATCTCCATATAAGACTCTCTTTGAGAAATTTTCGCCCCTCATCGCTCCTTCACCTATGAGCGATGTCGAAAAAAGCCCTGAACATCCTGCTATTTGAAAGCCACGAAGCCGACGCTCTCTTCATTCGCGAAGCCCTCTCCGAACTCGAGGAAACCCAACGCGGCAACTCCTGGCTCGGCCCTTACCGCTTATTCCATGTCGATTGTTTTGAGGACTTCCTCCTTCAATATGAGGCCGCGTCCGTTGACATTGTGCTCGCCAGTCTGAATAACGACGCCCCCCACGCCTGGGAAACCATCAAGCGCATCCAAGCCACCGCCAGCGGTTTGCCCGTCGTCGTCCTCACTCCGCGCGAAGATCCCGCCCTCGCCATCCGCCTCTTCCAGGAAGGCTTCGAAGACATCCTCGTCAAGCACGAAATCGATTGCTCCCCTCTCGGCCGCGCCCTCCGCGGCGCCATCGAACGCAACCGCATCGCCTCTCGCATTCGCAGCATGGCCATCCGCGACGAACTCACCGGCCTCCTCAACTTCCCCGGCTTCGTGCAGATGGGCGAGCAACTCGCCCGCCTCGTCGCCCGCTCCGGTTCCAGCGCCCACTGCGTTCTCTTCAGTCTCAAAAACTTCTCCTCGCTCATCGAAGGCACGGGGCGCCAAACCGAAGCCTGGCTGCTACTCGAGTGCACGGAAGCCCTCCGCCAATCCTCCCGCGAAGGCGATCTCCTCGCCTACCTCGGCCAAGGCCGTTTCGCCTGGCTCAGCCTCGGCACCGATGAACAGGCCCTCCAAAGCGACCTCACCGGCCAGGAATCCCTCCTCGCCATCAAGACGCTCAAACGCGGCTACCCCGTCTCGATCTGTTACGAAACTGGCATTGCCGCCATCGACGCCTCCACGGATTGGAGCCTCCTCCACGCCATGGAAAAGGCCGAAGAGCAATCCTGGCCCAAGCGCATCTCGCCCTCCACGCTCCACACGGCGAACGCCGTCCTGAACTAACAGGCCAACTTTCGCGTAATCCTGAATTGTGGATTCCGCTTCGCAACTCCTCTTCACCCGCAATCTCAGCATTCGCTACGGCGACTTCACCGCGCTCGACAACCTCGACCTCTCGCTCGGCCCCGGCCAAGCCATCGCGCTCCTCGGCCCCAACGGCGCCGGCAAGTCCACTTGCCTCAAAGCGCTCAGCGGCCTTGAAGCTCCCTCCCAAGGCGAACTCAACATCCTGGGTGAAGAGCCCAAGCGCGCCTCCCGCGAATGGAAACGCAAGATCGGCGTCCTCCCCGAAGACCCCGCCCTTTTCGATGCCCTCAGCATCGAAGAACACTGCCAACTCAGCGCCGAACTCTACGGCATCGATACAAGCAGCGCCGCCAAGCGAACTCACGAACTCCTCACTCTCCTCGGCCTCTGGGACCACCGCACGCGCTTCGCCTCCGCCGCCTCCTTTGGCATGCGCAAGAAAACCTCCATCGCCCTCGCCCTCCTCCACAACCCCCAAGTCCTCCTCCTCGACGAACCCTTCGAAGGCCTCGATCCCGTCAGTTGCGAAAACGTCCTCGCCCTCCTCCTCCACTTACGCGCCAAGGGTGTAGCCATCCTTTTCACCTCGCACCTGCTCAACTACGTCGAACGCCTGGCCACCGAAGCCATCCTTCTTCTCAACGGCCGCTGCGTCTGGCGTGGCTCCCCGTCAGACCACGACGACATCGCGTCTCGCTACTTCGCCGCCATCGCCCCCGCGCCCCTGCCTCCCTTAGCCTGGATCCGCTAATCGTGCTCGCCCTTCTGCGCAAAGTCTTCCTCTGCGCCAAACGCGAATCCGCCTCGTTGTCCTCCATCCAAGGCAACAACGTCTTCTACTGGCTGGCGCTTCTCTCCCTCCAACCCGAAAGCGCCCTCCTTTGGTGGATCGTCCTGGGACTGATCCTTCTCTTGCCGGCATTGCTCTCCCCCTTCGCCAAGATCCCCGAAGCCCGACTAGCTTTCTGGCCCTTGACGGACCGGGCCAAGTCCTTCCTGCGCCCCTTTACTCAACCCCTTCGCCGCGCGGTGCCGTGGCTCTGGCGCGCCCCCACTCTCGAACTCCGCCAACTCCTTCGCACCCTGGACTTCTACTTCGCCCTACTCTTCGCCACAGCCGCCACCATCTATCGCCTGGCCTGGCCAGACCCTGAACCTGAGGCCATCGATGCAATGTCCATGTTGGTCGTATTGGCGCTCAGCACACTTGCGCAGAATCTATTCACTCTTGACGGCCCCGCCCGCCGCCGCTGGAAACTCTCCCCCGTCCGAGGCGCCAACTTACTATTCCGCAAAGGCCGCACACTCCTAGCCCTAACAATCGTGCTCTGCCTTCCCCTCAACCCACTAGCCGCATTCACCGCCATGCTAGCCGCCTTGGCTATCGGCCACCACAACAGTGTCCTCGCCCCCCAAGACTCCGTAGCCTGGCGTTTCTCCGCCGGCCGCTTCTTCCCCCACGGCCTCCTCCAAGTAGTCGCCAGCTTCGCCACCGGCATAGCAGTAGCCCGTGGCGAGTACCTCGTCTTCGCCGCCACGGCCACCGCCTACGCCTTAAGCCTCGCCCTCTACGGCTGGCTCTGGGAACATAACTGATGTTTTCATCGCACCCGATCTCAGACCGATGAGGGGTAAAGCCCCCTCCGCGGGCTCGCACTTCTGTGCAACCTAACCTTGTCGGCCGCACAAAATTTGTTCTTCGTGCAATTCCAACAAGCATTAGCCGGGGCGGTTCAATCATTCTTAATTCGAGCATTGCCCAGACTTTCCTTGCTGTAGCTTAACTTTGGCAAGAAAGAATTATGCAAAGGTAGAATCCACCTTGGAGGAGCTATGAATCTCCGCCTTGCCCAACCACCACTCAATGTTCGCCAGGCTGCGTCTGGAAGCAGCCGATGTAAATGCATCCGTCGGGCCTCCTGTAGCGTCGAGCGAGCGATTTAAAGCATCGGTAATTTCGTCACTGCTGTGGCGTTTCAGATACTCGTCAAGGGTATCGCTATATAGCTGACTACTTGGCCGCTTCGTCCGTCGCGCGAGCCGCTCGGCCCGCTCGAAAATTCCGTCGGGTATGGAAACAGCCGTTCTTATATCGTGAGTAGAGGTAGATCGCTCCAACCAATTCTTTGGGCCCGAGCCTCCCAAATCCCGCTTTTTTGCGCGACAGCCAACTTCTCCATTAGAATTCCTTCAATTCCCGCTCACCC